>Ga0073934_10002105_pt1 | contig 43406 bp, 47 predicted proteins | sample LarsenN4metaG_FD_76834 | JGI IMG/M metagenome (GOLD analysis project Ga0073934, IMG submission 76834) | Hot spring sediment bacterial and archeal communities from British Columbia, Canada, to study Microbial Dark Matter (Phase II) - Larsen... ...
AAGCTCGCCGTGTGGCTGCCGCCGCAGTACGACGAGGGACGCGGACGCGGCCTCGGGCGGCGCTATCCGGTGCTCTACGACCTCGCCGGCTTCACCGGCTCGGGCCTTGCGCACACCAACTGGAAGCCCTTCGGCGACAACGTGCCTGAGCGCGCCGCGCGCCTTGTCCGCGAGGGCCGGATGGCGCCCGCGATCGTCGTCTTTCCCGACTGCTTCACCGCGCTCGGCGGCAACCAGTACGTCAATTCCCCCGCGATCGGCGATTACGCCGACTATCTGGTGCGCGAGATCGTGCCGTTCGTGGACCGCGAGTTCCGCACGCTCGCCTCGCGCGAGCACCGCGGCTGCTTCGGCAAGTCCTCCGGCGGCTACGGCGCGATGCTGCACGGCATGAAATACCCGCGCACCTGGGGCGCGATCGCCAACCACTCGGGCGACGCCTACTTCGAGTTCGTCTATTGGTGCGACTGGCCGGCCACGCTCGACGAGCTCGCGAAGCACCGGCGCCCGAAGCGCAGGGCCGGCCCCTACGACGCGCGCGCCGAGGCGGGCCGGCGCGGGCTCGCGCAGGGCCTGGACGACGGGCGCATCCGGCGCTTTCTCGCGCACGTCTGGAAAAAGGAAAAGCTCTCCGGCGCCGAGGTCCATTGCCTCATGAACCTCGCGATGGCCGCGACCTACGACCCCGATCCCCGCGCGCCGCTTCGCTTTCGCGTGCCGTTCAACCTGGAGACCGGCGAACTGTTGCCCGGGCGCTGGCGCAATTGGCGTCGGCACGACCCGATCCATCTCGTCGCCCGGTACCGCGACAACCTGCGCTCGCTTCGCGGCCTCTACCTCGACTGCGGCTGGCGCGACCAGTACCGCATCCACTACGGCATGCGGATCCTCTCGCAGCGCCTCCGTGAGGCCGGCATCCGGCACCGTTACGAGGAGTTCGACGACGATCACTCCGACATTGACTACCGGATGGACGTGAGCCTGCCGTTTCTCGCCCGGGCGCTCCGATAGCGGCCTGTCGCCGGCGAGGATCGCGCACCCCGGCAGGCGCGGCCCTCCGGCGCCTCTCGAGGCGAACAACCACCGTATGATCCGGGCGTGAAGCTTCGCATCGGCGCGCTTTCCGCCGCGGCCGCGGGCGCTCTCGCCGCCGCGCTTGCGCTGTGGTGGTGGCTCGCCTCGGGCGAGCCCGGTGCGATCGTGCGCACCGCGCACGCGCAGGCCGAACTCGTCGCCGCGCGTGAGGCCGCGGAACCGGGCGCGACGCTCCCCGTTGCGCTGCGCCTGAAGCTGGCGCCGGGCTGGCACACCTACTGGCGCAATCCCGGCGACTCCGGTCAGCCGGCTTCGCTGCAATGGCGGCTGCCGCCCGGTTTCGAGGCCGGCGCGATCCGCTGGCCGGTGCCGAAGAGAAAGATGATCGGTCCGCTCGCCAACTACGGCTACGAGGGCGAGGTGCTGCTTCCGGTCGAACTCCGGGTGCCGGCCGACGTGAAGGGAAAAGTGCGGCTGACGGCGCTTGCGAAGTGGCTCGTATGCGATCCGGACCACTGCATCCCCGAGTCGGGCGAGGTGTCGCTCGAGCTTGCCGTGGGCAAGGGAGGGCCGAGTCGCTGGACGCCGGCCTTCGAGGCGATCGAGCTGCCGCGGCCTGCGCCCGAGGGCTGGAAGTTCGCCGCGCGGCGCGAGGCGAACCGCGTGCTGCTCGAGCTCGCCGGCGCCGAGGAGCAGGCGCTTCATTTCTTTCCGTACGAGGAGGGCAAGGTGCAGCACGCCGCGCCGCAAGCGGCCGAGCGCACCGCCGCCGGCACGCGGCTCGCCATTCCCGCCGCGGCGCAACCGGTGGGAGAATGGACGCGCCTGCACGGCGTGCTCGCCACAGCGAGCGGCCGCGGCTACGAGATTGACATCCCCATCGAGGGAAAGTGAGGGCGGAGCCATGAGGACACTTCTTGCACTTGCGCTTTTCACGGCGCTCGCCGCCCAGGCGGCGAGCGTGGGCGCGCCGGCGCCCGATTTCACGCTCGAGAGCGTCTCGGGCGGCGCGGTGAAGCTCTCCCAGTACCGCGGCAGGTACGTCGTGCTCGAGTGGGTGAACCCGGAGTGCCCGTACGTGCGCAAGCACTACGGGAGCGCGAACATGCAGCGGCTGCAGAAGGAGGCGACCGCGCGCGGCGCGCTGTGGCTCACGATCAACTCGACGCGCGCCGGCCACCCGGAGCACAAGAGCCCCGCCGAGATGGCGGCCTGGATGAAGAGAATGGATGCAGCGCCCACCGCGACGCTGCTCGACCCGAAGGGCGCGGCCGGTCGTGCTTACGGCGCGCGCACGACGCCCCACATGTTCATCGTGGACCCGAAGGGCGTGCTCGTGTACGCCGGCGCGATTGACGACCGGCGCTCGACAGACCCCGACGACGTGAAAACCGCGAAGAACTACGTGCGCGCCGCGATGGACGAGCTGCTCGCCGGCAGGCCGGTGAGCCAGCCGAGCACGCCTCCGTACGGCTGCTCGGTGAAGTACTGACGGGGCGAGGCCGGATCCGAGCCTGCTTTCGGCTACCGCAGCGCGCCGAAGACCCTGCGGATGATGTCGCTGCCGGCCTTCACCGGGTCCTTGCGGATCTTCCTTTCCTCTTCGCCCACCATGTAGAAGAGCCCGTCCAGGGCCTTCTGCGCGACGTACTCGTCCAGGTCGGCCTGTTCCTTCGAGATCAGGCCGAACTGCACGCCCTTCTCGGCGTAGCGGTTGTAGACCTCGGCGAGCTTCACCTTCTTCGTCGCCGCCTGCACGATCGGCAGAAAGCGCTTGCGCAGCGGCTCGGAGGTCGCCCGCCGGAAGTACTCGGTGCCCGCGGTCTCCCCGCCCGTGAGGATCCCCTTGGCGTCCTCGACCGTCATTTTCCTCACCGCGTCAACGAAGAGCGCCTTCGCTTCGGGCACCGCCGTCTCGGCGGCGCGGTTCATCGCGAGGATGAGCTCGTCGGCGTACTTGCCCATGCCGAAGTTGCGCATCAGCTTCTCGTAGCGCCGCAGCGACTCCGGCAGCGGAATCTTCACCTTGTCGTTGGCGAAGAAGCCGTCGGTGCGTCCCAGCAGCCCGACCGCCGCCAGCGAGCCTTTTTCGAGCGCGGCCTTCAGGCCCGCGACCGCGTCCCGATTGCTGAGCGAGTCCAGGCTTGCGAGCGCCGCGCAGGCGGCGGCGGAGAGGAACGCGGCGAGGACGGCGGCTCTCATGGCGTCTGCCTTTCGTTCAGGCCACCCCCGCCTCGCGCGCCTGGCGGTCGGCGTGGTAGGACGAGCGCACCAGCGGCCCGATCGCGGCATGGCGAAAGCCCATCGCGCGGGCCTCGCGCTCGAACATCGCGAACGTCTCCGGCGGCACGTAGCGCTCGACCGGCAGGTGGTGCGCCGAGGGCGCGAGGTACTGCCCGATCGTGAGCATGTCAACCCCGTGCGCGCGCAGATCGCGCATCACCGCGAGGATCTCGCTGTCGGTCTCGCCCAGGCCCACCATCAGCCCGGACTTGGTCGGAATCTCCGGATGGCGCTCCCTGAACGCGGCGAGCAGCGCGAGCGAGTGCGCGTAATCGCCCCCCGGACGCGCCGCGCGGTAAAGACGCGGCACCGTCTCCAGATTGTGGTTCAGCACGTCCGGGGGCGCCGCGCCGAGGATGTCGAGCGCACGCGCCATGCGCCCGCGGAAATCGGGCACCAGGATCTCGATCGTCGTCGCCGGCGAGCGGCTGCGCACCGCGCGGATGCACTCGACGAAATGCGCCGCACCCCCGTCCCTCAGGTCGTCGCGGTCCACGCTGGTGATGACCACGTGGGACAGCCGAAGGCGCGCGATGGTGTCGGCCAGATGCGCTGGCTCCTCGGGATCCGGCGCAAGCGGCCTTCCGTGCGCGACATCGCAGAAGGGGCATCGGCGGGTGCAGATGTCGCCCAGGATCATGAAGGTGGCGGTGCCGCTGCCGAAGCACTCGCCGATGTTCGGGCAGGAGGCTTCCTCGCACACCGTGTGCAGGCGCTGCTCGCGCAGGATCCGCTTCACCTCGTGGTAACGCGAGCCCGGCCCCGCGGCGCGCACCCGGATCCACGCCGGCTTGCGGAGCCGCTCGCGCGGCACGATCGGGATGGCAAGCCGCGCGGTCTTCGCCGCGCCCTTTTCCTTTGTTCCCGGCTCACGCATCGTCGAGCCTTCGCGTGAGGATCGCCGCAAGTCGCGCGCCCAGCTCCTCGACGCCGCCCGCGATACCGAGATCCTTCGTCTGCGTGACGCGAAGTCCCGGATAGCCGCACGGGTCTATCGCCGCGAAGGGCGCAAGGTCCATGTCCACGTTGAGCGCGAGCCCGTGCCAGGCGCGGCCGCGCGAAACCCGCAGCCCGAGCGCCGCGACTTTCGCCCCGTCCACATACACCCCGGGCGCGCCCTCGCGGGTCTCGCCGCGACCGATCAATTCGATCACCGACGCTTCCAGCATGCGCACGAACCGCCGAACGGAAATCCCGCGGCGAGCGAGATCCACGAGCGTGTAGAGCACCGCCTGCCCGGGGCCGTGATAGGTGATCTCGCCGCCGCGCTCGCAGCGCACGACCGGAATGCCGTTCGCCACGCGCGGCCCGTGCCCCTCGCTAGCGCCCTGGCCGAGCGTGTACACCGGCGGATGCTCGAGCAGCCATAGCTCGTCGGGCGTCCCGGCGCCGCGCCGCGCGGTGAACTCGCGCATCGCCGCGACCGCCGCCTCGTACGGCACGCGGCCGAGCCGCTTCAGGACGACCCTTTCGGCAACGAGCATCAGAGCACCATCACCACGTCCGGATGATCGCAGAGGTCGCGATAGAGCGCATCGAGCTGCTCGCGCGAGGTCGCGTTCACTACCACCGTCAGGCTGAGCCAGGCGCCGCCGCGGCTCGCGCGCGTCTGCGCCGTCGAGGGATCGAAGTCGGGCGCGTGCACGCGCACGATCTGCAGAACGCTGCGTGCGAAACCGCGGCTGCTCCGGCCGAGGATCTTGAGCGGGAATTCGGTCGGAAAGGCGAGCTCGGCCGTGGCTTGCAGCGCCCCGGCGCCGGCCTGCGCGCTAGGCGACCGCGCGTTCCCTTCCGCCGGCACGCATCACCTTCTGCTTGAAATCCTGATACAGCCGGTACATCCGACGGAACATCGGCCCCGGCCTGCCGTTGCCGACCGGCCGGCCGTCGAGGGTGACGATCGCCAGCACCTCGCGCGAGGAGGACGTGACCCAGACCTCGTCGGCGGCGAACACCTCCTCGCGCGCGATGTCGCGCAGGTGCACCGGGATGCCCTCGGCCCGCGCGAGCTCCACCACCACGTCGTAGGTGATGCCCGGCAGGATCAGGTTCGATTTCGGCGGCGCGAGGATCGCGCCGTCCCTGACGACGAAGACGTTGGAGGCGGAGGCTTCGGTCAGCCGGCCGTCGCGAAAGAGTATCGTCTCGGCGGCGCCCGCATCGGCCGAGAGCTGCCGCAGCAGGCAGTTGCCGATCAGCGAAATCGTCTTCACGTCGCAGCGCAGCCAGCGGTAGTCGGTCGCGGTGACCGCGGCGGCGCCGTTCTCGACCAGCTCCGCCGGCGGCGTCACCAGCGGATTGGCCATCATGAACACCGTGGGGACGGCGTCCTTCGGAAACGCGTGGTCGCGCCGGGCGACCCCGCGCGTCACCTGGAGATACAAGCCCTGGTCCTCGAACGGCTGAGCGGCGATGAGGCGCGTGACGACGTCGCGCCACTCGGCCCGCTCGTAGGGATTGCGGATGCGCACCTCGGAGAGGCTGCGCTCCAGGCGCGCCAGGTGCTCCTCCAGCCGGAACGGCACGCGCGAATACACCGGCACCAGCTCGTAGACGCCGTCGCCGAAGATGAAGCCCCGGTCGAGCACCGGCACCTTGGCTTCCTCCAGCGGGAGGAACCGGCCGTTGAGAAAGACCGTCTGGGAACCTATTTGAGCCATAACCGCAGTGTATCCCAGGCGCGCCCGAGGAGGCCCGCCTCGCCCACCGACTCGCGCGCGACCAGCGGATACTCGCCGAGGATCCGGCCCTCGAGCGCGACGCGCAGCACGCCGACGCGCTGGCCGGCCGCGACCGGCGCGACAAGCGGCGACTGCGCGAGGAGCTCCGCCCGCACCTTTTCGGCCAGGCCCTTCGGCACGGTGACGAAGAGGTCGCTCGCGACGCCCGTCCTCACCTTGTTCGCCACGCCCTTCCAGACCTCGATCTCCTTCACCGTGTCGGCGGCGCCGTACAGGCGCACCGCGTCGAACGCCTGGAATCCCCAGTTGAGCAGCTTCTGCGATTCCTGCGCGCGCGTCGCCTCGGAGGTCGAGCCGAGCAGCACCGAGAGCAGCCGGCGCTCGCCGCGGCGCGAGGAAGCGATCAGGCAGTAGCCCGCGGCCTCGGTGTAGCCGGTCTTGACGCCGTCCACCGTCGGATCGAGCCACAGCAGGCGGTTGCGGTTGGGCTGCGTGATGTTGTTGTAACGGAACTCCTTCTGCGAGTAATAGGTCGCGTACTCGCGGGGAAAGTCGCGAATCAGCGCCGCGGCGAGCAGGTACAGGTCGCGCGCGGTCGAGTAGTGCTGCGGATCGGGCAGTCCCGAGGCGTTGGCGAAGCGCGTGTTCCTCATGCCCAGGCGCGCAGCCTCGCGGTTCATGCGCTCGGCGAAGCGCTCCTCGCTGCCGGCGACGAGCTCCGCGAGCGCGATGCAGGCGTCGTTGCCCGACTGCACCACCATGCCGCGGATGAGCTCCTCGACGGTGACCGGCCGGCCGGGCTGAATGAACATGCGCGAGCCGGGCGCGCGCCAGGCGCGCTCGGAGACCGCCACCGGCTGATCGAGCGCGATGGCCTTCTCCTTCAGCGCCGTGAACACCAGATACGCGGTCATGAGCTTCGTCAGCGAGGCGGGCTCGACGCGCTCGTCGGGCTTTTCCGCGGCGAGGATCTGATTGCTCGTGAGATCGGCGACGATCCATGAGCGAGCCATCACCTGCGGCGCCTGCGGCATCTGCGCCTGCGCAGCAAGCGTGACGAAACAGACCATCGCGGCGAGGAGGCGAAGCATGGACAACGCGGGCGGGAGAAGCGCCGATTATAGCGGCGCGGCCTAGCGCGAAACGAAGACCGGCCTGATCTTCAGCTCCGATTCGATGCGCGCGGCGATCGCACGCGCGTGCTCGCGCGAGCCGTAGGGACCGAGCTGCAGGCGGTACAGGCCGCCGGCGGCGAGAATCCGCGCCGCCTCGGTGAGCCAGCCCAGATCCAGCGCGAGCCGCGCGCGGAACGCCTCCGCGCTCTCGCGCGCCGAGAACGCGCCGAGCTGGAGGAAAACGCCGCCGGGTTCGGGCGCCGTGCCCGCCGCCGTGCCCGCCGCCGTGCCGGGCGGCGAAGCCGCCGCTAGCGCCGGCTCGCCGGGCGCGATCGCCTCGACCTCGACGAGCGCCGTGCCCTGTTCGACGAACCCGAGCTTCCACGCCGCGACATAGGAAAGATCAATGATGCGATCGCCGAGAAAAGGTCCGCGGTCGTTGACGCGCACCACCACGCTCGCGCCGTTCGCCGGATTGGTGACCCGCACGTAGCTCGGTATCGGCAGCACCGGATGCGCCGCGGTCATCGCGTACATGTCGTACACCTCGCCGCTCGCGGTCTTCTGGCCGTGGTAGCGCCGGCCGTACCAGCTCGCCAGGCCGCGCTCGCGGAATCCGGCCGCGCTCGCAAGCGGCACGTACTCGCGCCCGAGCGCCTGATACGGCCGGTTGGCGAAGCGGTGCGGCGGCTCGGGGCGCGGCACGGCGTCGGGAATCGAGGCGAGATCGGCGGGCGGATTCAGGCCCGGGCCGTCGTCCTTGTAAAAGGCGCCGGGCCGGCGCTCGGGCGCGGGCTCGCTCTTTGCCCGAGGCGCCGGCGCGGGCTCCTCGCGCTCGATGAGCGCGCCGCAGCCGGTCAGCGTCAGCGCAAGGAAAATGAGCGCCGCACGCCTCATTCCGCCTCGTACACCACGCTCCCGGCGACGATCGTCGCCCGCACGCGGCCGGCGAGCTCGCGTCCGAGGAAGGGCGTGTTGCGGCCCTGGCTGCGCAGGCTCTCCGGCGTCACCCGGAAACTCGCGCCCGGATCAAAGAGCACCAGATCGGCCGGCGCCCCCGGCGCGATGCGCCCCGAGCCCGCGCCGAGCACGCGCGCCGCGTCGCTCGTCACGCGTGCGAGCGCCGTCGCGAGCGGCACCTTGCGCTCGGCGGCCCACTTGAGCGTGAGCGCAAGCAGCAGCTCCAGCCCCGTCGCCCCGGGCTCGGCCTCGGCGAACGGCAGCTGCTTCTGATCGTCGTCCACCGGCGTGTGATCGGAAACCACGCAGTCAATCGTGCCGTCGGCAAGCCCCGCGGCGAGCGCGTCGCGGTCGCGCGGCGAGCGCAGCGGCGGCTCGAGCCGGCAGTTCGGGTCGAAAAAGCCGATGTCCCCCTCGCACAGGTGCACATGGTGGATGGCGACGTCGCAGGTGACCGGCAGCCCTTCCTTCTTCGCTGCGCGGATCATCTCGACGGCGGCCGCGGTCGAGAGCCGGCACACGTGCAGGCGCGTGCCGGTCGCGCGCGCAAGTTCCAGCAGCGTCGCGAGCGCGATCGTCTCGGCGAACGCCGGAATCCCCGGAAGGCCCATGCGCGTCGCCATCTCGCCGTCGTGCGCCACCCCGCCCGCGGCGAGCCATGCGTCCTCGGCGCGCAGCCACACCGGAAAGCCGAAGGTCGCGGCGTACTGCATCGCGCGCCAGAGCACCTGGGTGTCCCTGAGCGGCGCGTTCGCCTGCGAGAACGCCACGCAGCCGGCGGCGGCGAGTTCCACCATCTCGGTGAGCCGCTCGCCGGCGAGCTTGACGGTGAGCGCGCCCACCGGATAGACGCGCGCGCGAGAAAGCGCCTTGGCGCGCCGGCGCAGCATGTCCACCAGCCCCGGCTCGTCGAGCGGCGGATCGGTGTCCGGCGGGCACGCGAGGCTGGTGACACCGCCCGCCACCGCCGCGTCCAGCTCGGATTCCAGGCGCGCCTTGTACTCGTAGCCGGGCTCGCGCAGCCGCGCGGCGAGATCAATGAGGCCCGGTGCGAGCACCAGACCCTCGGCCTCGATGACGCGATCGGGACGATCCACGCGTTCGGCGATGCGCCCGTCGGCGACCGCCACGTCGCCCGGCGCGTCCCGGCCGCTCGCCGGGTCCACCACGCGCGCGCCGCGGATGAGGAGCTTCACGCGCCGCCCGCCACGATGGACATCACCGCCATGCGCACCGCGATGCCGAAGGTGACCTGCGGCAGGATCACCGAGTGCGGTCCGTCGGCGACCGCCGAATCAATCTCGACGCCGCGGTTCATCGGTCCCGGGTGCATGACGATCGCGTCGGGCCGGGCGAGCGCCAGGCGCTCGGCGGTGAGCCCGTAGCTCATGAAGTATTCCTGCGCGCTCGGCAGCAGCGCGCCGCTCATGCGCTCGTTCTGCAGCCGCAGCATCACGATCACGTCGGCCTCGCGCAGGCCGGCGCGCATGTCGTGGAACACGCGCACGCCGAGGGACTCGACGCCGGTCGGAATCAGCGTCTGCGGCCCGATCACGCGCACCTCGCGCGCCCCGAGCGTGGTCAGGCCGTGGATCAGCGAGCGCGCGACGCGCGAGTGCATCACGTCGCCGACGATCGCCACGGCGAGCGCGGAAAAGTCCTTCTTGAAGTGCCGGATGGTGTACAGGTCGAGCAGACCCTGCGTCGGATGCGCGTGCCGTCCGTCGCCGGCGTTGATCACGTGCTCGTGCGGCTTGACGTGGCGCGCGATCAGGTAGGGCGCGCCCGAGGAGGCGTGGCGCACGACGAAGATGTCGGCCTGCATCGCCGAGAGGTTCGCCACGGTGTCGAGCAGCGATTCGCCCTTCGTCTGCGAGGAGACCGCGATGTTCAGGTTGATGACGTCGGCCGACAGGCGCTTGGCGGCGATCTCGAAGGTGGTGCGCGTGCGCGTCGAGGGCTCGAAGAACAGGTTGAACACGCTCTTGCCGCGCAGCAGCGGCACCTTCTTGATGTCGCGCTCGGTGACGCCGGCGAAGGACTCGGCGGTGGCGAGGATGCGCTCGATCGTCTCGCGCGGCAGCCCCTCGATGGACAGCAGGTGCTGGAGCTCCCCCCTGTCGTTGAGCTGCGGGTTACGCGGCATCTTCCAGCTCGAAGCGAAGGCGTCCGTCGGCGGCGCGCTTCAGGCGCAGCCGCCGGCCCTCGGGGACCTCGATCTGCGCGCCGACGTGCTGCGCGCAGATCGGAAGCTGGCGCCCGCCGCGGTCGGCGAGCACGACCAGCACGATCGAGCGCGGCCGGCCGTAGTCGAACACCTCGTTCATCGCCGCGCGCACCGTGCGCCCGGTGTAGAGCACGTCGTCCACCAGCAGGATCTCGCGCCCCTCGACCTCGAACGGGATGCGGGTGCGCTTGGGGTCGTGCTTCAAGCCCTGCTTGGCGTAGTCGTCGCGGTAGAAGGCGATGTCCATCAGGCCGAGCGGCACCTCGAGGCCCAGCATCGCGTGCAGCCGCTCGGCGAGCCACGCCCCGCCGGTATACAGACCGATCATCGCCGTCTGCGGCGTGACGCGCGCGCGCAGTCCGGCGGCCAGGCCCGGCAGCAGCGCCTCGGCGTCGGGCAGCGCCGTCATCGCCCGCGCTCCGCGAAATACTGCTCCAGCACGACCAGCGCCGCGTGCGAATCGAGCCGCTTGCCGCGCGCGAGCTGCGCCGCACGCCGGCTGCCGTAGGCCGCGCGCATGCGGCTTTCGGCCTCGGCCGAACTGTAGCGCTCGTCCACCAGCGCCACCGGCAGCCGGAAGCGCGCTTCGAGCGCGCGCGCAAAGCGCTCGGCGCGCCGCGTCATCTCGTGCGCGGCGCCGTCCTCGCCGAGCGGCCGGCCGACGACGAGCTGCGACGGGTTCCACTGCTTGACGAGCCGCCCCACCGCCGCGAGCCGCCCCGGGCCGCTCGCCGCGCGGATCGGCTCCAGCGGGTGCGCGCTCGCGATCGCCGCCTCGCCGACGGCGACGCCGATCCTCTGCAAACCGAAATCGAAGGCGAGGACGGTGCGCCCGGCGCCCTCAGGCATGTCCCGCGACGTCGGCAAGGCGCGCATAGTCCAGCCCCAGCAGCTCCAGCGCCGCCGGCAGGCGCTCCTCGGCCGGAAGATCGAAGATGATCGCGTCCTTCGCCTCGACCGTGAGCCATGCGTTCTGCTTCAGCTCGTGCTCGAGCTGCCCCGCCGCCCAGCCGGCGTAGCCGAGCGAGACCAGCATCTTCGCCGGGCCCTCGCCGCGGCCGACCGCCTCCAGGATGTCGCGCGAGGTGGTGAGGCCGATCCGGTCGCGCACGCGCAGCGTGGACTGCCAGTTGCCGGGCGGTGTGTGCAGCACGAAGCCGCGGTCGGTCTGCACCGGGCCGCCGAAGTAGATCGGCGCGTCGGCGATCTCGGTATTTCGCATCGAGAGCGACAGGCGCTCGAACAGGGTCTGCAGCGTCATGTCAATCGGACGATTGACGACGATGCCGAGCGCGCCCTGCTCGCTGTGCTCGCACACGAAGGTGAGCGTCCTCGCGAAGTGCGGATCGGCCATGTTCGGCATGGCGATCAGGAAGTGGTAGGTCAGGTTGATCGAGGACATGCGCCGGGCGATTCTACTCCACGGCGCGCACCGCCCGCGGCTATACTGCCGGCCCGCGCCTCCTCACCCCGACCCGCGCATGCGCATCCTCCGCCTAGCCGCCCACGCCGTGATGGCGCTGGTGCTCGCCGGCGGCTGGGCTTTCCTGTACTGGCAGTCCGGCGCCGGGAATCTTGCGGCGGTCGAGCAGGCCCGCGCGGCGCTCGCCGAGCTGCGCGCGCTCGATGCGCGCTGGAACGATCAGCTCGTCGGCGCCTCGGCACGCACTCCGGGAACGCCCGCACCCTCCGCCGCGCGTCACCGGCTGCTCTTTGCGCAGCTGGAGGCGCACGCGCTCAAGCTGGGTGATCTGGCTGTCGCCGGCACGTTGCCGGGACTGCGCGAGGCGCTGGAGGAAAAAGCGCGCAGAATCGAGCGCCACCGGGCGGCGCTTGCGGCGCTCGCGGAGGCCGAGCGCGCCTCGCCCCCGGAGCCGGAGGCGCTCGCGCGGCTGCGCGCCGAGGTCGGGACCGCCTTCGCCGAGGCGTGGTTGGCGAGCACCGGCCCGCGGCTTGCGCTCACGGCGCGCGCGCTCGAGCGCGCGTTCGACTCCGCCCTCACCCAAGCCGAGTTGCACCGCTTGTGGCTGCTGTGCTACTCGGGATTTCTCCTCGCGGCGCTCGCCTTTGCGCTCTGGAGCGTCTATGACAGCCGGCGCGCGCTCGATCGCGCCAACGCGCAGCTGCGCGAGGCGAACGAGACGCTGGAAGAGCGCGTGCGCGAGCGCACCCGCGAGCTGTCGGAGGCGCTCGCGCGGCTGAAGGAATCCGAGACGATGCTCGTGCACAGCGAGAAGATGGCCTCGCTCGGACAGATGGCGGCGGGCCTCGTGCACGAGGTGAACACGCCGCTCGCCTACGTGAAGGCGAGCATGGAGGCGGTCGCACGGCGCTTGCCGGAACTTGAGCGCCTGGCCGCCGAAACAGAGGCCCTGCTTCGCATGCTCGCGGCGGAGTCGGCCGACGAGCGCGAACTGGCCGGGAAATTCGCCTCGGTGAACGCGCTGCTCGCCGAGCTGCGCGGCCGCGGCATGCTCGAGGAGCTTTCCCGCCAGGCCGGCGACGGCCTGTTCGGCATCGGACGCATCGTCGAGCTGATCACGACGCTGAAGAATTTCAGCCGCCTGGACCGCGCGGGGTTCGCGCCGACCGACCTGCACGAGGGCCTGGAGAGCGCGCTGCGCATCGCGCGCCACCAGCTCAAGCGCCGCGAGGTCGTCCGCGAGTTCGGACCCATCGCGCGCGTGACATGCGCGCCGGCGCAGATCAACCAGGTGTTCCTCAACCTCATCACCAACGCGGTGCAGGCGACGCCCGAGGAGGGCGGGCGCATCGCGATCCGCACCTCCATGCGCGACGCGGGGCACGTGGCGGTCGAAATCGCCGACAACGGCCGCGGCATCGCCCCCGAGGTGCTGCCGAGGATCTTCGAGCCGTTCTTCACCACCAAGCCGGTCGGCGAAGGCACGGGCCTCGGCCTTGCGATCAGCGACCGGATCGTGCGCGCCCATGGCGGGCGCATCGAGGTGCAATCAGCCCCGGGCAAGGGCACGCGCTTCACCGTGGTCCTTCCGGTCGCGCCGCGCGCCGCCGCGGCGGCCTGAGGCGATGGCGCCCTCGCGCATCGGCGGCTACGAGGTCCAGGAGGAGTGCGGCCGCGACGGCGCGGCGGTGATCTACCGCGGCGCGCACGCGGTGATCGGCCGTCGCGCCGCGCTCAAGGTGCTGCACAAGGCCGCGCTGACGCCCGGTGATCTCGCGCGCGAGATCGAGCGCCTGCGGCAGGAAGCGCGCGTCCTTGGCGCGCTCGCGCACCCGAACATCCTGGCGATCTACGACTACGCGGAGGACGAGTCGCGCGCCTGGATCGCGATCGAATGGGTCGAGGGCAGGACGCTCGCCGACCATCTGGCAAGCGGCTGGCGGCCGGAGATCGCGCACCTTCCCTCGGTGATCGAGGACATGCTCGCCGCGCTCGATCATGCGCACGCGCGCGGCGTGGTACACGGCGCGCTGCGGCCCGGCTGCATCCTCGTGTCAACGGCCGGGGCCGCGAAGCTCGCCGGATTTGGGGCCGTCGCCGCCGGCCCCGAGGCGCAGACCGACGAAGCGATCGCCTACCGCGCGCCGGAGCAGCTCGAAGGCGCCGAGGCCGACGAACGCGCGGACCTCTATTCGGCCGGGATCCTTGTCTACGAGGTCCTCACCGGGCGGCGGCCGTTTGCCGGCAGCGGCGCCGCACTGGTGGAAGAGATCCTGTACGCGGTGCCCCCGCCCGCCTCGACCTTTGAACCGCGGCTGCCGGTGACGGTGGACATGGCGCTCGCGCGCGCGCTCGCCAAGCGCCCGGAGTCGCGACACCGGGGCGCGCGCGCGATGCTGCAGGCGCTGGCGGCGGCATTCCCCGGAGCGGATGCGCCCCCGTCGGCGACGACGCAGAGCGTGACGCTCGCAGGCAACATCGGCGCGCTTCGCCGCGCGCTCGGCGGCGCCGCCGCGACCGTGGCGACGGCCCCCGTCGCCCCTGCGCCTGCCACGCCGGGCGCGCCGCGGCCGGCGCCGGCGCCAGCGCCGAAGCTGCCGAGCGCGCTCTTCGTGGACGACGAGGAGCGTGTGCTCAACGCCCTGCGCGCGCTCTTTCGCGACCGCTTCGAGATCGAGATCGCGACAAGCGGCGCGCAGGCGCTCGAACGCCTGCGCGCCCGGCGCTTCCACGTGCTCGTGAGCGATCAGCGCATGCCCGGAATGCAGGGCGTCGAACTGCTGCGCGAGGCGCGCCAGATCGCCCCCGACACCGTACGGCTTCTTCTGACGGGCTACGCCGATCTCGCGGCGATCATCGGCTCGGTGAACGAAGGCGAGGTGTTCCGCTTCATCTCCAAGCCCTGGCAGGAAGAGGAGCTTCGCGCCACGCTCGCCGAAGCGGCCGACGTGGCGATCGCGCTCGAGGCTCTCGCCGCGCGCCCCTCCGCCGCGCCCGCCGTGCGCGCGGCGGTGCTGGTGCTGGGCGAGGAGGCGCTCGCGCGCGCGATCCGCGCGCTTGCGCGCGAGCGCTACCCGGTGCTGCAGGCGGACGACGTCGAATCGGCGCTCGCAACCCTCGCGCGCGAGGAGATCGGGGCGCTGGTGTGCGACCTGGACGCCGCGCGCGGCGAGCCGGGGGCGCTGCTCCGGGTGCTCAAGCGCGGCTCGCCGCAGACCCAGTTGATCGCGGTCTCGGCGGCCGCCGACTCCGAGGCGATCATCGGCCTCATCAACGAGGCGCGCATCCTTCGCTTCCTCAAGAAGCCGCCCAACCTCACGCTGCTGGAGGCGGCGCTTGGCGCGGCGCTCGAACGTTATGCGCGGCTGCAGGCGGCGCCGGCGCTTGCGCGCGCCGAGCAGCCGAAACAGGCGCCCGAGTCGGCGGCGGCGCGTTCGATCCTCGAGCGCCTGCGCACCTTCGGCGGACGACTGGGCGCGGCGTTCAGATCCTGAGCCGCGCTCAGATCTCGACCATCTCGAAGTCTTCCTTGCGCGCGCCGCACTCCGGGCAGGTCCAGTTGATCGGCACGTCCTCCCAGCGGGTGCCGGGCGCGATTCCTTCCTCCGGCAGTCCCTTCTCCTCGTCGTACACGAAACCGCAGATCAGGCACATCCATGTACGGTACTGGACGACGTTCTCGGTCATCGGCGCGCGGATCGGTGCGATAGAATGGGCCGCCATTCTACCGAAAGCGTCGCTTCGCCAGCGTGGCCGCGCGCCCTCCTGTCGTCGTCAGTTTCGCCGCTTCCGACCCGACCGCGGGCGCGGGCATTCAGGCCGACTGTCTCGCGATCGCCGCGCTCGGCTGCCATCCGGCGACGGTGCTCACCGCGATCACCGCGCAGGACACGCACGGCGTGCAGGGCCTGCTCGCGATCGAGCCGCGCTGGGTCGAGGAGCAGGCAAGGCGGCTGCTCGCCGACGTGGTGGTGAGCGCCTTCAAGCTCGGCGTGCTCGGATCGGCGGCGAACGCGGCCGTCGTCGCGCGCGTCCTCGCGGCGTATCCGCGCGCGCCGGTGGTGGTGGACCCGGTGCTCGCCTCCGGGCGCGGCGATGCGCTCGCGGACGCGCCGGCCGTCGCGGCGCTGCGCGCCGAGATCCTGCCGCGCGCGACCGTGGCGACGCCCAACAGTGTCGAGGCGAGGCGGCTCGCCGGGACCGACGATGCGCCGCTCGACGAATGCGCGGCGCGGCTCGTTGCGCTGGGCTGCAGGTACGTGCTGGTGACCGGAACGCATGAACCGGGCGCGCAGGTGGTGAACACGCTCCACGGCGAAGGCGGAAGGATTCGCTCGGACGCGTGGCCACGCCTGCCCGGCGAATACCACGGCTCGGGCTGCACGCTCGCCTCGGCGCTCGCCGCCCTCCTCGCCCGCGGCCTGGCGGTGGCCGACGCGGCGCGCGAAGCGCAGGCGTACACCTGGCGCGCGCTCGCCGCGGGCTATCGCGCCGGCGGCGGCCAGCTCGTGCCCGACCGGCTCGCCGCCGTCCGGGTGCGCGACTCCGATGACGCTGCGCGGCCTGTACGCGATCACGCCTGAGTGCGCGGACACGGCGCGCCTGGCGGCGCTCGTCGAGCGCGCGCTCGAGGGCGGCGCGCGGCTCGTGCAGTACCGCGCCAAGGCGCTCGCGCGCGAGGCGAGGCTCGCGCAGGCGCGCGCGCTGGTGGCGGCCGCGCACCGCCACGGCGCCCGGCTCATCGTCAACGACGATCCGGCGCTCGCGCTCGAGGCCGACGCCGACGGCGCGCATCTCGGGCGCGAGGACGGCGATCCGGCGGCCGCGCGCGCGCTGCTCGGCGCGCGCCTGCTCGGCGTGTCGTGCTACGACTCGCTCGAGCGCGCGCGGCAAGCGGCCGCCGCCGGCGCCGACTATCTCGCCTTCGGGTCGGTCTTTCCCTCGCCGACGAAACCGGGCGCGGTGCGCGCGCCGCTTTCGCTTTTCGCTGCCGCGCGCCCGCTCGGGCTGCCGCTCGTCGCGATCGGCGGCATCACGCTCGCCAACGCGCCGCAGGTGATCCGCGCAGGCGCCGACTGCGTCGCGGTGATCTCGGCGCTCTTTGATGCGCCCGACGTCGCCGCCGCCGCGCGCGCGTTCTGCCGCCTCTTCGACGAGGAGCGGAGCACCGCCTCATGACCAGCCGCAACGACGAGCTGTTCGCGCGCGCGCAGCGTTCGATCCCGGGCGGGGTCAATTCGCCGGTGCGCGCGTTTCGCGCCGTCGGCGGCACGCCGCCGTTCATGGCGCGCGCCTTCGGCGCGCACGTCTGGGACGCCGACGGCCGGCGCTACATTGACTACGTGGGCTCCTGGGGCCCGATGCTCGCCGGACACACGCACCCGGCCGTGGTCGAGGCGGTGCAGGCGGCGGCGGCGAGCGCCCTTTCGTTCGGCGCGCCGACCGAGGCGGAGGTGGCGCTCGCCGAGGCGATCCGGCGGCTCGTGCCCTCGATGGAGTTGGTGCGGCTGGTGTCCTCCGGCACCGAGGCGACGATGACGGCGATGCGGCTTGCGCGCGGCGCCACCGGGCGCGATCTCATCGTCAAGTTCGACGGCTGCTACCACGGCCATGCCGACGGGCTGCTGGTGAAGGCGGGCTCGGGCGCGCTCACCTTCGGCAACCCGAGCTCGGCCGGGGTGCCGGCGCAGACGGCGGCGACAACCCTGGTGCTCGATTACAACGACACCGGGCAGCTCGAGCGCGCGTTCGCCGAGCGCGGCGCCGAGATCGCCGGCGTGATCGTCGAGCCGGTCGCCGGCAACATGAACCTGGTGCTGCCGCGCCCGGGGTTTCTCGAGACGCTGCGCGCGCTGTGCAGCGCGCACGGCGCGGTGCTCATCTTCGACGAGGTGATGACCGGCTTTCGCGTCGCGCTCGGGGGTGCGCAGGCGCGCTTCGGCATCCGGCCCGATCTCACCACGCTGGGCAAGGTGATCGGCGGCGGCCTGCCCCTTGCCGCCGTGGGCGGTGCGCGCGCGATCATGGAAAACCTCGCGCCGCTCGGGCCGGTGTATCAGGCGGGCACGCTCTCGGGCAATCCGGTCGCGGTGGCCGCAGGCCTTGCGACGCTCAAGCTCGTCGAGGCCCCCGGCTTCGTCGAGCGCGTCGAGCGCACGGCGCGCCTGCTCGTCGAAGGGCTCGCCGCCGAGGCTGGCGCGGCCGGGGTCGCGTTCTCGGCGCAATCCATCGGCAGCATGTTCGGCCTCTATTTCCGCGAGCGCGTGCCGGAGAATCTCGCCGAGGTGATGCAGTGTGACCGCGCGCGCTTCAACCATTTCTTCCATGCGATGCTCGAGCGCGGCGTGTATCTGGCGCCCTCGGCTTTCGAGGCGGGCTTCGTCTCCGGCGCGCACGGCGAGGCCGAGATCGCCGCGACGCTCGCCGCGGCGCGCGCGGCGTTCCGCTCACTGTAGGCGCGGTTCCTCGAACACCGCTTCCGCTTCGTCGGCGAATCCCGCCGCGCGCCGATGGCGGCGGTAGAGCCACAGGCCGAGCAGCCCGGAGGCGACCAGCAGCGCCGCCGCGAGCGCGATCCGGCCGGCGGCGCCGACCTCCACGCCGCTGCCGGCGAGCGCGAACGTCATCGTGAGCGGTACGTAGCCGACAAGCGACCCGGCGAGAAACGGCAGCGCGGGCACACGCGACAGGCCCGCGGCGATGCAGGTGAGAAAGTTGTTGCCCACGGGAAGCAGGCGCACGAGCAGCGTCATGCCGAAGGGGTGCGCGGCGAGAAAGTCCTCCAGCCGCTTCACCCGGTCGCGCAGGCGCGCGCCGGCGAGCGGCCGCCCGACGAGCCGGGCGTAGAAGAACGCGAGGGCGCAGCCGATTTCGGTGCCGGCGAGCGCCAGCAGCGCGCCGAGCCAGAAGCCGAAGGCGTAGCCGCCGAGAAAGCTCACGATCTGCCGCGGCAGCGCCAGTGCGGTGGCGGCGCCCGCCATGGCGACGAAAAGCGCCTCGCCCGCGAGCCCGTTGCCGCGCACGTCGCGGTCAATCCACTCCTTGCTCACCACTTCGCCGACGAGGCCGCTTTCCACGAGTGCGCCGACGGCGACCAGCGTGGCGAGCAGGACGAGTCCGGAGGCGAGCGTGCGGGCCTTCACGCGCGGTCGGCTTCGACGAGCACCGGCCGCCGGGTGCGCCGCTGCAACCACATCACGCCGAGCGTGTCCACGATGCCCACCCAGAGCCGGTCGAGCACGCCGTAACTGGAACGGCCGCGCGCGCGCGGGCGGTGCGCGACCGGGACCGACAGCGTGCCGCCGCCGTTGCGCTGGATCAGGGCGGGAAGAAAGCGGTGCATGTGGTCGAACGCGGGCAGCTCCAGATAGGCGCTGCGCAACACGAGCTTCAGTCCGCAGCCGGTGTCCGGCGTGCCGTCGGCGAGCAGCCATGCGCGCACCGCGTTCGCCACCCGCGAGGCGACGCGCTTTGCCCAGCGGTCGCGGCGCGCGATGCGCCAGCCGGTCACAAGCTGCACGTTGGCCTCGGACCCGGCGCGGTCGCGCGCGACGAGCAGCCGCGCGATGTCGGCGGGGTCGTTCTGGCCGTCGCCGTCCAGGGTCACCACCCACTCGGCGCGCGCGGCGCGCACGCCGGTGAGCAGCGCCGCGCTCTGGCCGCAGCTTTCGCGGTGCGTCAGCACGCGCAGGCGCGGGTAGCGCGCGCGCGCCTCGGCAAGCTCCGCGGGCGTCGCATCGCGACTGCCGTCGTCCACGTAGATCACCTCGAACGCCGGGCCGGATGCGAGGGCGGCGTGGATTTCCTCCAGCAGCGGCAGCACATTGCCGGCCTCGTTGCGGACCGGAACGACGATGGAAAGCGAAACGGCGCCGGGCGGCGCGGCGGCGGACACCCCCGAAATTCTACCGCCGCGGCGCGGCGACGATGACGAGCGCCTCTTCCTCGCCCGCTCTGCGGCCGCGCGCGATCACCTGCACCGCGTGCCGCGCCGAGAGCGTGCCCACGTGCCGCGCGCGCGTCGCAAGCCACAGCTCCCCTTCCCGCGCGAGCCGTTCAGCGAGCGCGCGCTCGGAGTCAAGCACATGCACGCGCCGGCCCGAGTAGTAGATGTAGGCGGCCGGGTTCACGTCAAACGTCGCGAGCGCCGCCCCGGCGGGAAGCCGCTCGGCGGCGAGCCGCGCGAGCGAGCGCGCTTCGAACCGCTCCGCGCTCCACCAGGCGAATCCGGGCGTACCCAGCGGCCAGGCCGCCGCCGCAAGCACCGCGGCCGCGCCGAGTGCCGCAAGCGGAGCCCGGCCCGCGCGCGCGCCCAGGGCGAGCAGCGACGCCGCGACGCCGAGCGCGGCCGCGGCTCCCGCCCACGCGAGCACCGGCGCCACGGGCGCGGCGCGCCAGGCGGCGAAGCCGAGCAGGCCCGCCGCCGCGGCGAGCTGCAGCACGAGCGCGACCCACGCGATGCGGCGGCCGCGCGCCTCGAGCGCGCCGCCGGCGAGCGGTGCGAGCGCGTGCGCGAGCGCGAGGGCCATCAGGCCGAGAAGCGGCAGCGCATACACCAGCCGCTGTTGCGGGGCGAGCGAGAGTCCGGCCAATGACACGCCGAGCGGCCAAAGCAGCCAGCCCCACCCCTTCTGGCGCCAGCCGAAGGCGGGTGCGAGCGCCAGCGCCACGAGCGGCAGCCACGGCGCCAGCAACTCGAGCGGCCGATAGAAGAAGTACAGGTTGCCCAGATGCGCAAGCGACGGCCGCAGAAGCTGCCCCGAAAGCTGGCTCGCGGCAAGCTGTCCCTCCGGCAGCCGGGCCGCGACGGCGAGCCACCACGGCGCGGCGAGCGCGGTCGCGAGCGCGAGACCGGCGAGCGGGCGTGCGATCCGCGCGATCTCGGCCCAGCCGCGTCCATCGCGGCGCAGATGGATCGCGCCGCCGAGAAGCATGAGCGCTGGCAGATGCGGGCCCTTGGCGAGCGTGGCCGCGCCGACGGCGAGCCAGAGCGCCACCGCCGACGGCCAGGTGCTGATGCCCGCCTCGGCGCGTTTCGCCGACCAGGCGAGCGCGGCAAGCGCCGCCATCGAGAGCGCGGCGTAGAGCAGATCCGGCCGCGCATCGTGCGTGGCCGAAAACAGCCCTGCGCTCGCCGCAAGAAGCAGCCCGCCCATGAGCGCGCTCGCGCGACCGAGCACGAGCGCGCCCATCGCGACGGTGGCGAGCACGAGCGCCGCGCCGGCGGCGATCGAGACGGCGCGCGCATGCCACTCGGCGATGCGCGGCAGATCGCCCGCCGCCCAGGCGAGCGCGCCGGTGAGCCAGTACGAAAGCGGCGGCTTGTTCAGGCGCGGCTCGCCGTTGAAGTACGGCACGATCCAGTCGCGGCGCTCGGCCATCTCGCGCGCCGTCTGCGCGACGTAGATTTCGTGCATGTCGAGCGGCAGGCTCGCCGCGCCCGGCACGCCGAGCAGCGCCGCGAGCAGCGCGAGCGCGGCGGCGGCGGCGCCGAAGGCGCGCGGAGGAAAACTGCCGCTCACAGCAAAAGCAGGGTCGCGAGGCCGAGGAAGATGAAGAATCCGCCGGCGTCGGTGCACGCGGTGATGAGGACCGAGGAGCCGAGCGCCGGATCGCGGTCGCGCCGCGCGCGCACATACGGGATCGCGACGCCCATCGCGGCCGCAAGCAGCAGCGTCAGCAGCATCGCGAGCGCCATCACGCCGCCGAGCGCCACGTTGTCGTAGATGAGCCAGGTGACCACGCCCAGAATGCCGCCCCAGATCACGCCGTTCAGCGTCGCCACGCCCAGCTCCTTGACGATCAGCTTCGGCCAGTAGCCGGGCTGGATCTGCCCGAGCGCGAGCGCGCGCACGATCATGGTGATCGTCTGGTTGCCGGAGTTGCCCCCGATTCCGGCGACGATCGGCATCAGCGCCGCGAGCGCGGCCAAGCGCTCGATCGAGCCCTCGAAGATGCTGATCACGCGCGAGGCGATGAACGCCGTCACCAGATTCACCGCCAGCCAGGACCAGCGGTTGCGGAAGCTCGACCACGCGTCGGCGAAGAGGTCTTCCTCGCCCGACAGGCCCGCTTCGGCGAGCTGCGCCTCGGCGCTCTTTTCGCGGATGTGGTCCACCACGCGGTCCACGGTGAGGCGCCCGATCAGGCGGCCGAAATGGTCGGTCACCGGCGCCGAGACGAGGTCGTAGCGCTCGAAGGCGCGCGCGGCGTCCTCGGCGCGGTCCTCCGGGTGCAGTTTCACGCTCTCGGGCACCATGACCGAGCGCACCTCGGCCGCCAGATCGCTGACGATGAGCCGGGCGAGCGGCAGCGTGCCGCGCAGCCTGCCCTCGCGGTCCACGACGAAGAGCTGGTCGGTGTGGCCGGGCAGCTCGTCCATGCGGCGCAGGTAGCGCGTCACCGCCTCCAGCGTCACGTCCTCGCGCACGGTCACCTGGTCGAAGTCCATCAGCGCACCGACCGTGCCTTCGGCGTAGGACATGGCCGCGCGCAGCCGCTCGCGCTCCTCCTGCGGCAGCGCCCGGATCACGTCCTCGATCACCTCCTCCGGCAGGTCGGGCGCGAGATCGGCGATCTCGTCGGCTTCCAGCGTCTCGGTCGCGGCGACGAGCGACCTCGAGTCCATGGTCGCGATCAGCGAATCGCGCACCGCCTCCGACAGCTCGAGCAGGATCTCGCCTTCGCGCTCCGGGGGCACCAGCTTCCAGAGCGCGAGGCGCTCCTCCGGCGGCAGCGACTCCAGGATGAAAGCGGCATCGGCCGGGTGCAGGCGCTCCAGTTCCGCGCGCAGCTCCTCGGGACTGCGGCGCTCCAGCAGCCGCGAGCGCACCGCGCGCAGCGCCTGCGCGAGGTGTTCCAGTTCCAGACGGACCTGCGGCTCGCTCATGGCCTCAGGGTATCCGCGCCGCCGGCATGCGCGCGAGGATCACCGCCTGGCGCTCGGCGATGTAGGCGGTCGTGCGCCCACGGCCATAGCGCCGCGGCGCGGGCAGGATCGCGGCGAGATAGGCCGCCTGCTCGGCGGTGAGCGCGGCGGCGGAAGTGCCGAAGTGGTGACGCGCCGCGGCCTCGGCACCGAACACGCCCTCGCCCCACTCGGCGACGTTGAGGTAGAGCTCCAGGATCCGGCGCTTGGACATCGTCGTCTCCAGCATCCAGGTGATCGCGGCTTCCTGCGCCTTGCGGACCCACGAGCGCTCGCCCGACAGGAACAGGTTCTTCGCCAATTGCTGGCTGATGGTGGAGGCCCCGGCGACGATCCGGCCGCGTTTCTCGTTCTTCTCGATCGCGCGCGAGATCGCCTCCCAGTCGAAGCCCTCGTGCTCGACGAACTTCGCGTCCTCGGCGGCCACCACCGCGCGCTTGAGGTGCGCCGAGATGCGCTCGTAGCCCACCCATTGATGCGCGAGCCGCGCCGCCGGGTCCTTCGTCCGCAATTCCGCCAGGCGACGCTCCATGAAGGCGGTCTGCGACGGGTTCACCGAGCGCCACCACAGCACGTGCGCGAAGAACCAGCCCTGCACCGCGACGAGCAGCAGCACCGCGGCGCCCAGGGCGTAGCAGAAGCCCTTCCAGGCGCGCGCGAGCCACCGGGCGGCGCCCCGCTTCCTAGCCGGCACGCAGCGCGGCGAGCACGGCGGCGGTCGAGGGCCGCACGCCGCGCCAGACGAGGAACGATTCGGCGGCCTGCTCGACCAGCATCCCCAGGCCGTCGGCGGTGCGCGCGCCGGCGGCGCGCGCGGCGGCGAGAAACGCCGTGTCGCGGCCATACGCCATCTCGTAGGCGAGCGCACCGGGCGCGAACACGCCCTCGGCGAGCGCGGGCATCGCGCCGGTGAAGCCCGTGGAAGTGGCGTTGATGACGAGGTCGAAGCGCTCGCCCGCGAACGCCTCGTAGCCGCCCCCGCGCGCCGGCGGAAAGCGCGCGGCGAGCGCGCGGGCGCGCGCCGGGGTGCGGTTGGCGATCGCGAGCGCGGCCGCCCCCGCGGCGATGAGCGGCCCGACCACGCCCCGCGCCGCGCCGCCCGCGCCGGCGATGAGCACGCGCCTGCCGGCGATCGCGAAGCCGAGGTTTCTTTCCAGATCGGTCACCAGTCCGGCGCCGTCGGTGTTGTCGCCGAAGGTCTCGCCCTCGCCGTCGAAGCGCAGCGTGTTCACCGCGCCGGCCGCGCGCGCGCGCTCGGTCACGCGGGTGCAGAGGGAAAACGCCTCCTCCTTGAACGGCGCGGTCACGTTGGCGCCGCGACCGCCGGAGGCGCGAAACGCCGCCACCGTGCGGGCGAAGCCGTCCAGCGGCGCCTCGATCCGGATGTACTCGATCGGCTGGCCGGTCGCGCGCGCGAACTCGGTGTGGATCCAGGGCGACTTGGAATGGGCCACCGGGTTGCCGATGACCGCGTAGCGATCGGCCATTCTCGCCGGCCCTAGCGGCTTTCCGTCCAGATGCGGTCGCCCTGCCCGAAGAACCAGGTACGGGTGATGACCAGCAGGTCGGTGTCCTTGCGGATGTCGGGTGGAAAGGCGGCGAACGGCGCGGCCAGCCGCACGATCTGGAACGCGGCCTCGTCCAGGATCTTCAGTCCCGAGGAACGGTCCAGCTCCACCGACTCGACCGAGCCGTCGGGCCGGATGGTCACCGACAGGCGCAGATTGCCGTAGAGCCTGCCGCGCGCCTCCGCCGGGTAGTGCAGCGTGCCGATGCGCTCGATCTTGGCGCGCCACTCTTCCTCGTACTGGGCGAAGCGGTATTCGGTGGCGTTCGCGCCGATGAACCGCTTGCGCGGGCGCTTCTGGTACTCCTGCACGCGTTTGTCTATCTGCGCCTGCAGCCGCATCGCCGCGAGCGCGAGGTCGGCGAGATCGCGCCCGGACACCTGCGGCGCCTCGGCCGGCTGCGCCTCGCGCGGCGCCTCGGGCGCCACCGCGGGAGCCGGGCCCTGCGCCCTGGCGAGCAGCTCCTGCTGGCGCGCTTCCAGCGCCTGCACGCGCTTTTTCGCCTCGGCGAGATCGCGGCCAGGCGCGCGCGGCTGGGTGACCGGCAGCGGCGTGCGCGCGCGCCGGTCCTCCTCCACGTTGCCGCCGCCGTCCAGGTTCGCCTCCGCGAGCGCCTGCGCGCGCGCCGGTTTCTCGCGCGAGCGCGCGTTCACCAGGATCACGTCAAGCGGCGCTTGCGCCGCCTTGAAGCGCAGGCTCTCGGGAAAGCGGAAGTGGACCGCCAGCAGCAACGCGTGCAGCAGGATCGAGGCGGCGACCGAGCCGGCGAGCAGGCGCGAGCGCCGGTCCAGCCCGTTCCAGTACTCGCGCGGATCCACGATCAGCGTTGCCGCGTTGGCCGTCAATGCCTCTCGGCAAGCTCTTGTACCGGCGGTATTTTAGGCGCAATGCGAAACCGCGCCCGAGGACGGTTCAGGCCGCCGGCGCGAGCGTCTCGCGCCAGACGCAGTCGGCGCTGAGGGCGAAGGGGTCCACGCCGCGCACCGCGAGCCGGACGCGTGCGCCGGGCGCAAGCGGCGGCAGCGACGGCACCCGGACCGTGAGAGGGATCGCCTCCAGGCGCGCCACGCCTTCGCGCAGGACGATCGCTTCGGCCTCGACGACCTGCTCCTGCTCGAGCCACCTCAGGCACCAGTACTGCTCCAGCGCCCTTTGATGCTCTTCCATGCGCGCGACCGTGACCTCGAAGGCGCGCATCGCGGAAAGCAGCGCCTCGGAATTGCGCGCAAATGGCGGCCGGCGGCCTTCGAGCGCGGCGACGAGCTGCCACTGGTTGACGAGATCGAGATAGCGCCGCAGCGGCGAGGAGAGCCAGGCGTAGCAGGCGACGCCCAGCGCTTCGTGCGCCTCGGGATGGACCGACAGGCGAACCTTGCCCATGCCCTGCGTACGATAGATCGCCGCGACGTCGCGGCTGGCGAGCAGCTCGCCCCAGAAGCTGTTGGCGAGGATCATCAGCTCGGACACCAGCTTGTCGAGCGGCGCGCCGCGCCGGCGGGGCTCGATCACCACGCGCTCGCCCTCGACGCGAAACACGTAATCGGTCACGCCCGCCGGGGTCGCCGGCCGGCCGCGGCGCGCCTCCAGCGCCTCGGCGAAGCGCCACAACTGGCGCAGTTCGTCCTCGAACGCCAGCCCGCGGCGCTCGTTCGCCGGCAGCGACTCGTTCAGCACGTCGTAGTCGCCGTGACGCAGATTGGCCGCGACCGGCACGCGCTCGATGCGGCTCGTGCGGGCGCGTACGCCCCAGTCCGAGGGCGACACGGTGAGATACAGCGACAGCGCCGCGCGCGGCGCTCCCGCGGCAAGCGAGCAGGCGGCGATCGCGTCCTCGGGCAGCATCGTGAACTTGCGCCCCGGGAAATAGGCGGTCGAGAGCCGCTCGCGCGCGATCGCGTCGAGCGAGGAGCCGGGCGCGAACGCAAGGGCCGGCGCCGAGATGTGGATGCCGATGCGCAGCTCCCCCTCCGCGGTCGGCGTCACCGAGAACGCGTCGTCAATCTCGGTGGTACCGGCGTCATCCAGGCTGAAGGCGCGCACCTGCGCAAGCGGCAGGTCCTCCGGCGGCGCCGCCGGCTCGTGCTCGGGAAACGCCGTGCCGCGCGGAAAGAACTCGTGCAGAAACCGGCCGAGATGGTATTCGTGCGCGGAACCCAGCACGCCGCAGCGCACGAGCAGGCGCGCCGCATCGAGCCCCGTTTCCCGGCACGCCTGCTCGAGCGCCTTCGTCTCGGGCTTGTTGCGGTCCGGTGCGTAGAGCAGCTCGTCGCGCAGCCGGGCGATTTCCGGCGGACACTCGAAGCGGGCGAGGCGCGCCGCCCATTCGTTGATCGTCTCCTGGATGCGCTTTTTCTTCTCCAGGCCTGCGAGCGCTAGCTTGAGCGTTTCCTCCGGCGCCTTGCGGTAGCGCCCGCGCCCGCGCCGGTGAAAGTAGATCGGCGCCGAGTGCAACTTGAGCAGCACCCCGGCCGCCTCGACCGGCGTCGGCTCGCGCCCGACGTAGTCGCGCGCCAGATCCATGAACCCGAACTCGCTCTCGCCGCAGCAGTGCCAGAGGAACTCGGTGTCCAGCGTCGCGGCGTAGGTTTCGGCGGCAGGCAGCAGCTCCGCCGCCGCAGGCCGATCGAACTCCAGCAGCACGTTCGCCGCCTTCACCTTCAGGCGCTTGCCGTGCGGGCTTTCCACCTGCAGCGACGCGGGGGCGCGGGCGAGCACCGCGCCGACCTTGAACTCGCCCTGCTCCTCGTACAGGACGTTCACGGCCGCGGCGCGAGACCGGCGAAGGCGAGGATGCGCGCCAGGTGCTCCGGGAAACTCGCGAGCGTATGGTCCCCGCCGTCGCGCACGACCATCCTTGCGCCCTCGTACTTTCGCGCCGCCTCGCGCCAGTCGAGCACCTCGTCGCCGGTTTCCAGGAGCAGCAGATAGCGCTCCGGATCCACGCGCTCGACCGCGAGCGCGCGCCAGCCCTCCAGATGCTCGCGCGTGAGCACATAGGCCTCGCCGCTGTAGAGGTTCCTTTGCGGGCCGAGGAAAGCCTCCAGGCCGACGTATGGGCGCACCGCCGGCTGGATCAGGACCGCGCGCAGATCGTGCTTCTCGGCGGCCCACGTGGCGTAGAAACCGCCCAGCGAGCTGCCGACCAACGTGGGCTTTCCCGGGGCGGCGCGCGCGATTTCCATCTCGATGACCCGCGCCGCGTCTTGCGGGCGATGTGGGAGCGAAGGGCAGGAGAAAAGGTCGCCGAGCCCCCGCTGCTCCATATAAGCCTTCAGCAGCCGCGCTTTGTGCGAAGCCGGCGAGCTGTTGAAGCCGTGCAGATAAACGAGCCGCGCGCTCACGGGCGATCAAACGCGGCGAGCAGCTTCTCGTGGATGCCGCCGAAGCTGCCGTTGGACATGACAAGCACGCGATCACCCGGCCTTGCCTCGGCCGCGATCTCCGAGATCAGCCGATCAAGCCTTTCTTCGCAGAGAACGCGGTTTTTAATAGAAGCGAATACTTGCTCTGCATCCCAGGCGATACCTGCCGTGTGCACATAAACACGGTCGGCGGCGGCGAAGCTCCCGGGCAGCGCGTCTTTCATCACCCCCTTTTTCATGGTGTTGGATCGCGGCTCGAACACGGCAAGAATGCGTCCGCCGGGAAGTTCCTTGCGCATGGCGTTCAGCGTCGCCCGGATCGCGGTCGGGTGGTGCGCGAAGTCGTCGTAGACCGCGATCCCGCCCGAGATGCCGCGCAACTGCAGCCTCCGGCGCACGCCCGTGAACCGCTCCAGCGCCTCAATTGCGACGAGCGGATCCACCCCGACTTGCCGCGCCGCGGCGATCGCGGCGAGGGCGTTCGCCCGGTTATGCGCACCCGGCATCGCGAGCTTCGCCTGCCCGATCACCCTTCCCTGCCATGCCACCTCGAACGCGCCTTGCGCGCCCGGCTCACCCGCGTACCAACCCTCTCTCGAGCAAAACTCCTCGACGGGGGTCCAGCATCCCTTATCGAGCACTCGCTTCAGGTTCGCGTCGCTGCCATTCGCCAAGATGCCGCCGGAGCGTGGAACGATCCTGACAAGATGATGAAATTGGCGCTCGATCGCTCCAAGATCATCGAAGATATCTGCATGATCGAATTCCAAGTTGTTCAGAACAAGAGTCCTGGGGCGGTAGTGAAGGAATTTGGAACGCTTGTCGAAGAACGCGGTGTCATATTCGTCAGCTTCGATCACGAACAAATCCGAGTCGGTCGCCCGGGCCGAAATACCGAAGTCGGCCGGTACCCCGCCGACGAGAAAGCCAGGCCGCTTTCCCGCGCGCTCCAGGATCCAGGCGAGCATCGAGCTCACCGTCGTTTTTCCATGGGTTCCGGCAACAGCGAGCACCCACTTTCGTCCGAGAAAGTGCTCGGCGAGCCACTGCGGACCGGAAACGTAGGGATCGCCCTTGTCGAGGATGGCCTCCATGAGCGGGTTGCCTCGGCTGACCACGTTTCCGATCACCCAGAGATCCGGGGCGATGGCGATCTGGTCCTCGCCGTATCCCTCGATCGGCGCGATGCCGAGGGCGGCGAGCTGTTCGCTCATCGGCGGATAGATGCCGCTGTCGCATCCGGTGACGCGATGGCCGGCCGCGCGCGCAAGCGCGGCGATGCCGCCCATGAACGTGCCGCAGATGCCGAGGATGTGGAGGTGCACAGGCAAGCCCGAACGCCGCGCGCCGGCGGACGAGGGCGCGATTCTACGCGAGCGACTGCGCTATAGAATCGGCCGCACCGCCCGAGGAACAATTCCGATGCGCCGCAAGCACCCCCGCGACAACACGACGCGGGCCCGAATCGCCGCCGCGGCCGCGCGCCTGATGGCCGAGGACGGAATTGACGACTTCGCGCTCGCCAAGCGAAAGGCGGCGCGGCTGATCGGCGCGGCCGATCGCGAGGCGCTTCCTGCCAACGCCGAGATCGAAGAGGCGCTGCACGCCTACCGCGCGTTGTACCAGGCCGATGAGCACGCCGAGCGCATCGCCGAGCTGCGCCGGCTCGCACTGCAGGCGATGCAGCTCCTTGCGCCGTTTCATCCCTATCTCACCGGCCCGGTGCTCACCGGCACCGCCGGCCCGTACGCCGCGATCGAGCTTCAGCTCTTCCCCGACAGCCCGAAGGAGGTCGAGCTGTTTCTGCTCGAACGGCGCCTTGCCTATGAAACCGCCGAGGGCCGGCGTTTCAGCGGCGATCGTGTTCACGCGGTAGCGGAGCTGACGCTCGACTGGCATGGCACGCCGCTCCGGCTTTCGGTATTCGATCGCCGGGACGAGCGCGTCGCGCTCAAGAAGACCCAGGCCGGGCGGGTCGCGGAGCGCGCCGGCATCGCCGAGGTCGGAAACCTCCTTGAGCGTGGCGTCTTCCCCTCGTCGTAGGTTGGTGCTGCTCGGGGCCGCCGGTCTGGCCGCCGCGCTGGCTGGACTGTGGTTCGGCTTGCATACGGCCACCCCGCCCCCGCTGGAGGGAATCAAATTTCAAGACGTGCATGGCAACATGCGCGATCTTCGGGAATGGCGCGGAAAGGTGGTGGTGCTCAACTTCTGGGCGACCTGGTGCGCTCCCTGCCGCGAGGAAATCCCGATGCTGATCCAAGCCCACGAGTCGTACCGCCCCCAGGGAGTCGAAATAGTCGGGATCGCCATAGATAATGCTTCGAAAGTTCTGGAATTTACGAAAACTTTCCAGATCAACTATCCCATTCTTGTCGCCGACGCTTCCGGATTGGACTTGGTGCGGCAACTCGGCAATGCCTCGGGAGGCCTGCCCTATACCGTGTTCGTTGATCGGGATGGCAGGCCCGTCTCTTCCAAGGTAGGTGCACTCAAGAGGGCTGACCTGGACGCGGCTCTTTCGAAGATCGGCCGCTAATTCCATGTAAAATGCGCCCTTCCCCGGCGAATGGGCGGCAAAATGACAAAAAAGCGTGCGGCCACAAGGCCTGCAGTCCTTGTTCTCCATGGCCCCAATCTCAATCTCCTCGGCTCCCGAGAGCCGGAAATCTACGGTCGCGACACGCTGGCGAGCATCAACCGCAGGCTGGAGGCGAAGGCTTCGGCGGCGGGCGTCGCCATCGAGTGCCTGCAGTCGAACCACGAAGGGGTGCTGGTGGACAGGGTCCAGCAGGCCGGCGCGCAGCGCGTGCGTTTCATCATCCTGAATCCCGCCGGCTTCACGTATTCGAGCGTCGCCCTGCGCGACGCATTGACGGCCGTGAAAATCCCGTTCATCGAGGTGCACCTGTCCAACATTCATGCGCGCGAGCCGTGGCGCGCGCACTCGCACTTCACCGCGGTCGCCGTCGGATGCATCCAGGGGCTGGGTGCCATGGGCTATGAGCTGGCGCTCGAGTATGCGATCGCACGCCTGAAGGCGCGCTAGGCCCTCCGGGGCCGATCAAGCGCCGCGCCGAAGGCGCCGAAAGGGGGCAACGCACCATGGATCTGCGGAAGCTCAAGAAACTGATCGAGCTGGTGCAGGAATCCGGCATCGCCGAGCTGGAGATCACCGAGGGCGAGGAGAAAGTGCGGATCTCGCGCGGCGGAGCGGTGAGCGGCGGACCGCCATCGGCCGGTGCATCGGCCGCGCCTCCCGCGGCGCCGGGCGCGGAGCCCGCCCCGTCGGCCGCTGCGCCGCCTTCGGCGAGCGGCGACGAGGGATCGCGGGGCGGGCCCGAAGGGCATGTGCTGAAGGCGCCGATGGTCGGCACGTTTTATCGCGCCGCCTCGCCCGAGGCGAAGCCCTTCGTCGAGGTCGGCCAGACGGTGAAGGAGGGGCAGGTTGTCTGCATCATCGAGGCGATGAAGCTCATGAACGAGATCGAGGCCGATCGCTCGGGCACGATCAAGGCGATCCTGGTGGAAAACGGCCAGCCGGTCGAGTACGGCCAGCCCCTGTTCATCATCGGCTGAGCGCGCGCCGCGGCATGTTCGAGAAGATCCTCATCGCCAACCGCGGCGAGATCGCGCTGCGCATCCAGCGCGCCTGCCGCGAGCTGGGCATCCGCACGGTCGTGGTGCACTCCGAGGCCGACACGGAAGCGAAATACGTCAAGCTCGCCGACGAGTCGGTCTGCATCGGCCCGCCGACCGCCGCGGCGAGCTATCTGAACATTCCGGCGATCATCAGCGCCGCCGAGGTGACCGACGCCGAGGCGATCCACCCGGGCTACGGCTTTCTCTCCGAGAACGCCGACTTCGCCGAGAAGGTGGAGGCGAGCGGCTTTGTCTTCATCGGCCCGCGGCCGGAGAACATCCGCCTGATGGGCGACAAGGTGAGCGCGCGCGCGGCCATGGCGAAGGCGGGCATCCCCGTGGTGCCCGGCTCCGACGGGCCGCTGCCCGAATCTCCCGCCGAGGTGGTGAAGATCGCGCGCCGGCTGGGCTATCCGGTGATCGTCAAGGCCGCCGGCGGCGGCGGCGGGCGCGGCATGCGGGTGGTGCACACCGAGGCGGCGCTGCTCAACGCCGTCGGCCTGACGCGGCGCGAGGCGCAGGCGGCGTTCGCCAACCCGACGGTGTACCTGGAGAAATATTTGGAGAATCCGCGCCACATCGAGATCCAGGTGCTCGCCGACGAGCATCGCAACGCGGTGCACCTCGGCGAGCGCGACTGCTCGATGCAGCGCCGGCACCAGAAGATCCTGGAGGAGGCGCCGGCCCCGGACCTGCCCGCGAAGCTCCGCGACCGCATCGGCGAGCGCTGCGCCGACGCCTGCCGGCGCATCGGCTATCGCGGCGCCGGCACCTTCGAGTTCCTGTACCAGAACGGCGAGTTCTACTTCATCGAGATGAACACGCGCGTGCAGGTCGAGCACCCGGTCACCGAGATGATCACCGGCGTGGATATCGTGCAGCAGCAGATCCGCATCGCGGCGGGCGAAAAGCTGCCGTTTCGCCAGCGCGACATCGCGTTCACCGGGCATGCGATCGAGTGCCGGATCAACGCCGAGGACCCGTGGACCTTCACGCCCTCGCCGGGCCGGATCACGTCCTACCATCCGCCGGGCGGGCCGGGCATCCGCGTGGACTCGCACGTGTACGCCGGCTACACCGTGCCGCCGTATTACGATTCGCTGATCGGCAAGGTGATCGCCTACGGTGCGAGCCGCGAGCAGGCGATCCGGCGCATGCGCATCGCGCTCTCGGAGATGGTGGTCGAGGGCATCCAGACCAACATTCCGCTGCATCTGGAACTGCTGCACGACAGCCGCTTCGTGCGTGGCGGGACCCCGATCAGCTATCTGGAGCAGAAGCTCGCCGAGCAGCAGAAGACGCGCGAGTGACACCGATGCCCTGGCTGTCCATCACGCTGCAAACCGCGGGCGAGCACGCCGAGGCGCTCTCGGACGCGCTGGTGGAGGCGGGCGCGCTGTCGGTCGCGCTGGAGGACGCGGCGGCCGCCGGCGCGGCGCCGGAACCCGGAACCGACTGGGTCGCCGAGCCGCGCTGGGCGCGTACGCGCCTTGTGGCGCTCGCGCAGGATGGTGCCGACGCCGCGGCGCTCGTCGCGCGCGCGGCGGCAAGTTGCGGCATCCGGACCCCCGATTTCGAGGCGGTGCGCCTGGAAGACGAGGACTGGGTGCGCCGTGTGCAGTCGCAGTTCGGCCCGATCCGCGCGGGCGAGCGGCTCTGGGTGGTCCCCAGCTGGTGCGACGCGCCCGATCCGGCGGCGCTCGCCGTGCGCCTCGATCCGGGGCTTGCGTTCGGCACCGGCGGCCACCCGAGCACCCGGCTTGTGCTCCAATGGCTCGAACGGACGGTGCGCGGCGGCGAGCGGCTGCTCGATTACGGCTGCGGCTCCGGCGTGCTCGCGATCGCCGCCCTGCTGCTCGGCGCGCGCCAGGCGCTGGCGGTGGACACGGATGCGCGCGCGCTCGAGGTCGCGCAGGCGAACGCGCGCGCCAACGGCGTCGCGCTCGCCGCCGCCGCGCCCGAGGCGCTGACGCCGGCGGATGCCGGCTTCGACCTGGTGGTCGCCAACATCCTCGCCGGGACGCTCATCGCGCTTGCGCCCGAGCTGGCGGCGCGCACGAGGCCGACCGGACGTCTTGCGCTCTCGGGCATTCTCCGGGCGCAGGCCGCGGAGGTCATCGCCGCCTACGCGCCGCACTTCGACCTCGCGGTGCACGCCGACGAAGACGGCTGGGCGCTCGTGGCGGGGGTACGCCGGTGACGCTGGTCACGCGCTGCCCGAACTGCGCGACCGCGTTCCGCGTGCAGCCAGCGCAGCTTGCCGCGCGCGGCGGCAAGGTCCGCTGCGGGAAATGCACCACGGTGTTCGACGGTCTCGCCGGGCTGCTCACCGAAGAGCCCGGCCCTGCGTCGCCGGAACCCGAGTCCTCCCCGCAGCTCGCCCTCTTCGAGCCACCGCCCGTGGTGCCGGTACGCACGAACGCAGCGGCCGCGAACGCGCCGCCGCCGGCACCGGAATTTCTCGAGGCCGAAGTGCCGCGGCCGCCGCGCCGCCTTCTCTGGGGGCTGGGCGCGCTTGCCGCGCTTGCCGCGCTCGCCGCGCAGGCGGCGATCCATTTCCGCACCGAGATCGCCGTGCTCGTGCCCGAGGCGCGCGCGCCGCTCGCCGCCGCGTGCGAGCGGCTGGGCTGCGAGTTGCGCCTGCCGCGGCGCCCCGAGCTGATGGCGATCGAGTCCTCCGACCTGCAGGCCGATGCCCGGCGCGAGAACGTGATCGTGCTGAACGCCGTGCTGCGCAACCGCGCGCCGTTCCCGCAGGAATATCCGGCTCTGGAGCTCGCCCTCACCGACGAGCGCGACGAGACGGTGGTGCGCCGCGTGCTCATGCCGGCCGATTACCTCGGCGCCGAAGCCGCGGCGCGCCTTGCGCACGGCATCGCCCCGGGCGCGGAGGCCGCGCTTCGCGTCGCCTTCGACGCGAGCCGCGTGCGCGCGGTGGGCTACCGCGTCTACCTCTTCTACCCGTAAAGCCGCATGCGCATCCTCGTCACCGGATCGATCGCCTACGACACCATCATGGTGTTCCGCGACCGCTTCCGCAATCACCTGCTCGCCGACCAGCTGCACATCCTCAACGTCTGCTTCGTCGCGCCGGAGATGCGGCGCGAGTTCGGCGGCACCGCCGGCAACATCGCCTACAACCTGAAGCTCCTGGGCGAGGACCCGCTCGTGATGGCGACCGTCGGCGAGGACGCCGGGCCGTATCTGGAGCGCTTCGAGGCGCTCGGCATCGGCACCACGCTGCTCAAGCGCATTCCCGGGCAATTCTGCGCCCAGGCGTTCATCACCACCGACCTGGACGACAACCAGATCACCGCGTTTCATCCCGGGGCGATGAATCACGCGCACGAGAACCGCGTCAGCGCGGCGCTCGGGGCGGGGCTCGCCATCATCGGCCCGGATGGAAAGGAGGGGATGCTGCAGCACGCGCGCGAGTGCGCCGCGGCGCGCGTGCCGTTCGTGTTCGATCCGGGGCAGGGCCTGCCGATGTTCTCCGGCGAGGAGCTGACGGAAATGGTGCGCCTTGCCGATGTGCTCGCGGTCAACGACTACGAGGGCCGGATGCTGGCGGAAAAGACCGGGCGGGCGCTCGAGTCGCTCGCGGCCGAACTGCGCGCGCTGATCGTCACGCTGGGTGCGCAGGGCTCGGTGATCCACGCCGGCGGCCGCAGAATCGAGATTCCCGCGGTCGCGCCCGACGCCGTCGCCGATCCCACCGGCTGCGGCGATGCCTACCGCGCCGGCATCCTGTACGGGATGGCGCACGGCTGGGACTGGGAAAAGACCGGACGCCTCGCCTCGGTGATGGGCGCGATCAAGATCGCGCACCGCGGCGCGCAGAACCACCGCCCGACGCGCGCCGAGATCGCCGAGCGCTACCGCCGCGCCTTCGGCGTGTATCCGTTCTGAGGCCTCAGGCGAGCCTGGCGCGGATCCGCGCGGCGTACGCCTCCAGCGTCTCGCGCGGCGGATTCTTCGCCGGCCAGACGAGCTCCATGCCGTCGCCCGCGTGGCGCGGCAGCAGATGCACGTGATAGTGAAACACGGTCTGGCCCGCCGCCCGCCCGTTCGCCTGATACACCGACAGCCCCTCGGGGTCGAACGCGTCCCTGATCGCGAGCGCGACCCGGTGCGCGGTGCGCGCCACCGCCGCCGCCTGCGCCTCCTCCAGCTCGTAGAGATTCGCGGCGTGGGTCTTCACGGCCACCAGGACGTGGCCCGGGTTCACCTGACCGATGTCCATGAACGCGAGCGTGTGCTCGTCCTCGTACACGCGCGTCGAGGGGATCGTTCCCGCCACCAGCTTGCAGAAGACGCAGTCGGTCATGGGAGCAGGGGAGCCGGGCGTGCGCGGCGAAGCTCGCGCAGGGCGCCGCCGGTCCCGGTCGAGAATTTCGAAGGAGCGTTCATTGTCCATCTCCTATGGGCTGGTAGCCGGGCGAGGGTACCTGCGCGACCCAGCGGTCTTCAAGCCGCAGGGCGGTGAGGCTGCCGCCCCAGACGCAGCCGGAGTCGAGCGCACAGTACCGCGCGGTGAGCTTCAGGCCGAGCGCCGACCAGTGACCGAAGACGAGCACCGGCTCGGCGCCCGTGCGCAGCTCGAACCATGGGCGGTAGCCGGGCGGCGCCTCGCGCCCGGTGGCGTGAAAGTCCATGGCGCCCTCGGGCGTGCAAAAGCGCATCCGCGTCATCGCATTGACGATGACGCGCAGGCGGTCCCAGCCGGTGAGCGCGTCGGTCCAGCGCTCGGGACGGCTGCCGTAAAGATGGGCGAGAAATTCGCGGTAATCCGGCCCGCGCAACGCGCGCTCGACCTCGCGCGCGAGCGCAAGCGCCTGCGCCACGCTCCAGCCCGGAAGGAGGCCGGCGTGAACCATCGCCCAACGGCCCTCGGCGTGCATCAGCGGCCGCGCGCGCAGCCACGCGATGAGCTCGGCCGCGTCCGGCGCCCCGAGCACGTCGGCGAAGGTGTCGTCGGGGCGGCTGCGCTCGAAGCCCTCGTGCTGGGCGACGAGGTGCAGGTCGTGATTGCCGAGCACGACGACCGCGCGCTCGGCGAGCGATTTCACGAACCGCAGTACCTGGAGCGATTTCGGCCCCCGGTTGACGAGATCGCCGACGAACCACAGTCGGTCGCGCGCGGGATCGAAGCCGATCCGGTCAACGAGCGCCCGCAGCTCGTCGAAGCAGCCCTGCACGTCCCCGATCGCATAGGTCGCCATGGCGCCGCGCAGTATATAGACGCCGCACGCGGCTACAGCGCCGCGTCGAGCCTCCGATACTGGATCGCCTCGGCCACGTGCACGCCTGCCACCGCGGACTCGCCGGCGAGATCGGCGATCGTGCGCGCCACGCGCAGCACCCGGTGATACGCCCGCGCCGAAAGATGCAGGCGCGCGATCGCCTGCCTGAGCAGCTCCGCAGCCGCGGCATCGCAGGCGCAGTGCCTGTCGGTCTCGCGCGGGCTCAGCCACGCGTTCGGTTTTCCCTGGCGCGCGATCTGCCGGGCGCGCGCCGCGGCGACTCGCGCGCGCACCGCGCTTGACGGCTCGCCGGGCTGCCCGGTGAGTTCCGCCTCGCGCGGCGCCGGGGCCTCGACCTTGAGGTCAATGCGGTCGGCGAGCGGGCCCGAGATCCGCGCGCGGTAGCGGGCGATCGCCTGCGGGGCGCAGCGGCAGCGGCCAGAACTGTCGCCCAGCCAGCCGCAGGGGCAGGGATTCATCGCGGCGACGAGCTGAAAGCGCGCCGGAAACTGCGCCTGGCGCGCCGCGCGCGCGATCGCGATCACCGCGCTCTCCAGCGGCTCGCGCAGCGCCTCCAGCGCGTCGCGCGGAAACTCCGGCAGCTCGTCGAGAAAGAGCACCCCGTGGTGCGCGAGCGAGATTTCGCCGGGACGGGGAGGATTGCCACCGCCGATCAGCGCCACGCCGGAGGCGCTGTGGTGCGGCGCCCGGAATGGCCGAACCGCCCAGCGCGCGGGATCGAAGCCGGCATCGGAGGCGCTCTGGATCGCGGCCGATTCGAGCGCCTCGGCCTCGCTCATCGGCGGCAGGATTCCCGGCAGCCGCGCCGCAAGCAGAGACTTGCCGGTGCCCGGCGGGCCGACGAGGAGCAGCGCATGCGCGCCGGCGGCCGCGATCTCGAGCGCCCGCTTGGCCTGCATCTGTCCCTTGACGTCGGCGAGATCCGGATACGCGATTGCCGCATGAACCGCGCCGTTGCGGCACGGCTCGAGCGCACGCTCGCCGGCGAGATGCGCGCAGACTTCGAGCAGGCTCGCGGCGCCGAGCACGCGCGCCCCGGCCGCGAGCGCCGCCTGCGCGGCGCTTTCGCGCGGCAGCACGAACGCGCGCCCCGTGGCGGCGGCGCCGAGCGCCATCGCGAGCGCCCCGCGCACCGCGCGCAGCTCGCCGGTGAGCGAGAGCTCGCCGGCGAATTCGTGGCCGGCGAGCGCGGCGCTTCTCACCTGCCCGCTTGCGGCGAGGATGCCGATTGCGATCGGCAGGTCGAAGCGGCCCGAGTCCTTCGGCAGGTCGGCGGGCGCCAGGTTGACCGTGATGCGCCGCGCGGGGAATTCGAAGCGGGCGTGATTGAGCGCGGCGCGCACGCGGTCTTTTGCCTCGCGCACTTCGGCATCGGGCAGCCCGACGATGTTGAACGCAGGAAGGCCCGGCCCGAGGTGCACCTCGACGGCGACCTCGGGCGCGGCAATGCCTGCGAGCGCGCGGCTCGCGACGACGGCCAGCGTCATGGCGTCTCCCGCTACGAGAAACGCCGCGGCGCCGCTCAGGGTTTACCGCGCCCCTCCAGCTCGGCGACCCTGCGCTCGAGCGCCGCAAGCTTCGCCTGCGCGCGCTCCAGGAGCTTTTTCTGCACTTCCAGGTCCTCGCGCAGCGCGAGCTCGAAGCGGTCGAAGAACGCCGCGGCGAGCGCGTGCAGATTCCTTTCCAGGTCCTGCGCGGGCGAAGCCTTCAGCGCCTCGCTGATGCGTGCGCGGAGCTCGTGCAACAAGTCCGATTGCGCCATGGGCCGAAATTAGCACTGTGCGCATGCACCGTGCGCGTGCAGGCTCCCGCGAATGTGCGCCGGTACGGTGCAGCGCTCCGCGATCCTGTAGCCAACCGTTTGAGTTTTCAAGCGAAATCCTCATGGCACGCCGCGTGCTTGAGAGGCAGGGCCAAGAACCTTTCCGGAGACAACACCATGCGTCTATCGCTCTTTGCCGTCATTTTCGCCACTGTCGCTGCCTCGGGTCTCGCGACAGCCCAGACATCCGGCTCGCCGCACAGCTTCACCGGAAACCTGAGCCTCGTCACCGACTATCGTTTCCGCGGAATCTCGCAGACGTTCAAGCGGCCGGCGTTGCAGGGCGGGGTGGACTACTCGCATGCCAGCGGCCTTTATCTCGGCAACTGGAACTCCAACGTCAACGAAGGCGCGGGGTTTCCGGCCGCAAATCTGGAGATGGACTTCTACGGCGGCTGGAAGAAGACGTGGGGCGACTGGGGGCTCGACCTCGGCGCGATCTACTACTACTACCCCGGATCCGACGCGAACGCTGCGGCCGGCACGCAGTTCGTCAGTCCGCGCGACGCGACCAAGGTCCACACCGGCCGCGTGGACAACACCGAGCTCTACGCCGGGGTGTCCTGGAAGTGGCTTTCGCTCAAGTATTACCACGCGGTGAGCGACTACTTTTCGCTGCCCGGCACGGAGGGCTCGCGCTATTGGGATCTTTCGGCCAGCTATGACCTGGGCGGCGGCTGGACGCTCCTCGGCCATATCGGGGCGCTCAAGCTCAAGGGCTGGCACGTCGGCACCGACGCGACCGACGGCAGCTATACGGACTGGAAGATCGGCGTCACCAAGGACGTCGGCGGCTGGCTGATCGGCGCCGCGTACGTGGACACCAGCGCCAAGGGAAGCTGCAATCCCGCCAATCCCGGTTTTTACTGCTTTGCGAACCAGCTTCCGAACACCGGGATCGGCACCGGCACCGCCCGCTTCAAGGACGCCGCCAGCGGCACGCTGGTGATTTCGATCAGCAAGACGTTCTAGGAGACGGCGATGAAGCTGGTCACCGCGATCATCAAGCCGTTCAAGCTCGACGAGGTGCGCGAGGCGCTCTCGGGGATCGGCGTGCAGGGCATCACCGTCACCGAGGTGAAGGGCTTCGGGCGCCAGAAGGGGCACACCGAGCTGTACCGCGGCGCCGAGTACGTCGTGGACTTCCTGCCCAAGGTCAAGGTCGAGGTCGCGATTCCGTCGGCGCTGCTCGATCAGGTGCTGGAGGCGATCGAGAAGGCCGCCCGCACCGGAAAGATCGGCGACGGCAAGATCTTCGTCTTCGAGCTGGAGAAGGTCGTGCGCATCCGCACCGGCGAAACCGACGCCGCCGCGCTCTAGGGAGAGAAAATGAAAGGATTCATCGCCATCATCGCCGCGCTCGCCCTCGGGCTCGCCGCCCTCGGCGCCGCGGCGCAGGACAAACCCGCACCCGCGCCCGAGAAACCCGCCGCCGAGGCGAAAGCCGAGGCAAAGGCCGAAGCGAAGGCCGAGGAGAAAAAGGAGGAGGCCAAACCCGCGCCGGTGCCCAACAAGGGCGACGTCGCCTGGATGCTCGTCTCGACCGCGCTCGTCATCATGATGAGCGTGCCGGCGCTGGCGCTGTTCTACGGCGGCATGGTGCGCGCGAAAAACGCGCTCTCGGTGCTCATGCAGGTGTTCGTGGTCTTTTCGCTCGTGACGGTGCTGTGGTTCGTCTACGGCTACAGCCTCGCCTTCACCGAGGGCAACGCCTTCTTCGGCGGCATGGATCGCCTGTTCATGAAAGGCGCGCTCGACGCGGGCAAGGGCGAGTTCGCGACCGCGGCCACCTTCTCCAAGGGCGTGGTGATCCCGGAGATCGTGTTCGCGTCGTTCCAGGCGACCTTCGCCGCGATCACCTGCTGCCTCATCCTCGGCGCGTTCGCCGAACGGGCGAGATTCGCCGCCGTGCTGGTGTTCATCGTGCTCTGGTTCACCTTTGCCTACGCGCCGATCGCACACATGGTGTGGTTCTGGATGGGGCCGGACGCCTACACCGACCCGAAGGTCGTGGACGCGATGAACGCAAAGGCGGGTCTCATCTGGCAGTGGGGCGCGCTCGACTTCGCCGGCGGCACGGTGGTGCACATCAACGCCGGGGTGGCGGGTCTCGTCGGCGCCTACTTCGTCGGCAAGCGCATCGGCTACGGCAAGGAGGCGATGCCGGCGCACAGCCTGCCGCTCACGATGATCGGGGCCTCGCTGCTGTGGGTGGGCTGGTTCGGCTTCAACGCCGGCTCGGCGCTGGAGTCGGGCAATTCCGCCGCCCTCGCGTTCATGAACACCTACGTCGCCACCGCCTGCGCGGTGCTGTCCTGGAGCTTCGGCGAGGCGCTGTTCAAGGGCAAGCCGACGATGCTCGGCGCCGCCTCCGGCGCGGTCGCAGGGCTGGTGGCGATCACGCCGGCGGCCGGAAACGTCGGCCTCGCCGGCGCCTTCGTCATCGGGCTTGCGGCCGGACTGGTCTGCCTGTGGGGCGTCAACGGTCTGAAGAAGCTGCTCGGGGCCGATGACTCGCTCGACGTCTTCGGCGTGCACGCGGTGGGCGGCATTCTCGGTGCGCTGCTCACCGGCATCTTCAACGACCCCGCGCTCGGCGGCCCGGGCCTGGTCACCGACTGGGTCACCGGCGCGACCGGGTATCCGGGCATGGCGGCCCAGTTCTGGATCCAGTTGAAGGGGGTCGTCATCACCCTCGTCTGGTCCGGCGTGGTCGCCGCGATCGCCTACAAGCTGGTGGATCTCACGATCGGCCTGCGGGTGAGCGAGGAGGAGGAGCGCGAAGGCCTGGACACCACTTCGCACGGCGAGGCCGCCTACCGGATGTAGGCCGCAACCTCGGGCTGGCCGCGGGGCGCCTTCCGGCGCCCCGTTTGTTTTTCAGTCGCCGATCTTGGCGAGCAGCCGCAGCAGCTCGCGCCGCTCGGCCGCGGTGAGCCGCGCGGCGATCCGGCGCTCGTGCGCCGCGATGCGCCTGAGCGCGCGCGCAAGCAGCGTGCGGCCGGCGCGCGTCAGCCACAATCCGTTGGTGCGCCGGTCGGCGCCGCGGCGGCGCTCGATCAGGCCGCGCGCCTGCAGCTGATCGAGCACGCCGACCATCGTCGAGCGATCGCGCCCCACCGCCTCCGCAAGGCGGCTCTGCGTCACGCCGGGGTTGGCGTCAATCAGCACCAGCAGCCCGACGCGCCCGGGCGAGAGCCCGTGCACGCTCGCGGCGAAGTCGCGGAACACCGCCTGCTGCGCCAGGCGCAACCGGTAGCCGAGCAGGCCGGGCAGCGCGCCCTGCGCCAGCGGCCGCGCCGCGCGCGTCATCGTTTGAGGCACAATCTGTTTGGCATCCAAACGATCTTACGCCGGAATGAATGCCGCCGCCGAACTGCTCGGGCCCGCGGCACTCGCCCGCCATGGCGAGCGCACGGCACTCGCCTGCGGCGGCGAAGCGGTCGGCTACGCGGCGCTCGCCGAGCGCGTCGGGCGCGCGGCGGCGGCGTTTGCCGCGCTCGGCGTGCGTCCCGGCGAGCGCGTGCTGCTGCTCATGCGCGACACGCCGGAGTTCGCCGCCGCGTGGCTGGGCGCGGTGCACGCCGGAGCGGTCGCGATCGCCCTCAACACCAAGCTCACCGAGGACGAATTCCGCCACATCGCCGCCGACAGCGGCGCGCGCCTGATGATCGTCGAGGACGTGTTCGCGGCGGCGCGGCCGGATCTCGCCGCCGAGCACGCGCGCTCGGGGCGCCTCGCGGTCGCGGGTGCGGCGCTACCGCCGGGCGCGCACGACTGGCGCGCGATGCTCGCGCGCTGCGCGCCCGCGCCGGCGCACGTCGCGAGCGCCGACGATCCGGCGTTCTGGCTGTATTCCTCCGGTACCACCGGAAAGCCGAAAGGCATCGTGCATACGCACCGCTCGATCCTCGCCTCGGGCGAGGCGCTCAGGACGCTCGGCGTGCGGCCAGGCGAGCGCGTCTTCACCACCTCCAAGTTCTTCTTCGCCTACGGTCTGGAGCACGGACTGCTCGGGCCTCTGGCGCTGGGCGCGACCGGGGTTGCGCTTGCCGACTGGGCCGAGCCCGCCGCCGCGATCGAGGCGGCCGCACGGCATTCGCCGGCGGCGATGTTCAGCGTGCCGTCGTTCTACCGGCGGCTGCTCGCCGAGGGTCCGCAGCGACTCGAGCCGCTGCGCAGGATCCGCCACTTCGTCGCCGCCGGCGAGCGGCTGCCGGCGCCGGTGATCGAAGCCTGGCGCGCGCAGGTGGGCGGGGAAATCCTGAGCCTGTACGGCACCTCCGAGTCCTACTGCGCCTGCCTGATGATGCCGCCGGCAATCGCTCCGGAGGACAACCGCGGCGGACGCACCGGACGTCCGCTCGCGCTCACCGAGGTGCGCCTGCTCGATGCCGCCGGCGCCGAGCCGCCCGCCGGCGAGCCGGGCGTGCTGTGGTTGCGCCATCCGGCGCTGGCGCAAGGCTATGTCAACCGGCCGGAGCAGACGCGCGCGCAGTTCCGCGACGGCTGGTTCTGCACCCAGGATCTGTTCGTGCGCGACGCCGACGGCTATTACATCCATCAGGGACGCGCCGACGAGCTGGTGAAGATCGCCGGCCAGTGGGTGCGCCCCGCCGAGCTCGAAGAAACGGTCGGCGCCGATCCGGCGATCGCCGAGGCGGCGTGCGTGCCGGTCGCCGATGCCGAGGGTTTCGAGCGCCTCGCGCTGTTCGTCGTCGCGCGCGGGGATGAACAGAGCGCCGTCGCCGCCGCCGAGCGCGCGTGCACCGAGCGACTGCCGCGTTACAAGCGCCCGAAGTGGATCCGGGCGGTGGCGGAACTGCCGCGCACCGCGACCGGCAAGGTGCAGCGGTTCCGGCTGCGCGAAATGCTGCTGCGCGAGGCGCGCGAGGGGCGCTAACATACGCGCCTTCGCTAGGCTTTCCCCAGGAACTTCCCTCATGGCCTACGTCATTCCGCTCTGGAGCCCGCCGGCGCTGCCGGTCGCCGGCAGTGCGGAGCTTTTCCCGGTTCGGCGCATCTTCTGCGTCGGGCGCAACTACGTCGAGCACCAGAAGGAGATGGGCGGCGACGGCCGCGAGCCGCCGTTCTTCTTCA
>Ga0073934_10002108_pt1 | contig 43360 bp, 31 predicted proteins | sample LarsenN4metaG_FD_76834 | JGI IMG/M metagenome (GOLD analysis project Ga0073934, IMG submission 76834) | Hot spring sediment bacterial and archeal communities from British Columbia, Canada, to study Microbial Dark Matter (Phase II) - Larsen... ...
GCCATCAACACGCTGCTCATCGTCCTGTTCCCCGCGTGGAAGAGCAACCCGTACGGCGTGGCCATCTGTTTCCTCGCGTTCTGGGCGATCAACCTGGCCGTCATCATCAAGGGCATAGAGTACATCCGCTTCCTGCAGGGCATCAGCGCGCCGATCCTGCTCGTCGTCGGGCTGCTGCTGCTGGGCTGGGCATGGAAGAACGCCGGCGGTCTCGGGCCTATGCTTTCGGCGCCTTCGCAGTTCAACTCCACCGCCGACTTCATGAAGTTCCTCATCCCCGCGCTGAACGGTACCGTCGGGTTCTGGGCTACCGTGTCGTTGAACATTCCTGACTTCTCGCGCTTTGCGAAAGACGTGAAGGGCCAGGCCATCGGACAAGCCATCGCGCTGCCGCTGACGATGACGCTGTACTCATTCATCGGCATTGCGGTCACGTCGGCCACCGTCGTCATCTACGGCACGGCCATCTGGGACCCGGTCCAACTGCTCAGCCGCTTCGACTCGCCCATCGCCGTCGTGATTTCGCTGCTGGCCATTTTGCTGGCGACGCTGAACGTGAACATCGGCGCCAACGTCGTCTCGCCCGCCAACGACTTCTCCAACGTCTGGCCACGGAAGATCTCCTTCAAGATGGGCGGGATCATCACCTGCTTCCTCGGTATCGCGATGATGCCGTGGAAACTCCTCGCCGACCACAAGACGCTCATCTTCGGCTGGCTCGGCGGGTATGCGGCCGTGCTCGGGCCGGTTGCCGGCATCATGATCTGCGACTACTACATCGTCCGCCGCCGCCGGCTGACGGTAGACGACCTCTACCTGCGGAACGGCGAGTACGAGTACAGCAAGGGATTCAACTGGAAGGCGGTGGGTGCGTTGGTGGCGGGGACCGCGGTAGCGCTGGTGGGGCTGGTCGTGCCGGAGGTGCGCTTCCTTTATGACTACTCGTGGTTTGTCGGATTCATCGTGGCGTTTGCGACCTATGCGATGATAATGAAACGCAGGCTATGACGAGGACTTCAGTAAGAACTGGCGCCAACACCCATTCGAAGGACGATTCTGTTGGATTTGTGGGTCGCCTGATTGGAAAGGTGACCATCCATGGTGATCTAGTGAAGCCAGCCGTGCCCGCCAGGGACTGGACCGGTGATGTCCTTCTCCGCGACTCCGCGACTCCGCGTTCCAAAAAGCGCTCGAAACGACGCTAATCCCCCGCCGCGCCACGCCCAGCCAGTAGCTCCTCCATCGAGCATCCCGGCTGCTTTCCTTTGGCGGCCTGCAGTTCGCGCCAGCTCATCGGCGGGCGGCCGGTGTCGACTTCCGTCATCGTGATGCAGCCCGGCACCGGGCACACCAGCGCGCACAGATTGCAGCCCACGCAGTGGTCTTCGATGACCTGCGGCATGTGCTTCGCGATCGCGCCGTCGCGCAGGTCGCCGTGCGGACGCGGCGCCGCCGTGATGCACTGGTGCGCGCCGTCCTCACACGCGATGTAGCACAGGTTGCATCCGATGCACTTCTCCGGGTCGATCTTCGCGATGATCTTGTAGTTCAGGTCGAGGTCGCTCCAGTCGGAGATATGCGGATTGGCCAGTCCGATCAGCTCCATCGGCGACTGCATGTTCTTCTCTTCCAGGTAGTTCTCCATCCCGGCGATCATGTCGCGCACGATGCGGAAGCCGTAATGCATCACCGCCGTGCAGACTTGTACGCTGGTCGCGCCCACCAGCATGAACTCCACCGCGTCGCGCCAGTCGCCGATGCCCCCGATGCCGCTGATGGGAATCCCCGCCTTCGGATTCTTCGCCACGGACGACACCATGTTCAGCGCGATGGGCTTCACCGCCGGCCCGCAGTACCCGCCATGGCTCGACTTCCCGCGCACATACGGCGCGGGCGTGAACGTGTTCAGGTCTACACCCATCAGGCTGTTGATGGTGTTGATGAGGCTTACGGCGTCCGCGCCTCCGGCTTTCGCCGCCGCCGCCATGTAGGAGATGTCGGTCACGTTCGGCGTCAGCTTCACGATCACCGGCACCTTCGCCGCTTCCTTCACCCACGTGGTGATCATGGTGCAGTATTCCGGCACCTGGCCCACGGCCGCGCCCATGCCGCGCTCGCTCATGCCGTGCGGGCATCCGAAATTCAGCTCCAGCAGATCGGAGCCCGCATCTTCCGCCCGTTTGACGATGTCGTGCCACGTCTCGCGCTTCGACTCAACCATCAGCGACGCCACCACCGTATGCTTCGGGAAGCGCTTCTTGACCTCGCTGATCTCCCGGAAGTTGTCTTCGATGGGCCGGTCGCTGATCAGCTCGATGTTATTCAGGCCCATCATCTTCTCTTTGCGCAGGTCGATGGCGCCATAGCGCGAACTCACATTGATGATGGGCTCGCCGATCGTCTTCCACACCGCGCCGCCCCAGCCTTCATCGAAGGCCTTCATCACCTGGTACGCCGTGTTCGCCGGCGGCCCGGAGGCCAGCCAGAACGGGTTCGGCGACTTGACGCCACAAAAATCGATCTCCAGGTTAGGCATGTGCCCTCCTCTGCTGCAGCGAGGCGTGCATCCCCAGCGCCGCGCGCTTGCCGTGCGCCACCGCGTCCACCACTTCGCCGCCGCCGTTCACGCAGTCGCCGCCGGCAAAATACTTGGGGTTCGCGGTCTGCATCGTTTCCGGATTCACCACGACCTTGCCCTTGTCCACAAGCAGGCCGGCGACCTGTTTCAGGAAATCCGTCTTGCGCTTCTGGCCCAGCGCCTTCACCACCATGTCGACGGCGAGCGTGAACTCGCTGCCCGCGACCGCCTGCGGTGAGCGCCTTCCCGACGCATCGGGCGCGCCCAGTTCCGTCCGCAAGCACTCCAGCGCTTCGACCCGTCCCTGCGCGTTGCCGATGACGCGCTTGGGCGCCGCGTTCCACACGAAAGTGATGCCGTCTGCCTTCGCCAGGTCATACTCATACTCGAACGCCGACATCTCTTCCGGCCCGCGCCGATACACCATGTACACCGTCTCGGCGCCGAGGCGCTTGGCCGCGGTGACCACGTCGATCGCCGTATTGCCGCCGCCGATCACCGCCACGCGCCGACCGACTTCGACCTCGCCGAACTTCTTCGTCTTGGTCTCCTCGATGAAGCTCAGCGCGTCGCAGCAGCCCGCGAGTTCCTCCCCGGGAATGCCCAGCGCGTCGGTCTCGCCCAGGCCGATGCCGATGAAGATCGCGTCATACTCTTTTTCGAGCTGCGCGAGCGTAACGTCCTTGCCGACGGTCACGCCCTGGCGGAACTCCACGCCCAGGTCGCGGATCATCTCCGTCTCGCGGACGGCCTCGGGCGCGCGCATCTTGTACGCCGCGATGCCGTACGTGTTCAGCCCGCCCGGTTGCGGGTGCGCGTCGAAGATGGTCGCGCCGTAGCCGCGCTGGCGCAGCTCCGCGGCGCACGCCAGGCTCGCCGGGCCGCCGCCGATGAGCGCCACCTTCATCCCGTTCGGCTCGCCGGCCTTGTACAAGCGGATGTTGTTGTCGAGCACGTGGTCCACGGCGTAACGCTGCAACCGCCCGATGTCGACCGGCTGTTTGCCTTCCGCATTCAGCACGCACGCGCCCTCGCACAGCACGCTGGTCGGGCAGACGCGCCCGCAAGAGTGGCCCAGCATGTTGGCGTCGAGGATGGTCTTGGCGGAGCCGCGCAGGTTGCCGCTCACGATCTGCCGGATGAACATCGGGATGTCGATCCCGGTGGGGCACGCCTTGATGCACGGCGCGTCATGGCAGAAAAGGCAGCGGGAGCCCGCCTCCAGCGCTTGGGAAGGCGTGAGCGGCGGATTGATGTCAGCGAAATTCTTCTCCAGTTGCTCTGGAGGCAGCTTCGCGGCGGTTTCCTTGAGCATGGGGCCTGCCTGGACCGGACGATTTTGGTGCTAAGTGTTCCCTACTAAGACAAAACACCCCTGTGAAAAAAGGGGTGGAATGGGCGCGAGTCTAGCATAGAATCCATCGCTCAGGCGCAATTATCATGCGGTTAGCCTGTCATCCCGAGCGAGCACGCAAGTGCGAGTCGAGGGACAATGCCTTTGACTTTAGAGCCGCGTAGCGGCGCCACAGGGGTCTCATGAGCTTCGACACACTGATAGTGAACGGCACCGTCGCCACCGCCACTGACACCTTCAAAGCTGACGTCGCCATCACGGGCGGCAAGGTCGTCGCGCTCGGCGCGTCACTCCCGCGCGAGAACACCAAGAAGATCATCGACGCCACGGGCAAATACGTCCTCCCCGGCGGCATTGACGTCCACACCCACATGGACATGCCCTTCGGCGGCTCCTACTCGGCCGATGACTTTGAGACCGGCACCCGCGCCGCGGCCTTCGGTGGCACCACCACGCTCATCGACTTCGCCATCCAGTACAAGGGCCAGGCGCTGCGTGAAGCTTTCGACACCTGGATGAAGAAAGCCGCCGACAAGGCCGTGGCCGACTACGCCTTCCATTGCATCATCACCGACCTGCCCACCGAGCGCGTCGCCGAGATGAGTGACATGGTGCGCGAGGGCGTGAGCAGCTTCAAACTCTTTATGGCTTATCCCGGCGTCTTTATGCTCGACGATGCCACCATCTTCAAGGCCATGCGCGCCGCGTCGGCCAATGGCGGCATGATCTGCATGCACGCCGAGAACGGCGGCGCCATCGACGTCATCGTGCAGCAGGCGCTCGCCGAAGGTAAGACCGCGCCGCTCTACCACGCGCTCACCCGGCCCACGACGGCCGAAGCCGAGGCAACGGGCCGCGCCATTGCTCTGGCTGAGATGGCGGGCTCGCCCGTGTACATCGTGCACCTGAGCTGTCATGACGCACTGGAAAAGGTCCGCGAGGCCCGCGATCGCGGCCTGCCCGTGTATGCGGAGACCTGTCCGCAGTATCTCTATCTCTCGCTCGAAGACCACATGAACCTGCCGGGGTTCGAGTCGGCGAAGTACGTCTTCACGCCGCCGCTGCGCGAGAAGTGGAACCAGGAGAAGCTCTGGGACGGCCTCACCAGGGACCACTTGCAAGTCGTCTCCACCGACCACTGCCCGTTCTGCTTCAAGGAGCAGAAAGAGCTCGGCAAGAACGACTTCACCAAGATCCCCAATGGCGGCCCGGGCGTGGAGCATCGTTACAGCCTGATCTACTCCGGCGGCGTCGCCGGCGGGCGCTTCAGCATCAACCGCTTTGTGGAACTGGTGGCGACGTCTCCGGCCAAGCTGTTTGGCCTGTATCCGCGCAAGGGGACGATCGCCGTCGGGAGCGACGCCGACATCGTGGTTTTCGATCCCAACCGCTCGCACACCATCAGCGCCAAGACGCACCACATGCGCGTGGATTACTCCATGTTCGAAGGGATGACGGTGAAAGGCATGCCGGACGTGGTGCTGTCACGCGGGCGCGTGCTGGTGGAAGGCAATCAATTCCACGCCAAGGCGGGGTCGGGCGAGTTCGTCAAGCGCGCGCCGTACTCGGCCAGCAAGGCCGCGGCGCTGTAGACGGTAATGTTTTCGCGCGAAAAGCTGGCCCACGATTTTCGAAGGCTGGTCGACCCGGGCGACGTCGTGATGCTGCACGCCTCCGCGCGGGCAGTCGGCGAGGTGCTAGGCGGGCCTGACCAGATTCATCTGGCGTTAAAGGACGCTCTCACGGCGGACGGCACGCTCATGATGTATCTCGGCTGTCCCAGTTATTACGATGATGTTGGACGGGGCTTCCTGTCCCCTGAGCAGGAAGCCGTGGTGATCGAGGGCCATCCTCCATTTGACGCTAAGACGGCTCGAGCCGCGCGTTCCCATGGAATCGTGGCTGAATTCTTCCGCTCTTACCCCGGCACTCTGGTGAACGAGCACGTCGCCCGATTTGGCGTCTGGGGAAGACATGCCGAGTACTTGATCTCAGAGCAGCCATGGGACTATGCGCTGGGGAGAGGCTCCGCTTTGGAACGCTTCGTCGGCCTGAACGGCAAGGTCATGTTGCTCGGGTGTGATCATGATTCCGTCACCCTTCTGCATTACGTGGAGCATGTGGCCGCGATCCCTGGCAAGCGGGTAGCTCGCTTCAAGGTCCCGCTCCTGGAGAATGGTCGCCGCGTCTGGCGAGACGTGGAAGAGTTCGACTCCTCGGGCTCGGGTGTACATCCCAATCACCCGGAAGACCTCTTCTTACAGATCCTGGATGCGTATCTGGAAAGGACGAACAACCGCGGATCCAAGGTGGGCAATGCCGACACATTTGTTATCCCAGCCCAGGGATTGGTCCAGTTTGCAGAACCAGTGATGCTTGCAGTGGCTGCTGATGCGACCGCCGCGGAGCGCATTACCGAGCTCTAGCTCCACCTTTGCGTGACTACCTTCGTCTCCGTATAGAAGCGCACAGCGTCTTTCCCCAGCGCGTGGAGGTCGCCGTAGAAGCTGCCCTTCCAGCCGGCGAAGGGGAAGATCGCCACCGGCGCGGGCACGCCGATGTTGATGCCCAGCATCCCGGCCTGGACGTTCTCCGTGAACTCCCGTGCGGCCTGGCCGGAGCGGGTGTAGATGCTGGCGGCGTTGCCGTACTCGGACTTATTGACGATGTCGAGCGCTTCGCTCAGTGAGTTGGCGCGGACCACGCTCAGCACGGGGCCAAAGATCTCCTCGCGGGCGATCTTCATCTCGGGCTTTACCTTGTCGAAGAGCGTCGGTCCGATGAAGTTCCCGTTCTCCGGCGCGCCTTTGCGGCCGTCGCGCACCAGCACCGCGCCTTCCTTCTCTCCAGCTTCGATGTAGCTCAGGACCTTCTTGCGATGCTCGCCGGTGATGAGCGGGCCCATGGTCACGCCTTTTTCCTTGCCGTCGCCGACGTTGAGCGCGTCGGCCGCCTTCTTCAGCTCCCCGACGAACGGGTCGCCGATCTCGCCGACGGTCACGACCATGCTCGTCGCCACGCAGCGCTCGCCCGCGCAACCGTATGACGACGCGATGACCGACTCCACCGACGATTTCATCTCCGCGTCCGGCATGATGATGGAGTGGTTCTTGGCGCCGCCCAGCGCCTGCACACGCTTGCCGTGCGCCGCCGCGGTCGTATAGATGTACTTGGCCACCGCGCTCGAGCCCACGAACGATGCCGCGACCACCGTGGGATGCGAGAGCAGCCGGTCCACCACTTCCTTGGCGCCGATGACGACGTTCAGCACGCCGTTCGGCAGCCCGGCTTCGGTCATCAGCGCGGCCAGCTTCAGCGAGCAGCGCGGGACCTTCTCCGACGGCTTCAGCACGAAGGTGTTGCCGCACGCGATAGCGATGGGGAACATCCACAGCGGCACCATGAACGGAAAGTTGAACGGCGTGATGCCCACGCACACGCCGATGGGCTTGCGGATGGTCCAACTATCGGCGTTGGTGCCGACCGACTCCACGCCTTCGCCCATCATCAGGCTGGGCGCGCCGCAGGCGAACTCGATGGCCTCCAGGCCGCGCTGGAAGCTGGCCTTGGCTTCGTCGAGCGTCTTGCCGTGCTCTTCGGTGATGAGGGCGACGAACTCGTCGGTGTGCTTCTCCACCAGCTCACGGAACTTGAACATGATGCGCGAGCGCTGCAACACCGGCGTCTTGCTCCAGCCGGGGAAGGCGCGTGCCGCGGAGGCGACCGCCGCGTCCACCTCTGCCACGGTGCTGTAGGCGATCAGCGCGCTGGGCTCGCCGGTGGCGGGGTTGATCTGCGTCTCTACATGGGCCGCGGCGGAGCCGGTGGGCTTGCCGTCGATGATTGCGGTATAGGTCTTCAGGTCGGCGGAGACAGCTGTGGCCATGGTCAACTCCTTGGTGCGCTGAAAAAGCGATTTTACACCCGACGCGATCCCAACGACCGGATGCCTAGTCTCAGCGACAGACCCGCAAGCACCGTGTTAACGAAGAGGAAGAACAAAAGGCGCGAGATACCATAGTGCCGGCGATAGATGGCAAGGAAACCTTCGCTCTTCTTCCCAACAAAGACCAGCTCATGATCGATCAGGAAGACAGTTTGGACTCTACCCTGGGCATCTGTTTGGCTTATGGGTTCGGCAGGTGGACCACTATCGGCTGGATAGATCACCCTGACCGCGTCTTCGCGTATCGGTAGCCGGATCAGCCCCGTATATCCGTCATATCGCACCGTCGTATAGAAGGAATACTTCGTACTCGAGCGGAACATCGACCGCCGACGCCGAACAAGCCTTCGGGATTCGCCTAGGTCGATCGCCACCGCATCGGCTTCCACTCCATCGCGCACCAGCCGGTAACATTCCCATGCGTCCTGATAGACGAGTGCCCAGGCGAGACTCGTGGGCAGCACCCCGAGACCCAATGCGAAGCTTAACAGCATCGCTTTCTGACCAGATTTAAAACGTACCGTCGTTGCTCTCGAAGCTTGAGCGTCATTGTTCATTGAAACGCCGCCAGGGCTGCTAACGTCGCCAGGATTCTACGCCCCGGAACAGCATCCAATGTGAAAACTAACGAGTTAGCGATAGTGGTGGTGACCCCCGAGAAAACGACCAAATTCAGCCCATTCTGGGCCCTGCGGGTGGGTTTTTTTCCTCGGTCCCCGGCTTGTGTTAGCCTCTTTCTCCCCGGCCTCCTGCGCCGGCGCTGAGCCTCATGACCGCCTTCGAAGCCACGGCCCCACCCGATGTTCGCGACCTGCTGTCGAAGCCCATCCGCGACCTGGGGCTGAAGCTGGAAGGTTCGGCGGTGGAGCGCTTCGTCCACCAGCTCTACCACGAGCTCGACAAGAAGGGCCTCAAGAAGTTCCGGCCGCTGGTCTACCTGAGCGACGAGTGGGGATGCCCTTCCGAAGAACCGGTCATCGGCGTGCCGTTCTACCTGGCCGACCCCAAGCTGCAGAAGCTGGAGCGCGAGATGAACGACCTGGAAGACGCGCGCCAGATCATGATGTACATGCGCCACGAGGCGGGACACGCGTTCAACTACGCGTACGAGCTGTACAAGACGCCGGAGTTCCGCGAGCTGTTCGGCTCGTTCCGCAAGCCGTATCGTGACAAGTACAAGCCGGTGCCGTTCTCGCGCAGCTTCGTGCGCCACATGGAAGGCTGGTACGCACAGAAGCATCCGGACGAGGACTTTGCCGAGACCTTCGCCGTGTGGATGACGCCGCGCTCGAACTGGCGCAAGCGCTACAAAGGCTGGCCGGGCGCGATGAAGAAGCTGCGCTACATGGACCGCATCGGGAAGAAGCTGGGCGCCGTCGACCCGCTGCGCCAGCAGGGGCTCACCGACATCACCGTGGAGGAGATGGAGGACACGGTGGAGCAGTTCTACGCGGCGCACCAGAACGGCCTGGCGCCGCAGGCGGGCGAGCTGCTGCTCGACACCGACCTGCAGGACATCTTCAACGTCTCGCCGCGCAAGCGGAAGAACGTGCGTCCCGCGGCGGAGCTGGTGCGCGAGAACCGCAAGCTGCTCACCGACAAGGTCACGTACTGGACGGGCGTGCAGCGTCCGCTGATCCGCAACCTGATCGAATCGATCGAGAAGCGGTTGAACGAACTCAAGCTGCGCGCCGACGTGACCTGCGAGCCGCAACACCTCACCGAACTCACGGTGTTCTGCACCGCCCTGGCGATGAACTACCTCACGCGCGGCAAGTTCGTGGAGGTGGCGACGGAGAAGAAGCAACCGAAGCCGGCAAAGGTCAAGAACAATCCCGAGCCGCAGATCAGCGCAGATCAGCGCTGAGTATCAGCACTTAGCATCTAGCAGTTAGCATCTAGCCGGTTGAGGCTGCTCTGAACTCCGACCAAGCTACTTACTGCGCACGCAAACGTGCGACGGCTAAATGCTAACTGCTAGGTGCTAAATGCTGGTTTCTCAGCCATTCACCAAATAGGTTCCTCACATTCCGCAGTAGCTTTCCGCCTGAAATCGCGTCAGAATAGCCATAGCGCAAGCTATGAGCCCCGCTAAGTTGAAGATTGCCGTGCTGTACGACATATGGGATGAGGATCCCGCTCCGCCTCCTGAACTCGAGGAGGCGAAGGAGAGCAAGAACGGCAAAGGCAAGCGCAAGAAGAAAAAGAAGAAGCACAAGGAAGACCGCGAAGAGATCTTCGAGGCGCTGGAGAAGCTGGGCCACGAGCCCTTCTACCAGGTGCTGGATGGCACCAAGCAGTCACTCTTCGGTCTGGCGCGTTGCGGCGCCGACCTGGTCTTCAACCTCACCGAGTCCTACGCCGGCGACGACACCATGGACGGCAACATCGCCGCGTACATGGACTTGCTGAAGATCCCCTACACCGGCACCGGCCCGCGCGGCCTCTTCCTGGGCCAGGACAAGTCGGTGGCCAAGAAGCTGTTCCAGTTCCACGGCGTGCGCACGCCCATCTTCGCGACGTCGTACAAGGGGATGCTGGACCACTCGCACGATATCGAGTTCCCGCTCATCGTGAAGCCGACGAGCGAAGACGGCTCCATCGGCATCGACGGCGACTCGGTGGTGGGCAGCGTGAAGGAGCTGATGGAGCGCATCCATTACATCCACGAGGAGTTCGATTCGCCCGCGCTGATCGAGGAGTACATCGATGGCCGTGAGATCTACGGCGCGGTGCTGGGCAACTCGTCGCCGGAGGTGCTGCCGCTGATCGAGCTCGACCTCTCGAAGCTGCCGAAGGGCACGCCGCGCGTCGCCGGGCAGGACGTGAAGTTCGAGCGCGACACCGAAGCCTACAAGCTGACGAAGTCCGCGCCGGCTGAAGATCTGGATGAAGAGACGGTGGAGAAGCTGAAAGAGACCGCCGCCCTCGCCTTCAGCGCGCTGAAGTTCCGCGATTACGGCCGCATCGACATGCGCCTCAACAAGAAGAAGGAAGTCTACGTCATCGAGGCGAACCCGAATCCGTGGCTGGCCAGCTCGCAGGAGTTCGCCATGGCGGCCAAGAAGTCCGGCCGGAGCTACACGCAGCTTATCGGGGAGATAGTGGACTTCGCCTGGGCGCGAGCCAAGTCCTGAACTTGCTGCCGGCGAGGCCGGTACCCTGCCCGGCGCCGTGAGCCCGGGCGTCCTCTTCCAGATCCCGCAGGCCCTCCTCGGCAGCTTGTAGCGCCTGCCTACGGGAGCTCTCCTGGGCCCAGAAAAGCACTACGGTGGAACCCTTGTGCTGGATGATGCAATGCCAGGTGGGAGGCACAGTCAGGGCGTCACAGATGATCTCCGCCACGAACCCGTCCGAAAGTATGCGGTCCAAGCCAACCTGATTTCTGCGAAGGCCGGTCCAGCCTCGTGTTGGCTAGGATGCCGAACAAAGTCCTTATGTTCGCCAGAGCACAAACAAATCGCGGCTAAGTGACTAAGGTCATTCAGACAAATCGACATCCTGCGCGGGGCGTATACTGGATCTACATCCCATACGCAACTCTGTACCTCCATGCGGCGGTAACTCCTTTGCGCATCTGATGCAGGCCCCCTTTGGGGCCTCGCGAAGGAGCGAGAGTGAGCGCCGAACGAGTTTCTCGGTACAAGAACCTGATCCTCGCATCCTTGCCCCGAGCCGAGTTGCGCGCGCTCGAGCCGCACCTTTCGCCCCTGGAGCTGCCCCGCCGCTACGTACTGCATGAACCCGGCGAAAAGGTGGAGTACGGTTACTTCCTGGAGGAGGGGCTGGCTTCGGTAGTGGTCATCCTGGAAGACGGCAGTACGGTAGAGGTGGGCGTGGTGGGACGCGAAGGCATGACCGGCCTGCCCATCGTGATGGACACCGACCAGATCCCGAACCAGGCTTTCATGCAGATGGCGGGGGCGGGCTACCGTATCAAGGCAAGCGTGCTGAGCCAGAATTTCTGGCGGCTGGGGCATCTTCGAACGATGCTGCTGCGCTACCTGCACCTGCACCTGGTGCAGGCCTCGCAGACCGCGGCGTGCAACCGCCTGCATGAAGTGGAGCAGAGGATGGCGCGCTGGCTGCTGATCTGCCAGGACCGCGTGAACTCGCACGACATCAACCTCACGCACGAATTCCTGGCCCAGATGCTGGGCACGCGGCGGTCGTCGGTGACCATCGCTGCCGGGCTGCTGCACCGTTCCGGGCTCATCGATTACACCCGCGGCCGGGTCACGATTCGCGACCACGAGGGCCTGAACAAGGCGGCCTGCGAGTGTTATCGCGCCATCCACGCGGAGCAGGAGCGGCTCGGGCTACTTTAAGCGGCGAACCCCGCAAGGCACGGGCCTGCACAAAAAGCTGTGCTATACTGGTTTTGCGCTATTTACCTGCGGTAGGCCCCAAGCAAAAGCGGGGCCGGTCAGACAATCCTTTCCGTATTTTGTCGCTCCGTAAGTCATCAGCGTGGATCTGAATCTGGCGCTGTGAAGCTGACTTAAGAGTTGCGAACCCGCCAAAAAACCAGGAACACCCATTGAGCAATCAATTTGCTGATATGCCGCTCTCCGCCTTCGTGCAGGAGCGGCTCGCGAAACTTGAATTTACAACCCCCACGCCGGTCCAGGCCGCGGCCATCCCGCCGGCGCTGGAAGGCAAAGACGTGCTGGCGACGGCCCAGACGGGCACCGGCAAGACCCTGGCGTTCATCGTGCCGATCATCGAGAAGCTGCTGACGACGCGCAGCCGGGAGCTGGAGGCGCTCGTGCTGGTCCCGACCCGCGAGCTGGCGATCCAGGTGGCCGAGGTCTACAACGAACTGCGCGGCAACAAGCTGCCGCCGGCGGCCGTCATCGTGGGCGGCATGAGCGAGAACACCCAGATCAAGGCGGTAGAAAACGGCGCGCGCCTGATGGTGGCCACGCCCGGGCGTCTCGAAGACCTGGAAGATCGCGAGCACCTCAGCTACGACGCGCTGAAGATCGTGGTGCTGGACGAAGCCGACCGCATGCTGGACATGGGATTCATTCCCGCGATCCGGCGCATCATGGGGCGGCTGCCGAAGCAGCGCCAGACGATGTGCTTCTCCGCCACGCTGGAGCCCTCGGTGGTGCACCTCATCGACGACTACATGAAGAAACCCGTGCGCGTGGAGATCGGTTCCACGCTGAAACCGGTGGACGCGATCAAGCTGCAGATGTACGAAGTCGGTTCCGACAAGAAATACAGCCTGCTGGAAAAGGTGCTGGAAGCGCATCCGGGGCGTTCCCTGGTCTTCACGCGCACCAAGCGCGGCGCTGAGCGCGTGGCGCAGAAGCTGGTGAAGGCCGGTTTTTCCGCATCGGCGATCCACGGCGACCGCTCGCAGTCGCAGCGCAATGCGGCGCTGCGCGGCTTCCAGGATGGCAAAGTCGAGGTGCTGGTCGCGACCGACCTGGCATCGCGCGGCATCCACGTGGATGACATCGCGCACGTCATCAACTTCGACCTGCCGGAGATCCCGGAGGATTTCGTGCATCGCGTGGGCCGGACGGCGCGCGCGGGAGCGTCGGGCGTGGCGTCAGTCTTCGTGACGGGCGCGGACGTGCCGGACTTCAAGATCCTGGAGCGCAAGCTGAACCTGAAGATGGAGCGCATGTCCGTGGACGGCGAGCTGCAATCGGAGCAGAAGATGCAGGCCGTGGATGTTTCCGGGCTGCTGCCGATGCGCAAGGTCGCAAAGTCAAAGATGGTGCTGCTGCCGGGCGAGAGCCTGCGGCGCTACAACTAAGGCGTTTTTGCGCCGAAACAGGCCGCCTGCGGGCGGCCTTTCTCTTTGGCAACACGGTTTGTGCGGCGGTCATCCTAACGGCAGCGAGTCTACTTTCCTGCTGCCCTGGGTCCGGATGCCTCTCCTTGAAATCCTGAGCATCGTCATCGGCTTCGCAGCCTTGCTGGCTGCAGCCCGCATGCTGGGCTGGGCTTTTGAATGCCTGCATCAGCCGCGGCTGGTGGGCGAGATCGCGGCGGGCGTGCTGCTGGGTCCGTTCGTCATCGGAAGATGGCTGCCGGAGACACAACCGGCCGCATCCGGCCTGAGCGGCTTCTACTGGGTGGGCTTGCTGGCGCTGATGTTCCTCTCCGGAACGGAGATGCGGCGGCTGTTCGCGCGTGACAACCGGCGCGAAGTCGCGTGGCTGTGCGGCCTCGGAACGCTGGCGCCGTTCGCCCTCATGCTGCTGCTGGCGGCGTGGCTGCCGGTGAGCGCGATCGCGCACCCGGAGGCGCCGCGGGTCTCAGTAGTGATGGTGCTGGCGATCGGCACGGCGGTGACGTCGATCCCGGTGATCACGCGCATCTTCCATGACCTCGGCATCCTGAAGACACGCTTTGCATCGCTGATACTGGGCACCGCCGCGCTGGACGACATCTTCCTGTGGGCGGTGCTCGCTGTGGCGACGGCGCTCGCCAGCGGCGCGGGCACGACCTTTGGCGCAGCCGCGCAGCACCTGGCGGCCACGCTCGGCTTCATGGCGGTGGGCTTCACGGTGGCGCCGCGGATCATCCGGCGGCTGCCGCACCGGGCGCCGCTGCTGACGGCGCTCGCGATCCTGGCGGGCTATGTACTCGCCGCGCGGGCGTTGCAGGTGGACCTGGTGTTCGCCGCGTTCGTCGCGGGATATGGGATCGCCGGCACGAAGCTGGTGGAAGCTCTGGCGCCGCTACGGCAGGTATCGTTCGCGGTGTTCATTCCTGTGTACTTCGCGCTGATCGGGCAGCGCCTGGAGCTGGGACGCGAGTTCTCCCTGGCGCTGTTCGCCGTCTTCCTGCTTGGCTCTTCCCTGCTGCGGATGCTCTCGGCGGGCGCTGCCTCCTACGTCGCAGGATTCCGTGGACTGGAGCCCTTCAACATTGCGGCGGCGCTGAATGCGCGCGGCGGGCCCGGCATTGTCCTGGCCGGCATCGCATTCGAGGCGCAGATCATCAACGCGGCGTTCTACACCACGCTGGTGCTGACCGCCATCGTGACCTCGCAGACCGCGGGCGCATGGCTGATGTACGTTCTGCGCAAGGGATGGCCATTGCTGGTTGAGCGGCAGCGCGACACCGAAGAGGCGCGCGTGCCGGTGCAGGCGGCGGCATAACCGCTATTTCTGCTTCGCGATCCATGCATCGATGCGCTGCTCCAGCACGTCGAGCGGCAGCGCGCCCGCGCCGAGGACTTCGTCGTGGAAGGCGCGGATGTCGAACCTGGGGCCGAGCGCCTTCTGCGCTCGCTCCCGCAATTCAATGATCTTGAGCTGGCCCATCTTGTAAGCCAGCGCCTGGCCCGGCCAGGCAATGTAGCGGTCAGTCTCCGCCTGGATGCTGGCTTCGTCGGCGCTGGAGTGCTCGCGCATGTAGTCGACGATCTGCTGGCGGCTCCACTTCTTCAGGTGGACGCCAGTGTCGACGACCAGCCGGATGGCGCGCCAGTTCTCATCTTCCAGGCGGCCGTAGTCGCTGTACGGGTCCTGGTAGAAGCCGATCTCCTTGCCTAGGCGCTCCGAGTAGAGCGCCCAGCCTTCGACATAAGCGGTGTAGCCCGCCTGCTGGCGGAACGGCGGCAGCGTGGGCAGCTCCTGCGCGATGCTGATCTGCATGTGATGGCCCGGAACGCCCTCGTGATAGGCGGTGGACTCGTCAGAGATGATGAGCTTGTTGGCGTGGTCGTAGGTGTTCACGCGCACGATGCCGGCGCGCGAACCGTCAGGGGTTCCTTGGAAATACTGCGCGCCGCCCGCTTCCTTCTCGCGGAAGGGCTCGACCGCCATGATCTCGACCTTCGCCTTGGGCAGCCGGCCGAAGAGCTTGGGCAGCTCCTTGTACATGGCGTCAGTGAACTGGCGGTAACGCTGGATGATGCTCTCGCGCGACTGGGCCTTCAGCTTGGGGTCGACCTTGACCGCGGCGCGGAAGGCTTTCAGGTCGGCGTAGCCGAGCTTCTTGGCGATCTCCAACTCCTGCGCTTCGATCATCGCGACCTGCTCCAGGCCGATCTGGTGGATGCGCTCGGGCGGCACGGTGGTGGTGGTCAATGACTTGGCGGCGGCGGCGTAGCGGGCAGGGCCGTCCGGCAGCGACCAGAGGCCGGGCTCGGTGCGCCCCTTGGGCGCGTACTCATCGCGGATGAACGCCGCAAACTTCACGTAGGCGGGAAGAACGACGTCGCGAATGGCCGCCAGTAACGCGTTGCGCAGGCGGGTCTTCTCGGCCTCAGAGAACGTCTTGGGAAACTTCTGCAGGGGTTGGGCGAAGGGGCTGTCTTCCGGCTTGTCGTCGGCGAGGTCGGCAGCCTGCTTGGCGACCTTCTCCAGCAGGAACTTCGGCGGCACCAGCCTGGTGGCCAGGCCCTTGCGCATGTTCGCGGCGGTGTCTTCCATCTGGCGCGGATACTGCTTTAGCCGCGCGATGTAGTCTTCGTAATCCTTGACCGTATCGAAGGCGTAGAGCGCTGAGTACTGCGGCAAGTCGATGTGGATGCCGAAGAACTGGTTGACCGGCATCTGCCAGGTGTTGAAGCGCGCGTTCTCGAGCTGCTCCTTCAGGTTGCGCACCATCAGTGTCTTGTTCAGCGCTTCCTGTTCCGGGAAGCCGGTGGTGTCCACCTTCTCGAACTTCGCCAGGAACTCCTTGGCCTTGGCCAGGTCTGCCTTGACGGCGCGCTCAGAGACGTCACTCACCCGGTCGCTGTAGCGCTTGTCGCCCAGGATGGAGGCAAACTCCGGGCTGGTGCGCAACGTGTATTGCCACTGCTCGTCGAGCAGCGCGTTGAGCTGTTTGCGGCGGCTTTCGAGGTCAGCCGAGGCGGACTTGGAGTTCTGGGCGTTACCGACAAGGGTCATGAGAACAAGGATGCCGAAGACAAAGATACGTGCGGCGGTCGACATGAGTGAGGGTCCTGGCGGATCGAGAGTTGACGCACTCCTACATCTTAATTAGACCGCCGGGCCCGCGAAAGGTCGCCAAAAACAAAAAGGCGCGGCCAGGAAGCAGCCGCGCCCGGGGATGAGCTGCCGGCGCCTAGTCGCCGGCGGGCACCTTGGCCTTGAGGGCGTGGACGAGGAAGCCCCAGCGGTCGGCCTGCTCCTCGATCGTCATCGTGACCGGTTTGCCTGCCCCGTGGCCGGCCTTGGTCTGGATACGGATGAGGATAGGCGCATCGCCCGCCTGGGCCTGCTGCAGCGTGCTGGCGTACTTGAAGCTGTGTGCGGGCACGACGCGGTCATCGTGGTCGGCGGTAGTGACCATCACGGCGGGATATTTCGTCCCCGGCTTGATGTTGTGCAGGGGCGAATACTTGTAGAGGGCCTTGAACTCCTCGGCATTGTCCGCCGAGCCGTAGTCAGCGACCCAGGCCCAGCCGATGGTGAACTTGTGGTAGCGGAGCATGTCCATGACGCCGACCGCGGGCAAAGCCGCGCCGAAAAGGTCCGGACGCTGGTTCAGCACTGCCCCCACGAGCAGTCCGCCGTTGGAGCCGCCGCCAATGGCCAGCTTCGGAGTCGAGGTGTACTTGTTGGCGATGAGGTACTCAGCTGCGGCGATGAAGTCGTCAAAGACGTTCTGCTTGCGCAGCTTGGTGCCGGCCAGGTGCCATTCCTTGCCGTACTCGCCGCCGCCGCGCAGGTTGGCCAGCGCAAAGACTCCGCCCATCTCCATCCACACCAGGTTGGCGACGGAGAAGCTGGGCGTCTGCGCGATGTTGAAGCCGCCGTAGCCGTGCAGGTAGGTGGGATTGTTGCCGTCGAGCTTCAAGCCCTTCTTGTAGCTGATGAACATCGGCACCTTGGTGCCGTCCTTGCTGGTGTAGAAGACCTGCTTGGTCTCAAAATCGGCGGGATTGAAGTCGACCTTCGGCTGCCGGTAGACCTCGCTCTTGCCGGTCTTCATGTCATAGCGATAGATGATGGAAGGCGCGGCAAAACTGGCGAACGAGTAGAACGTCTCCGACTCTTCCCGACGTCCGCCGAAGCCGCTCACCGTGCCCAGGCCCGGCAACTGCACGTCGCGGATCTGTTTGCCGTTCATGTCGAAGATCTTCACCACGCTGTGCGCGTCCTTGAGGTAGCGGACGACCCACATGTTCTGGTTCAGCAGGTTTACGGACGCGATGGGCTCCTTCGCCTCCGGGATCACGGTCTTCCAGTTCGCGCGCTCGGGCTTGGTGATGTCGATGGCGATGACGCGGTCGTTGGGCGCGTCGAGGTCGGTGGTGAAGTAGAACACGGTGCCGACGTTGTCGACCAGCGAGTAGGTGGCGTCGTAATCATCCAGCAGCTTCACGATCTGCGCGTTGGGAGCGGTCAGGTCTTTGTAGTAAATGCGGTTCTTGCGGGCGCTGCCGGCGGTCAGCGAGATGATGAGGTACTTGCCGTCGTCGGTGGTGAAGCCGCGTATGTTCCAGTTGGGCTGGTCGGGCCGGTCATAGACCAGCACGTCCTCAGACTGCGGCGTGCCCAGCTTGTGATAGTAGAGCTTGTGGAACTCGACCTTGCCGCGCAGTATCTCGCCGGGCTTGGGTTCGGCGTAGCGGCTGTAAAAGAAGCCCTTGCCGTCCTTGGTGAAGCTGGCGCCGGAGAACTTCACCCACTGCACGTGGTCGGGAAGGTCCTTGCCGGTCTCAATCTCCTTCACCCGCCATTCCGTCCAGTCGGAGCCTGACATCGCCGTACCGTAGACGATGTACTTGCCGTCCTCGCTGATGTCATAGCCGGAGAGCGCCACGGTGCCGTCCTTCGACATGGTGTTGGGATCGAGCAGGACCTTGGCTTCGCCGGTCAGCGTCCTGGAGGTGTAGAGCACGCTCTGGTTCTGCAGCCCGTCATTACGACTGAAGAAGTAGCGGCCCCCGCGCTTGGACGGCGCGGTGTAGCGCTCGTAGTTCCAGAGCTTGGTGAGGCGCTCGCGGATCCACTTGCGCTCAGCAATCTGCCCGAGATAGCCGAACGTGACCTTGTTCTGCGCCTCGATCCAGGCCTTGGTGTCGGCGCTGTTGTCGTCTTCCAACCAGCGGTACGGGTCCGGGACCTTCACCCCGTGGTACTCGTCGACATGGTCGACCTTCTTGACTTCGGGGTAGGCAAGCTTCGCCGAGGCCGGCGATGCCGCGGCGGCGGACATCGTCTGGGCCGCTAACGGCAGCGAGAGCAGCAGGGCGAAGATAGTCAAGGCGAGCAAGGCGTGGCGCGTGCGCTTCATGGAATGTCTCCAGGCTGGGAAGTGTCATAAAGACGCGCTGGGATGCGTCTTCCGGTGACCAAGCGTTCGATTGCTGGGAGGATTGTACATCCCGACAAAAAAAAGTCCCAGAGCCGGGATCGGCCCTGGGACGAATGGTAAATGCCGCTACAGACTTAGAACTTGTAGCTGAGCGACATGAAGATGCGGCGATTGCCACCATTGGTGGTCTTCTCATTCAAGAAGGCCGCACCGCTGTTGATGGCCGCATTCGGGATGCCGAAGTTGCGGGTGTTCGGCATGTTGAAGAAATCAGCACGGAAGCCCAAGGTGTGACCTTCCACGATCTTGATGCTCTTGCTGATGTTGGTGTCGATGCTCACCAGACCGTCGCCACGAACGTAGTTGCGGGGCGAGTTGCCGGTCGGGATGGAGCCGTTGGAAGGCAGCGCAGTCCACAGCGAGGCGCCGCCCGCGGCCAGGATCTCCGCCAGGGACATGCCGGAGACGTTCGGCGCACCCGAAGCGATGTTCGGCCGGATGGCGTTGCCCACCAGCGAACCGAGCAGCACGCGCGCCGGGTCCGCACCGTTGAGGATGGTGAACGGCGAGCCGCTCTGGAAGGTCATGATGGTGCCGACCTGCCAGCCACCCAGGACGCGTCCCGCGACGCCCGGCTGTCCTTTGAACCACGGGAGTTCGTAGACCAGGTTGCCGGTGAGGCGATGCGGACGGTCATAGGTGGAGCGGGCGCGTTCGCCGGCCTTCGGATTCAGAGGATCCTGAGGCGTAGCGACTTCACCGCTCGACGGGTTGAAGACTTCCGAACCATCGTCGATAAAGGCGCTCCAGGTGTAGTGGATGCCGCCATTGAGGCCCTTGGAGAAGCGATGGTCGAAGCTGGTCTGCAGCGAGTGATAGATCGACTCGCCGGTGTTGGCGCGAACACGCATCACACCGCGGGTCGGGGTCACACGCGGACAGCCCGTAGCAGGCACCGGGGTGCCGCAACCACGCGTGGTCGGGTTGCCCTCGATGCTCTGGAACAGGTCGCTGCCCTTGGTGGCGACCCAACCCACCTTGAAGACGTTGTTGGAGCCGATCTCGCGCTGCACTTCGAGCGAGAACTGATCGGCCGAAGGTGAACGGAAATCAGGCGCCACCACGGTCTGGTTCAGGCAGGGCGCGGTGGAGGCATTGGCCGCCACGTTGCAATTGCCGCCGGTACCGAGCGACAGCGTCTGAGTGTAGATGTTGGCGAACGTGTTCGGCTGACCCACGATGTTGAATGCCGCCTGGAACGGGAAGGCGCTGGAGATGTTCAGAGCCATGTTCAGGAAGGCGTAGTCGTTAGTACGGGAATATCCGCCACGGATGACGGTCTTGTTGCCGCCGAAGAGGAAGCCCGTCAAGCCGTCAGTCGAGGTCTGCGGGTTCCAGTTGAACCCGATACGCGGCTGCCAGTTATTGGTGTCGCGGCTCGGGATGGAGTTGTACTTGAACAGGGCATTGTTGCCGTTGGCGGAAACGATGCGGTTGTTCAAGCGGACGAGGTTCTGGACCGCGTCACCCGGCAGCTCGTAACGGAGGCCGTAGTTGAGGGTGAAGTTCGGTGTGATCTTCCACGAGTCCTGCAGGAAGAAGAAATAGTCGAACCATGTGTAGGTGACGAAGCGCTGGCCACCGGGCAGCGGCGCGTTGATCTGCGCCGTCAGGTCAGCGACGTCCGCCACGTAGTTGTGCAGCGTGGAATAACGCAGCTGGCCGCGGATGTTGGGGTTGAAGTCCGAGATCAGGTCCTGATAACGGAAGTCGATGCCCCACTTCCAGGTGTGCGAGCCCTTCACCCAGGTCATGTTCTCCTGGAGCTGGTAGATGTTGTTGCGGCGGCTCTGGGGCAGGTTCACGCCGTAACCGATGGCGGTGCGGGTGCCGACTGCGTTGAAGCCGTTGAGACCCAAGTTCGCGATCTCGATGGAGGGGATGGTCAGCGAGGACGGATCCTGGGGATTCGTCGCCGAAGCCTGCCGGCTCCAGGAGATACGCCCCTCATTGATGAGGGTCGGGGTCAGGTTGCTGGTGAGCGCGAGCGTGAGGGCCTGGGAACGCGCCGGGCTGACGTTGGCTAGCCCAGCAGGCGTCGCCTGGCCGGTGCCTTCGCTCAAGCTATCGGAGAGCACGTAGCGTCCGCTCAGGTTGTGGTTCTCGGTGAAGCGGTGGTCGATCTTCCACGAGCCCTGCCAGTTGTTGAACTTGACGCGGTTAGCGCCGGTGATGGATCCGACCGGCACTGTCACCAGCGTGCCGCCCGTCGGGCAGGTCGCGGTCGCGGAGAGGCCGGTACCGGTAACCGCCGGCGGGCCGCCGCCCTGGCAGTAGAACACCAGGTTGTTGGCCGCGGTCTGAGCGGCGGGCAGGAACGTCAGCAGCGCCTGCACCTGCGGGCGCGTGCCGCTATTGGTCTGCAACGCGGTGCGTCCGGCCGCAGTCGGAGCGCCGGTGATGGTGGAGCCGGAGCCGAGCTGACGGTCCGTCCAGCGCTGGCCGCTGATCGCGAAGAAGGTGCGGTCCTTCACGATGGGGCCGTTCAGGGTGCCGCCGATCTGGTTCTCGATGCGCAGCGGCTGCTTGGTGAATCCGGCCGCCTTGTCTGTGTTGCTGCGCGAGTTCAGCGGGTTGCCGTTGTAGTACCAGAACAGCGAACCATGCACTGCGTTGCCGCCGCTCTTCATGATGACGTTCACCACCGAGCCGGCCGCGCGGCCGTTCTCTGCCGTGAACTGGTTGGTCACCATGCGGAATTCCTGCACCGCGTCCGGGTTGTTGAACGCTTGCTGGTAGCCGGCGACGCTGGGGTCGTTCACGTCCTGGCCGTCCAGGGTGAAGTTGTTGCTGCGCAGGCGCGCGCCGTTCACCGAATAGTCGGTGCCGGAGGAGAAGCCGGTGTTGCCGATGTTGATCTGGCTCACGCCGGGCGCCGACAGGCCGAAGGAGAAGATGTCGCGGAAGCCGCCGCCCGAATCGCCGGGATTGCCCTGCGTCGGGAGCTCCGACAGGCGCTTCTCGTCGAAGCGCACGCCGACTTCATTGGTCACCGTGTTCAGGATGGGCGCGTCTTCGGTCACAGTCACTACTTCCGTGACGCCGGCAGGCTTCAGCTGCGCGGAGACAACGGCCACCTGGTTCAGGGCGAGCATCACGCCGGTGCGGACCGACTTGCCGAATCCGCTCTTTTCGATCGTGACCTCATAGGGACCGACGGGGAGCGCATGGAAAAACGCGCGGCCTTCGCCGTCGGTGGTGCCCGTGCGGGACTGGTTCGTGTCAGTGTTGCGCACCGTCACGTTGGCTCCCGTCACTGCAGCACCGGTGCTGTCAGTGGCCACCACGTTGATGGTGGCGGTCGTGGACTGGGCAAAGCCCGCCTGCACCGCCAATAACAGCAGCAGGCAGACCGCTAGCCCCGACCTCCAGGACTTACTCTCGAGTAAATTCATTGATTTCCTCTCCTGATCAGGTAACTGGTTTTGATTGGGTGTAGCCAACCGGGAAATTCATAACAGAGTTGCATTTGGCACTCCATTCCGCTGGCGGCTGCACCCCTTTCTTTTCAGTCAGTTACGAACGGGCCCGGGACGGGGCTACTGTAATCCGGATTTGGTGTGAAATGCACTACAAAAAATCACAATCAGTCAATCGTTTCGCGATGTAATTAGCTGGATGGCATCGTGACACGAGGTTCCCGTTCGTCCCCGAACCCTATACGAATCAACAATCCAGCGGATAGAATCGGGGCCGTGACTATCAACAACTCGAAGCCCCTATTCCGCCGGACGCTATGGCTTGCGCCGGTATTTTTGTTCAGCACGGCGTTGATCGCCGCCAACCCCACCGTCGCCCCGCCACCGGCCGCAGCCACCAAGGTCATCAACCAGACCGAGATGCGGAAGCACCTGGAGTTCCTGTCCGCCCCGGAGCTGGGGGGACGCCATTCCCTGTCGCCGAACTTCGCCATCTCGGCCAAGTACCTGGCGTCACGGCTGAAGGCTTACGGCTACAAGGGCGCGGGCAAGGACGGCTCCTTCTACCAGCCGTTTGACATCGTCACCGCCCGCCAGGACCCCGCGCAGGCCAAGCTGAAGCTGACCATCGGCAGCGAGACCCTGGAGCCAAAGTGGGGCGAGTTCTACAGCGCCACGCGCTTCAGCGGGAAGGCGGAAGGCGGCATCGTGTTCGTCGGCTATGGCGTGTCGTCGCCGGCGCAGAAGCATGACGACTATGCCGGCCTGGATGTGAATGGCAAGATCGTGCTCCTCGCGCCGGGTGCGCCGAAGAACGTAGACGCCTCCAAGCTGGCTGACACGGAAGAAGACGAAGGCGCGGCGCGCGCCAAGGGCGCAGTCGGCGTGATCCGCATCCCGTCGGCGCCGTACGTGCGCGCGATGAAGAACCCCGCGTACAAGGACAACGTCACGCGTTTTCCGCTGAACCGGTTGGGTGCCGAGAAGGCCGAGGCGCTACCGACCATCCGCCTTACCCCGGAGCTGGCCGACAAGCTGCTCGCGCAGCTCGGACTCACCACCGACAAGGTCAATGAGGCGGCCAAGGACGGTCTTCCGCTCGCGCCGAAGGCGCTGAACGCCTCGGCGGAGATGGCAGTCGCGGTCACGGAGACCAAGGCGACGACGCAAAACGTGGTGGCGGTACTCGAAGGCCGCGACCCCAAGCTGAAGGGCGAGTACATCAACTTCAGCGCGCACTATGACCACCTGAACACCAACGCGCGCGGGGAGATCTATCCCGGCGCCGATGACGACGGCTCCGGCACTACTGCGGTGCTGACCATCGCGCAGGCGATGGCCGTCCAGCCGCCGAAGCGCTCGGTGTTCATCATCTTCCATGCTGCGGAAGAGATGGGGCTGCTCGGATCCAAGTACAACACGGACTACTCGCCAGTGGTCCCGCTGGAGAAGACGGTCGTCAACCTGAACATCGACATGATCGGCCGCTCCAAGGCCGCGGGCGACACCGAGAAGGCCAACGAAGCCCTGACCGGGCCCGATGCCATTTACGTCATCGGCGCAGACCGCATCAGCAAGCAGCTCCACCAGATCCACGAAGCGACGAACGCCAAGACGACCAAGTTGAAGTTCGACTACACGCTCAACGATCCCAAGCACCCGGAGCAGATCTACTATCGGTCAGACCACTGGAACTATGCCAAGCACGGCGTGCCGGTCATCTTCTACTTTGACGGCATTCATGCCGACTATCACCGTCCCACGGACACTATCGACAAGATCGACTTCACGAAGATGCAGAAGGTCACTCGACTGGTCTACGAGATGGGCTGGGTACTGGGCAACATGACCGGCAGTCTCAAGAAAGACTAACGGCATCCGAACCAAAAGGGAGGCGCGGACCAGCGTCTCCCTTTTGCTTTCAGCGCGGGGATAACTCCGATATACTCAAAGGTCTTCCTAAGGACACAGGACTTATACCCCCAGTGAATACGACTGCTACGTCCGCGTTCCGCCTCGCCTCCCGCCTTGAGACCGTTGGTTTTTCTGACATCGTGCAGATCCGCAACAAGGTGATGGAGCTGCGCGCGGCCGGCAAGGATGTCCACCAGTTCGAGGGCGGCGAGCCCTTCATGCCCACGCCCGACGCCATCAAGCAGGCCATGGACCAGGCCCTGCGCGACAACAAGACGCGCTACGCGCCGTCGTCGGGCGTGATGGAGCTGCGCCAGGCCATCGTGAAGAAGGTCAGCGAGCGCAATCGCATCCCGGCGAGCGTGGACGACGTCATCGTGGTGAATGGCGGCATGCAAGGGCTCTTCGGCAGCTTCCAGAGCGTGCTCGATCCCGGCGACGAAGTGCTGATGTTCTCGCCCTACTGGACGCCGATCAAAGACCTCATCCATTACTGCCAGGCCAAGCCCGTGTTCGTGCCGACCGCCGAGGCCCGCGCTGAAGGCTTCGCCAAGACGCTGGCGCGCTACGCGACGCCGCGCACGCGCGGCCTGTATTACAACACGCCGCAGAACCCTTCCGGCACGGTCTTCGACCGGAAGGACGCGGAGGCCATCGCGGGCTTCGCCAAGGAGCGCGACCTCATCGTCTTTGCCGACGAGGCGTACGAAGACCTGGTGTACGACGGCGAGCATGTGTCCATCGCGTCGCTGGGCGGGATGGCGGAGCGGACCATCACTTCCTTCACGATGTCGAAGTCATTCGCGATGACGGGCTGGCGCCTGGGATATGTCGTCGCGAAAGAACCGTGGATGACCGGACTGCGCAAGACCACGCTGTATACCACCAACGGCGTCTCCACCCCGACGCAGTGGGCGGGCGTGGCCGCGATGCAGATCCCGACCGACTACTTCGCCCGCACCCGCGCCGAGTACAAGAAACGGCGTGACCTGATGATCAAAGGCCTGAATGAAATCGGGCTCACGTGCGCCACGCCTCCCGGCGCCTTCTACGCCTTCCCTGACGTGACCAAGGTCGACCGCGACAGCCGCAAAGCCGCGGCCAAGCTGCTGGATGCGGCGCACGTCGCCGGGGTCCCTGGTATCGTCTTCGGCGACCACGGCGAAGGTCACGTGCGCTTCAGCTTCTCCACCAGCGTGGAGACGATCGAGGCGGGGCTGGCGGCGTTGAAGAAGAACCTGTAACTCACCACAGAGGCACAGAGAAGTAAAAAAGCGAAAGTTAAAGTACAAAGTAGGGTTGGGCCATTCACTTTATACTTTGAACTTTTGATTTTCGATTTTCTCTGTGTCTCTGTGCCTCTGTGGTGAAAAAAACCTTCAAAACTCCCTCTTGACAACCTCTCCGCCGCGTAGCAGAATCCATCTTTACTAGGCGAAGAAAAAGCGAAATCTAGGTGCCAAGCCGCCCGGTCGGCTCCAACCGGTTTCCTCCCTTTCTCACCTTGCAGGACACGTCGGCGTGGCGACCCCCGCCGCGGGCGTGCCTGCATCTTCCGGTCATCGAGGTGGGTCATGTTGTCGCGTGCATCGGCGCTCCGTCTGCAGGTGGAATCAGCTTTGGCGCAACGTGTGCCCGCGGCGCTCACGGTGCGCGAGCGTCCCGCGCCGGAGGTCTTCCCTACCGGCATCGCGTCGCTCGACGCGCTCACCGGACTGGGCGGGCTGCCGCGCTCGGCGCTCACGGAGATCTGCGGGCCGGCCTCGTCCGGCAGGACGAGCGTGCTGCTCTCACTGCTGGCACAGACCACGTCGCGGCAGGAGGCGTGCGCGCTCATCGATGCGAGTGATGCGTTCCATCCGGAGTCAGCGCAGGCGGCGGGCGTGGACCTGGCGCGGCTGCTGTGGGTGCGGTGCTGTGGTTCTTCACCGCAACGGACGCAACGGGACGCAAAGAAGTACAAAGTCGAAGATCAAAAGTACAAAGTAGACCCCAGCGACTCCATAGAAGACGGGCGAGCTGCGCGTGGCTCGCGCTTTCGCAAGAAAGATATGGACCGGCTGGAGCAGGCGCTGAAAGCAGCGGACCTGCTGCTACAGAGCGGCGGCTTCGGGTTGCTGGTCATCGACCTGGCGGACATTGCGCCGGAGGCCGCGCGGCGCGTGCCGCTGACCTCGTGGTTCCGCTTCCGCCGCGCGGTGGAGGACACGCCGACGGCGCTGGTGGTGCTGGAGCCGGAGCCGTTCGCGCGCACGTGCGCTTCGCTCGTCATCCAGTTGCGGCACAAGCAGGTGCGGTGGAGTTCGCTGCTGGCGTCAGAGTTTTACGCGCCCGCCGCGCAGAACTGCGCCGCGCCGCCCGCGCACACCCGGCTGCTCGGGGGGATCGAGCTGGAAGTAGAGGTCACGCGCAGCCGCGTGGCGACGCTGCGCAAGCCAGTGGCGGCGGCGCCGGAGATCGCAACGCGGACGGCGTGGGCGGGATAAAAGCCCTTTTTCACCACGGAGGCACAGAGACACGGAGAAATACAAAATCGAAGATCAAAGTGCAAAGGATTCTTGATCAGATCTCAACTTTTTTTCTCTGTGCCTCTGTGTTTCTGTGGTGGGTTCACTTCTCCATGTTTGCCGCTGTCTTCATCCCGGACTTCCCCGTCGAGGCCGTAGTCCGCCATCTCGATGCCGCCGCGCGCGAGGGCGCGGTCGCCGTCCTCGACGGCACGCCGCCGCTGGTCCACGTGATCGCGACCAACGAAAAGGCCCGCGCGCTCGGCGCCGAAGCCGGCATGACCAAGGTCCAGGCCGAGTCGGTGCCGGGGCTGCGGCTAAAGCCGCGCTCGTTGGCGCAGGAGGCGTCGGCGCATGCGGCGCTGCTCGACTGCGCGCATGGCTTCTCGCCGCGGGTGGAGTCCACGGCGGCAGACACCGTCATCGTGGACATCGGGGGACTCGAGCCGCTCTTCGGCCCGCCGGCGAAGATCGCGCGCGAGCTGGCGCGGCGCGCGGCGGAGATCGGGCTGGAGGCACGCGTGGGCGCGGCGGCGAATCCGGATGCCGCGCTGCACGCGGCGCGCGGCTTCCCCGGCATCACCGTGATCCCGCCGGGCAAAGAGGCGGCGCGGCTGGGCGAGCTGCCGGTGGATGTGCTCGCCCCGTCGCCGGAGATATTGGAGACGCTCGACCGCTGGGGGGTGCGGACCTTTCGCGGGCTGGCGGCGTTGCCGCCGCTCGCCGTCAGCGAGCGCCTGGGACAGGAAGGGCTGCGCTTGCAGTCGCTGGCGCGGGGTGAGACGCAGCGCCCGCTGACGCCGGTCGCCGAGAGCTTTGATTTTTCTGAAACGCTCGAGCTCGAAGAGCCGGTGGGCCTGCTGGAGCCGCTGGCGTTCCTGCTGGGCCGCCTGCTGGAACAGGTCTGCGCGCGGCTGGATTCCCGTGCGCTCGCCACGAACGAGCTGCGGCTCACGCTGGGGCTCGAGGTGCATCACGACGTCGAGCTGGACGCTGCCCGGGAGAGCGTTACGCAGTCCGCAGTGCATCAGCGCACGCTGCGGCTGCCGGTCCCGATGCAGGACAGCAAGGTATTCCTCAAACTGCTGCAGCTTGACCTGAACTCGCATCCGCCGGCAGCGCCGGTGAAGACGATCACCCTTGCCGCTGAGCCGGTGCGTCCGCGCGCGACGCAGAACGGGCTGTTCGTGCCCGCCGCGCCGGAGCCGGAGCGGCTGGAGCTGACCTTGGCGCGCATCCGCAAGGCGCTGGGCGACCTCACGGGCGAGCGCGTGGGCACGCCGCAGTTGGTGAACACGCACCGGCCGGATGCATTTCGCATGGCGCATTTTGCGCCGCGTCCGCCGCAGGCGGCAGCGATCCCGGCGGCGAAGCCAGAGCCGGTCAGCGCGCTGCGGATGTTCCGCCCCGCCCTGCCCGCGAAGGTGGAGCTGCGGCGCGGCGTGCCGGCAGTGATCTTCTTCAACGGACAGCGCGGCCAGGTCATCGCCGCGGCCGGGCCCTGGCGCTCTTCCGGCAACTGGTGGAACCAGGAGCCGTGGGCGCGCGACGAGTGGGACGTGGCGGTGGCGCTGGCGCAGAAGAACGAAACAAGTGTGGGGCTGTACCGGTTGTATGCGGCTCAAGGAGAGTGGTGGGTGGAAGGAGCTTATGACTGAGCAGAGGAAGTAAAAAGTTCAATTTAAAAAGTACAAAGTAGGCCATTTCAACTTTGTACTTTTGATTTTGTACTTCTCCGCGCCTCAGCGCCTCCGCGTTGAAACATGGCCTACATCGAGTTCCATTCCCGCTCCGCCTTCAGCTTTCTCGAAGGGGCCTCCCAGCCGGAGGCGTTGGCGGCGGCGTGTGCGCAGCTCGGCATGCCGGCGATGGCGTTGCTCGACCGCGACGGCGTCTATGGCGCGGCGCGCTTTCACTTGGCGGCGAAGAAGCTGGGCATCCGCGCGCACATCGGCGCGGAGGTTACGATCGATGGGGTGCGCTATCCGCTGCTGGCGGCTTCGCGCGCGGGTTACCAGAACCTCTGCCGGCTGATCACGCGCTATAAGCTGCGCGCGGGGGAGAAGACTGACTTCAGCCACGCTATGGAAGATGACCTGCGCGAGTTCGCCTCCGGCCTTATCTGCCTCACCGGCGATGAGCGCGGCCCGCTCGCCACTGCGCTCGACCAGGGCGGCCTACGCGCCGCGGAAGCATGCCTCGACCGGCTGGGTTCCATCTTCGGCCGCGACAACATTTATATAGAGCTGCAACGTCACTTCCAGCGGCGACAGGAGTTTCGCAACCAGGCAGCGGTGGCGCTGGCAAACCAGTTCCGGCTGCCGCTGCTGGCGACCAACGGCGTCGCGTATGCCACGCCGCCCGAGCGCGAGTTGCTGGACGCTTTCACCTGCATCCGCAACCACTGCCAGCTCGACACCGCCGGCCGCCTGCTCGCCGCCAACTCCGAGCGCCACTTGCGAACACCACAGCAGATGGCGCAGCTCTTCGCCGACATCCCGGAGGCCATCGCCCACACGCAGGAGCTTTCTGCGCGGTTGGACTTCACGCTGGCCGACCTCGGCTACCAGTTCCCGCGCTATCCCGTCCCTGAAGGGGAGACGATGGCGTCGTTCCTGCGCGCGCGCGCCTGGGAGGGGGCGCGGCGGCGCTATCGTCCGCTGACGGAGCGGCATCGCCGGCAGATCGAACGCGAACTGGCGCTTATCGAGAAGCTCGACCTCGCGGGCTACTTCCTCATCGTGTGGGACCTCATTCGCTTCTGCGGCGCCGAGGGCATCCTGGTGCAAGGGCGCGGCTCGGCGGCCAACAGCGCCGTCTGTTATTCGCTGGGCATCACGGCGGTGGACCCCATCGGCATGGACCTGCTCTTCGAGCGCTTTCTTTCCGAGGAGCGCGGCGAGTGGCCGGACATCGACCTGGACCTGCCCAGCGGCGACGACCGCGAGCGCGTCATCCAGTACGTGTATCAGCGCTACGGCAAGCTGGGCGCAGCGATGACGGCCAACGTCATCACCTATCGCGGGCGCTCCGCCGCGCGCGAGATGGGCAAGGTGCTGGGCTTCGATGTCGAGACGCTGAACCGGCTGTCAGGCCTTGTCGGCGGATGGGAGTGGCAGGACCCCAACGAAACCATCGAGCGCCAGTTCCGCGAGGCGGGATTCGACCTGCGGCATCCGCGCATCGGGCGCTTCATGGACCTGTGCCTGCGCGTGCGCGATCTGCCGCGCCACCTGGGCCAGCACTCCGGCGGCATGGTCATCTGCCAGGGACAGCTCGACTCCGTGGTGCCGCTTGAGCCCGCGTCCATGCCGGGGCGCGTGGTGGTGCAGTGGGACAAGGACGACTGCGCCGACCTCGGCATCGTGAAGGTGGACCTGCTCGGCTTGGGCATGATGGCCGTGCTGAAAGATTGCCTGGTGCTCATCAGCGACCACTATCGCGATGAGGTCGACCTCGCGCACCTGCCCGCCGACGATCCGGCGGTGTATCAGTCCATCCGCGCGGCCGACACGGTGGGCATGTTCCAGATCGAGAGCCGCGCGCAGATGGCGTCGCTGCCGCGCAATCGTCCCGAGCGGTTTTACGACCTCGTGGTGCAGGTGGCGCTCATCCGCCCGGGGCCGATCGTGGGCCAGATGGCAAACCCGTACATGAAGCGCCGCCAGGGGCTGCAGCCGGTGAAGTATCCGCATGCGTCGCTGGAGCCGGTGCTGGAGCGAACGCTGGGTGTGCCGCTCTTCCAGGAACAACTGCTGCGCATGGCAATGATCTGCGCGAACTTCACCGGCGGCGAGGCAGAGGAACTGCGACGCGCGCTGGGCAGCCGCCGCAGCCAGAAGCGCATGCAGGAGATCGAGGCCAAGCTGCGCGCGGGCATGAGCGCCAACGGCATCGCGCCGGCCACGCAGGACGAGATCGTGCAGTTCATCGTGTCGTTCGCGCTGTATGGGTTCCCGGAGTCGCACGCGGCGAGCTTTGCCCTCATCGCCTACGCCAGCGCTTACCTGAAGCAGCATTACCTGGCCGCGTTCACGGCGGCGCTGCTCAACAACCAGCCCATGGGCTTCTATCATCCGTCCACGCTGGTGAAGGACGCACAGCGCCACGGCCTGCGGGTGAAGCCGGTGGACGTCACGCGCTCGGACTGGAACTGCACCATCGAAGACGACTCCGACCGGAAGACCATCGCGCTGCGCATGGGCTTGCGCTACGTGCGCGGGTTGCGCGAAGCCGCCGCGCGCGAGTTGCTGGCGCAACGGGCGCTGCGGCCGTTCGGGTCCATCGACGACCTTACGCTGCGGGTGCCGTCGCTGACAAAGCGCGACCTGGTGATGCTGGCGCAGATCGGCGCGCTGAATCGCATCGCGCAGGGAGAGAGCAAGCCGCACCGTCGCGACGCGCTCTGGCAGGTGGAGCGGGTGGCGCAGCCCGCCGGGCCGCTGCTGGAGGCGCTGCCGGAGGATGAGGTCGCTTCACCGCTGGCCCAGATGACGACCGAGGAGCGGCTCGTCGCCGACTTCCACGGCACCGGGCTCACCACCGGGCCGCACCCGATGTCCTACCGCCGTGCGCAGATGGACGCGATGCGCGTGCTGCCGGCTTCAGCGCTCAAGTCGGTGCCGGACGGGAGGCGCGTACGCGTGGCCGGCGCCATCATCGCGCGCCAGCGTCCCGGCACGGCGCATGGCTTCATCTTTTTGAGCCTGGAAGACGAGACCGGCATCTCCAACGTGATCGTGCGGCCGGACATCTACGACCGCGACCGCATGATCCTGCTGCGCGAAAGGTTTTTGCTGGTGGAAGGCATCATGCAGAACCAGGAGAATGTGCTGTCGGTGAAGGCGGAGCGGCTAGAGCGGCTGCACATCAGTGCCGCGACGATGCAGTCGCACGATTTCCACTAGACGCGCGCGCATTTTTTCGCAGAAAAAAGTCGTAGAATAGTCAGGATGATGCCGGTCTCACCACCGGCGCACTGCATCTTTCGGAGTTTTGTATGGCCAACGAGAAGCCTCCCCGCGACACTGCCGCCAAGCGCACGACTTCCCGCACTCCCCGGGCCACTTCGAACCGCGCCGTTCCCGCGACCGCCGTTCCCGCCACCGAAGAGCCGGTCTCCACGGCGCAAGCCACGGTCGCTACCGCGCGCAACGCGGTGATAGAAGGCAACGCCAGCGTCGACCTGGACGCCGTGCGTCGCCGTGCTTATGAGTTGTATGAGCAGCGCGGACGCCTGGACGGCTACCACGAGCAGGATTGGTACACCGCGGAGCAGGAATTGCGCGGGCGCAAGCAGTCGCGCTCCGACAACGGCGGCTCGGCCGACACCAAGCGCAGCGCGTGAGTGACTAGGCGGGGCGGTTCACCGGCATCTCGATGACCTTGCCGGTGGCCGCGTCGAAGTCCGTGAGCCCCGCGACGGCCGTCTCCACCAGCGCCAGGCCGGTGAAGTACTTGGCCTCGTCCTCACCACGGAAGGCGAAGAATGCCGGCATCGTCGCCGTCAGGCCGGCGAGCCCCGCATCGATGCGGCCGTGGGTCTGATAGCTGTAAGTCTTGCGCACGCCGCCGGGATAGTCGGTGAGCATCGCGTTCGCGAGCGTAGCCGCGCCGCACATCGTGGCTGCCATGGCCGCGCGCTTGTTGCGGCCCCACAAGAACGCACCCAGCGCCAGGCAGGCGCCTCCCAAAACATAGTCGAGCACAGCGTGGGTCTTCGGATCCACGACTTTCGGCATCCGCTCGGTGACCATGGAAACGGCGCGATGAGCCAGAGGCATGACGGTTCTCCTTGACTAAGAGAGATGCCGCGCGGAAAAGTGAGGTTGGCGGGTCTCACTTATTGGAATGCTTTGGACTGCAGCTTCGATTCAGCGACTTGAGGAACCGCCTTCGCAGATACATCACAACGGTGAATCCAACGACATAGAGTGCACAAAGCGCGATGTGCATCCATCGAACTTGGCCAGCAGAAACATCCCAAAACGCGACCAAGTTCCCAACTTCAAACATGAGCCTTATAAGCGCAAAGAAGCAACCCACAGTGAGAAGTAGCCAGCCGAGTCCAAGCGTAACCGTCTTCATCCGCGGCTAGCCTTTGCGCTCCAGCGCGCGCTTCATCAGCACATCCAGCGCGGCCTTCGCCTTGGCGTACTCTTCTTCGCTGATCTTCCCCTGAACGCGGTCAGACTCCAGGTGGAACATCTCGTCCTTCAGCGCGTCGAGAGCGGTCTTAGGGGCTCCTGCGGCCGCCGCCTGCGGCTGCGCCTTCAGCGTGAAGCCCGCGCCCGCGGCCAGCAGCAGCGCCACTCCGGCGATGATCCACCACCGGTACTTGTAGAGCGGGTCGGGCGTATTCACCGGCGCGCCGATGCCGCCTCCCGGTCCGCGCTCGCCATCACCGCCCGCAGCAGCCTGCGACTGCGCGTCTGGGTCCGGCAGAGTCCCGCGCCCGGAGACCTTGAAGCTCAGGTTCTGTCCCGGCTGTGCATTCTGCGCGACGAAGACGGTCAATCCGCCGTCTTCACCCGCGGCGCGTAGCGACGACCCTGCCGCGGGCTCGATGGTCATCCCCTGCGGCACGCTCACGGCAAAGCTCCCGACGGGTTGCAGCAGCGCGGGCTTGAACTCCGCGTTGCCGTTGTACGGCATGGTGTAGGCGATCTGGAAGCGCGTCTCCCCGGGGCGGATAGGAAACAGGAAGGCGTAACGGTCATTGCCTTGCGGCACCGGCGACGCCGTCACCGGCATGCTGTTCGGCCCGGCGGCCATCGCCTGGTCGAGCTTGGCGCCCTTCGGCAACTGGATCTCGAAGCTCTTCATGCGCATCAACGTGCGCGGCGGCTTTGAATTGTTCTCCACCGCGTACATCTCGATGGCGCGGAGGTTGGTCACGTCGCCTTCCATGCGGATGATGTCGAGCGTCTGCTTCACCCCGTCAACGTCCTCGGCTGCGTCGTACACATTGATCTCGACTGACGTGGTGCCCGGCGGCGCGGAGCGGAAGTAGTTCACGTTGCGGTGGCTCACGCGGATAAGGTGCGACGCCGTGGGCTCCTCCAGCTTGAAGCTGAAGCGTCCCTGGGCATCGGTCTTGGTGGAGGCGACCTCGTCCATGCCCTGCATCAGCTTCATCAGCACCACGTTGTCACCCGCCGAGGGCTTGTTCGTGGTGAGGTTGATCACCGTGCCCGTGATCTCCTGCGCGGCCGCGGCGCAGCTAAGCGCCGCCAGCAGGCACAGCATCCGCATGTGTCGAACGTTCAAATCATTTCTCCTTGTCGTCCTAGGAACGGCGCCGGCCCTGCTCCAGGTCCTCGATCTCGGCCAGCGCGGCCGCGGCTTCGGCTTCCAGTTCCGTGCGCGCCTTCTGGAAGTCGGCGTCCGGGACTTTGCCGGCCTTGTACTCGAAGTTCAAGTCGCGCAGGTTCTCGTAGATGACTTCCTTGCGCTCGCGGAGGAAGCTGAGGCGCGTCTTGTCTTCGCCGCGCACAAGCTCGCCTTCACGTACCGGCGCAAAGACGTACAGGAAGAGACCGATGGTCAGCAGCGCACAGAGCAAGAGGATCATTCTTCTGTCTCCTGGCGGATGCGCGCCCGCAAGTCGTCCGGCAGCGGCCCCGCGCCCGCGGGCACCGGCTGCGGTGTGCGCTGGCGCCAAATGCGGCTCACGTAGACGGCCACAACGATGCTCAGCGCGAAGACGACGAACGGTACGATCCAAGCGACGCGGTCAAAGCCCTTCGTAGTGGGCGCGGCGAGGACGGTGGGGCCGTACTTGGTCACGAAGCTCGCCAATACGGCGTCGTTGTCTCCGCCCTTGTCCATGGCTGCGTTGAGTTCGTCGCGCATCGCGGAGGAAGCCGGGCACCCGACGTGGTTGCACTCGAGCAGTATCTGGTTGCAGCCGCAGGTGCAGATAAGTTCGTGACCGAGTTTCTCAAAGCGGCGCGTGCGGTCGCCATTGCCCAGCAGCGTGAGCGCGGCCGTGACGATGATGAAGATGTGCAGGGCGCGGCGCATCAGTCGCCCACCTCCACCGGCTTCTCCGTCTCTTTATGCTTCGGCTCCGCGGCCGCAGGCAGACGCTGCTTGGCGAGCGCCGCGGAGAGGTTCGGCACCAGGGCGAGCAGCGTGCCGATCACCATCACGACCACGCCGATCCATATCCACACCACCAGCGGATTCAGGTGCGCCTTGATGATGGGCTTGTCGTTGTCCATGTTCTTGCCCGCATAGACGAGGTAGACGTCCTCGCGCAGCGAGCTGTAGTTCGCCACCATGGTGCTGGGCTGCTGATTGGCCTTGTAGAAGCGCCGCTCCGGATAGAGCGTGGTGACGAGCTTGCCGCCCTTCATCACGTCGATGATGGCCATCTCGGTGGTGTAGTTCGGATTATCGTCGTGCGTGTACTTCTGGCAGACGAGCGTGTACGGGCCCAGGTTCATCGACTCCTGGAAGCCCAGCTCGCGCTCGTTCGTCTGGTTGAACGCCGCGCCGGCAAAGCCGATGCAGATGAGTCCCACCCCGAAGTGCACCACGTAGCCGCCGTAGCGCCGGGTGTTACGGCGCGTGAGCTGCCACACGGCGCCGGGCAGGCTGAGTCCGGTGCTGGCGGCGATGACGCGTCCGCCACGGTAGAACTCGGAGATGATCGTCGCAAAGACAAAGACGGAGAGGACGATGGCCATCCAGGCATAGAAGTGGCCGGTATCGTCGGCCTTCCAGAAGTGCATCCCGCCGCCAATGAGCGCAATGCCCGTAAGCACGGCGATCGCCGCCGGGGCCAGGAAGTTGCGCCGCAGGCCTTCCAGCGACGCGCTGCGCCACGCCAGCAGCGGGCCGAGCCCAGTGAGGAAGACCAGGAACAGCCCGATGGGGATGTTCACCTTGTTGAAGAACGGCGGCCCCACGGTGACCTTGTTGCCCTGCACCCATTCGCTCAGGATGGGAAACAGAGTGCCCCACAGCACGGCGAAACACGAGACCAGCAGCAGCACGTTGTTGAACAGGAAGCTGGACTCACGCGAGACCAGCGATTCCAGCTTGTTCTCGCTCTTCAGGTGGTCGTAGTTGAAGACGAAGGCGAAGAGGCACACGCCGCCGGTCAGGACCATGAACACGACGAACCACCCTCCGATGTCCGACTGCGCGAAGGCGTGCACCGAACTCACGATGCCGCTGCGGGTAAGGAACGTGCCGAAGATCGAGAGCAGGAAGGTGATGAAGATGAGCCAGATGTTCCATATCTTCATCATGCCGCGCTTCTCCTGCATCATCACCGAGTGCAGGAAGGCCGTGCCCGTGAGCCACGGCAGCAGTGACGCGTTCTCCACCGGGTCCCAGCCCCAGTAGCCGCCCCAGCCGAGCACGGCATAAGCCCAGTGCGCGCCCAAGAAGATGCCGACGGTGAGGAACAGCCACGTGACCATCGTCCAGCGGCGGGTGATGTGGATCCACTTCTCGCCGGGGTAGCGCATGATGAGCGCGCCCAGCGCGAAGGCGAACGGCACGGTCATACCGACGTAGCCGAGATAGAGCATCGGCGGATGGATGACCATCTCCGGATATTGCAGCAGGATGTTCAGGCCGCGGCCGTCCGCCGGGACCGGCCCGGTGACCAGCGAGAACGGATGCGCCTTCAGGTTCACCAGCAGCAGGAAGAAGAACTGCACGGCGGCCAGGATCACCGAGACATAGGCCGTCAGCTTGACGTCCACTGTGTGCCGGATCCGCACGACCCACGCATAGGCGGAGAGGATGAGCGCCCAGAAGAGCAGCGAGCCTTCCTGCCCGGACCAGAGCGCTGAGACTTTGTACGCCACTGGCAGCTCGATGTTGCTGTGGTCGCGGATGTAAGCGATGGAGAAGTCGTTGTTGAGGACGGAGATGACCAGCGCCACCGCAGCCGCCAAAACGGCGATGAACGTGGCGATGCCGGCGCGGCGGGCGGTTTCAGCCAGCCGGTCAGCGCGCCGGTAAAGCGCCAGGATGCCCGCCCCCAAGGTGTAGAAGCTGAGGACCAGCGCCAGAAGTAGGGACCAACTGCCGAAAGTTGCCATGCGGGAAGCGGGGTGTGCCCGCTTATTGTTTCAAACATATGGGTGGGCGGCAAATCGGGATGTGACGCACGTCACCAATCCACGGTAAAACGTCACATCGCAAGGGCTTAGCTAAGACTAGAAAAGGACCATTAGGTCGCCATAAGAGCCTCAGGTAAAATCCTTCTTTCACCCTGATGACGCCGCCTGTGGCCCAAACTTCGACCTCTACCGGCCGTGCCGCCCTGCTTGAAGGCGCGCTGCGCTCGATCATCCGCGGCAATGATCAAGTAGTGCGGCTGGCCATCGTCAGCATCCTCTCGCGCGGCCACCTGCTGATCGAAGGCGTCCCCGGCGTGGGCAAGACGACGCTGGGCCATGCGCTGGCCCGCGCCATCGACTGCCAGTTCAACCGCATACAGTTCACCAGCGATCTGCTGCCCTCTGACGTCCTGGGCATCTCCATCTACTCCGCCATGGAGCAGAAGTTCGAGTTCAAGCCCGGGCCGGTCTTCACCAACGTGCTGCTGGCCGACGAGATCAATCGGACCACGCCGAAGACGCAGTCGGCGCTGCTGGAGTCGATGTCCGAGAACCAGGTCACCGTCGACGGGCAGAGCCACCCGCTGCCGCAGCCGTTCCTCGTCATCGCGACGCAGAACCCGGTGGAGCACCACGGGACGTATCCGCTGCCGGAGTCGCAGATGGACCGCTTCCTGATGCGGGTGAAGATGGGCTATCCCGAGGCCAAGAGCGAGCGCGAGATCCTGCGCGCCCAGGCCGGCGCCGCGCGCCTGGAAGATATGCGCCCCGTTCTCACCGGCGCTGACGTGACGACGATGCAGGCGGAAGTCGAGAAAGTCCGCGTGGACGACGCGCTAGTGGATTACGCGCTCGCCATCGTGAACAAGACCCGCGATTCGGAATACTTCGCCCTCGGCGTCTCGCCGCGCGGCTCGCTCATGCTCTACCGCGCCGCCCAGGCGCACGCGTATCTCGAAGGCCGCAACTTCTGCACCCCAAGCGACTTCAAGTCGCTGGCCGTGCCGGTCTTCGCGCACCGCGTGGTGGTGGATGCGCGCTACTCGACCAACATGAAGAAGTCCGAGCAGAGCGACCAGTTGCTGGGCGAGATCGTGGACTCGGTCGCCGTGCCGGTCTAGCTCAATTCCTTCGCCACCGAATCCAGCACCCCATTGATGAAGTGCACCGACTCCGGCGTGGAGAACTTGCGCGCGATCTCCAGCGACTCATTGATGACGACCGGGCGTGGCGTTTGGGGGAAGCCGATCATCTCCGCCACAGCGGCGCGCATCAGGTTGCGGTCCACGGCCGCCATGCGCTCCAGCCGCCAGTTCTCGGCGTGCTTTTCGATGAGCGCGTCGATCTCCGTGCTGCGCGCCTCGTCCTTGGCCACGCGGAAGATGTCGTCGGCAAAGCTCCGGGTCTCGGCGTCGACGTCTTTGCGCTCCGCCCAGAAGGTCGAGCGCACCTGGTCGGAGGTCTGCTTGCCCATGTCCGACTGGAAGAGCATCTGCAAGACCATCTCGCGGGCTTTGCGGCGGGTTCCCATGGTTCTAGTTAACCACAGAGGACACAGAGGGGCACAGAGTAACAAGGGTGACGCTGGCGGAGACTCCCGCTCGCGCGGATTCGTGAGCTAAAAGCTAAGAGCCAAGAGCTAAAGCGGGTTGGCTGAATACTGAGTGCTGAATACTGAGTGCTGACTGCTGAGTGCTAGCGTTTCGCCGCCAGCTTCCTCTTGAGCGCGACCATCTCCACCGCGCTAATCGCCGCCTCAAAGCCCTTGTTCCCCATCTTGAGGCCGGCGCGGTCGATGGCCTGCTCCAGCGTGTCGCAGGTGAGGACGCCATAAGTACACGGCACGCCGGTCTCTTGCGCCGCCTGGCCGATGCCGCGCGCCACCTCGCTGGAGATGTGCTCGTAGTTTGAGGTCTCGCCGCGCATCAGCAGGCCGAGGCAGATGACCGCGTCGACCTTCTTCGTTTGGGCCAGGGTCCGGGCGGCGATGGGGACCTCGAACGCGCCGGGCACGCGCACGATCTCAATGTCGGAATCTTTGGTCCCGGTGCGATGCAGCGCGTCCAGCGCGCCTTGCAGCAGGCGGTCGGTGATGAACTGGTTGAAGCGGCTCACCACGATGCCGAAGCGCGCGCCTTCCACGTGCAGATCGCCCTCGACCGCCTGGTACGCGTACTTTTGCGGCGCGTCGAAGGCCCAGAAGGTCACGCGGAAGCTTCCCTGCTCCAGCTTGAAGACGCGGGATTTCCAGTTGGTCGCCGTGACGTCACCGACGCTGCCAACCCCGGCCTTCTTTACGGCCGCGTGCACGTCATCGAGGTTCGAGACCTCGACGAGCAGATTGGTGTAGTCCTTGGCCGCGTCGGCGCCGGTGAAGATCTCGAGATTGCCCACGGGCGCGAGGAAGCTGGCGCCTTTGTCCGGGCCGTCATTCCATCCTTTACCCCGCTCAAAGCCGAGCGAGTCCAGCAGCGCCGCGAGCTTCTCAAAGTCAGCGGCGCTGGCGGTGGCGTGGACGGTGGTGATGGAGCGGATCAAATTTCCTTCTTGGCTGTCGGCTGTCGGCTGTCGGCTGTCGGCTGTCGGCGAAGAGCCTAAACCCAAAACGCCGATTTTCAACTTACAAATTACCAATTACCGATTACAAATCACTCATCAGCGTTAATCAGCGTTTATCAGCGGCTGACTGGTCCTACTTTCCTTGAAAATTCGCTGCCCGCTTCTCCAAAAACGCCTTCGTGCCTTCGTTCTTGTCTTCCGTGGAGCAGCAGACACCGAACAGCGTCGCTTCCAGGTACAGGCCTTCCTCCAGCGTCATGTTCATGCCGTGGCTCACGGCTTCCATGGTGTACTGGCAGGCGAGCGGAGCGTTCGCAATGATCTTCGCCGCGATCTCCTCGGCGCGCTTGATGAGGTCGGCCTGCGGCACCACCTCATTCACCAGCCCGATGCGGTGCGCCTCGGCGGCGCTGATCATCTCGCCGGTAAGCAGCAGTTGCATCGCGCGGCCTTTTCCGACAAGGCGCGGCAGGCGCTGCGTGCCGCCGTATCCGGCCATGATGCCGAGCTTCACCTCCGGCTGTCCGAGCTTGGCGTTCTCGCTCGCGATGCGCATGGTGCAAGCCATCGCCAGCTCGCAGCCGCCGCCCAGCGCAAAGCCGTTGATGCATGCGATGACCGGCTTGCCCAGGTTCTCGATCAGGTCGAGCACCGACTGGCCCTTGTGCGTGTACTCCTTGGCCGAGATGACGTTGTGCTTCGCCAGCTCGCCGATGTCGGCGCCCGCAACGAATGCCTTCTCACCCGTGCCGGTCAGGATGACGGCCCGAACCGCAGCATCCTGCTTCAGCCCGGTAAAGGCGGTGCGCAGCTCTTCCATCACCGCCATGTTCAGCGCGTTGAGCTTGTCGGGACGGTTGATGGTGACGTAAGCGATGGGGCCTTTGGTTTCGAACTTGATGTTTGCGTAGTCGGCCATTTATGAGACTCCTTTCACCACAGAGGCACAGAGACACAGAGACACAGAGAAGAACTGGGAAGTCTAAATGGAAGCCGGGGGATTTTGCACCTTGGCTGCACCCATTCAAGGTTTGCGATATCGAAGCCTGTCCTTTTTGACTTCGAACTCCCAGGACGTTTCGACCTCCGTCGGACGGTCCTCGATCACATAGGGACTGAACCGCCACTTCGCCAAGCCTTCGTCCAGCAATTTCTTCAGGCGAACCGTGGCATCAGGATTGAGGTTTGCAGCCTTCGAGCTTTGCAGCTCATAGCACTCGATGATTCCGTTGGTCCCGATGTTCAGCGCAATCTTCAGATCGCCGAGCGACCGCAGCATCTTTGCATCTTCTTTGTCCAGGGCAATCTCGGGCGCGGAAATCTTGTTTCGAAGTTGGACTCCCTGGCTTACCCGGACCTTGTAGATCGGGGATTCCTTCGGCGGAGTGAGAATGCAACTCTTAACCAACACCTCGGCTTGGCTGGTGGCCGCAAACAAGATCAAAGCCACTGCAAAACCAAATCGCCTCATACAAACTTGTTCTCTTTCGGGTTCTTCGGGTCGCTCCAATCATAGAATCCCTTGCCCGTCTTTTGTCCGTACCAGCCGGCCAGCACCAGGCGCCTCAGCAGCGCGGGCGCGGCAAAGCGACGCTCCTTGAACTCGTCGAACATCACGTGCGTGATGTAGTACGTGGTATCGAGCCCGACGAAATCCAGCAGCGTGAACGGCCCCATCGGGTAGCCGCAGCCCAGCTTCATGGCGTTGTCGATGTCTGAGATCGAGCCCACGCCCTCTTCATAAGCGCGGATGGCGTCAAGCAGATACGGCACCAGCAGCCGGTTCACGATGAAGCCGGTCTTGTCCATGGTGCGCACCGGCACCTTGCCCACCTTCTTGCCGAACTCCACCGCCTCCTCGAAGACGTCGGGCGACGTCGCGATCGTGCGCACCACCTCCACCAGCTTCATCAGCGGCACGGGATTGAAGAAGTGCAGACCGATGAACCGCTCCGGGCGCGACGTCGCCGCCATCAGCTCGGTCACGGAGATGGACGAGGTGTTCGTCGCGAAGATGCACTCCTTCTTCACGATCGCGTCCAGCTCGGCATACATCTTCTTCTTGATCTCTACGTTCTCGATGATGGCTTCCACGATCAGGTCACAGTCGGCCAGGTCCTGCTGGTTGAGCGTGCCTTTCAGGCGGCCGCGCGCGGCGTCCTTCTGCTCCGCCGTGATGCCGCCCTTCTCAATGGGCTTCTCCGCCAGCTTGCCCAGCGATTTCTCGATGCCGGCAAAGCCCTTGTCGATGAACTTCTGGTCGGCCTCGAGCACGACCACGTCGAAGCCCGCCATCGCGCTGACCTGCGCGATGCCCGAGCCCATCAGCCCACAACCGAGTACGCCAACTTTTTTGATAGTCATGATTGCTTCCTTATCTTGAAGATCTATTTCACCGCGGAGACGCTGAGCAACTATTGGGTTTCTACGTAGGTCCGATTTGCAAGGATTTCAATTTTTACTCCGCCATGTAAAGACGAAAATCCTTCTATAGCCGGCACCTTCCGAGTTCAGTCCAAAATACTCCAGAGTCTTGTCTTCACCGGCTGGCATTTCCGGGTCGCGAGGATCAACTCGAAAATCAGTAACTTGGTCAAACGTCCAAAGGACCTCTTTGACTGTTTCAAGAACGAATTTACCTTTAGGCCTGCCCCAGCGAATGTTCAGCTGTTCCTCTTCAGAGGACTTCCATTGCAGTTCGACCATTCCGCTCTTAATCGTATGTCCCACGAAATCTGCGAAGTTATGAAGGTCGATCTCTCCGTCCTCACCTACTGGCAGCTCAACTCCGAATGGCTTGACTCTCGCCAGGTCTATTTCATGACGCTTCACGCCTGCAAGCTCTCCACGATCACCGCAATGCCCTGCCCGCCGCCGATGCACGCCGTCGCCAGGCCGTACTTCTTGCCGCGCCGCCGCAGTTCATACAGCAGGGTCAACACCAGGCGCGTTCCCGTCGCGCCCAGCGGATGCCCCAGCGCGATGGCGCCGCCGTTCACGTTGACCTTGTCGCGGTTGAGGCCGAGTTCCTTCTCCACCGCCAGGTACTGCCCGGCGAAGGCCTCGTTCACCTCGATCAGGTCGATGTCGTCCAGCTTCATGCCGGCGCGCTTCAGCGCCACGCGCGTCGCCGGTACGGGGCCGCTGCCCATGATCTTCGGGTCTACGCCCGCGATCCCCCAATTCACAATGCGTCCCATCGGCTTCAGCCCGCGGTCCACCGCATCGCGATGCGTCATCAACACTACCGCCGCGCCGCCATCCACGATGCCGCTGGCGTTGCCGGCGGTCACGGTGCCATCCTTGCCGAACGCCGGGCGCAGCTTCGCCAGGCCCTCCATCGTTGTCTGCGGACGCCGGTGGTCATCTTCGGTGAACATCTCGCCCGTCGGTTGGCCCTTGGCATTTTTCAGCGGCACCGGCGTAAGCTCTTCCTGGATGCGCGCCGCGCGGTAGGCGTCGTCGGCCAGCATCTGTGAGCGCAGCGAGAACTCATCCATCTGCTCGCGCGTGATGCCCTGCTCGCCGGCGTACTTCTCCGCGGTCTGCGCCATGTAGAGGCCGCATTGGGTGTCGAGCAGCCCCTGCATGAGCGAATCTTCCAGCTTGCCCTGTCCCAGCCCGATGCCCCAGCGCGCCCCGCGCACCACGAAGGGCGCCTGCGACATCGACTCCATGCCGCCCGCCAGCGCCA
>Ga0073934_10002110_pt1 | contig 43316 bp, 36 predicted proteins | sample LarsenN4metaG_FD_76834 | JGI IMG/M metagenome (GOLD analysis project Ga0073934, IMG submission 76834) | Hot spring sediment bacterial and archeal communities from British Columbia, Canada, to study Microbial Dark Matter (Phase II) - Larsen... ...
AGAACTTGCAGACGATCGACCGCCGACTCACGGCGGCTGACAGCGCGACGAAGTGCAAGGCAGCGTGATGACAGCACTTTCAAACCGTTCGGCGTTCTAGGCGGCTCGGCGCCGCCGCAATAGGGCCGCGAATGACTGCCAACAGCCGAACGCGCTACGTGCGAACCGTCGTGGGCACCTTCCTCGCGCTTGCGATAGCGACGGGCTGCGATCGCACCGGGGATCCCGCCGCGCAGCAGCCCGCAACCTCGCAGCAGCCCGCGGCCGCGCAGTCGGCCACGGTCGGGCGGCCGAACCTGAGCGGTATCTGGCAGGCGCTCAATACCGCGAACTGGGAGCTCGAAGCGCATGCCGCGGAGCCGGGCCCCGCCCCCGAGCTCGGCGCGCTCGTCGCCGTGCCGCCGGGCCCGAGCTTCGTCGTCGGCGGGGAAATTCCGTACCTGCCGGCCGCACTCGAGAAGCGGCAAATGAATCGCGCGAACCGCTGGACCGCGGATCCCGAGATCAAGTGCTACATGCCAGGCGTCCCGCGCGCGAACTACATGCCGTATCCGTTCCAGATCGTGCAGGGCACGGACGCGATCATGTTCACGTACGAGTTCGCCGACGCCGTGCGCATCGTGCACATGAACGATCCCGGCGAGGCGCCGGCCAATAGCTGGATGGGCTGGAACGTCGGGCGCTGGGACGGCGACACGCTCGTCGTCGAGGTCACGGCGCAGCACGACGACACGTGGCTAGACCGCTCCGGCAACTTCCACAGCAACGACATGCGCGTCGTCGAGCGCTACACGCTGCGCTCGCCCGACGTGCTGCTATACGAGGCCACGATCGAGGACCCGAACGTGTTTTCGCGGCCGTGGACGATCCGCATGCCGCTCTATCGGCGGCTCGACGACAACGCACAGCTCATGGAGTTCAAGTGCATTCCGTTCGCCGAGCACGTGCTCTACGAGCACGTCGGCGCCGAGGAGAACGGCGAGTGATTCGACGCGGGCAAGGACGTGCGCCAACCGTGCAGCGCAGGATCGTTGCCAAGGAGCTGATATGCAGAAGCAAGTGGCTTTCTACTCGAGCATCTCGGCGGCCGCTCGTGCGGTCGCCGTCGCCGCAATCGGAGTAGCCTTCGCCGCAACCGCCGCGGCGCAGTCGGCGGCGCCGGAGCTCGCGGCGCGCGACTGGAAGGTGCCGCGCCTCGCGGACGGCAAGCCGGACCTGCAAGGCATCTGGACGAACAAGACGATCACGCCGTTCGAGCGCCCGGCGGAGCTTGCGGACAAGGAGTTCTTCACGCGCGAGGAGGCCGAGGCCTACGTGGCGCGCACGCTCGAGCGCACGAACCGCGACAACCGCACGGACGACGTCAACGACGTGCTCTCGGCCTACAACGCGTTCTGGTGGGATTCGGGCACGAGCTTGCTGCCGAGCATGCGCACGTCGATCGTCGTGGATCCGCCGACGGGCCGCATTCCGCCGCTGACGCCCGAGCGCAGCGCGGCGCTCGCCGCGCAGCGCGCGGCAATCGAGGAGCGCTGCAAGCGGCCCGGCTGCGCCGTCGCAAATAGCGGCGCGCTGGCGCCGGCCGACGAGCCCGAGGCGCTCGACCTGATGACCCGCTGCATCTCGTTCGGCACCGTGATCCCGATGCTGCCGAGCGCGTACAACAACAACTACCAGATCGTGCAGACGGAAGGCATGGTCGCGATCAACACCGAGATGGTGCACCAGGTGCGTCGCATTCCGACCGACGGCAAGCCGCACCTGCCCTCGCACGTGCGCCAATGGTTCGGCGATCCGCGCGGCCGCTGGGAAGGCGACACGCTCGTCGTCGAGACGACGAACTTCAAGGGCGAGTTCTTCGGCCGCATGGCCGCGGCCGACGAGAATTTGCGCGTCGTCGAGCGCTTCACGCGTGTGGGACCCGACGTGCTGCTCTATCAGTTCACGGTCGACGACCCGACGGCGTGGACGGCGCCGTGGAGCGGCGAGATTCCGCTGACGCGCATCGACGACCTGCTCTACGAGTACGCCTGCCACGAGGGCAACCGCGGCATGGAGAACATTCTCCGCGCCGCGCGCCAGGAAATCCGCGCAGCGGGCGAGCGATGAACGCGCCGCCGCGCGCGTTCCAGGAGTTCGACACGGTCGAGAACGCCGAGCCACAGGCGGACGCCGCGGCGAAGCAAAGCCGAGCTGCCGGTGCCGCCCGACGCCGGCCTGCGCGGCAACACGCACATCCCGTTCGCCGATCTCAACAACGTCGCAGTGGCCGACCTGCTGTCGAGATCCTTGAAAGCTCACGGGCTCGACGAACGGGACCAAGCGCGCTAACCGTGGCGCCTGGCGGCGCCACGACGCGCGGGCACGCGTTTTTCAGACGCCTCGCGCGCTACGCGCCGACGACCTCGAGCTGCACGTCGACGTTGTTGCGCGTCGCGTGCGAGTACGGGCAGATCTTCTCGTGCGCCTCGCGCGCGAGCGCTTCCAGCTCGGTTTTTTTCAGCTACCTGTCCTCGACGCGCAGCTTCACGGCGAGGCCGAAGCCGCCGCCGTCACGCGGCCCGATCGAGACGGCGCACGTCACTTTGACTTTCGACGCGTCCTTCTTCTGCTGCTTGCCGACGAAGTCGATCGCGCCGCCGAAGCAAGCCGCATAACCGGCCGCGAACAGATGCTCGGGCGTCGCCGTTCCAGCCTTGCCGGGCCCGCCCATCGGTTTCGGCACCGACAGCTCGGCCTTGACGATGCCGTCGTCGGACTCGGTGTGACCATTGCGGCCGCCCGTGGCCGTCGCAGTCGCGGTGAAGAGGGGATTGATCTTGTCCATGGCGATCCTCCTTAAACTTCCTCACTCAGCCTGCGGCACGATGAGGATGCCTGCAAGAGCGCTCGCGTCCGCCGGGAGCGCGTCGTCGCCGGCCGGCATGCCGCTGACGGAAAGCATGTAGGCCACGATGTCGGCGACCTCGGCGTCGCTCAAGTAGCCGGGATTGTTGGACGGCATCGTGCTGCGCACGTACTCGAACAGCGCCGCGAGCGGGCGCCCGCTCCATTCGCGCAGGAATTTAGGGCCCGCTACGGGCGGCGCCGGCAGCATGTCGGGGTCGTCCGACGCGCCGTCGAGCTTGTAGCCGTGGCAGCGGTCGCACGGTCCCGTGTAAGCCACTTGTCCGCGGCGCGCCTGCTCCGCGGTGAACACGCCGTCGCGAATCGTCGCGGTCGAGTCGGCGTGCGCAGGAGCGATCAGCAACGCGGCCGCGAGCCCGGCGGTGCTTAGCGCGAGCCGAAACGGACCTGCGCGAGAAATCAGGACCAAAGCTCTGCGTCGCTCGGGCCGAGGTCCTCGTCGAGCTCGGCCTGGATCGTCACGTCGCCCACGATCTCGCCGTCGCTGCGAAACGGAAAGCGATCGCGCCCCGACACGAACAGCCGATAAGCGCCCTTCGGCAGCCTGAGCTCCGCGACGCCGTCCAAGTTCGTCAGCGTGCGGTACGGATGAACGACGACGCGGGCGCCCGGAATCGGCAGCTTGCTGCGCGCGTCGACGGCAATGACTTTCATCACGCATTCGGGCGCGCGGACGGCGCGCACGTGGAACGGCACGCTCGCTGCCGCGTGCGTGACGCGGCCGGTCGGGAGGTCGACGAGCTCGGCGACACGCGCTTCCCAGCCGTGCAAACCTTCCGCGGCAGGCCCGTGGACCTCCACGTCGGCATAGTAGAGCGCGGACGTGCCGGCCGCCGGCACGTCGCCGACCGCGCCCGTTCCGACCACGTCTCCGTGCGCGTCGCGAATCTCGACGCCGCGCGCCGTGGCCCCGCACTCCGCCGCACACTTCACGCCCACCTTCACGCGAAACGGCGCCCCGCACTCGACGGCGGGCGGCACGTCCCAGACGACTATGCGCGTAGCGTGCGGCTCCATCGTTCGTTCACGCTTGCGACGGCTCCGCCGCCGCATTCGTGCCCGCGATGTAACCGTGCACGTGGCCCTTGCCCAAGCCATGCTTCTGGAACCCGCCGACGGCTTCGCCGCCGGCGTAGAGCCCCGGGATCGCCCGGCCCTGCATGTCGACGACCTGCTGCTTGCCGTTGACGCGGAGCCCCCCGTACGAGTCGTGCCAGACGACCATGATCGAAAGCGCGTGAAACGGCGGCCGCGCGATGCGATGCATCGGCGCATCGGCCTCGCGCTCGAAATCCGGATCCTTGCCGGCGTCGACGTAGCCGTTCCACTTCGCGACGGTCTCCGCCAGATACTTGAGCGGCACGCGTTGGAACTCGTGGCCCTTCTCGATCCTCGCCGCGAGCTCCTCGATCGTGTCGGCCTTGAAGTAGTAGCCGTTGTCGGCGACGTAGGGAAAACGCAGCGGCCACTCGGCGCGCTCGACGGCGTCCTCGTCGAAAATCGCCCAGAGCGGGCCCGAGTAGTAATGCGGCGGCGCGGAGCCTTCGTTCACGGCAAGCGCGGCATCGCAGCCGTGATCGTACGTATACATTTGCCGGATCCATTCGTGGCGGCAGTTGCGCCAGTCCGTCGGCTTGTGCTCGACGCCGCTATTCGGCGCAACGCCGCCGCCCGGGTACTGCCCTCCGCCGCCGCGCCGCGGCAACCGCACCTCGTTGAAGAACCGCCGGCCGACCTGGTTCACGGCGATGAACTCCTCGAAACCCGCCGTGCCGACGTTGATGCCGGCCGATCCGCGGAAGCCGAACGTCGGGTGGCCGGGGAACATGTCCGTATAGGCATCCCTCGTGCCGAGCCGCGTCGAAAGATGAAACGTGGCGGCCGAGCCCAAGTTCTGCTGCATGCCGGCGAGATTGGCGCCGATTCGAAGGCCCGCGATCAACGCGCTGGCGTCCTGCCCGTTCGGCCCTTGCAGCGACCAGCCGCTCGTGGGAAACGCGGGCTCGCGCATGGCCGGATAGAACATGCTGCGGACTTCGGGGTTGCCGGAGTGCCCGCCGCTCGCGAGGATCACGGCTTTACGCGCGCGGATATGAATCGTCGGCCGCGTCTCCTCCACGTTGCCGTTCTGCCAGAAGCTTCTGAGCAGCTCGCCCGTGTCCGGATGACGGCGCGGCGAGTACTCCGCCTTGAGGCCGATGACGCGGCCCGCGAACGGCTGCTCGCGCACGAGCTCGGTGAACTTGCGCAGCAGCATGAACTGCACGCCCTTCTCGCGCGCGGAGAACTCGAGCGAGCGCGACAGCGCAACGCCGTTCGAAACGGCGCCGTCCGCGACGAAGCGGCTCGCGATGTTCATCTGCACGGGCGCGAACGGGCTCGTGCGCTCGCGATCGGCGACGCCGGCGTCCTCCGCCGTGATCGTGCCGGCCTTGATGTCCGTCTTGTCGCCGAGCATCAGGAACGCGACGCAGCCGCGCGCGCGCGACATGCCGCCGCCCTCGTGTGTGCCGTTGATGCGGCCGAAGCGCACGTAGTTGTCCAGCAGGAACTGACGCGTCGGGGCGCAGTTCTCGGCCCAGGCGCGCATCATCTCGCGCTCGTTGTAGCGGTACGGCGTCTCGCCGCGGCGATTCACGATCGACCAATCGGTGAGGTCCGTGAACAAGAGATCGACGCTGTCGTCGAGCTCCTCGGGGCTCTCGACGGGCGGGCTCTTGATGAATCCCTCCTTGTCGCTCTCGCCTTTCATGTCGCGAAGCTGCACGGGATCGCCTCCGCCGAGCGAGACGAACGAGCCGCTGTGCAGCATTCGGCCGCCGAGATCGAAGTTCTGATCGACGACGAGCACGCTCGCGCCGAGATCGCGCGCGCGAATCGCCGCCGTGAGCCCGGCGCACCCGCCGCCCGCGACGACGACGTCCACGTCGTAGTCCCATACGATGCCGTCCGCGCCGCGCTGCGCCTCCGTGCAGCCCGCCTCGAGCAGCGCCGCGGCGCCCAAGCCCACGGCCGCGCCGGACTTCAACAGGTCGCGGCGGCTCAGGCCGTTTTCGTCCAGAAGGTTGGAAGCGTCGTGCCCGGAGTCGTTCTTCTTAGCCATGTCGATTCCCCCTCGAAATCGTCAACAGGCCGACCGCAGAGAGCCAAAGTAGCAGGCGCGCAACCTACCGACAATCCAGTTTGATTTGACCGTTGCGTTGCCGCAGGCCTTTGCGCTCGACCCGTCGAATAGGCGGGAGTTTGTCAGCGTCCAGCGGGTTACGACTAGCCTCAAGCGACAAGAGAAATTGGGCGAAAAGATCGGATTTGGGGCATTGACGATGCGGTGCAGCCGCTCTACGGTAGACCTCATGAAGCGCGGCCCCGCCAGCATTGAAGAACAGGCTGCTCGGCTGCCGCATCGAGACAGAGCGCGGCTGGCGCTGCGTTTGATCGAGAGCCTGGAACCCGGGCAAGAGGAAGACGTCGACGCGCTCTGGTTGGACGAAACCGAGCGCCGCGTTCGAGAATACGACCGCCGCGGCGCTACGGCCCGCGATGCCGAGGAGGCACTCTCCGAGATCGAGCGTCAGCTTAAATGACGCCGCTGCGCCTCCTTTCGGAGGCGGAGGACGAGTTGCGCGCTGCAGCGCGCTTCTATGAAGCGGAACAGGAAGGCCTCGGACGCGCACTGCTTCAAGAAGTGCGGCGTGCTTTTCGATTTATCCGCGAATATCCGCTGGCCTCCAAGATCGAGCGTGGCGAAGTGCGAGCCCGGCCGGTCGCGCGATTCCCATACCGCATCTATTACCGGGCGAGATCGGACGAAATCTTGGTGATAGCGATTGGCCACCGCCGCCGAAGACCCGGCTATTGGCGCGGCCGCAAGTAGCTGTGCCGGGCGCGTCAGAACGACTTCGGCATGCCGAGGACGTGCGTGCCGACGTAGGACAGGATCAGGTTCGTCGAGACGGGGGCAACCTGGTATAGGCGCGTCTCGCGGAACTTGCGCTCGACGTCGTACTCCTCGGCGAAACCGTAGCCGCCGTGCGTCTCGATGCAGACGTCGCCGGCCTCCTTGGAGGCGTCCGCGGCGAGCAGCTTCGCCATGTTCGCCTCGGCGCCGCACTTCTCGCCGGCGTCGAACAGCGCGGCGGCGCGGCGGACCATCAACGCCGCGGCTTCGGTTCGGACGTGCGCGCGGGCGATCGGAAATTGAATGCCCTGGTTCTCGCCGATCGCGCGGCCGAACACGCGGCGCTCCTTCGCGTACGCGGCGGCCTTCGCGACGAACCAGCGCGCGTCGCCGATGCACTCCGACGCGATCAGTATCCGCTCCACGTTCATGCTGTCGAGGATGTAGCCGAACCCCTTCCCTTCCTCCCCGACGAGGTTGCGCGCCGGCACGGCAAGGCCGTCGAAGAAGAGCTCCGTCGACGCATGGTTCATCATCGTCGCGATCGGCTTGATCGTAAGCCCGCGGCCCACGGCTTCGCGCAGATCGACGAGAAACACGGACATGCCCTCCGTCGACTTCGCTACCTGCTCGCGCGGCGTCGTGCGCGCGAGCAGCAGCAAGAGGTCCGAGTGCTCGGTGCGCGAGATGAACACCTTCTGACCGGTGATGCGATAGACGTCGCCGTCGCGGACGGCCGTCGTCCGGATTCGCGTGGTGTCCGTGCCGCTCGTCGGTTCCGTGACGCCGAACGCTTGCAGCCGCAGCGTGCCCGCCGCGATCGACGGCAGGTATTCGCGCTTCTGTGCGTCGCTGCCGTGCTTCAGCAGCGTTCCCATCGTGTACATCTGCGCGTGGCACGCGGCGCCGTTGCAGCCGCTCGCGTGAATCTCCTCGAGCACGGCGCTCGCGGCGCCGACGCCGAGCCCCGAGCCCCCATACTGCTCGGGAATCAGTACTGCCAAGTACCCTGCCGCCGACAATGCGTCGACGAACTCCTTCGGATAGGCGCGGGCTCGATCCTTCTCGCGCCAATAGCCCCCCGGGAAGTCGGCGCAGAGCCGTGCTACGGCTTGGCGTATCTCGCTGAAATCGTCGGTCATGGCGTCGCCGGCCCTTGCCAAGGTACGCCATAGATACCGGGACCTCGCGGCGCAAGCAAATCGGGGCGGCGCACGCTTAACGGCCCAATCTCGGGACTGTTCAGCCCGCGGCCGATGCGCGTACCATCGGCTCACGCCGGTGTCGAAGCTCGGCGGTCGGAGTGTCGGAGAGGAGTCGTCCCCATGATCCGCACCCTCGTATTGGTCGTCGTCGGAGCCGCGCTCGGCGTTGCTGCGACGCTGTTTCTCGTGCAACGCAATTCGGCCAGCAAGCTCGACGACTCGCCGCTCGCTTTGTTCTCGAGCGACGCGCTGACGATGCCGGCCCCGGCGTCGGTTCCGGCACCCGATGTGAGCCGCGACTTCTATCGACGGCTCGCCGACGCCGATGCCCGCGAGCTCGCCCGCATGATCGCCGACACGGCCGCCGAGCCGCCGTCGACGGACAGAGATCTCTCGCTCGCCGTGCTGTTGAGGCGCCATGCCGAGCTCGACGTGGTGGGCGCCGTGCGTCTCGCGCGCGAAGTCCGCGTGCGCGGCGCGGCGCTCGGCAGCGTCTACAGCGCGTGGGCGCGACGGGCGCCCGCTCAGGTGCTCGCCGCGCTCAGCACGATCTCGAACCCGGAGGACGCCGCCGACGTCGCGCTCGCGCTGATCGAGACGCTCGGCAACGACGCCCAAGCCGTCGAGCGCGTCGCCGCGGTGCTCGCGGAGCGCGACGATGAGTCGTTGTTGCGCACCGGTACCGTGCCCGTCGGGCCGATCATCGCGCCGACCGTCGTCGCGCCGCCACGCTCGCCGCTCGCGCTTCTCGCAGCGCGCTGGGCCGACCTCGGTCCGCGGCATGCCCTCGCCGTCGCGCGCGAGCTCCGCGACGAGCGCGTTCGCATGGTGTTCGAAGCCGCTGCGCTGCGCGCCGTCGCGCGCGTAGCGCCGAACGACGTCTTCGCCGAGCTTGCCAACCGCCGCAGCGGTAACTCTGCGCAGCTCGGAGCACTGGGCGGAGCCGTCGTCGAGCTCGCACGCACGGATCCGGAAAGGGTCTTGAGCGCAGTAAGCGGGCTGCCCGTCGACATCCGCCGCCTCGCGGAGTCGGCGGCAATGCAGCAGCTCGCCGAGCGCGATCCCGCCGCCGCGTTGCGCTACCTCGAGCAAATGCCTGTCGGCATGGAACGCCAAGCACTCGTGCGCGTCATCGCACGCGCGTACGGCAAGCGCGACGCGGCGGCCGCTCTCGAGTGGGCGCGATCGATGGGCGGCCAGCAGGGCCTCGTCGCGGCCGTGATCGGCGGCGTCGCGGAGCAAGACCCGCAACGCGCTCTGGACCTCGCGCTCGAGCTCACGTCGCCGATCGAGCGGATGCAGGCGATGCAGTTCGCCGTCGGCTTTGCCCGCACCGACGCCGAGGCGGAAGCGATCGCGAACCGGCTCCTCGCCGCGGACGACGCAGCCCTGCGCGATTCGTTGGCGTACGGCGTCGTCACGACGTGGGCGTCCCGCTCGCCGGACAGCGCGATGCGCTGGCTGCTCGGCAGCGGGCAGAACGCGTCGCCGAACGTGTATCAGCAGACCGGCCAGGTGCTCGCGATGCGCGATCCTCGCACCGCGATCGGATATTCAGCGCAGATTCCGCCCGCCGCGCTCGAGCAGTGGATCAACGGCGTGGCGCAAGGCTACGCACAAAACGACCCCCAGGGCGCCATCGACTGGCTCCGGCAATATGCCGGCGAGCCTTGGTACGACCGAACCGCGGGCATGGTCGCGATGAGCCTCGCTCAGCGAGACGGTGCTGCCGCAGCGCGGCTCGTCGACGAGCTCGATGCCGAGCGCCTCGGCATGCAGGGACAGCAACTCGCAAGCATGATCGCGACGAACTGGGCGAACGGCGATCCTGCGGCGGCCGCGGCGTGGGCCGCCGATCGCCGAACCGACGCGGAGCGCGACATGGCCGTGCGCGGCGTCGTGGGTGTCTGGTCGAGCCAAGACTTCGCCGGCGCGCGCCAGTGGGCGTTGCGGCTGCCGCAAGGCGGAACGCGCGACGCCGCGCTCTCGATGCTGCTCACGACGTCGGCGTACAACTCGACGAGCGAGTTGGATGCCGCGATCTTGAACGGCTTCGCTTCGGACGCGGCGCCCGACTCCGCTGTCATGCAAGTCGTCCAAGGCATGGCCTACAACGACCCCGAGCGCGCTCGTCGCATCGTCGACCTCCACGTGACGGATCCGAGCGCTCGGGCGCAAGCCGAGCGCATGATCGAGGCCGCCAACAATAACGGCCGCGCTCTGCGGCCCGGCGTGGGGATCGCCCCCGGCATGCGGGCCGTACCGCCGTCGATCGTCATGCAGCGACCGAAATAGCGTCTTTTGCCCGCTTTCGGGCAAAATTGTGGTCCTTAGGCCTCCCGCCGGCCACACTTCGCCTTCGATGTCGGATCCGACCGAGCTCGATGAGCTGATCGTGTATCTCGTTCGCACGAGCCGCTTGAGCGCGCCGGAAGCGGCGCGCGTCGTCGACGAAGTGCTGAGCTTTCTCGCGGAGACGCCCGAAGCGTTCATCCGCCGCCGGCACCGCGCGCTGCAAGCGCAGGGGCTCTCGAACGAGGCGATCTTCACGCAGCTCGCGGCCGAGCTCGAGCGGTTGCGCTTCCGTGCGCCGCCGCTCACGGCCAGGCAGATCCGCCGAATCATCTACGGCTGAGCGGGAGGCTTTTCTTCATGTGCGGAATCGTCGGCTACATCGGCTCGCGCGACGCGGCGCCGATCTTGATGCAGGGGCTGCACCGGCTCGAATACCGCGGCTACGACTCCGCCGGCCTCGCCGTCGCGCGCGCCGGCAAGCTGAGGGCGCTCAAGTGCAAGGGCAAGGTCCGCGAGCTCGCGAGCCGTCTGCCCGGGAAGCTGCGCGGCACGTCCGGCATCGCGCACACGCGCTGGGCCACGCACGGCGAGCCGAGCGACGTGAACGCGCACCCACACAGCGACGCCGCGAATCGCTTCGCGATCGTGCACAACGGCATCGTCGAGAACGCGGCCGAGCTGCGCGCGCGGCTCGAAGCGCAAGGCGTGGTGTTTCAATCGCAAACGGATTCCGAGGTGCTCGCGCACCTGATCGCTGCGATGCCCGGCGACACGCTAGAGGCGCGCGTGCGCGGCGCGCTGCGCCTCGTCACGGGAACGTACGGCCTCGCCGTGCTCGACGCGAAAGATGCGAAAACACTTGTCGCGGCGCGCAACGGCAGTCCCGTGATTCTCGGCGTCGGCGACGGTGAGATGCTCATCGCGTCGGACGCCGCCGCACTATCGAGCCACACGCGCAGCATCGTGCACTTGGACGACGGCGAGCTCGCGGTGTTGCGCGCCGATGGCTTCGAAACGTCGACGCTCGCTGGCGGCCTCACGCAGAAGACGCCCCTCACGATCGACTGGCAAAGCGAAGCGCTCGACAAGGGTGAGCACGCGCATTACATGCGCAAGGAGATCGCCGAGCAGCCCGACGCGATTCGCCGCACGCTCGGCGGCCGGGTCGATCCGCGCTTCAAGACGACGCGGCTCGGCGGGCTCGAGGGCGCCGCTCGCGAGCTGCTCGAGATCCGCCGCGTGAAGATCTTGGGCTGCGGCTCCGCGCACATCGCGGGACTCGTCGGCGCGCAGCTGATCGAGCAGCTCGCAAGGATTCCCGCGCACGCGGAGCCCGCGTCCGAGTTCCGGTACCGCAATCCCGTCATCGAGCACGACACGCTGTACGTCGCCGTTAGCCAATCGGGCGAGACGTTCGATACGCTGGCCGCAATTCAGGAGGTCAAGCGCAAGGGCGGCCGCGTGCTCGGCATCGTCAACGCCGTCGGCAGCGCGATCGCGCGCGAATGCGGCCGCGGCATTTATCTCCACGCGGGCCCCGAGATCGCCGTCGTCGCGACGAAGACGTTCACGTGCACGGCCGTCGCGTTCGCGCTGCTCGCCGTGCACTTCGGCAGGCTGCGCGATCTCTCGACGGCGGCCGGCGAGCGGCTCATCGCGGCGCTCGAAGCGTTGCCTGCGCAGGTCCAGCAAATCGTCGACTCCGAAGCGCAAATCGCCGCTGTCGCGCGCGAGCTGGCCGACAGCAGCGACGTCTACTTCGTCGGCCGCGCGGCCGGTCTCGCCGTCGCGCTCGAGGGCGCGTTGAAGCTAAAGGAAGTCAGCTACGTGCACGCCGAGGCGTACCCCGCCTCCGAGCTCAAGCACGGCCCGCTCGCCCTGATCGACAAGGAGTCGCCGACCGTCGTCGTGCTGCCGCGCGACGACCTGTTCACGAAGAACGTGTCGACGATCGCCGAAATTCGCGCGCGCGGCGGGCCGACGTACGTCGTCACGCAGCCCGGGCCGCCGTTGCCGATCGCGGTCGACGGCGTCATCGAGGTGCCGAAGTCGGAGCCCGAGCTCGACGCGGTGCTCATGAACGTGCCGCTACAGCTCCTCGCGTATCACGTCGCGCTCGCAAAAGGCCGCGACATCGATCAGCCGCGCAACCTCGCGAAGTCCGTTACGGTGGAGTGACGGCGTAGCCACTTCCGGCCAGCTGTGGCTCAAGAGAGCAAAGTCGCGCTACCTGGCGAGGGTGACGGCTGAGCGCATATTGAACCTCATTGAACCTGTGAAGAGATGCATTGCCGAGCGGCAATTGTTAGAACCTCCGGTCGAGCGGTCCAACTTATCGCCGGTAGGGTGAAGGGGTATGCCAGTCGGCGGCTGCGACCGCTGAACGGCTCGAATGCAATGGACTCCGGTCGGACGTACGGCCGGCTTCTTGGTCGAGGCGACTGGCCCGGATCGACCCGAAGCGGAAGTTCCGCGGTGGGGTTCGGGATGCGTTGGTACTAGCGTCGAAGCGACCCTACGCAAGACTTGCGTATACGCAAGTCTTGCGTATGATCGAAGGGTGCGCGACAGACCTAAGCCGCCGGAGCCAGCGGAGATTCGCAAGCTCCGAGAAAGCTTCGGTCTTTCACAGACACAAGCCGCCGAGCTCGTCTATTCCACGTTACGGAGCTGGCAGAATTGGGAAGGTGGCCAGGTCGGCATGCACCCTGCCATCTGGGCATGGTTCCGCCATCGCGTTGAGATTGGTGATACGCCCGCACCGGGGAAGGCTTCGGTCAGGTACGTGCGCCGCGTAATCTCGTTTTGGTGGGACCCGAAGGATAAGGCGATCCACGTCACGACGCAGAGCACCGAGCCTCCGCTCCATACCACATTCCCTGCCGATCAGGAGAGCGCACGCTGGCACCGATCGATGTTTGATTGGTTGCGCAAGACGCTCGAAATAAGTGAGAGGCCGGCGCCGCCGAAGTTACTGCGGCCACGCGACGGGGACTGATCATGGCGTCATCAGGACCTGATCTGCTATTGCCCCCGCTCGCGCTGCCCGAGGAGCTGGTGCGAAACCTCGTGCGCCAGAACCCCTGGTGGAGCGGAGACGCGCTCCCACAGCTGCCCGCATATCGGCGATGGCCGTTCAGGAAGCTCCTTGCACGGCTGGATCAACCAGTTGCCCCGATCAATGTGGTCCGAGGACCACGACAGATCGGTAAGACAACCCTGCAGCTGCAAATTATCGACGCACTCCTCAAGCGAGGTGTCACTCCCGCAAGAATTTTCCGCGTGCAATTCGACGATCTGCCCACACTGAAGGATCGAAAACTTCAGGAGCCGATTCTTCGGCTAGTTGAATGGTTCGAGAATTCAGTGCTCAAGTCGACCCTTAATGCGTCCGCCCAGAAGAACGAACCGGCCTATCTTTTTCTAGACGAGGTGCAGAACCTCGGCGACTGGGACGTGCAACTCAAATCCCTTGTGGACCATGCGACCGTCCGTGTGCTCGTCACAGGAAGCTCTGCGCTGCGCATCGAGAGAGGGCGCGACTCGTTGGCGGGGCGAATCCATTCGATGGAGGTTGGACCACTTCGCCTCGCAGAAATCGGCCAGCTCCGCGGTTTTGGAGCGGTCAGGCCACTGCAAGAGGACAACGGCTGGGCCGATTGGCTTCGCCCGGACTTCTGGCGGCAATTGGTAGCACACGCCAATGCGCAAATGCCCGGTCTCGCGGACGCTTTCGCCGCTTTTTCCCGCCTGGGTGGGTACCCTTTGGCTCAGAACAACCCAAACGTGCCGTGGAGCGATGTCGCTGACCAGCTGCGCGAGACCGTAGTCAAGCGAGTCATCGAGCACGATCTGCGCATCGGTGATCGCGGACGCAAACGTGACGCCGCCCTGCTGGAGGAGATCTTCCGTATCGCGTGCCGCTATCTCGGTCAGGCCCCAAACCCAACGTTTCTAGCGAGGGAAGCCCAGCTGACCTTGCACGCGAACGTCGGCGTTCAGCGAGTTCGGCACTATCTGGACTTCTTGGATAGCAGCTTGTTGCTCAAGCAGGTCGAGCCCCTCGAAATCCGCCTCAAGAAGCGGCGTGGCTATCGGAAGATATGCCTCTGCGATCACGCTATCCGGGCGGCCTGGTTGCAGGAGGTAATCCCACTTGATCCAGTTGAGCTTGATCGAAGCCCGGACTTAATGGACTTGGCTGGGCGCGTAGCTGAGAGCGCTGCAGGCTATTACTTGAGCTCGATCACCGGGCTCGCTGTTTCTCATCTTCCCGAGCGAGGTGGCGAGCCAGAGGTAGACTATGTCCTCACCATCGGCGAGCAACGCATTCCGGTGGAAATCAAATATCGCCGCCAGATCGACTCAATGCGCGACACGCTCGGTCTGCGTGCCTTTATCGAGAAGGCCGCAAATAACGCGCCATTCGGCCTGCTAGTCACGCGCGAAGATGCGCAGGCGCCGGCTGACCCCCGGATCATCACCGTTCCTCTGAGGGCCCTGCTGATCGTGCGATAGAGCGAGACCGTGACTCTCGCCCCGGCTACGTTATCGTCGATAGACGCCCCAGTGTCTCCGCCGTTGCTATCGTTTCCGCAGATCTGAAAACGCGTGTCGAAAGTAGCCGTGCTGAACCTCTCGCTCGAACGGTTAGAGGCACGGAGACGTCGACTGGCCGTTCCTGGCCGGGGGTCGTCTCTGGCCTCGCGGGGGGTCGAGGGTGATTGAGTGTCGGATGTGCTTCCGATATCGGACGCCCCGGACCCCGCATCGTGTCCCTTCCCGGCGCTTGACGAAACGGCTCATCACGAGCGAACAGAATCGGTAAGCCTTCTCAAGCGTTCGGCCGGCCATATGGACCGGTGCTGGCCGCGTAGTACAATCCTCGTCACTGTATGACAAAGGCGAAAACATTGCTCTCGGTCCGCCTCGACCCCGCGCTCGCGGAATCGTTGGAAGAGTACTGCGCGTCGACAGGACTGACGCGAAGCACAGTCGTGCAAGAGGGTGTGGCAGAGTACTTGATCTCACGCTCCGGACCGACGCTTTACAGCCTGGCGGAAGCCGTATTGCCGCCTATGCAGGCGGACAAACCGAAGAAGAGGTCGAAGCAACTGTCGCGTCAACAGCGTTATCGCGCCTACGTTCGTGCGAAGCACCGTCGTTGACTCCGGTTTCCTCGTCGGCCTGTTCGACGAGGGAGATCCGCTGCACCGGCGTTGCCGCGACTTCCTCCGAAATTACCGCGGGCGATTTCTGACGACCGAGGCCGTCGTCACGGAGGCGCTTGCGCTGTTGTCGACGACGCAGCAGCTGCGTTGCCTAGAGTGGCTCGGCGACGCCGCGCAAGCCGGATTGCTCTACGTGGATCGCGAGCCGCTTGATTTCCGAGGGGCCGAGAAGCTTGCTCGCAAGTATGACGATCAGCCGATGGACTTCGCAGACGCGTCGCTCGTGTTGCTTGCGGCGCGGTCGGGGATACGCGAGGTGTTGACCGCGGACCGTCGCGACTTTGCCGTTTACCGGTTCCGCGGCCGAATTCGCTTCATCGATGTTCTCGGCGACTTGCCGCTTTAAGGAACGGAAATCGTCCGTAGCGCCGCCGGATCGGCCGGCAGATCCTGTTGCCCTTCAGGAATCGCGGCGCGGCTCATGAAGAACGCGACGATGCTCGCGTACGCGGAGGCACCGAGGCCGCCCGGATTCGCGGGCGGCATCGCGAGCGCCATCTGGTCGTAGACGTCCGCGAGCGTTCTGCCGGACCACTTGGCACCGAAGTTCGGCCCTGTGTAGACCGTCGCCGCATGGCACGCGCTGCATTCGCGATTGAAGATCTCCTCGCCCTGCGCGGCCTGCGCGGTCGTGTACACGCCGCTCGTCGCCGGCCGCGTCTCGACGTCGCGCCGCACGCGGCGCGGCACCTCGGTGGGACGATCTTCGGGCAGCGCGAAGACCCACATGACGCCCGTGCCCTGCGGCACGTCGACGTCGACGAGCCGGCCGAGCGTCAGCGTCGGCGCCGCACGGCCGCCGGCGCCGACGGCGACGTATTGCTTGCCGTCGTGCTCGAACGAGATCGGCGCACCCGAGATGTCGCCGTTCAAGCGCATCTGCCACAAGAGCTCGCCCGTGTCGGTGTTCAGCGCGAAGAGCTGCCGATCCGCCGTGCCGCCGAACACGATGCCACCCGCCGTCGCGAGCGCCGACGCCGTCATCGGCGCGCCGCTCGCGGGCCGGTACTCCCACGCGCGCGTGCCCTTCACGGGATCGAACGCGACGAACTCGCCGACGTAGTCGTAACCCGGCGCGAACGCCGTCGTGTACGTGATGCCCGTGAGGCCGCGCTGCCGGTCGAACACCGGCGTGATCACTTGCGCGTTCATGCACGAGTTGTTGACGCCTAAGTAGTAGTAGCCCGTGATCGGGCTATAGCTCGGCGCCTGCACGTTGCGCGCGCCGTGCAGGTGCGGGCAAATCTCGAAGATCTTCGACGAGTCGACGTCTTCCGGCTTCGGCACGCGGCGCGGGTCGTAGATCGGGCGGCCTTCGCTCGTGAAGCCCGTGACCATGTTGTCGTAGGCCGTGCGGAACGCGCGCAGGAACTCGCCCGTCGCGCGGTCGAGCACGACGCCCCAGCCGATCTTGCCCGTCGTGATGAGCGCCTTGCGCATCCGGCCATCGACGACGAGATCGACGAGCATGCTTTCGTACGCGGCGCGGTCCCAATCGTCGGCCGGCGAGATCTGATAGTGCCAACGGAGCTTCCCCGTATCCGCTTCGACGGCGAGCACGGAGTTCGTGTACAGCGAATCGCCGGGGCCGCGCGCCGCCGTGCTCCACGGCGCCGGTTGCCCCGTCGAGAAATAGACGAGATCGAGCTCGGCGTCGTAGCTGACCGTGTTCCACGGCGCGCCGCCGAGCGGCTCCCATTTGCCGTTCTCGGTCCAGGTCTCGTAGCCGGGCTCGCCCTTGCGCGGCACCGTGTAGAGCTCCCAGACGAGCGCGCCGGTCTTCGCATCGCGCGCTTGAAACTTGCCGCGCGCCGCGAGATCGCCGCCCGCGGCGCCGATGAACACCTTGCCGTCGACGACGAGCGGCGGATGCGCGTGACCCTCGCCGGTCTTGTAGTCGCCCGTCGCGACGTCGAAGCGCACCTCCCCCGTGCGCGCGTCGAGCGCGACGAGGTGCATGTCCGCCGTGCCCCAGTAAATCGTGTCGCCGTGAATCGCGACGCCGCGTGCGCGCGGATAGCCTTCCGACGACGCGATGTCCTCGGGAAACGCGCGCGTGTAAATCCACTCGACCTCGCCCGTCGGCACGTCGAACGCGAGCACGCGGCCGCTGCCTTCGGCCACGTACATGAGTCCGTTCGCGACGATCGGCGTCGGGTTCCAGCGGCTGTTGTCGCGCACGGTGTAGGTCCACACGGACCTGAGCTCGTTGACGTTGCGCCGATTGATTTGCCGCAAGGGGCTGAAACCCGCGACGTCGTAGGTTCGCCGATAGCTCAACCAGTCGCCGGGCTCGGGTTTCAGCAAGCGCTCGTCGGTGATCGGCTCCCAGCCGTCGAGCTCCGTCGGCGACGCTCCGCTCGACGCGGCCACGGCCGCCGCGCCAACCAAACCCTGCACGATCCTTCGAAGCGCTCTCTCGGCCATCCACCCCACCCTTCCGTTCCACTGGCGGCGTGCGGAGCACGCTCGCCGCATAGTGCTGTCAGCGGGCCGGCGTGGCAACCGTCTTGGCGCTCGACCGCACCCGTGAATCATGGGCTTCACGCGAGATTTCCGGCTGGCTCTGGCGGCCGTCGTCCGTTATGATAACAGCATACAAACAAGTGTTATCACCATGATCCGAACTCAAATCAGTCTATCGGAACAGGAGTACGAGGCCGCGAAGCGTGAGGCGGAGAGGCTCGGAATTTCGCTCGCCGAGTTGCTGCGCCGCTCGTTGCGTGCCATCGTGCCTCCCGAAGCAGGCCCGCCGTGGATGCGCTACGCCGGCATGGTGAGCTCGGGTGACGCACGAGCGAGCCAGTCCGTCGACGACGTCGTGTATGGCCGCAAAGACTGACGTTTACGTCGACACCGGCGCGCTCATCGCTTTCGCCGATGCTTCCGATTCCTTTCATACCTTGTTTCGCCGCCTATTCGCGCAGCCGCCGCGACTGCTGACGACCACCCTCGTCCTGGCGGAGGGCCATGGCTGGTTCCTGCGGCGCTTCGATACGACGCGCGCGCTTCAGTTCCTCGCGATGGCTCAAGCGATGACCCCGCTTCGCGTGCAGAGCGTTGGATCGAGCGAGCAGCGCGCAGCGGTCGCGCTCCTCCGGCGCTTCAGCGATCAGCCCCTCACGCTCGCCGACGCCGTCGGCCTGCACGTCATGGAAACGAACCGCGTGCGGAGCTGCTGGTCGACGGACCGTCACATGGCGCTGACGGGAGTTCCGCTCGTGATCCACGAGCATTAGCGCCCGTCGCGGCGCGCTCGCTATCGGCCGCATCACGAGCACGCCGGCCAGTGGGTAAAGTGCGCGGACGTCAGCGATCATTGCCGAGCAGTGACGAGGCCCCAGGCCGCACGCGACCGCACGCTGGCGGTCGCCGAGCACGAGCGAGCGGCTCGATCGTTTGGCCGCTCTCGATCAAGCCGAGCGCGAACGCGGCCTGCTCGCATTTCAGTCCCGCAAGCGGCGCGGCATCGCCCGCGGGCGACACCAAAGGCGCCTCATGCTCCCTTAACGCTCCCTTAACGCCGGTCGATCACGTCGCTCTCTCGGGTGTCGTCAGGAGACCACGCCGTCTTGTCGGACGTAAATAGGAGCCGGTGTCGACGTTCGATCGGACGAGCCGGATCGCTAACTTGCGTTGACCGCTTCGCTGCGGCGCGGCCGCGTCACGAACGGCGCGTGACGATCCGCGCGCTCGCCGGCGCGCATGCCCTCGCCGAGCGCGCGCCGCAAGGAGCGGAACCGCTTGCGGTATTGGGCCGGCGTGAGCCCAACCTTGCGGCGGAACAGCCGCCCGAAGAAGCTCGCGTCCTCGTAGCCGACCTCGTTCGCGATTTGCTCGATCGGCGCATCGGTCGTCTCGAGCGAGTGCTTCGCCTCCTCGAGCCGAAGCGTGTGCACGTACTCGAGCGGCGCCACGCCCGTCGCCTTCTCGAAGCGGCGCTTGAACGACCGCTCGGCGAGGCCGGACAGCGCGGCCATCGCCGCAACGGGCGAGTTGCGGTCGTAGTGCTGCGCGATCCACTCCTGGCACTTCGCGATCAACGCGTCGTCGACCTGCCGCGTGCGCGTCAACGAGGCGAACGGCTGTTGCCCGATATGGTGCCAATCGAGCAAGTGCAGCCGCGCGACGCGCATCGCCTCGTCGGTGCCCACGAGCCGGCCGACGAGGAACAACGCGAGGTCCTGCCACGAAGTGCCGCCGCCGGCCATGATGAGCCGCTGCGCCTCGCCGGAGATGACGAGCGGGCGGTTCGAGTGCACGCGCACGTTCGGGTAGCGCGCCTGCATCGTCTCGCAGAAGCCCCAGTGCGTCGTCGCGTCCTGGCCGTCGAGCATCCCTGCCTCGGCGAGCAACAGCGCCCCCGTGCACGCCGCGGCGAGCGTCGCGCCGCGTTCGTACTCGCGCCGCAGCCACTCGAGCTCGGCCTCGTGGCGTCCCGTGATCACCTCCTGCGGCGGCACCATGAGGTCCGGGATCGCGATGACGTCGGGCGGCGGGCACGCTGCCAACGCCGCATGCGGCTGCATCCACAAGCCGTTGCCGACGGCGCGGCCCTCGCCGTCTGCAGACACGATCAGCGTCCGCAGCGCGCTCTCGCCGAACCGGCCCTCGACGAGCAACGGCCAGTCGCGCCCCGCGGACTCGAGCACGTCGAACATGCCGTACAGCGTCGACGCCGTGGACTCCGGCACGCAGAGCAAGGCGACGGTCGGCTTATCGTTCGCGCGGTCGGACATGGCAGATTTCGCCGGTTTTTGCCCGAATCGACTTTAGCCGAGACGCTTTTCCCCGCCTAGGCTGCGCTCATCGGCCGGTCGGCCCGCACGGCCAACCGGCGGCAAACGATTTCCACAGTGCAGATTCGGAGGAGCTGAGCAATGAGCCAACCTGCAGAGAGAGTCGCTTTCGATCCAGAGCGCGCGTCCGCGTTCGCGTCGCGCCTGCTTCGCGCGCTGAACGACGGGGCTCTGTGTCTGATGGTATCGATCGGCCACCGCACGGGACTCTTCGACACGCTTCGCGAGCTGCCCCCCTCGACGAGCGCCGAGATCGCCGCGGCGGCGGGCTTGAACGAGCGCTACGTTCGCGAGTGGCTCGGTGCGATGACGACGTCGGGCGTGATGGAGCTCGATCCTGCGACGGGCCGCTACTCGTTGCCTGCCGAGCACGCGAGCTCGCTGACGCGCGCCGCGGCCGCGGACAACGTGGCCGTGTTTGCGCAGTACATCGCCGAGCTCGGCTCGGTCGAGAGCGACATCGTCGAGTGCTTCCGGCACGGCGGCGGCGTGCCCTACGCGAAATACAAGCGCTTTCACGAGGTGATGGCCGAGGACAGCGGACAGTCGGTGATGCCGGCGCTCGAGTCGCACATCGTGCCGCTCGTGCCGGCGCTCGACGAGCGCCTGAAGCACGGAATCCGCGTGCTCGATCTGGGCTGCGGCCGCGGCCGGATCATTCACCGGCTCGCGACGCTGTATCCGAAGAGCCGCTTCGTCGGCATCGATCTTTCGAACGAGGCCATCGACTATGCCACGCGGCAGGCGCAGGGCCTCGCCAACGTCGAGTACCGCGCGCAGGACTTGAGCGACTTCGACCGCACGGCCGAGCCCGAGGTATTCGACTTGGTCACGACGTTCGACGCGATCCACGACCAGGCGCAGCCGCTGAACGTGCTGCGCGGCATCCACCGCACGCTGCGCACCGACGGCGTGTACCTGATGCAGGACATCAGCGGCACCTCGCACGTCCACAAGGACGTCGAGCACCCGCTCGGCACGCTGCTCTACACGGTTTCGTGCATGCACTGCATGACCGTTTCGCTCGCGCAAGGCGGCGAAGGCCTCGGCGCAATGTGGGGCGAGGAGAAGACGCGTGAGTATCTGCGGCGCGCGGGCTTCCGCGAGGTGACGAAGAAGACACTCGCGCACGACATCCAGAACAACTGGTACATCGTCCGCAAGTAGCGGGGTAACCGGCCGGGCGGCGCTCGCCGCCCGACCGCACGCCGCGCATTTTCAACCTCACTCGAGGTGCCTGTTAGAATGCGGCCACGACCGAGAGGGAACTACTGGGCCGCTCATGGCGCGACGCTCCGCCGTTGGTACGAAGAAATCGCGGCCTTACGACTTACTTGAGAAGGCCAAGGGCGCCAAGATCGACTTCTCCGCAACGCTGGACCACGGAGTCGGCGAGCAAGGGTCAGGCCTCCAAAGGGCGAGCTGGCTCCAGAAAAACAAGGAAGCGTTCGGGGCCTACAACGCTCGCGTCGAGAAGCACGGGCTGTTTAGCGACGGGCAGCGTCAATTCTGATGAAACGGCCGATTCGCTCCATCACCGGCAGCTGATCGCTTCGCGGCATGCAGCTGCCTTTTGCCAACCCGCCCGCGGCGATTTGCATCATCCGCCTCTCCGCCATCGGCGACACGTGCCACACGGTGCCCGTCGTCCGCGCGATCAGAGACGCGTGGCCCGGAACGGCGCTGACGTGGATCATCGGCAGGACGGAGCATTCGCTGCTCGCGGGCTTGCGCGGCGTCGAGTTCGTCGTGCTCGACAAAAGCCGAGGCCTGGGCGGTTACGCTGCCGTCCACCGGACGCTCCGCGGCCGGCGTTTCGACGCGCTGCTGCACATGCACGCATCGGCGCGCGCCAACATCGTGAGCCTGTTCGTGCGCTCGAAGCTGCGCGTCGGCTTCGACAAGGCGCGCGCCCGCGACCACCAGTGGCTCTTCACGAACGTGAAGCTCGAGGCGCGGCGCGAGCGGCACGTCATGGACGGGCTCTTCGAATTCGCCGAGATCATCGGCGTGCCGCGGCCCGAGAAGCCGCGTTGGGACATCCCGGTCGCCGGCGCCGACGTTGCCGCGATCGAGCCGTACTTCGAACGAGGCCGGCCGACGCTCGTGATCAGCCCGTGCACGGGTCAACGCTTCCGAAACTACCGCAACTGGCGCGCAGACTGCTACGCGGCCGTCGCCGACTATGCGGCGCAGCGCTACGGGGCGCAGGTGCTGTTGACGGGCGGCAGCACGGCAATCGAGCACCGGTACGGCGGCGACATCTCGGCCCTGGCGGACGAAAAACCGACGAACCTGATCGGCAAGACGTCGCTGAAGCAGCTCCTTGCGATCCTCGAGCGCGCCTCCGTCGTGCTATGCCCGGACTCGGGCCCCGCTCACATGGCCACGGCCGTCGGCACCCCGGTCGTCGGCCTCTACGCCACCTCGAACCGGCACCGCACGGGCCCGTATTTCAGCCAGCACCTCGTCGTCGACAAGTATCCCGAGGCCGTGGCCCGCGAGTTCGGCCGGCCGGTCGAAACGCTGCGCTGGGGGCAGCGCGTGCGGGACCCGTCTGCCATGAGCCTGATTACCGTCGCCGACGTCACCGCTAAACTAGACGCCGCGTTCGCCGAGCGCGGCATTGCGCCCGTCGGCTAGAACCGTTCTTCAGAGGAGCAACCGTGGACCGTTACCCATTGCGGAGCTTCAACGACGCCACCCCGGCCGAGATCGAGGAAGCGATGGAGCGAGCGGAAGTCGTGTTCTTCGATCGCTGCCCCGTCGAGCTGCCCAACGAGGCCGATCTCGACTTCATGCGCGACGGGTTGCCTCGTGAGCTCGCCGTGAAGAACATCAGCTACCACCCTGAATCGGACTCGATTCCCCGCTTCGACGCCGCGCCCGAAGTCAAGAATCGGATCGAAGAGATCCTGCGCACGCACGGCCGGCGCGTCGAGGCGTTCCTGCGCCGCTCGTGTCCCGGCTACGTGCCTGGCTGGACGCTCGGCACCACGAGCTTTCGCTCGCTCGAGGAGCGAGGCCGAAAGCTCAAGCCGCGCTCGAGCAACGAGCTCGTCCACATCGACGCCGGTGCTTACGGCGCGACGAACGGCGCCCGCATCCTTCGCTTCTTCGTGAACATCCATCCGACGCGCGACCGCGTCTGGGGCACGAAGGGCAGCTTCCGCGACATCATGAGCCGGCACCCCGAGCTTTGGGAGGCGGCAAAAAAAGGCAAACCGCGTGTCGAAATCGACAAGGGTCCGTTCGACAAGCTGTACAGCGGTCTCATCGATGCGGTCGGCAAGCTCTACCCGCTCGTGCGCGTCATCGATTCGAGCCCGTACGATCGGTCGATGCGGAGGATCCACAATTTCATGAAGGAAAACGCTAAGTTCCGTGACAATCCTGACGGTTATCAGGAGATTCATTTCCCGCCGATGTCGGCGTGGATGGTGTTCACGGACGGGATCAGCCACTCGGTGCTGACGGGCCAGCACGCGCTCGTGACGACGGTGCTCGTGCCGCTCGCCAATTGCCGTCTGCCGGAGCTGTCGCCGTATCGGGTGCTGGCCCGCTCGGCGGCTTGAGCGTCGAAGCGGCGCCGCTCATGGCCACTCTGCACTTCACGCAGAACCTCGCCCGCCATACGGAATGCCCTTCGGCTGCGCTCGCAGCCGAAACCGTGGGCGAGCTGCTCGAGCGCTATTTCGAGCGCTGGCCCGCCGTCCGCGGCTACGTGCTCGACGACCAAGGTGAAGTTCGCCACCACGTCAAAGTGCTCGTCGACGGACGCAACATCAAGGACCGGCGTAAGCTCACGGATCGCATCAATGTCGACAGCGAAATTTATGTTTTTCAAGCTCTTTCTGGAGGGTAAGCATGGCTAACCAGCTGCTCGTGGGCACCCGCAAGGGCGTCTTCGTGCTCGGACGCCACGGCCGCGGCTGGCGCATCGAGCGCGCCGAGCTGCTCGGCGATCCGGTGACGATGGTGCTCGCCGAGCGCGACGGCACGCTGCACGCGGCGCAGGACATGGGTCACTTCGGCGTCAAGATGAAGCGCTCGCGCGACGGCGGGGCCACGTGGGAAGAACGGCCCGTGCCGCAGTACCCGCCGAAACCCGAGGACGTCGTCGACCTCGACCCGATGCGCAATTCCCCGATCCCGTGGAACGTCATGAAGGTCTGGTCGCTCGAAGCGTCGCAGCGCGACGGCGAGCTCTGGTGCGGCACGATCCCGGGCGCCCTGTTTCGCTCGCGGGACGGCGGCGACAGCTGGCAGTTCGTCGAGTCGCTGTGGATGCACCCGGACCGCAAATTCTGGGTCGGCGGCGGCGCCGACTATCCCGGCATCCACTCGATCCTCGTCGACCCGCGCAGTCCCGACATCGTGAGAATCGGCGTGTCTTGCGGCGGCCTCTGGCAAACCACCGACGGCGGCGAGACGTGGGACTGCAAGGGCCAAGGCATGCGCGCCGACTACGCGCCGCCCGATCAGGCCTACGAGCGCCGTGGCCAGGACGCGCACCGCATCGCGCAGTGCGCGGCAGCGCCCGACCACGTCTGGATCCAACATCACAACGGTATTTTCCGCAGCACGGACGGCGGATCGACGTGCACGGAGATCACGACCGCGAAGCCGTCGGTGTTCGGCTTCGCCGTCGTCGTGCATCCGCGCGACCCGAAGACCGCCTGGTTCGTGCCGGGCCGCAAGGACCAGTGGCGCTATCCCGTCGACGGCGCGCTCGTCGTCTCCCGCACGCGCGACGGCGGCGAGACGTTCGACGTGCTCCGCGAAGGCTTGCCGCAGGCACATGCCTACGACGTCGTGTACCGCCACGGGCTCGACATCGATGCCGAGGGCGCTACACTCGCGTTCGGCAGCACGACCGGTAATTTATTCGTCAGCGACGACGAAGGCGAGAGCTGGCAGAACGTCAGCAACTATCTGCCGCCGATCTACTGTGTTCGCTTCGTGAATTGAGCGCGGCTCGAGCAGGAGCGCCGCGTCGTCTACGTCAGTTTCGAACTGGAGCTTCGATGTCCGTTACCGCAGCGCTCGCCGAGTACGTCACGCACAGCACATTCGAGGCCATTCCGCCCGACGTCCGTGACGAGGCGAAGCGCGCCATCTTCAATTACTTGGGCTGCGCGCTCGGCGGCAGCATCGAGCCCGCGCTCGACGTCGCGATCAAGACGCTGGCGCCCTACTCCGGCAACGCGACGGCCTGCGTGCTCGGTCGCGCCGAGCGCTTCGATCCGCTGAACGCGGCGCTCTTGAACGGGATCGGCTCGCACGTCCACGAGTACGACGACACGCTGCCGAAGAACTACATCCATCCGAGCGTGCCCGTGGCGTCCGCCCTGTTCGCATATGCGAGCGCAAATCCGGTGTCGGGCCGCGACTTCGTGCACGCGTTCATCTTGGGCTTCGAGGTCGAATCGCGGATCGGCAACGCCGTGTATCCGGCGCACTACTCGGCGGGCTGGCACATCACGTCGACGACGGGCGTGTTCGGCGCCGCCGCAGCGGTCGGCAAGCTGCTCGGCCTCACCGCGCAGCAAATGGTGTGGGCGTTCGGCCTGTCCGCCACGCAAGCGGCCGGCATCCGCGAGATGTTCGGCTCGATGGCGAAGTCGTTCCAGCCGGGCCGCGCCGCGCAGAACGGCTACACGGCCGCTCTGCTCGCGCGCGCCGACTTCACGGCCGGCGAGCGCGCGCTCGAAGGCCCGCGCGGTTTTGCGGCCGTGACGGCCGCCCAGTACGATCTCGGCAAGATCACGGCGGCGTTGGGCCGCGACTTCGAGCTGCGCGACAACGCGTACAAGCCGTACGCGTGCGGCCTCGTCGTGCATCCGACGATCGACGGCTGCAGCCAGCTCCACCGCGAGTTTCATCCGGCGCCGGCCGACATCGCGGCCGTGCGGCTCCGCGTCGCGCCGCTCGTGCTCGATCTTTGCAACAAGAGCGAGCTCAAGCGCGCGCTCGAGAGCAAGTACTCGATCTATCACGCCGCGGCGATCGGCCTCGTGCGCGGCAAGGGTGGGCTCGCAGAGTTCACGGACGAAGCCGTCGCAGACCCGGACTTGCAGCGCGTGCGCGCCGTGACGACGGCCGTCGGCGACGATACGATCACCGAGGATCAGGCGCACATCGAGGTCGAGCTGAAGAGCGGCAAGACGTTGACGAAGTTCGTCGAGCAGTCGCTCGGCAACGTGCGCCGGCCGCTCTCGAACGGAGAGCTCACGGAGAAGTTCGTCGATCAGGCCGTCCTCGCGCTGCCGCGCAGCCAGGTCGACGCCGTCGTCGAGCAATGCTGGCGTATCGATACGCTCGCCGATGCCGGCGATCTCGCGCGCGCCACGACGCCGCGCGCCACGAGCGCGCTGCGCTCGGGGCGCACGACGCATTGACGCCATGCGTACGAATCGCCGCACCGTCGGAGTCGCGCTGCTTGCCGCTCTGCTGTCGGCCGTGGCCGGCTGCGGGGGCGGAGCGGCCGGAGGCGCCGCGGAGCTTCGCATTCCGCTCGGCGCCGGCGGCGTCGGCTTCCTGCCGCTCTACGTGATGCGCGATCGCGCGCTCGTCGAGAAGCACGCGCAGGCGGCCGGGCTCACGAATCTCACGGTGCGCTGGATCGAGCTCGGGGGTCCGGCCGTCATGAACGACGCGCTGCTGTCGGGCTCCGTCGACTTCATCGCGGCGGGCCCGCCCGCATTCATCACGCTGTGGGACAGAACGCGCGGCTCGGCCGACGTGCGCGGCGTCGCGGCGATGTCGTCGCTGCCGATGTATCTGAACACGACGAATCCGGCGCTCGCGACGATCGACGAGCTCACGGATACGGACAAGATCGCCGTCACGGCCGTCAAGGTTTCGATTCCGTCGATCGTCATGCAGATGTACGCGGCCGAGCGCTACGGCGCCGCCGAGGCGTTCCGCTTCGATCGGTACACGGTGACGATGACGCATGCCGACGCTCTGATCGCGCTGCTCTCGGGCGGCAATCAGATCAACGCGCACTTCACGTCGCCGCCGTTCCACCAGCGCGAGATCCGCGACCCACGCGTGCGCACGGTGCTCGACACCGACGAGGTCATGGGCGGCGCCACGACGTTCACGATGCTCTCGACGACGGCGCGCTTCCGCGAGCAGAACCCTGCGGCCTACGCGGCAGTGCTCGCCGCGCTCGAGGAAGCGAACGAGCTGATTCGCAGCGATCCGCGGGCCGCCGCGGAGGTCCTATTTGCCGCGGAGTCCGCGGCCGGTTTCTCCGTCGACGAGATCGTCGAGGTGCTCGCAGACCCCGACATCCGCTTCACCACGACGCCCGAGAACGTGGCGAAGTACGCCGAGTTCATGCACGAGATAGGCTCGATCGAAAACCGGCCGAGCTCGTGGCGCGACATGTTCTTCCCGGAGATTCACGCCGCGCCGGGCTCGTAGCTGCCGAGCTAAGGCGCTCTTCGCCGCGCGAGCAGCGTCTCCAAGATTTTGAGCGCGGCCCGGTCCTTGTCGCGACCGAGCGCCCGCTTCTCTTCGATCAGCGCTTCCAGCGACAGCACTCGCTCCGACGACGACGTAGTCGACGCCGTGCTGCTCGAGAACCTCTAGGATTCGACGGAAGCTTTCGCTCGCCATCGCGGCGCACCTGCTTGAAGAACGCCACACGCGACTCGAGCTCGGCGAGCCGCTCGGCGGGCGACAGAGACACGAACCAGTCGATCAGCGACTCGTCGTAGTCGAAAACACGCGAGTCTACCGGAGCAGGATCCATCCCGAGCATTCTAAACGAGCTGTTTCCCGTTGAAGGCTCCGAGCGGCAGCCGGCGATGCGCCGTCATCAGCGCTCCGCGATCCGTCGGCCCTCGATGACGAACGTGTTGTACGCGTCCGGAATCGGAATCATCGCCGTGATCGCGAGACCCGCACCGCGATAGAGCGCCTCCCACTCGGCGCGCGTGCGCTCCTTGCCCGGCAACAGCATCATCATGTTGATGTCGAGCAGCTTGCTCGGCACGTCGGAGACGTCGCCGAGCGGCGGCAGCACGGCATCGATCGCGATCACGCGGCCGCCCGGCTCGAGTCTGTCGCAACAATTGCGCAGGATCGTCGCGCACGATGCGTCGTCCCAATCGTGCAGGATCAGCTTCAGCACGTACGCGTCGGCGGGCGGAACGCTCTCGAACATGTCGCCCGGAACATAGGTCAGACGCTTCGCGATCGCGTCGCTACGGACGGGCACCTGCTCGGGCGCCGCCTCGACGACCTCGGGCAAGTCGAACACTACGCCGCGCACGTCGAGATATTTGCCGAGCACGGCGATGACGAGGTGGCCGAAGCCGGCGCCGACGTCGACGAAAGTGCGGATCCCTGAGAAGTCGTAACGCTCGAGCACGCCCTTGTTGACGACGGCGCTGTGCACCTTGAGCGCCTCGCCGAAGTCCTCGAGCGACTTCGGGTGCGCGGCCAGGTAGTCGAAGAACTCCATGCCGAGCTGCGCGCGCGCCTGCGGCGTTTCCGTCGCAAGGGCTTCGGGCAGGCCCGTCCAGACCTTCCAGAGCAGGCCACCCGAGAACTCGACGTAACGCTTCATCGTTTCCGGCGCGTCACGCGTCAAAAGCGCGGACAAGCGAGTCGGGCCGAAACGGCCCGCCGAATCCTCGCTGACGATGCCGAGCGCGGCACACGCGCGCAGCGCCCGATGCAGCGCGCCGGGATGGGCGCGAATGCCGGCGTTGCGCACGAGCTCGCCGGCCGTCATCGGCCCGCGCGCGAGCGCGTCGGGAACGTCGAGCCGCACGACCTCGGCCAGGATCTTGGCCGTCCACGCACCGAACAGCATTTCCTGAAGTGTCGCGTGCGGAGGTCTCTCGTGCGATTCTTCGCTCACGCTGCGTGATCTTGTCGTTATCGCGGACTCGCCCGCGACTCTGCCACGATTCGCCGCGGAGACGCCAGCGCCGCACCGAACCGTCTCGCGGCGCCCGTCGAGCTCGCGAGAGCGCACGGTATACTCCCCGCGCGATGCAAGAACCGGCGCTCCTATCCGTCAGCGGCGTCACGCTGCAATATCGCACGGGCGAGCAGCTCGTGACGGCTACGTATCGTGTCAGCTTCGACGTGTTGAAAGGCGATCGGTTCGTCGTGCTCGGCCCGTCGGGGTGCGGCAAGTCGACGCTCCTGAAAGCGATCGGGGGCTATCTTCAGCCCGTCGAAGGCGAGATGCTGTTGAACGGCGCGCGCATCGGCAAGCCGGGGCCGGATCGCGCGTTCGTCTTCCAAGAGTTCGACCAGCTGCTGCCGTGGAAGACGGTCGTCGACAACGTCGTGTTCGCGCTTACGGCGAGCGGCACGCTGCCGAAGAAGGCTGCGGCGGAGCGCGCGCTGCACTTCATCGACAAAGTGGGCTTGAACAAATTCGCGAACAACTTTCCGCATACGCTGTCGGGCGGCATGAAGCAGCGCGTGGCGATCGCTCGGGCCATGGCGATGGAGCCGCAGATCCTGCTCATGGACGAGCCGTTCGCGGCGCTCGACGCACTGACGCGCGCCAAGATGCAGGACGACTTGCTGCAGCTCTGGGAAGACACGCGCTTCACCGTGGTCTTCGTCACGCACTCGATCCCAGAGGCGATCCGCATCGGCAATCGCATCCTGCTGCTGACACCGCATCCGGGCCGCACGAAAGCCGAGATCAACTCGAGCGGCAGCGACGCGCCCGGCGACGGCGGCGAGCTGCTGTCGGCACGAATTCAACGATTGCTGTTCGACCGCACGGGAGGCATCTCCGATGTCTGACTCGAGTGCCGCTCGCCCGCTCCGACCCGAAATCCTCCATACGCCCGAGAGCGACGCATCCGGTTTCGCCGTGGCGGCACAGCCACTCGGATTTTGGACGAAGGTCTACGGCAACGGCACGATCCGCAAAACCGTGCTGCTCGCGCTGCTCGCGGCGGCTTGGGAAATCTACGCGCGCGTGCTCGGCAATCCCCTCTTGTTCCCGGCTTTCACGGACACGCTCCGCGCGCTCGTGTCCGGAATCGCGAACGGCGAGATACCGGGCGCCGGCTTCTACACGCTGACGCTGTTGCTGAAGGGCTACGCCGCGGGCCTCGTCTGCGCCGCGCTGTTGACGGCCTTCGCGAGCGTCTCGCGCATCGGCGCCGACTTGCTCGAAACCTTGACGGCGATGTTCAACCCGCTGCCGTCGATCGCGCTGCTGCCGCTCGCGTTGATTTGGTTCGGCCTCGGCGACTCGAGCGTCATCTTCGTGCTCGTGCACGCGGTGCTCTGGGCCGTCGCGCTGAACACCTTCGCGGGTTTTCGCGCGCTCTCGCCGACGCTGCGCATGGTCGGCCAGAACTATGGGCTCTCGAGCCTCGGCTACATTCTGCGGATCCTGATACCCGGCGCCTTTCCGAGCATTCTCACGGGGCTCAAGGTGGGTTGGGCGTTCGCGTGGCGCACGCTGATCGCGGCCGAGCTCGTGTTCGGCGTGAGCTCCGGTTCCGGCGGGCTCGGCTGGTACATCTTCGAGAACAAGAATCAGCTCCGCATTCCCGAAGTCTTCGCAGGCCTCCTCACCGTCATCATCTTCGGCCTCTTCGTCGAGAACGTGATCTTCCGCGCGATCGAGCGCCGCACCGTCCGCCGCTGGGGCATGCAGACCTGATCGCGCATCTCACGCCTTCGCGGTGAGGGCGTGATCGCGCAGCGCGTCCTGTCTCATTTTGACCCGTTTTGGCGTATCGCAGGGCGGCCGCGCCTCATAGGGCCCTCCCGAGACACGGCGCGTCTCGAACGGGCCTTCGACGGGCGGCCACCGCCCCGCCTAACGCGAGCGCGGGTCAAAGCGAGACACGACCGACCAGGGCGAGGTCGAGCCGAACGCGCTCTCTACTCGCCGGAGTTGATGTCGAAGATCTGGGCGCCTTCCTCGGGGTCGCGGTAGATCTCGTTGCTGTTCGTGCGCCTCGGCGGCTCGCGGCCCGCGGCGATCGCCGCCGCGACCTCACGCTCCCACGCGCGCTCGCTCGCAAGCCCCTGCCCGACGGCCGTGTTGCCCTCGTGGCAGGAGTACTCGTACGAGTAGTAGTTCGGCTGCGTCGTCCACATCGTGCGCACCGTGAACGGCGCCGTATACGTGTCCGGGTCGTTGACGGTGATGCGGTACTCGATCATCTCGGGGTCGACGCGTCGAATGCGCTCCACCGTCGTCATGTTCTCGCTGTTCGGGGGCCCGCCGACGCTCGTGCGATCCGTGTAGCCGCGCGTCTCGACGACGAGCGTGTCGCCGTCCCAGTAGCCGCGGGCGTTGCCGGTGAATTGCCGCACGTCGGGATACGGCCGGTCGCGGTCGAGCGAGATGACGCGCGTCTCGTGGATCATCTCGTACGTGATCGTCACGGAGTCCGGGCTCTGGAAGATTCGGATGCCGTTGCCGTAGATCGCCGCGCCCATGCCGCGATTGATGCCGAGGCCGATGCAGCGGTCGTAAAGCGAGAAATCGTCGAAATCTTCGAACGGCCCCGGGCCGAACGTGCCTCGGCCCGCCGACGCGGCGGCGCGCGCACGGCCCGCTTCGGTCACGGCCGGCGCACGGCCGTTCGGTGGATCGACGATCAGCGACGTGAACCCGAACGTCCGCGTGCCCCACTCGTTGCGCAGGAACGTCTCCGTCGTGGCGGCGCGCGTGCGCCCCAAGTGCTGCGTACGTGCGCGCTCGAGGAACTGCTCCTGGGTCAAGAACTCCTGATTCGCGAGCTCCTGCGGCCGGTCCCGCGGGATGCCGCGCATGTCGTCCGTGCTCCAAGTGCCCTGGAGAAGCGGGTCGCCCCAAGACGTTCGGGGTGCCTTCCAGTTCGGGTTCTTGTAGAGCGCCGCCTGCTGCTCGGCCGGCGTTCGGCGCGACTCGGGCAACTCGATGTCCGGTGCCCGCTGCGGCGGTTGAGCCAAGATGACCGCCTGCACGGAAGCCGCGAGCAGCGCGGCAGCGGTTGACAGAACTCCGGTCTTGAGCCTCATGGTTCTCCCCTTCGTGAACGCGGGCGCTCCACCGTCGCCGTGCCGCTGATTCAAGCATGCGAGCCTGGAGGTTGGGAACACCCCGCACCCAAAGAAATGCCGTTCGGGCACCGCCAAGTCCCCGCAGGGCGACGCTCGGCTTACCGGCCGTCCGGGGATCGAGTCGCCCGAGAGGTACCCGGCGGTGCGCAGGCCCCGTATATTGCTCGGACGAGTTGGGGGAGAGCTCGGCATGCGATACGGTGCGACCGCGTCCGGTTTTGCGGCAATCGGTGTCTTGGTCGTGACGACCGGCTGCGCGCCGGATTCGGCGACGGTACCCGCCACGGCGCCGGCGGGACCTCCCGACCTGTCCGGCGTGTGGATGGCGTTCGCGGTCGAAAACCCCGACGGCGGCGGCAACGCGCCGCGCTACTCGCCCGGCGGTGAAGCAACCCTGAACGCGTTCGCGGCCCAGTTCAGCTCGATACCCGAGACCGGCGCCTGGTGCTACGGCACCGGCATGCCGAGCGTGATGCTGTCGACGGTCTCATATCCGATCGAGATCGTGCAGCACGCTTCGCGGCTCGTGATGCTCGCCGAGCTCGAGATGCAGGTGCGGCGCGTCTATCTCGACGGGCGCGCCCATCCCACCGACTTCCTGCCGACCGGCGTCGGCCATTCCGTCGGCACGTGGGACGGCGACACGCTCGTCATCGACACGACGCTGCTCTCCGAGTGGCACGTACGCCCCTGGCCGCGATCGGAGCAGACGCGCATCGTCGAGCGCGTCTATCTCACGAAGCTCGGCGAGATCGAGGCGCGGCCCACGGGGTTCGTTGCGACCGTGGAGGCGCCGATCAACGACGACGTGCTCGTCGTGGAAATGACGCTGACGGATCCGACGCTCTATGCCGGGCCGCAGCGGCGCACGGCGTATTACCAGCGCATGGCGGATACCGCGACGCTCGAGTACGCCTGCTCGGCCGAGCACTGGCTCGAGCAGCTTGAGAAAAATCGAGTGTCCCGCCCCCAATGAGCTTGGCGAATCAGCGGGTTGCGCGTGGCTCCAGCCCCCGCCGACCGAAGGCTTACGTTAAACTTTTGGGATGGGGAAGCGTGCGGCAACGCCGCGACGCGGCCGTTCAGTTCCGGTGGACTGTCGGCTAGACTTTTTGATTCAGAAACAGGGATTTAAGAGGCCGGAGACTTCGGTGATGTTCGTCAGCAAGAAACACCTTCCGCGTCGAACTTTTTTGAAGGGCCTGGGCGCCACGGTGGGGCTGCCGTTGCTCGACGCCATGGTGCCGGCTTTCGCCGCGACACCGGTCAAGAGCCCGCGGCTGGGCTTCGTTTACGTCCCGCACGGCATGGTCATGAGCCGTTTTACGCCGGACACGGCGGGTAAGGGGTTCGAGTTCAAGGACATCAATCGCTCCCTCGAGCCGTTTCGCGACCGCCTGAGCATCGTGAGCCGCCTGCATCACCGCGCTGCCGATTCGACGGCGGTCCACTCGCTGTCTCCCACCACTTGGCTGTCGGGCGTGCGGCCGAAGCCGACCCAAGGCACCGACGCATACGCCGGCGTCACCGCCGACCAGATCGCGGCTCGCGTCATCGGCCAGGACACGCTGCTGCCGTCGATGGAGCTCGCGACGGAGGATCACTCGGGTCTGATCGGCGCGTGCGACCGCGATTACGGCTGCATCTACATGAACACTCTGTCGTGGCGCACGCCGACGACGCCGATGCCGATGGAGATCAACCCGCGGAAGGTCTTCGAGCGGATGTTCGGCCAAGGCGACGGCGAAGCGGAGCGCCTCGCCCGCCGCCAGGAGGATCGCAGCATTCTCGACGCCGTGACGTTGCAAGCCGCGGGGCTGCAGCGCCAGTTGGGCGCGCACGACCGCGCGACGCTCGACGACTATCTCGAAGGCGTGCGCGAGATCGAGCGCCGCCTCACGCGAGCGGAGTCGCAGGTGGCCGCAAACGCCGACCTCGTGATTCCCGAGGCGCCATCCGGGGTGCCGTTCGAGTACACCGAGCACGTGCGGCTCATGTTCGACTTGCTCGCGCTCGCGTACCGGGCGGATATCACGCGCGTCTTCACGTTCATGATGGGCCGCGAAGTGAGCAACCGCACGTACACGCAGGTCGGCGTCACCGAAGGGCACCACGCCGTCTCGCATCATCAGAACAAGCCCGAGAAGCTCGACATGCTGGCGCGCATCCAGGCGTTCCACATCTCGCTCTTCGGCGAGTTCCTCGCCAAGCTCGACTCGATTCCCGACGGCGACGGCACGCTGCTCGACAACTCGCTGCTGCTCTACGGCAGCAACATGAGCAACAGCAACGCGCACGATCACTATCCGCTGCCGAACATCTTGGCCGGCGGAGGCCGTGGGCGCATCAAGGGCGGCCTGCACGTCGTCGCGGAGGACCACGCCCCGATGACGAACCTGCTGCTCACGATGCTCGACTCGATCGACGCCGGCGTCGAGTCGCTCGGCGACAGCACCGGAACGATCAGCGAGCTCACGGCGTGATGCGCCCGACCCCGCTCCGTTCGCTCGTCGTCGCGCTGCTCGCGCCGTTCGCCGCCACGGCGATCTTCGCGGCGACGCCGCCCCTCGTCGCCGCCGTGAAAGGCGGCGATCGCGCGCAGGCGTTGGCGCTCGCGCGTGACGCGACCGAGGTGGCCGCCACGGAAGCGGACGGCACCACGGCGCTCCATTGGGCGGTCCTGCAAAACGACCTCGAGCTCGTCGAGCGCATGCTCCGCTCGGGCGCCGACGTCGCCGCCGCAAATCGCTACGGCGTCACGCCGCTCAAGCTCGCCGCCATCAACGGCGACGCGAGGCTGCTCGGGAAGCTGCTCGACGCGGGCGGCGACCCGAACGCTGCCGGCGCAGACGGCGAAACGCTGTTGATGACGGTGGCGCGCGGCGGGCACGTCGCCGCCGCTCGCTTGCTGCTCGAGCGCGGCGCGGAGGTCGACGCGCGCGAGCAGTGGCACGGACAAACCGCGCTCATGTGGGCCGCCGCGCAGGGCCACCCCGACATGATCCGCGAGCTGATCGCGCACGGCGCAGACGTCAATGCGCGCTCGAACCATGAGGAGTGGGAGCGCCAAGTCACCTCGGAGCCGCGCGACAAGTGGCTGCCGCCGGGCGGCTTGACGCCGCTCATGTTCGCGGCCCGCGAGAATTGCCTGGCGTGCCTCCCCGTCCTGCTCGAGGCCGGCGCCGACTTGAACGCGACCACGCCGGACGGGATGAGCTCGGCCGTGCTGGCGCTGATCAACGGCCATTTCGACGTCGCGGGCGCGCTCGTCGAGGCGGGCATCGATCCGAATCTTGCCGACTACACGGGACGCACCGCGCTCTACGCCGCCATCGACTTCAACACCATGGTCAAATCGAACCGCCCCGCGCCGAAGGTCATCGAGAACCGCTTGACGGGTCTCGACGTCGCGCGCCTGCTGATCGAGCACGGCGCAGACGTCAACGTTCAGCTGAAGCGCCAGGCGCCGTATCGCGCGAAGCTCGATCGCGGCAACGACACCATGCTCGGCGGCGGCACCACGCCGCTGCTGCGGGCGGCCAAAGCCGGCGACGTGCCGGCCATGAAGCTGCTGCTCGAGCACGGCGCCGATCCCACGCTGGCGCCGACTCGTAACGGCATCACGCCGTTGATGGCCGCGGCCGGGCTCGGCACGGCCGAGCAGGACACGACGGGGCGGCAGAAGACGCAGGCGCAGGCGATCGAGGCGATTCAGGTGCTGCTCGATCTCGGCGTCGACGTCAACGCCCAGGCTCGAGACGGGCAAACGGCCGTTCACGGCGCGGCGCTGCAAGGCTACGACGACGTCATTCGTTTCCTGGCCGCGAAAGGCGCTAAGCTCGATACGCCGGACAAAGACGGCTTCACGCCGCTCGACGTGGCGCTTGGGCTAGCCGGCGGCTTCGGGTTCACGGGCAACGAAGGCGTGGTCCGTGAAGAGACGGCTGCGTTGCTGCGCGAGCTCATGGCGAGCTCGCCGGCGGGCGCCACGGCCGCGGCCAACTGACGCAGGCCGCGATAGTAACTAGCGCGCACCCTGAGCTGCGCGCGCGAAGCGACACGAACGAACTAGAGGGGCTTTGAGACTATGACGCTTGACGGTTGGTGGAACCTCTCATTCTGGGGTTACGTTGCGGTGACGCTCGTCTTGACGCACGTCACGATTGCGAGCGTGACGATCTTCCTGCACCGCCACCAAGCCCACCGCGGGCTGACGCTGCACCCCGCCGTCAGCCACTTCTTCCGGCTCTGGCTCTGGCTCACGACGGGCATGGTGACGCGCGAGTGGGTGGCGATTCACCGCAAGCATCACGCGCGCTGCGAGACGACCGAGGATCCGCACAGCCCGCAAGTCTACGGAATCTGGCGCGTGCTCTTCGGCGGGGTCGGGCTGTATCGCGCCGAGGCCCAGGTCGAGGCGACGCTCGAAACGTATGGGCGAGGCACACCCGACGACTGGCTCGAGCGCAACGTCTACAGCCGGCACCGTTATCTCGGTCTCCTGCTGACGCTGGTCGCCGATCTTTCGTTGTTCGGCTGGGTCGGGCTCGTCGTCTACGCCGTGCAGATGGTTTGGATCCCGTTCTGGGCTGCCGGCGTCATCAACGGCATCGGACATTACTGGGGTTACCGAAACTTCGAGACGCAGGACACCTCGCGCAACATTTGGCCGGTCGGCGTCCTGATCGGCGGCGAGGAGTTCCATAACAACCATCACGCGTACGGCTCGTCGGCGAAGTTCTCGAGCCGCTGGTGGGAGCTCGACGTCGGCTGGCTCTACATTCGCGCGCTCGAGCTGCTCGGCCTCGCGAGCGTCAAGAAAGTGGCGCCGCGCGCATCGTTCTCGCGGGCGACGACCACGATCGACCTCGACACTCTGCGGGCCGTCGTCACGAACCGCTTCTACGTGCTGAAGCTCTACGGCCGCCGCGTCATCGCGCCGGTGCTGCGCGGTCTCGCGGAAGGCGAGCCGAGCTTCCCGCGCCGGCAGCTCAATCGAATGCGCAAGCTGATGATCCGCGAGAACACGGGGCTACGCGAGGATCCGCGCGTGCGGCAATGGCTCGAGAGCGCGCTCGAGCGCCATCAGTCGCTGCGCACCGTGTACTCGTTCATGCATCGGCTGAAGACGCTGTGCGCCCAAACGACGGGCAAGACCGAATTGGACCTGAAGCGCTTGCAGGCCTGGTGCGCAGAGGCCGAGGCGAGCGGAGTCAGAGTGCTCAGCGACTTCGCGAGACAATTGCAGGCCTACATGCCCGCTTGAAAGACGGCGAGCGTTCCAGGGGAGCGAAGCCGAGCGGGAATTCGTGCGGGGATGGGCGCCCGCGCGAGAGCAGCGCACGAGCCGTTGCCTAAGGGGGGACAATGTGACTGACCGAGAGATTGAGCGCCGGAGGCGTCCCGGCGCACGACGGCGACGTCCGCGCCCGAGCGCACGAAGGCCGGGAATCGGGCCGAACCGGTGTAGACTTGCGAAAAAAAGCGCACTCGAAGGAAATCAGCGTTGTCGTCACCTCCTCCTTCGCCGGACTGGCAAGCGCCGTCCGGTAAACGCATCGCGCTGAGCGTCGCGGCCGCGTTCTTCGTAGGCGTCGTCGTGCTCGTCGTGGCGGTGCTGCCGGCGGAATACGGTATCGACCCCACCGGTATCGGCCGCGCGCTCGGCTTCACGGAGCTCAATGCGCCGGCGTCGCGCACGATCGAGGTGCGGGACGTCATCGGCGGCAACGAGCGCGTACGCGAGGTCGAGATTCCGGCGTTCAACGAGCCCGTCCCGCTGCCGAATCCCGCCGTGCACCAGACCGAAGACCGGCCGATTCAGACGCGAACCATCACGCTGACGTTGCAGCCGGACCAGCAGACCGAGATCAAGACAGTGCTCCGCGAGAGCAAGGTCATCACCTACACGTGGAAAACGGACGGCGGCCTCGTGTATTGCGACTTGCACGGCCACGATCCCGAGGCAGGCCAGGATTTCTTCGTGCGCTATCGCGAGGACCAGGAAGGCGCCACCGAAGCGACGGGATCCCTCGTTGCACCGTTCGACGGCGAGCACGGCTGGTACTGGCTCAACATCCACGACGGGCCCGTCACGATCACGCTGACCGTGACCGGCTTCTACGACGACATCGTCGACTACGGAATTTTCTAAGAAGAGACGACGCGCCATGTGGGAACACGATTACGATCCTTTGGGCAACCCTTTGCTCTCGACGCTCGTGGCGGCGTTGCCGATCTTCGTGTTGTTGCTCTTGATCGGCGTGCTGCGCAAACCGGCATGGATGGCGGCGCTTTCGGGGCTGGGCACCGCGCTCGTCGTGGCGATCCTCGCCTACGGCATGCCGGCCGATCTCGCCGTGAGCTCGGCGTTAATGGGCGCCGCATTCGGCTTGCTGCCGATCGGCTGGATCGTCTACTGGGCCGTGGTGCTCTATCGCATCACGCTCGAGACCGGCAACTTCGAGATCATCAAGGACTCGATCGGCGGCTTGACGGCCGACCGGCGCTTGCAAGCGATGCTGATTGCGTTCGCCTTCGGCGCGTTCGTCGAGGGCGCCGCAGGCTTCGGCACGCCCGTCGCCGTCGCGGCCGCCATGCTGACCGGGCTCGGCTTCTCGCCGTTCTTCGCGGCCGGCATCTGCCTGCTCGCGAACACGGCGCCCGTCGCGTTCGGCTCGATCGGCATTCCGATCGTCACGCTGGCGGGCACGACGGGCTTGGACGAGCTCACGCTGTCGGCCTGGGTGGGCCGCATCTGCGCGCCCGTCTCCGTATTCCTTCCGGCCTACCTGATCATGGTCATGGGCGGCTTCCGTGGTCTCAAGGGCGTGTTGCCGGCAGCGATCGTCTGCGGGATCTGCTTCGCGAGCATGCAGCTCGCGGTTTCGAATTTCGTCGGCCCGCAGCTCGTCGACATCATCGCGGCGTTGACGGCGATCATCGGCCTCGTCGCGCTGCTCAAGGTCTGGCAGCCGAAGGACAACTTCGTGCTCGTCGGCGAGCACGCCGCCGTCGCGGCGCCGAAAAAGCACGGCTTCGGACGCACGCTGCTCGCGTGGTCGCCGTATCTTCTGCTCGTGGCCTTCGTGCTCGTCTGGGGCTACGGGCCGTCGAAGCGCATGCTCGAGACGACGAACATCGTCGTCGCCTGGCCGGGCCTGCATAACGAAATCACGCGCATGGCGCCGATGGTCACGCAACCGTCGCCGTACGCCGCGAACTACACGTTCAACTGGCTGGCTGCCGCGGGCACCGCCTGCGCGCTCGCGACGATGGCCGCGGCGCTCGTGCTGCGCGTTTCGCTCGGCCGCTACGTCGGCATCCTGGGGCGCGTGCTGAAGCAGATGTCGTTCTCGCTGCTCACGATCGCCTGCGTGCTCGGGCTCGCGTACCTCATGAACTACAGCGGCGCCGTCGTGACGCTCGGCCTGGCCTTCGCGGCCACGGGCGCGCTCTTCCCGTTCTTCAGCGCGCTCGTCGGCTGGCTCGGCGTGTTCTTGACCGGCAGCGACACGTCGGCGAACGCGCTGTTCGGCAACCTTCAGGTCGTGACGGCGAACAGCTTGGGCTTCGATCCGAACATCATGGCGGCCTCGAACTCCTCGGGCGGCGTGATGGGCAAGATGATCAGCCTGCAAAGCTTGGCCGTGGCCGTCGCGGCCACCGGCATGGCCCGCAGCGAGGAAGGCAAGCTGTTCCGCTTCACGATCAAGCACAGCATCTTCCTGGCCTCCGTGCTCGGCGTGATCGCGGCGATCTACGCGTACGCGACGAGGTGAAATCGAGGTCAGCCCGACGCCGCGCAGCGGCGTCGCGCACGCGAACGCACAATCCTTGCGCCGGTAAGCGCGCTATCCCCGACTCTGCTCCGGAGCTCGGATGGCGCGCGACCGCGCGCCGTCGGCGCAGATCTCGAGATCACGGGCCCGCGCTCCACGCACCGGCTAGGCGTCTGAAGCTGCCGAGTCGCACTGCGTGTCGACGGCATCTTGCAAGCGACCTGCCGGAGCCGGTTTCAAGAGCACGCCTTCGAAGCCCGCATTACGCGTCCGGCGCACGATGTCCCCAGCAGCAAATCCGGTGATCGCCAGCAGCTTTGCCTCCGGACAAGCTCGCCGTAGCTCGTTCGCAAGGTCGAAGCCTTTGTCGACCGGACGCCCGAGATCCATGAGGATGACATCGGGATCGAACGTCTTCGCTTTCTCTATCGCGTCCTCGGCCGAGTAAGCCGCAGTTGCTTCGTGCCCCCATAAGGCGAGCAGCATGACGGTAGTGTCGGCATTGTCGCGATCTTCGTCGACCACGAGCACTTTGCACGGCTCACTGTCCAATTGCGGCTTCCATTTCCGACAAAAGGAGCGCTGCGGCAACGCTTCCGCTATTACAACCCGCCAGCCCGGTGTTGCCGTGCGATGGATACTTCGACGCACGGCTCCATGGCACGGGCGCCGCACGTGCGCGCTGCGGTTCGGCGCGACGGAGGCAGCGTTCGGCAATGATGCCGACCGTTCCGCTCGGCGGACTCTACTTCAACAAGGCCAACAGCCGGTCTAGGTCGACCGGTTTCGCAAGATGATGGTCGATACCGCTGCGCCGCGACCGATTGCGGGCCTGCTCGTCGCCGAAGCCGGAGATCGCGACAATTAGCTTGTCGGCGAGAACCGGCTCCCGCCGCAGGCGCGTTGCGACTTCATAGCCGGAAAGGTCGGGAAGATCGAGATCCAAAAGGATGGCGTCGGGCCGCAGCAAGCGCGCCTGGGCGAGCCCCTCGCCGCCGCTCGCCGCTATCGCTACCCGCCACCCGCGCAGCTCCAGCGTCGCCGCGAGCGCATGGGCGGCGTCCTGGTTGTCATCGACCAGCAGCAAGGTGCCTGGATCTCCCGCAGAGGGCGCGGGCTCCGAGTCGCCGGCCGCCGCGGCCGGCTGAACCGTCACGTCGACCGCCGCGAGGGGAAGGCGAATGGCAAACGTGCTGCCTGCGCCGGGTCCGTCGCTCGTTGCCGAAACCGACCCGCCATGGAGCTCGACGAGTTGGCGCACCAAGGTCAGGCCGATGCCGAGGCCGCCCGTTGCCGGAGACGAACCGCGGCGTCCCTGGACGAACGGGTCGAAGATCCGGTCGAGCATCTCGGCCTCGATTCCCTGACCGTGGTCCTCCACCTCGATGACGGCCTCGCCGCCTTCCCGGCGCACTCGAAGCATGACCCGCGAGCCGGGATCGGAGTACTTCGAGGCGTTCACCAGCAGGTTGGCGAGCACCTGCCCGAGGCGGGAAGGATCGGCGTCGACGGCGAGTCGGTCCTTCGCCGACACCGAGAGCACCTGATTCCGTTTCTCGAACCGTGCGGCGACGGCCGCCACGGCCGTGTCGACGACCTCCGGAAGGAGCACCGTTCGACGTTCGAGCTGCAGCTTGCCACGGGCGATCGCTGAGACGTCGAGCAGGTCGTCGAGCAACGCCGTGAGCAGCGAGATCTGGCGCCGCATCATCCCCACCGCCCAATCTCGCCTCTCCCGACCGAGATCTTGCTCGATGAGGCTCAGGCCGCTGGCGATGCCCGCGAGGGGATTGCGGAGCTCGTGCCCGAGCACGGCAAGGAACTGGTCCTTGCGCCTGTCTTCCTCGCGCAGACGTTCCATCGCCTTCTCGAGGTCACGGTGCATCGAAATTTGCTCGGTGACGTCGTAGGCAAAGCACATGACGCCATCGACGCCGTCGTTGCCGGGGAGCGGCTCCCAAGTGATGTCGACAAAGCGCTCCGTCTCACCCTGCGGCGTATGGAAGCGAAGCGGCAATCCGCTTTGCGAGCTACCCCGGCCCTCCAAGAAGGTGCGCTCGAAGCCCTCGAGAAAGCCTTGGCCAACGAGGTGTGCAAGGGACTGCCGTAACGGCCGTCCGTCGTGACAGGCAAAGCCGATGAGTCGTTCCATGCCCGGGTTCGCGAACACGCACCGGTGCTCGCGACTGCGCGTCGTGAGGATCGCGGCGGGTGCTCGGGCGAGCAGATCCTGAAGCCGCTCGCGTTCTCTCTCGGCTACGTCTCGGGCCGTACGCTCCTGCCAGAGCTGCCTGGCCGTCTGCTCGGCGTGGCGGCGGTCGGTGATGTCCCGCAGGGAGGCGAGCCAGGCAGGCTCGCCGTTCCACTTGAGGTCGACAACCCGCATTTCAGCGACTCGTCCGCCCTGAAGATCCACTTCGGTGGTCTTGCCGGTCACGAGCGGCAGACCGAAGTGCTCGCCCAATAGCTCCCGTTGAGTGCGGCCGAAGAGCCGTTCCGCAGCAGGGTTCGTGAACTTCACGCTACCGTCCGCGTCGACGACCACGATCGCGTCGGCAATCGAGTCGATCAGGCGGCGTTGCCAGGCCTCGGCTTCAACCAGCCGGCGACTCCGCTCTTCCAGCCCCGTGGCCGCGTCGGCCGTTTGCCGCGCCTCGCGCTCCCGCGCCACGGCCCGCTGCAGATCCTGGTAGAGCTCTACGTTCGCGAGGGCCAGAGAGCTCGCGTTGGCCAACGCTTCCAGCACGGCCAACTCCTCCTCGGTGGCTTCGTGTCGAGTCGCCCAGTAGGCCCCGATGGCCGCTACCGGTTCCTCGCGACGAACCGGCACCATCGCCAAGCTCCGGACGAACGTGCGCCGATAGACGTCATGCGGAATGCGAGGATCGGCGAACACGTCCGCGATCGCGACCGCCTCCGCGTTGCCCATGACCCAACCGGAGATGCAGTCGCTCATCGGGAAGCGCTGGCCTTTCCAAAGGGGAGAGATGGCATCCTCGTCGATGTAGTGGCATCGGTCGTGTATAGCTCCGATTTCTCCGGACACGAGGGTAAGTGATACTTCACGTGTCGACGGAGGACGGACGGAGATGGGCAAGAAGTCGGAGCTGAGCGCGGAGCAGCGGGTGCAGTTGGTGCTGCAA
>Ga0073934_10002112_pt1 | contig 43285 bp, 49 predicted proteins | sample LarsenN4metaG_FD_76834 | JGI IMG/M metagenome (GOLD analysis project Ga0073934, IMG submission 76834) | Hot spring sediment bacterial and archeal communities from British Columbia, Canada, to study Microbial Dark Matter (Phase II) - Larsen... ...
CGATCTTAGGGCTGCTACTTAGTACACAAGTCGCGGTGGCCGGAGAACCGACACCCGCCCAGACTGAGGTTGCGCCGCCCACGTCAACTGTGGATGCTACAGGAACCGTCGAGCCAATCCCGCCCACCCCAGGTCCGCCGACCCCGACGCCGGGCTTGCCCGAGGAGGGAGGCCCCCCTGGCGGCGTGATCGGAGGGAGCATCATCGCCGAGAACGTGGCGACGGGCGAGCGCGAGCCGTCGGGAGGAACCATCGTCATCGAACGGCTCGACGCCCCGGCCGAGCGCGTCGTACTCAACGTGCAGGGAGGGGCATGGCAAGCGCGAGGACTCGCCGATGGGACGTACCGCGTCCGCTTTGAACCGATGACCGCGGCTGAGATCGTCGAAATCATACCGCCGCTCGAGGACGTGCAGATCACCCCCATCGAAACCGTGCGGGCCTCCGTCCGAATCGTAGAGATCCGAAACGCGAGTCGCGTGCTCGATGTGGATTTCATCTTCCGGTTTCGCCCAATAGCAGGCGCCGCGGATCGTGTGCAGCTGCCGGACACTGGTGGTGGAAGCACGCGGGGTGATGTGGCGGAGTTAGCTGCGCTGGGGACACTGCTGGGGACAATGATTCTGCTTGGCACAGTCATGGTACTCCGCCGCCGCTAGCCTCCTCACCACACCCGCCGGTATGATCGAGCCACGATGGCTACGGCAGCGGGAGGAGACGGTCATGTCGGTGCGCGGGTACGTGCTCATCGAGGCGGAGGTCGGCAAGGCGAAGGCGGTCGGCGAGACGGTGCGCGGCGTGCAGCACAAGGACGCGCGCGTTGTGAACGTCGACACGGTGACGGGGCCGTTCGACGTCATCGTGCAGCTGGAGGCGGACGATCTCGACAAGCTGGGCAATGCGATCACGGAGGGCATCCAGCGCGTCGAAGGCGTGCAGCGCACGACGACGTGCCTGGCGGTGAAGCTCGGCTAGCGCTTCGCGCTAGAGCAGAGAGCAGAGAGCGGAGAGCAGAAGGGGCGAGATGAACCCTTGCTCTCTGTTCTTTGCTTTCTGATTTGCGTGAGCATTACTCACACTCTTCCGGCACGCCCTCCGGGACGTCGAAGTCGGGCGGGCCGGCCTCGCCGGTATAAAGGAAGATCTGCTCGCCGTTGTCGTAGACGAGCAGCTTGTGGTCGTCCGTTGTCGCGAACCATGCGTTCTGCGTCTGGTCGGACGTCCGGATACGGACGCGCCAGGCGTCGAACTGGCCGGCGGGCGTCTCCACCTGGGTCTGCTCCATCACTTCGAGCGTGACGTCGCGGCGGAGGCGACGGTTGGGGAGCGACGCCGTGTACGCCACGTCGTTGCGTTCGCGGAACTCGATGGTGCGCCAGAGGAACAGCGACGAATCGTTATCGTAGGTGTTTTCCGCGAGCTTGAGCGGGTTGCAGCGCTCGCTGCTCGGCTCGTCGTCGTCCGCGGGGTCGAAGTTGCGCTCGCGGATGCGGACGCCGTACGAGCCGTCATCGAGCGTACCGTACTCGCTGTCGAGGATGACGCGGCGGTCGTCCTCGGTGTCGATGATGGTCCGTTCGCCGGCGAACGGCTCGAGCGTTGCGGGGTCGACGGCGATGACGGACATGTCTGAGTTGCCCTCGTCGTCCTCGAACTGCTGGACGATGTAGGCGCGGCCGTCGCGCTCGACGATCGAGAGCGTGCCCTCACCCTGCTTCTCCTGGTCGTCGTTGACGATATCGTAGGCGTAGGACTCGGGCGCGCTCCACGGGATATCCGTGACGATGGCATTCGCCTCGCCGAGGTCGTCGTCGGTGCAGGAGATGGCCGCGGCGGGCAGGATCATGCACGCCAGGAACAGCCCGAGCCAGCGGACGCTCATGCGACCGCCGCCGCAGCGTGACGCGCGCGCTCAAGCGCCTCGTCGATGTCGGCGCGCTCGATGCCGAAATGCGTAACCATGCGGATGAAGCCGGGCCGCGGGGAGGACGCGAGCACGCCCGCATCCTTGAGGCTGCGCATGAAACCGCGCCAGTCGCCGAGCGCCTCGAAGATCACGATGTTTGTGTCGATCGTCTCGGGGTCGAGGCGCACGACCGGCAGTCCGGCGAGGCCGCGGGCGAGCGCCTTCGCGTTCTCGTGGTCTTCGGCGAGACGATCGACCATGCGCTCGAGCGCGTAGACGCCGGCCGCCGCGACGATGCCGGCCTGACGCATGCCGCCGCCGAGCACCTTGCGCATCTTGCGTGCGCGCGCGATGAACTCGGCGGAGCCGCACAGCACGGATCCAACGGGCGCGCCCAGCCCCTTCGACAGACAGAAGCCGATCGAGTCCGCGGGGGCCGCCAGCTCCGCGACGGTCGTGTTCAGCGCGAGGGCGGCGTTGAAGATGCGCGCGCCATCGATGTGCACGCGCGCGCCGTGACGATGGGCGATCGCGCTCAGCTCTTCAATGTCAGCTAGCGGGATGGCGGCCCCGGAGCAGCGATTGTGCGTGTTCTCGAGGAGCAGGAGCGACGTACGCGGCATGTGGACGTTCTCGCCGCGGATCGTGGCCTCAACCTCGGCCGGATCCATGCGCCCGCGCGCGTCGTTCGCGACGGGGCGGAGCTGGACGCCGGCGACGCCCGCCGCGCCCGCGACCTCATAGTGGAGGACGTGCGCCTCGCTGCCGCAGATGGCCTCATCGCCGCGCTCGCAGTGCGTCATGATCGCGACGAGGTTGCTCATCGTGCCGCTGGCGACCAGGAGCGCGGCTTCTTTGCCGGTGCGATCGGCGGCCATCGCCTCGAGCCGGCGGACGGTGGGGTCCTCGCCGAAGACATCGTCGCCGAGCGGGGCTTCGTAGATAGCGCGACGCATCGCCTCAGACGGGAGCGTGACGGTGTCCGAGCGGAGGTCGATGATGCGGGGCTCGCTCACGTCAGCTGCCCCGTCGACCAGATGGTCTTGTACGCTTCGCCGCCGCGGATCGCCTCGATCTCCTCGCGGCGCTCCGCTTCGATCAGTTCGGCAATGGCGCGCTCGCCTTCAGCGCCAACCACGGGCCAGCCGAGCGCGGCGAGCTTTCGCATGATGACGTCCCACAGCCCGGACTCGACCAGGGAGCGGGCGTGGCGCGGCCACTGGAACGTCATGATGCGCTCCGGCGTGCGGAAGCGCGGCCGCATCATCTTGAGGCTCTTGAAGCGCTCCTCGGCGGAGGCCGCGGGCGGGACGACGCGGATCATAGGGCCTTCAGTGTCGGACGTGCGCGCGTCGACGAGGAGGCGGCGGTCGGTGATGGAGAAGCGGACGACGAGCACCTCGGCGGTCTCGATGACATGGCGCACTTCGTCCAGGTCGATGCCGTAATCCGTCATGTCTCCTCGCACGGCATTCTAGGTTCAGGCGATCGCCCGAACAAGGAACGCCGCATCCGCCGGCGGGCCCCGGGCGTACACTTTTCGTGCTCCACGAAAGGAGGCGACCGATGGCAACGTACAGTCGGCGACAGTTCTTTGCCCTGACGGGCGGCGGACTGATCGCCGCATACGCCGCGGCCGCTTGTGGCGACGACGGCGACAACGATGGTGGTGCGACGCCGGCCGAGAACGCGAACACACCAGCAACGACGCCGGCGGTCAGCGCAGGCGTTGACCGAGGCGCGCTGGCGATACGGTGGTTCGGGCAGTCGATGTTCGTGATCACGAGCCCTGAGGGCACGCGCGTCCTGCTCGATCCGTTCAACGACATCGGCTACCCGGTGCCGCCGCCGCTCGACGTCGACGCGGCGACGATCACGCACGAGCACCCTGACCACAACAACGCGTCACTGGCGGGCGTCGCGGCGACGGTGCACCGCGGGCTCACGGCCGACGGCTGGAACGACATCGACGCCACAGCCGGTGACGTCCGCATCCGCAGCGTGCGCTCGTTCCACGACGGAGCGCAGGGCGCGGAGCGCGGACGGAACGCGATCTTCGTGCTGGAGGTGGCAGGCATGCGCGTCGTCCACCTGGGCGACCTTGGCCACGAGCTCGATGACGCGCGGGTGAGCGCCATCGGAGGGCCGACGGATGCGCTGATGGTACCCGTGGGAGGCATGTTCACCATCGATGCGGGCGTGGCGACGAGAGTGGCCGGCCGGCTGGGCGCCCGTGTGGTGTTCCCGATGCATTACAAGACGGACGCGATCGCCTTCCCGCTTGCGCCGGTCGACCCGTTCCTCGAGGGGAAAGAGGTGCAGCGAGTGGGCAGCACGGACATCCGCATCAGCAAGGACGACCTGCCCGGGACGCAGACGGTGATGGTGCTCGACTACGCGTGACAGCCGCTAGAGCGCGCTCTTGTAGATGGCGCCGAGATCGTCCGCCGACACCGGCCGCGGGGCAGCGATGAAGATGCCCTGCGACTTCTGCGCATCTTCGACGAATTGCGGGACGTCGGACTCCTTCATCCCGACCTCGCTGAGCTTCGAGGGGATGTTGATGTCCTTCCGTAGCGACCGCACGGTCGATACGACTTCGTTTGCGGCTTTGTCGGCGGGCATGCCCCAGGCGTTGATGCCCATGAGCGGCGCCATCTCGAGCATCTGGTCCTTGAGGAAGTCCTTGTGAAACTCGAACACCTGTGAGAGCAGGATAGCGTTGGCGACGCCGTGGGGCGTGCCGATGCGGCCGCTGACGACGTGAGACAGGCCGTGGACCTGGCCGAGGCCCTGTGACATCGACTGGCCGGCGATGTTGGCGGCGTAGAGCATGTTCTTCAGCGCGCCCGCGCGGTCAGGACCGTTGACGGCCTGGCGCAGGTGCATGCTGATCTGCTGGATCGCGCGGGTGGCGAACATGCGGGTGAACGGCGTGTTGCCGGGGTTGACGTACGCTTCCATCGCGTGCGTGAGCGCGTCCATGCCCGTCGCGGCGGTGATCGACGGCGGCATCTTCGCCACGAGGTTCGGGTCGAGGATGGCGACATTCGGCGTGCAGTTGAGCATCAGGTGCTTGTAGTGCGTGTCCGGGTCGGTGATCACGGCGGCAGGCGAGATCTCGGAGCCGGTGCCGCACGTCGTCGGGATGGCGAAGAGGGGCTTCATGGCGGAAGGGAACGGCACGGTGCCGGCGCCGAAGAGGTACGTCTTCGAGGTGCCGCCGAGCTGCGCGGTCACGGCGACGCCCTTCGCCGCATCGATGACGCTGCCGCCGCCGACGGCGACGACGAAGTCCGCGCCGGCGTCGGTGAAGGCCTGCACCCCGCCATCAACCTCCGGGATGGTCGGGTTGGGGTTGACGTTGTCGTAGACGGAGTGCGCGACCTCAGCCTCGTCGAGCGACGAGAGGACAGAGTCGAGGATGCCCGCGGACTTGATGCCAGGATCAGTCACGACAAGCGCGTGCTTGTATCCTGCGGACTTCGCGCGCTGCCCCAGCTCCGCGATCGAACCCTCGCCGAAGACCGTCTCGACGCGCAGTGCGAATGATGGCATGTCCCCTCCTGGCCCGTGGCGGGCGAAATGAATTCTCGAAGCGGGGACACTATGCATAACGGCGCTGCTTCGGGCAATGCGAGGCCGAGGGTCAGGCCAGAAGGGCGATGAGGAGGAACACAGCGACGAAGAAGGCCACGAATGCGCGCGCGAGGACCTACTCGCTTGTCGCGGTCGAGAGGGAGGCGCGGCTGCCCGGCGCTCGAAACACGGTGGACACGCCGGACAGGGCGCCGTCGTCGCGGGGCGTGGTGTCTTCGGGCGCGGGACTGCTGCGTCCCTTGTCTCGCGTGCGCCAACAGAACGCGCCGAAGGCGGCGATAAACGCGGCGAGGCCAAGCGCGTAGACCCGCAGCGCGAGCCAGAAGAGCGAGTTGATCCGTTCGCGGATCGACATGAGTCAAAGCTACCCACCGCGGCGAAACGAGGGCGAAGCAGCGACGCCGCTCTTGATGACGGAGGCGTATCAGGTCCGCCGCGCAGCGGACGGAGCGGCATCGCCGCACTCGGAGACGAGGGCGCGATTGCGCTGGCGATCGTTCAGACCTAGGCGGGCTTGCGGGGGAGCCGCACGAAGCTTGGGCGAAGCATGACGTGACGCACGTCGGGAAGTCCGCGGCGATCCGGCTCTTTTGACGGTGTCGGCATGTCCGCCCTCGTGGGGGCATGCGGCTGCGGTCGGACATTGTCCTGGCGGAGCATGTTCCCTCCCTAGTCGTTCGGGACGGATACGAGAAAGAGGCAGGTGACGACCTGCCTCACGCCGTCCCCTCTCATGTGCCTGCGAGGTTAGCTGTCGGGTTCGGTCTGAGAAGGCTGACCTACTCGCGCTGCGCGAGATTCACCCCGGATGATGGTTCCCCCGCCCCGCCTTCATGGCGAGCTCGGCCTACCCAGTTGTGCATCCAGTGTAGCGCGGCATGTCAAGCGTTTTTATGTTCGCTTGTGACGCGCGTCACGTTACGCGGATCGCGCGTCTGTGCGGAGCGCCCGCGGCTTGAGCCACGGGTGCCGCCGTCGCGCGAGCGAGCGGATGGCGTCCGCATCATGCGGATACACGAGCGCGAGGATGTCGCCGCGATGCACAGTGATGCGCTGATCGCGCGCGTCGATGTCGGGCATCAACACCGCGACGAGATGCTCGCGCAAGCGAGCGAGCACGTCGCACGGCAGCAACTCCTGGCCGTGTGACGCGAGCGTCTCAAGAACGAATGCATGGCCGTCGCCTCGATCGGCGGGCGCGAGGTCGAACAGCAACACCGAGAACGTGCGGCGCTCCGTCTCGCTACGGCCGAGCTGCGCCTCGAGGCGCGCGTAGAACTCCTCGGCGTCGGTCATCTCGCGACGCTGCTCACCCTTACTGTGCGACTGCTCGTCGCGCTCGAGCAGGACCTCGCCGCCACCGCCACCTCCTCGGTCGCGCCGTCGCGCGCGCAGATAGGCCTCGACGTCCTCCCATCGGGCGGGCAGCTCGACGACCATCACGCCAGGCGGCGATGGCCCGTCGAGGTAGGTGACGACGTCGATGATGTCACCGGTACGAGCGTCGACCAGAGCGTAGAACGGCATGGATACACCCGGCGCGTCGCGCCCTCCCGGTAGAAGCATCGGCCGGATGCGGGTAATCCACGGCTGTAGGGCGACAAAACGCCCAGCTCGCGGCCGGGCGTGCGGGTTGCATGGTAGCGCCAGCGGGATTCGAACCCGCGATCTCCGCCTTGAAAGGGCGGCGTCCTAGGCCTCTAGACGATGGCGCCGCGGCTGAGCCAGTATATCGAACCGCTGTTCTCCGACCGGTCGACGACGGTCCGAGTAGACGCGGTACGATCGAGGTGTGGACGCGCTGGCGCGCACGCTCATCTTCGTGGGGCTCGCCGTGGCGCTCACGGGCGCGATCCTGTGGGGCGCAGCGAAGCTCGGGCTCGGCCGGTTGCCGGGCGACATCGTCATCGAGCGAGATAACGTCCGCATTTTCTTCCCCATCGTCACCGGGATCGTCATCAGCATCGTACTGACGCTCATCCTGAACGTCGCGGTGCGGATGTGGCGGTGAGCGCCGGGAGTCGTCAGCGAGCGCCGGCGGGCGCCAGGGCCTCTTCCGGCTCGCGCCGCGGCTCGGGCGCGGGCGCGCGAGCGGGGACGCGCCGGTGCGGCAACAGGCCGAGTACCCACGCCATCGGCCACGCGATGATAAGCGTGACCGGCACGTAGACGGCGACGAGGAACGTCCACCAGAGCGGCTCGGACACGTCCTCGACGCGGAGCTGACTGGCGACGAGTCGCATGGCGTCGCTGACGATGAGCACCGTGTAGGAGATCACGCCGATCCAGGTCAGGAAGCGCGCCGGCGCCGTGCGCTCGAACCAGCCTGGGCGCCGCACCAGCAGGGGGAGTGCGAGCATGGCGAGGCCGAGCGTCGAGAGCGGCAGCGCCGTCGATTGCCAGTAGCGAACGCTCCAGCGACCGATCATGAGGTCGCCCGCGGTATGCGCCGCGAGGCCGGTCGCGATGCAGCACAAGACGACTGCCGGGTGCCGTACGAAGGCCAGCGTGCGCGCTCGTTCGGCGGATGGGGCGCCGATCAGCCAGCCGATCGCCATGCCGGCCGTGAACTCGAACAGCCGGAACGGCGCCCACCCGGTGACCATCTCAAAGCGGAACTCGGGGGCGCCGTAGGTGTCGACGATCCACCAGTTCGCGCCGACGGTGAGGCCGAACGTGGCGACGACGAACACCACGACGCCGAGCCGCCGCATCGCGGAGAAGAGCAGCGGGAACAAGATGTAGTACTGGGCGATGAGGCCGACGAACCAGAGCGCCAGCTGCGGTGCGAAGAACCACTCCTTCTCGATCAGGCGCGGCAGCAGCGCTACGCTGGCGAAGAAGACGCCCCAGTCCACGTTAATGACACTCGCCCGCGAGATGGTGACGCCGCCGGTGAACGCGTCGGCGAATGACATGCCGCCGATGGCCGATTGGCGCCAGGCGATCGCGGCCATGACGCCGTAGGTGAGGGCGACACCAACCCAATACGGCAGCATGAGCTTCTTGAAGCGGCGCCACAGGAAGGTTGGCCATGACCGCGGTTGGGAGCGATAGGCCGCGACGGTCAACGAGATGCCGCTGATCATCATGAAGAGCGGCACGCCCTGGAAGCCAAGGCGGAAGACGAGATCGGTGAAGGCGGTGAACGACGCCCATGCGTCGCCATCGCCAACCTTGTCCGTGAACTGCTCGTAGTACAGGTGAGGCGCGCCGGGGAAGAACTCGAGGTCGCCCCAGAGATGGAAGAGCACCACCCAGACGATGGCGATGCCGCGCAGTATGTCGATCGAAGGCAGGCGCGCGCCCGATGCGTCGCCGTCGTGCCGCAACGTACGCTCCGGTGTAGGTGATTCGGCCGTTCCGAGACGCGGGGCTTGCGCGACGATACGCGGTCTTCGCGCATCGTTCAAGAGGTCATGCGATGGATCGACGTTGCTCTGATCCGCAATGCGGGCACGGGCGCATCGTCGCGCAATCGATATGCACCGATCCGCACACTATCGGGGTAGAAGGAGGCGATGATGGCCAGCAAGCGACAGTTGGAAGATGCCTTGCACGACCGGACCGTCGAGGCGTGCGCCCGCTGCGGGATGCCGCGAGACGTGTGGCCCGACGATGCGTGGGGCGGCGCCGTTCGCGACGGGGTTATCTACTGCTGCAAAGGATGCGCCGACGGCACGGGCTGCACCTGTACGGGCAGCCGCGTGCGGCGGTGGGCGGCCCGCGCTCCGACCAAAGCCGAGATCAGGCACGACCCGGACAGCGCGGCATTCTTGAACGAGCATCGCAAAGAGAACAAGACCATAGAGCCCGAGGAGTACGGCGACGCGATGATCGAGAAGGGCGGCGGCACCAACGCGAGCCACGACTAGCGAGGCGGAGCGCTTGACTCAGGCATCCTGCTCGTGAACGCTTGATGCCATGCAGCCATGGCTCAATGATGCATGCTCGCTCGCCGATGCGATCCGTCGCGGGGAGGTGCAGTCGGCTGACGCCGTCGAGGCGTCGCTGGAGGCGATCGCCGCATCGAAGCTGAACGCCGTGTCGTACCTCGACGCGGAGGGCGCACGGCGCGCGGCCGAGGAGATTGACCGGCGCGTCGCGAGCGGCGAGGATCCCGGCCTCTTCGCAGGCGTGCCGATGCTGATGAAGGACGTGCACGACGTCGCAGGCATGCCCACGACGCACGGGTCGATCCTCTACAAGGACAACGTCGCGGAGCGGGACTGCACGCAGGTTGCGCGGCTACGTGCCGCGGGCGCCGTCATCGTCGGGAAGTCGACGATGTCGGAGTTCGGCCTCGTGGCGTATACCGCGACGAAGGCGTACGGCGTCACGCGCAATCCATGGAACCTGGAGCGCACGCCGGCCGGATCGTCGGGCGGGAGCTCGGCGGCGGTGGCCGGCGGGCTCGTGCCCATCGCCTCTGGCGGCGACGGCGGCGGGAGCATCCGCATCCCGGCTGCGTACACCGGCCTCGTCGGGATGAAAGGGACGTTCGGGCGCATCCCGCGCGGACCGCGGGCGCGCAACGGCCCGCTCACGCAGCACGGCGGCCCGCTCGCGCGGACCGTGCGGGACGTCGCGCGTTGGTACGACGTCACGTCGGGGTACGACGCGCACGATCCCTTCAGCCTCCCGCGCATCGACGGGTGGGAACGTGACCTCGGGACGCGCGAGCTGCACGGACTGCGCGTCGCGGTTGCGCCGGGACTGGGGCGCATCATGCTCGAGCCGGAGGTCGAACGCGTGGTCACGGACGCCGCCGACGCGCTCATCGAGGCGACGGGCATGCGCCGCGTCGAGGCGACGTACGAGGCGCCGGACCGGACGGAGCGATGGGCGAACGCGGGCGCGCCGAGCCTGTTTTCCGACCTGAAGGACTTCTGGCCGGGCTGCAAGGACGACCTGACGTACGAGATCGCCTTCTCGATGGGCTGGCTGGTCGAGCACTACCGCGTGTGGCATCCGGCGTCGGTCGACAAGTACCGGATGGAGGTCAACGAGGCGTTCGCCGAGACGTTCGAGCAGACGGACATCTTGCTGTGCGCGACGAACCCGCATGAACCGTTCGCGGCCGAAGGGCCGATGCCTGCATACATCGGCGACGTGCGCGTCGGCCGAGGGCACAATGGCTCGCTGACCATCCCCGGCAACATCACCGGCTATCCGGCTATCAGCATTCCGGCAGGGCTGACGAAGAACGGCCTGCCGGTGGGGCTGCAGGCGTACGCCCGTCGCCACGAAGACGCGCTCCTGCTCGATCTCGCGCTGGTCATGGAGCGGGTTCGCCCGTGGCCGCTGGTCGCGCCCGGCGCGCCGGTTTAGGTAGAATCGCGCCCCATGCGCCTGTTCCACTTCTCCGAGGACCCGGGCATCCGCGTGTTCGTGCCGCATCGCGCGCCGACGAGCGTTGTCGACGACGAGCTGGTCTGGGCGATCGACGAGTGGCATGCGCCGATGTACTACGTGCCGCGGCAGTGCCCGCGCGCCTGTTTCTGGCCGGGCGAGCAGACGACCGACGACGACCGCGAGCGGTGGTTCGGCGGCATCGAGGCGCGGATGGTGATCTGCGTGGAGTCGGAATGGCTCGAACGCATTCGCGCCGCGAGGCTCTACCGCTACGAGATGCCGCCGGCAACGTTCGAGTCGATGCGTCATGCGGGCGGACACTGGATCAGCCGGGTTTCGGTCACGCCGCTCGGGGTTGAGCCCATGCCAGACCTGCTGCAGGCGCTCATCGACTCGGGCGTCGAGCTGCGCGTCACGCCGTCGCTCATCGATCTGTGGCGGCGCGTGATCGCGTCAACGCTGGAGTTCTCCGGCACCCGGCTGCGGAACGCGCGCGGCTACGACGCCGCGCTGTTCCAGTAGTTACGAGTGGCGGCGGTAGGCAGCGCCTAATCGAAGACGACGGTCTTGTTCCCGTACACGAGCACGCGGTTGCGCAGGTGCAGTTCGACGGCGCGCGCGAGGACGACCTTCTCCAGGTCGCGGCCTTTGCGGATGAGATCGTCGACGGAGTCCCGGTGGCTGACGCGGGCGACGTCCTGCTCGATGATCGGGCCCTGGTCGAGCTCGGCGGTGGCGTAGTGGGCTGTCGCGCCGATGATCTTGACGCCACGCTCGTACGCCTTGTGGTACGGTCGCGCGCCGGCGAACGCCGGGAGGAAGGAGTGGTGGATGTTGATGATGCGGTTCCGGCGCTTCGCGACGAAGCTGTCGCTGAGGATCTGCATGTAGCGCGCCAGCACGACGAGGTCGATGCGCTCGCGCTGGAGGAGCTCGTCGATGCGCGCCTCCTGCTGCATCTTCGTCGCAGCATCGACCGGGAGATGGGCATAGGCAATGCCGAACTCTTCGGCGACGCCGCGCGCGTCCTCGTGGTTGCTGATGACGAGCGGGATGTCGGCGCGATACTCGCCGAGGCGCCAGCGGGCGAGAAGGTCGTAGAGGCAGTGCTGCAACCGGGAGACCATGATGGCCACCCGCGGGACGTAGTCGGAGAAGCGCAGCGTCCACTCCATGCCGAAGCGCTCGGCGATCGGCTGGAACTCGGCGGCGATGCGGCCGCGTTCTATCGCGAAGCCGTCCAGCTCCCACTCGACGCGCTGGAGGAAGACGCCTTCCTCGCGGTCGGTGTGCTGGTCCGCGTGGACGATGTTCCCGTTGTTGCGGTAGAGGAAGTCGGAGACCTGAGCGACCAGGCCCTTCTGGTCGCGGCACGAGAGCAGGAGCACGGCGGTGACGTTCGCCATAACGCCGGATCATATCGGCGGGCCCATACTCACGGAATCGCGACAGCACGGGCGTAAGATCGAGGGATGACGGTCTACGTCGGGACATCGGGGTGGCAGTACCGCCACTGGCTCGGGCGCTTCTACCCGCGCAAGCCACGCGTGGCCGACGATCTGGCGTTCTACGCCGAGCGGTTCCAGACGGTGGAGCTGAACGGCACCTTCTACAAGCTCCCGGAAGCGAAGACATTCGCCGACTGGGCGCGCCGCACACCCGACGACTTCGTCTTCGCGATGAAGGCGAACCGCTTCCTGACGCACATCAAGCGGCTGAAAGAACCGCACGACGCTATCGAGCGGATGATGGGCGCGGCGGCGAAGCTCGGCAGCAAGCTTGGGCCTGTGCTGGTGCAGCTGCCGCCCGGCTTCCGGTGCGATGTCGGACGGCTGCGCGAGACGCTGGGCGCGTTCGCAGACATCACACCCGGGACGCGCGTGGCCTTCGAGTTCCGCGACGAGTCATGGTACACGGACGACGTGCGCGCCTCGCTGTGCGCGGCCGACGCCGCGCTATGCATCGCTGACAGGGGCTCGAAACTGATCACGCCGGCGTGGCGGACCGCGGAGTGGGGATATGTCCGCTTCCACGAGGGTCGCGGGCGGCCGCCGTCCTGCTATGGGCCGGGCGCGCTCGGATCGCGTGCCCGGTTGATCAACGACATATTCGGGGCGGCGGAGGTGTGGGCGTACTTCAACAACGATGCGCACGGATGCGCCCTGCGCGACGCACGCACGTTCGCGCGGGCGTGCGAGCGCGAAGGGCTGGATGTCACGCGCACGCCGTCACCGCAGGATGTGCGTGTGGGCTAGGGCTTGTCGTACCCGTGTCCGCCTCGTACGCACCAGTAGCGGAAGTTCAGCGCCTTCGACTGCTGTGACGACCCGCCGCCGATAGTGGATGTACCGTGGACGTATGCCAGGTTCACGTCGGTCGGCGACGTGGTCGCAGGCCAGAACGTCGTCGCGACGCCGAAGGGCACGTTCTCGAACGGATGGCCGGCGGGGAGGCGATCCCCGGTGGTCTCCTGAAGGACCGTCTTGAGCTCCTCGATCGTCGGCAGGCGGTAGCCGAAGCGGCCATCGGTGTTGACTTCGTAACAGCGGTTCCGTGCGACGTACCACGATTCCTCGAACGTGTACAGCGAGCGCTGCCAGACGAGACCGGGCTCGAGGTCGAGCACCGCGGTGCCATTAAGCACGCAGCGGAACCGGCTCGACGAGCACCCATCCGCTCCGTCGTTGGCCGGAAGCTTCCGGGACCAGGAGCCGGGAATGTCGTCCAGCGTCTTCATCGTTGGACCGGGCGCGCCGGGCGGGTCGAGCGCACCGCCGAATGCGACGCCCGCAAGCGCGGACATGACATAGAGCAGGGCGACACCTGATGCCATCCACCGAATTCGAGTCAACCACTTCATGACGTGAATACCTCGGGAACGGGTTGTGCGCCTAGCCTAGGAGCATCGATGCACCCTGTCCAGCGTCTGCGCTGTCAAGAACGCGCGATCCCGGCGATACGAATCTGGACGTCAAGGACGGATCGCGTCTTCGATGTGCTCGACGCTAAGCAGGCGTCCGTTGCGCGCAAGCTCGACGGTGATGACGTCAATGCGGGCAGGAAGATCGGCAACTTCGGGATGGCGCTCGATGTACCACGCCGCCGCTTGCAGCACTTTCGCGGCCTTCGTCGCGCTCACGGACAGGGCAGCCATCCCCCGCTCGCCGCCGCGGCGCGTGCGCACCTCGACGAACACGAGTTGGTCGCGATCGCGCGCGACGAGATCGAGTTCCGCTTCTGCAACGCGGAACTTGCGGTCGACGATCGCGTACCCACGCGCCTCGAGGTGCGCCGCGGCGACACGCTCGCCGAAGTCGCCGAGCGACCGCCGCTCCGCAGTCCGTCTCGGGGAGCTCACTCGGTTATCGGGACGACGATGCCGCCAGGGACGTCGACCGTACTGCCACGCGCCTCCAGCGCGGCACGCACCGGAGCGAAGAGCCGGCGATGGATCGGGCAGGGGCCATGTTCGTCGAGCGCGCGCTTGTGCTCGGGCGTCGCGTAGCCGCGGTTCTCGTTGAAGCCATACTCGGGGTACTGCGGGTGATAGTCCTCCATCAACCGGTCGCGGTGGACCTTGGCGATGATTGAGGCAGCCGCGATCGATTGCGAGAGCGCGTCACCGTGGATGATCGTGCGGTGGGGGTACTCGCATAGTGAGATGCCATCGATGAGGAGCATGTCCGGCGCTTGCGGCAGCGCCTCGACGGCCAGCAGCATCGCCCGCTTGCGTGCCATCGTGAGGCCGTGGTCGTCGACGAATTCGTTGGAGACGATGCCGATGCCCCAGCAGCATTCGTCGCGGATCCGCTCGGCGAGCCGCTCTCGCTCCTCCTGCGCCAGGAGCTTGCTGTCACGGAGGTCCGACCACCAGGTGCGTGCGCGCTGCGGGTCGAGGATGACGGCGCCGGCGACGAGGGGGCCGGCCAGGGGCCCGCATCCCGCCTCGTCAACACCGGCGACGAAACGGTGGCCCCGCCTCCATGCGGTCAGCTCGGCGTTCAGGCTCGGGACCGCCTGATACAGCGCCATCGAGCGGATGCTAGCACCGGCGCCGGATCCCGGTAAAGCATCGTCTGTTCGGCGGGCTCGGGCTACGATCGGGCCATCGGTTCGTTATGAAGAGTCGGAGGTACGGCATGCCCATCGTCCGCGTCGAGATGTTCCCGGGGCGCACGCACGCGCAGAAACAGGAGCTGGCACGGGCCATTACCGAGGCCGTGGCGAACATCGCCCATACGACGCCCGAGGCGACGATCGTCATCTTCCAGGATGTCGAGCGGGAGAACTGGGCACAGGCAGGAAAGCTGGCGTCGGATGAAGACTAGGGGAGAACGCCGATAGGACGCCCGCACCGGTGGCGGCGATACTGGACGCGGCGCCGGTCGATGATCGGGGTACCAGGGTTGACGCACACCGCGCTGTTAGGCGGGTGTAATGGACTTGACGTCGGAGGGGGAGAGGGCTCTGTTATACTGGATTCACACACCCCGAATTTCCCCCTCTGCCCCGGGGAATAAAGGTTAGGTATGCGGATGAGTTCGCGTTGGCTGCGCAACAGCTTCATTTATCTCCTGATCCTAGTCGCCGTTATCGCCATCGTCGTGTCCTTCTTCCGGGACGGCGGCGACTCGGAAAGCATGACCTTCAGCCAGGTCATCCAGGAGGCCAAGGCCGGCAACATCGAGACGATAGAAGTCGACGGCAAGAGCCTGACCATCAAGAAGGAAGGCGAGCCGGACAAGACCTATAAGTCGCGCATCGGCGACAACACCGACCTCGAGCAGAACCTGCGCGAGGAAGGCGTTGAGATCGGCGGCAACAGCGAGAAGTCGGTCGAGATCAAGTACGAGAACCCGCCGGCGTTCGGGAACTGGATCGGGATCCTGATCAATTTCCTGCCGCTGCTCGTGTTCGGCGCGATCTTCATCTTCCTGATGCGACAGGCGCAGGGCTCGAACAGCCAGGCGATGAACTTCGGCAAGAGCCGCGCGCGTATGTTCACGGGCAACAAGCCGACCGTGACATTCTCCGACGTGGCCGGCGTCGACGAGGCGAAGGAAGAGCTGCAGGAAGTCGTCGAGTTCCTCAAGTACCCGGAGAAGTTCGCGTCGCTCGGCGCGCGCATCCCGCGCGGCGTGCTGCTGGTCGGCCCCCCCGGCACGGGCAAGACGCTGCTGTCGCGCGCGGTCGCCGGTGAGGCGGGCGTGCCGTTCTTCTCGATCAGCGGGTCCGAGTTCGTCGAGATGTTCGTCGGCGTGGGCGCGAGCCGCGTGCGCGACCTGTTCGACCAGGCCAAGCGCAACGCGCCCTGCATCGTCTTCGTCGACGAGATCGACGCAGTCGGACGCCAGCGTGGCGCCGGGCTCGGCGGCTCGCACGACGAGCGCGAGCAGACGCTGAACCAGATCCTCGTCGAGATGGACGGGTTCGATACGAACACGAACGTGATCGTCATCGCCGCGACGAACCGCCCGGACATCCTCGACCCCGCGCTGCTGCGGCCGGGCCGCTTCGACCGGCAGGTGATCCTCGACCGGCCGGACAGCCGCGGCCGCAAGATGATCCTCGAGGTGCACGCCAAGGGGAAGCCGTTCGAGAAGGACGTCAACGTCGAGGTGCTCGCGAAGCAGACGCCGGGATTCTCCGGCGCGGACCTCGCGAACCTCGTCAACGAGGCGGCGATCCTCGCCGCGCGTCGCAACAAGAAGAAGATCACCATGATCGAGTTCAACGAAGCCGTGGACCGCGTGATCGCCGGCCCGGAGCGGAAGAGCCGGGTGATCACACCGCGCGAAAAGGAGATCATCGCCTACCACGAGGGCGGCCACGCGCTCGTCGGCTACCTGCTGCCGAACGCCGACCCGCCGTACAAGGTGAGCATCGTGTCGCGCGGCATGGCCGGCGGGTTCACGCGCTACCTGCCCGAAGAGGACCGCCACCTGATGTCGCGCTCGGCGTTCAAGGACATGCTGGCGGCGAGCCTCGGCGGCCTCGTCGCGGAGGAACTCATCCTTGGCGGCGAGGCGACGACGGGGCCGTCCGACGACCTGATGAAGGCGACGAACATCGCCCGCAACATGGTGACGCAGTGGGGGATGAGCGAGCGCCTGGGACCGCGGACGTTCGGGAACAAGCAGGAGCTGGTGTTCCTGGGCCGCGAGATCGCGGAGCAGCGGAACTACAGCGAGAAGGTCGCCGAGGAGATCGACGAGGAAGTGCGCCGTCTCATCGACCACGCGTACCAGACGGCGCGCACGCTGCTCATGGAGAACCGCGAGCGGCTGGACCGCCTCGTGAAGATCCTGCTCGACGTGGAGACGATCGAGGGCGACGACCTCAAGCGGGTGCTCGACGGCCTCGACAGCGACGAGCCGCCGGCGGCCGACGTCGAACCGGTACAACCGGCCGAGCCGGAGGAGGAACAGGAGCTGCATCCGGAGCCACCGGGCCCGCAGCCGAAGATCGGCCCGCCCGGACTCGCGTGGGGGAGCCAGTCGAACATCAGGCTGGACGGCGGCGAGCAAGACTGAGCCAGCGCATCAGCACGAATCACAAGAGGCTCCCGGATGGGGAGCCTCTTTGGTTCACCCGCAGTTCCGCGACGCTAGTTGAGCAGCATGACCGGCTCGAGCGCCGCGGGGGTCTGCCTGTGGAGCACCATGTAGGAGCCCGTTGGCGGCTTGATCTCGATGGTGAACGAGTAGTTCGGGCCCACTGTGGCTCCTACCGCCGCCAGGCTCACGGAGATGCGCATCAGCTCGCCGGGCTCGAGCAGCAGATCGGCGTCCCCGACGAGCGGCGTCGCCGTGTAGACGATGTCGGGCGCGATCGTCGTGTCATCGACGTAGCTGATGACGGTGCTGTTGCTGAGCGCCGCGGAGTCCAGGTTGACGTTCTCGCCGCCCGCCGCGAGCGTAAGGTCGAACTCAATCGAGTCGACCTGCGTGAGACCTGCGTTCGAGATGCCGACCACGCTGCTCGAGAGCGTCATGGCGTTGCGGGTCTTGGCGAGCCCGGCGTAAACGGCCTCGCGGCTGCGCTCCGAGCTGAACAGGCCCGTGCTCAGCACGACGAACGCGAAGACGGCGGCGACCACGACGAACGCGATGAGGATGATGGCCGTCTCAAGGCCGGTGATGCCCCGTTCCTCATCGAGCCGCCGGAACGCGCGGCGCGCCCTCGTAGCGCTCACGCGCAGGTGCTGCAACATGATCGTCGCCTCCTTCTCGCCAGGCCTCTCGCACAAGGTGCTGGCCCCGGGTTCCCCCTAGGGGTTAACCCCTAGGAATAAGTCGGCCGCGCCGAGACGGCGCTTTAGAGGACCAAGCAGGCCCGCGTTTGACAGATTCGAATCTGGCTCGATAGAATTATGGGCGATGCCTGCCGACCGGCAGGCGTTTCCTTGTCTGGAGGCATCGTGTACGCCGTCGTACGGGCCGGTGGAAGGCAGTACCGGGTGAAGGAAGGCCGTGCCATCAAGGTGGGGCGCCTCCCGGGCGAGCCTGGGGACACCGTCGAACTGGGCGAGGTCCTGCTCATGGGCGAGGGGAATACCGTCACGGTCGGCGCCCCCACGGTCGACGGCGCTCGCGTGCTCGGCACCATCGCCGAGCAGGGACGGGCGCCCAAAGTCGTGGTCTTCCGGTACAAGGCGAAGACGCGCTCGCGAAAGAAGACCGGCCACCGACAGGCCTACACGCGTCTGATCATCGAGGACATCCTCGCGGCCGGGCAGGAACCGAAGCCCAAGGCGACGGCCGAGACGGCCGTTGCCGAGCCCGAGGCGGAAGCGGCACCGGAGGCGCCGAAGAAGCGGTCCCGCCGGAAGCCGGCGGCGCAAACCGCTGAGGCAGCGGAGGCCACCGCCGCAGCGGAGGAACCGGCCAGCGCCGAGGCCGAGGCGCCAGCGGCTGAAGAGAAGCCGAAGCGCTCGCGCCGGAAGAAGACGGATACGGAGTAGACGCGATGGCACACAAGAAAGGCGTCGGTAGCTCAAAGAACGGCCGCGACAGCAACTCGAAGCGACTCGGCGTCAAACGCTCCGACGGAGAGGTCGTGCTGCCAGGCACGATCATCCTGCGACAGCGGGGCACCCGCTTCCACGCGGGCGTGAACGTTGGCGTCGGTCGCGACCACACGCTCCACGCGCTCGTTGAAGGCACCGTGAAGTTCGAGCCGTACGCGAAGGGGCGCCGCAAGCAGGTGAGCGTCTACCCGGCTGCAACGAACTAATCAACGGACGAGAGCAAGGCGAACACGACATGAAGGCAGCCATACATCCCGAATACGTAGAAGCCACTGTGCACTGCGCGTGCGGCAACCGCTGGCAGACCCGCTCGACGAAGGCGGATCTGCACGTCGAGATCTGCAGCAACTGCCACCCGTTCTTCACGGGCCAGCAGCGCATCGTCGACACCGCGGGGCGCGTCGAGCGCTTCGAGAAACGGCTCGAGAAGTCGCGGGCTGCGCGGGCGAAGCGCAAGTCATAAGGCATCGAGGCACACAGGACCGAGCGGGCGATGCAAGCGCATCGCCCGTTTTGCGTGGCGTGAGTGCTACAGCACGAAGGTGCGCATGAGTTCGTCGAGCTCGGCTGACGGGTCGTCGCCGCAGCCGACATGCACGGGCGAGGTCTGGATGACCGTGCTGCGCGGCGACGTGAGCCAGTGGAACCGCTGCGACTGCTCCAGTGACGCGACCGGGCCGCCGGCGTCGTCGCCGTGCGCGACAGCCTGGAACGTCGCCAGGTGGCTCTTGATCAGCGCGACGTCTGTGTGCGGCGCGAGCGCACGCAGGCGCGCCTCGTCGAGGTGAATGCGCGCCTCGAGGAAGTTGAGCGTGCGCGCGAAGAGGATGACGCCGGCGTTCAGGAACTCGCCGCGCTCCACGCGCGGCACGACGCGGATGACGGCGTAGCTGTACCAGGCGCCGTGCGGCCCGGGGCTGCGGTTAGCGGCTTCGTCGGGCACGCTCTGCCTCCTCCACCCAGTCGAGCCGGCCGTCGAGGCGCGCTTCCAAATAGCGCACGTAACGCTCGCGCATCAGCGCAGGCGAGGGATCGAGCCACTCGTCAGGCACGTCGGCGACCGCGGCGGTAACCACGTCCGGCATCAGCAACGGTCGCAGCCGCTCATGCGCTGCGCGAATGTCGCCCGCGCGCCCCAGCAGGATGTGCTGCTCGATCTGCGGGAATGCGTCGCCGGCGCGCGTCTGCCAGTCCACCTCCAGGTACTGGAAGTACAGCGCGACGCCGTGATCGATCAACCAGACCTTACCGTCCCAGGCGAGCAGATTGGGGTTGCGCGGGCCGCGGTCCACGTTCGTGATGAGCGCGTCGAACCAGACGATCGCCGCGGCGAGATCCGCATCGATCATCGAGGCATCTGCGACAGGATCGTAGCCAAGCGCTCCGGGCAGGTAGGCGAGCCCGAAGTTCTTGCCTACGCTTCCGCGGAGGAGGTCCTGGATCTCCGGGTCCGGCTCCGCCTCGCCGAAACCTTCCGCGAGCTCGACGATGGCGGGCGCCGGGACCGGCAGCCCGAGCGCGCTGGCAAGGTTGGCGGCGATGACCTCGGCGACGAGGGCCTTCGGCCCCTGCCCCGCCCCTTTGAACTTCACCACGTACTCCCCGGACCCGTCCGTGTCGACAATCGCCGGGAGCGATCCGCCCTCACGGAGCGGCAGCACGTAGCGGGTTGCAACGAGCAGCGGCAGCGCCATCGCGACATTCTCGGGCATCGCCCGCGCTCGGGACAGCGGGACCGATCATATGTCGACTGGAGGTGTAAGGCCTTCCCGTCCGGCCTGACGCGCGACGCTGAGGATGGCGCCGTCGCGGCCGATGATTCCCGAGAGGGACAGGAGGAGATGCACGAACGATCCTGGCGTCGTGCCGGCGTGGCGAGCCTGCTGCTCGTCCTTTCCGCATCTTCAGGGGCGTGCGTATTACCGCTCGGCCGATCGCTGGAGCAGCGCCCGATCACGCTCCACGTCTTCGGCGACGGCCCTCGCGCGGTGCTGCTGATTGGCGGGCTGCACACCGGCCCGGAGGACAACAGCCGCGTCCTCGTCGAGCAGATCTCGGCGTACGTCGGGGCGCATCCGGACGTCGTGCCCGATTCCGTGACGCTGTTCGTCGTCCCGTCGGCGAACCCCGACGGCACGGCGAACGGCACGCACACGAACGCTCGTGGCGTCGACCTGAACCGCAACTGGCCGGCCGACAATTGGACGTCCGACACTTGCCATCCGCGGAGCGGGTGCCGCCGGGGGCTTGGCGGCCCGGCGCCGCTATCGGAGCCGGAGACGGCCGCGCTCTACCGGTTCATCGAGGACGTGCGGCCGGAGGTGACCATCATCTGGCACGCACACGCGCCATTGGTGGAGGCCAACGAAGCGCCGGGCGCGGACTTCTATGGCAGGGCGTTCGCGTCGGCGGCGGGTTATCGCTACGTCGACGAGTGGACGGCATATCGCATCACCGGCCATCTCATCGACGCGCTCGAGCAGCGGCTTGGCTTGCGCGCGTTGGACGTAGAGCTCACGGAGTGCTGCACGATCAGCGGCGAGGAGTTCGACCGCAACCTGCGGGGGCTGCTGGCGGTGCTTCGCGAGGTCAATCGAACGGCGCCGAAGGCAACGCCGACGCCACCGGCGGGCAAGCCGACGCCGACGCCATGGCCGGGCTTCCCGCGCCGGCTTCCCTGACGGCCTTACGCTGCCCTGCTTCTGGTCGCGCCGATTACGCCCCGTCGTCCGTTACCGAGACATGGACGGCGCGCAGCTCGTCCGCTGCGTCACGCTCGCTTGCCTTGAGGATCGACGCGACCACCGCCGTGCCGAGGATCGATGCGATGACGCCGAGGCTGATGAGCGGGTCGATCTTGTAGACGTCGGCCAGCAGCATCTTCGCGCCCACGAATACGAGCACGGCAGCGAGCGCGGGCTTCAGATAGAGGAAGCTGGCGAGATAGCCGTTCAGCACGAAGTAGAGCGCGCGCAACCCGAGGATGGCGAAGACGTTTGACGTCAGCACGACAAAGGGATCCTCCGTAACGGCGAAGATGGCGGGTATCGAGTCGACGGCAAAGATGAGATCGGTCGTTTCGACCAGGAGCAGCACGAGGAAGAGCGGCGTCAGGTACAGCACGCCCGCCTTGCGGACGAAGAACCGCTGTCCATCATAGCCGTTTGTCACCGGCCGGAGCTTCTTCGCGAAGCGGACGAGCAGATTCTTGTCGAGTTCGGGCGGATGATCGCCGGTATCCCGGAGGAACTTGATGCCGGTGAGGATGAGGAACGCGCCGAAGACATAGATCGCCACATGAAACAGGTCGAGCACCGCCGCGCCCAATGCGATGAGAAGGGCGCGCATGACGATGGCGCCGACGACGCCCCAGAACAGCACGCGGTGCTGATACTGCGCCGGAACGGCGAACGCCGCGAAGATGAGCATGAAGACAAAGACGTTGTCGACGCTCAGCGACTTCTCGATCAGGTAGCCGGTGGTCCACTCGAGGCCCTTATCGGTGCCCTGGAATGCGTAGACGCCTGCGTTGAATGCAAGCGCCAGCCCAATCCAGACGGCGCTCCAGACGAGCGCCTCGCGCCTGCTCACCTCGTGCGCGTTCCGGTGGAACACGGCGAGATCCAGCACAAGCATGACGATTACGATGGCGCCGAACAGCGCCCAGGGGAGCATGTCGAACACGAAGGCCTCCTCCTTCGATTGGCCGGACGGCGCCGACAGGCGCTCTCCGTGCCTCTAACGGTCAGCGAAGCCGCCGTCAGTCATCGAAGTCAAAGAAGCCGCCGTCGTCGTCGCGATCGCGCCTCCCGCGGCGGTAGCGGCCATCCCCGCGATCATCACTGTCGTCCCACGCGTCGTCGTCACGAGATGCGCGGCGAGCGCGCCGATCGCCGCGCCGATCGCCGCGCCGATCGCCGTCATCGTCGTCCCAACCGTCGTCATCACCGCCGCCTAGAAGGCGAACGAGGAATCCGCGTAGCCCGCCCTGCTGGGCACGGGCGCCTCGGCGCCGGCGATCATCGTCATCGTCATCATCGTCGCCGCCGAACAGGTCAAACAGATCTTCGAACATGAAGAAACCTCCTCATCATGGCGCAGACCCTCGCCGCATCCATGTGACTGGATGTGGCAAGGTCTCACCAGACGAGAAGGTTCTCGTCGCCAGCACCGGCACGGGGTCTCGTGCGTAGTGACGGCGCTGGCCGCAGATCGCGCGGTTACTCCCCTTGTTGCGGTCAGTATACGCGAATGGCCAGGGCGCGCCAACGCCGACCCGCGATGGCGCCGCTGCGCCTGTCTCACGCGAGCGTAGACAACATGGCACGGGCAGGCGCGCCGTCGGCCCCCGGGATGAGCAGCGGCAGGCACAGCAGCTCATAGGCGCCCGGCGACACGCTGCGCAGGTCGAGTCCTTCGAGGATGACGACGCCGGCCTCGAGCAGCGTGACGTGCGTCGGACGAGGATCATCGCCCGGCGCGATCGAGAGGTAGTCGATGCCGATGAGGCGCACGCCGCGCCGCACGAGCGCGCCGGCCGCATCCTCGGTAAGGGCGATGAATGCGTCCGAGAATGTCTTGCGATCCCAGAGTCGGGAGTTCGCCGTCTTGAAGATGAGCCGCTCGGCTCCATCCGGGATGTCCAACGTCTCGAGGATGCCGGCGTCGATATGGCCGTTGAGGCGCGTCGCGTCGACGACCAGCGCCCTGCCGACGAGCGCGTCCACGTCGATCGTCTCGATGCCGCCGGCGCCCTCGATGAAGTGCACAGGCGCGTCGATGTGCGTGCCGGTATGGAGGCCGAAGTCGATGCGGCTCACGTTTGCTACGTCCCCGCGCGCTATCGCGGCGGTCAGCGCCAGGCGAACGGGTGGGTCGCCCTCGTAGACAACCGTACCGGCGCGGACTGGAACGCTTATGTCGATTAGCTTCGCGGGCATGTTCACCTCCCTTTGTCGCGATCCGCGCTGGAGCGATCACCCAAGTCCGACCTGATGTTCGTCAAGTATAGATTCGATTGACACCTGACGGGCTTGATTTATCGTACAAACGTTCTATACTGGCCTCTAACCCTCGCCGTTACGGTCAATCGGCCAGGAACGGAGGGTTAATCTCCCACCCATGGAGCCGGCTGCCATGCGCCTGGCCTGCATCACTATCCCCGCTTTTCGCATCGCTCTCGAACGGCAGCGCGCGCCGCACCTTGTCGCGCGTCCGTTTGCCGTCGGGGAGCCGCCGCCGGGCGCCAACACGATCGTGGAGTGCTCGCCGGAGGCGGCCGAGTTGGGCGTCCGTCCGGGGATGTCCCTGCGCGACGCGCGCACGCTGGCGCCGGACGTCACGATCCTGCCGCCCGACCCGATCTACTACGACCGGGCGTACGAGGCGCTGCTCAGCGCCCTCGAGGACACGGAGCCGCTGGTTGAGCCGGCCGGCGACGGCACCGCCTTCGTGGCCATTGACCAGCATGCGGACGAGGAAGCGCAGTGGCACGCCGCGGCGCGCCTCGTACGCACCGTGCGCCAGGTTGCGGGCATTGACGCGAGCGCGGGGGTGGCTGAGGGAAAGTTCGTTGCATGGGCAGCGGCGACCGTCACCGCTCCCGGCGAAGCGACGGTCGTCCCCGCAGGGAACGAGCAGGCGTTCCTCGCGCCGCTCAGCACGTCTTTTCTCCCTGTCTCCTACGACACGCACAGAAAGCTTGGGCTGTACGGCCTGCACAGTATCAGCGAGGTCGCGCGGCTGGAGATCGGGCCGATGCAGGCGCAATTCGGGCGAGAGGGCGGGCGCGCCTGGGAGCTGGCGCGCGGTATCGACCGCGAGCCCTTCCGTCCGCGCGAGCGCCAGGAGCCGGTCGCCGCGGCGCTGGCGATGCCGGCGCCGACGGTGAACAGCAATGCGCTAATCATCGCCGCGCGGCAACTCGTGGGACGGCTGCTGCAGCATCCGCGCATGCGCTACCGGCACGTGCGGCAGCTTCGCCTGCGCATGGCGCTGCTCGATGGCGGGAGCTGGGAGCGCACACTCACGTTCCGGGAGCCGCTCGGCGACGAGGACAGCATCACGTACGTCCTGAAGAAGCTGATCGAGCCATTGCAGCTGGGGGGGCCGGTTGAGGAGATGTCGCTGGAGTTCCTCGGGCTGACGGACGAGACGGGCAAGCAGCGAAGCCTGCTCTTCGCCGAGCAGGCGCGCCGGCGGTCGCAGCTCGTCGCCGCGTTGCGCCAGCTCAAGACGCGCTTCGGCGGCGACGCGCAGGTGACGCGGGTGGTGGAGGTGGAACCATGGTCAAGGATTCCCGAGCGCCGCTACGCGCTCATCGACTACGACCTCTAGCGTCGCCGCGGCGGATCAAGGTGGCGGTGGATGACGGCGAGCGGCCGCAAGGCGTGCACTTCGAGGGCGAGATGCACGACATTGCGGCGATCCAGGACCGCTGGCGCATCGATGACGAGTGGTGGCGAGAGACGCCCGTATCGCGGTGCTACTACCAGCTCCAGCTCGATGTGGGGCGGGTGATCACGGTGTACCGGGACCTCATCGGAGGGGGATGGTGGGAACAGCGATACTAGCGCGCCCGCTTGCGCGCCAGCCATTCGACGTGGACCACACCGTCGCGCTCCAGCGGCTCGAACTCGGGGTCGCCTGTCAGGATAGCCGCATCCATCTCCTGCGCGAGCGCGGCGGCGAAGCAATCGGCGTAGGAGATGGGGTATCTCCCTTTGATCTTGGCTGCATGCATCGCCAGGTCCAGATCGCTGCCAACGAACCGCAGCGGCAGATCGTGCATGGCGATGAGCACATCGTCTGCTTTTTCCGCCCCCTGTTCCCGCATCGTCTTGTAAAAGACTTCCCCCGCGTTCACAACGCTCACGAGGATCTCGTTGTGCGCCATCAATTCGCGCACGCGGTCGGCGCCCGGCTCGTCCCGAAAATGAGCGAGCAAGGCGAAGCTGTCAAAGACGTAATCGCTCACGCGCTCCGGCGCCTCGATCGCTTTCGAGCGGTGGTTTCACGCTCCGTCTCCTCCACCTCGCGCCGATGTTCTTCAACCATCTCCTCGGTCCACAGGCGCTTGTCGGGCCGCGCGAGCATGCCTGCCGTAGCCGCGACAGGATCGGGGGGTACAGCGCGCAGCTCCAACCGCGGCCTCTCACCTTCGCCCAACCACAAGACGAAACGGACCTCATCGCCCGGCGCGAGGTCGATGGCGTCCCGGATCTCTTTGGGGACAACGACCCAGCCCTTGCCTGATACTCGAGCACGTCCAGTAATCATTCTTTTGTTCATCGTATTACTCCTAGGCAAACAGTATAACAGGTCGGGATGTCGTGTACCGAGCTGAGCTGCACCTCCACTCCTGCTGGTCCTTGCTCGACGGGGCCTCGAGCCCGGACGAGATCGTGCTGCGGGCGCGCGACCTGGGGTACGAGGCGCTGGCGCTCACCGACCACGACGGTCTCTACGGCTCGATGGAGTTCGCGCAGACGGCGAAGGCGTTCGGCATCAAGCCGATCACCGGCGCCGAGATCACGCTCGAAAACGGGTACCACCTGACGCTGCTCGCCGAGACGACCGAGGGCTACAACAACCTCAGCCGCCTCATCTCCACGGCCCACCTCTCAGGAGAGCGCAAGGATCCCCACCTGTCGCTCGAGGCGCTCGCGCAACACACGCGCGGGCTCATCGCGCTCACGGGATGCAAGCGTGGCGAAGTGCCCGCGCTCGTGGCAGCGGGCGATCTGGCTGGCGCGGAGGAGGCGCTGCTGCGCTACGTCGCATGGTTCGGGCGCGAGAACGTGTACGTCGAGCTGCAGCAGAACCTGGCGCACGGCGACACGGAGCGCTGCCGCAGGCTCGTCGAGATGGCGCAGGCGCACGGGCTGCGCTACGTGGCCACGAATGACGTCCACTACCACGAACGCGACCGGCACCGTCTCCAGGACGTGATGGTGGCGATCAGAAACAGGACGACGCTGGAGGCGTCGCACCAGCTCCGGCGTGAGAACTCCGAGTACTACCTGAAATCGCCGGCGGAGATGGCGGAGCTGTTCGCCGCATGGCCGGAGGCGCTCGCGGAAGCATCGCGCATCGCGGAACGCTGCACGTTCGACCTGACGACCGACCTCGACTATCGCTTCCCCGACTACGACACGCCGGACGGCTCGACTGCGGATGAGTATCTCGAGAGGGTGTGCCGGCAGGCGGCACGCGAACGGTACGCGCTGCTCGACGGACGCATACCCGACGTCGTCGAGCAGCGGCTGCAGGAGGAGCTGCGGCTGGTGCGCAAGCACGGGCTCTCCGGGTTCTTCCTCATCTACCGGGACCTGCTGGAGCTGAGCCGCGAAGTGGCGGCGGAGGTGCGCGGGGCGCACAGCGCGCGCGGGCGCGCCGGCCTGCCGCCGGGACGCGGCAGGGGATCGTCGGTGGGTTCGATCCTCTGTTATCTCATCGGGCTGTCTCACGTCGACCCGATCAAGTACGGCCTCTTTCTCGGGCGCTTCCTCAACGACGAGATAGCGTCCGTCCCGGACATCGATCTCGACTTTCCGCGGGACATCCGCGAGCAACTCATCCTGCGCGTGTACGAGCACTTCGGGCAGGAGCATGCGGCGCTCGTCGCCAGCTTTCCGACGTACAAGCTGCGCAGCGCGATCCGTGACGTTGGGAAGGCGCTGGGCATCGCCGAGAGCGAGCTGGACCGGCTGGCGAAACGCGCGGGCTGGGGCACCGGCGCCGATGTGGCCGCGGAAATGGCCTCGTATGCGGACTTCGCGGGGAAGCTCGACGCGCCGATCTGGCGCGACCTGATCGAGCTGTCGGAGCAGATCTCCGGCTTCCCGCGGCACCTCAGCCAGCATGTCGGGGGCATGGTCATCTCCACCAAGCCGATCGTCGAGCTGGTGCCGGTGGAACGGGCGGCGATGGAAGGGCGCTACATCTGCCAGTGGGACAAGGACTCGGTCGATGACGCGCGCTTCATCAAGATCGACTTCCTCGCGCTGGGCATGCTCTCGCTCGTCGAAGAATGCTCTGACCTGATCGCGGAGCAGCACGGACGCATCGAAGACCTCAGCCGCATCGACTTCAACGACCCCGAGGTCTACGACATGATCTGCCAGGCCGACACGACCGGCGTCTTCCAGATCGAGAGCCGCGCGCAGATGCAGATGCTCCCGCGCACACGTCCGCGCTCGATCGAGGATCTGACGGTACAAGTAGCCATCATCCGGCCGGGACCGATCGTCGGCGGCGCGGTCAATCCGTACGTGCGGCACCGGCAGATGCAGCTTGCCGACCCCTCGTTCAAGCCGCCGTTCGACCACCCGAGCCTCGAGCCGGTGCTCTCGGAAACGCTCGGCGTGATCCTCTACCAGGAGCAGGTGCTGCAGGCGGCGATCGCCGTGGCAGGATTCACGGAGGGGCAGGCGGAGTCGCTGCGCCGGGCGATGAGCCGCAAGCGCTCGCGCGAGAACATGGCCCGCTTCTGGGAGCTGTTCCGCGAAGGGTCGGGCGCGCGCGGCGTCCCGGAGGACGTGGCGAAAACGGTGTTCGAGAAGATCATCGCCTTCGCGGAGTTCGGCTTCCCGAAGAGCCACTCGGCGGCGTTCGCCATCCTCGCGTATCAGTCGGCGTGGCTGCGACGCTATTACCCGGTGGAGTTCACGTGCGCGCTGCTCAACGCGCAGCCGATGGGGTTCTACCCGCCGCACGTCCTCGTCCACGATGCGAAGCGCCACGGCGTCGAGGTGCTGCCGCCGGATGTGAATCGCAGCGGGGCGGCCTGCACGGTAGAAGACGGCGCGCTGCGCGTCGGGTTCGGTTACATCAAGGGCATTGGCGGCGACACGGCGAAGGCGATCGCCGGCGAGCGATCGTCCAACGGCGACTATCGCTCGCTCGCGGACTTCGTGCGCCGCGTGGGGTGCATCAGCGACCACGCGCCGCGCGAGGAGGCGATCGAGCACATGATCCAGGTGGGTGCCTTCGACTGCTTCGGGATGAACCGGCGCGAGTTGCTGTGGCAACTGGGGCTGCTGTACCGGCCGCCGGACGTGCAGATGGCGCTGCCGCTGCCGATTGAGCAGGACTGCGTGGCGCTCGAGGACATGAACCTGTGGGAGCGGATGGCGGCGGACTACAACCTGCTCTCGCTCTCGGCGGCGCATCACCCGATGGCGCTCATCCGTCCGGGCCTGGGGGAAAGCATGCCGTCGATCCGCCACCTCCTGCGCATGGAGGACGGGACGAAGGTGCGCGTGCCGGGCATGGTGGTGTGCCGGCAGCAGCCGGGCACGGCGAAGGGCTTCGTCTTCCTGCTGCTGGAGGACGAGTTCGGGATGCTAAACATCATCGTGCCGCCCTGGCTGCACGAACGGCAGCGGGCGATGGTGCGTGGAGAGGCATTCGTCATCGTGGAGGGGGAGTTGCAGCGGAAGGAGAACACGACGAACGTGCTCGCCCAGCGCTTCGAGACGCTGCCGATCCCCCGCCCGATGAAGGCGCCTCAATCGCACAACTTCGGCTAAGGTGTCGCCGTGACGAACGTCGAGATCCACCCCCTGACGCCCGACCGCTGGCGCGACATCGAGACGCTGTTCAACACCTCGGCGGTGACGCGCGGGTGCTGGTGCATGTGGTTCCGGCTGCCGACGGCGGACTTCCGCGCGAACGAGGGCGAGCGGAACCGCGAGGCGATGCGCCGCATCGTCGATGAATCGGACGTCCCGCCGGGCCTGCTCGCATATGTCGATGGCGAGGCCGCTGGGTGGTGCGCCGTCGCCCCGCGCGAGGAGTACTCGCGGGTCCTGCGATCGAACACGGTGAAACCCATCGACGACCAGCCGGCATGGTCGATCGTCTGCTTCTTCGTGGCGAGCAAAGCGCGCGGACGCGGGGTCTCGAAGCGATTGCTGCAGGCCGCCGTCGAGCTGGCTGCGAATCACGGGGCGAAGATGGTCGAGGCGTACCCGATCGACCCGGCGGCAGGGCGCGTGACGCCGGATGAGGCGTACTACGGGGTCGCGTCCGCATTCGCGGCCGCCGGATTCAAGGAGGTGGCGCGAAGGCATCCGAAGCGGCCGATCATGCGCCTGACCATCGGGTGAGTCGTGGAGTTCGCCTCAATCGCACCGCTCCCCGTCTGCGGCGATAAGCTGCAGGACATGCAGCGGGTGATCCTTCATGCCGACCTCGATGCGTTCTATGCGTCGGTGGAGCAGCTCGACAATCCTGAGTTACGGGGGAAGCCCGTGGTGGTCGGCGGTCCGCCGGAGGCGCGGGGTGTCGTCGCGGCGGCGTCGTATGAGGCGCGGAGGTTCGGCGTGCGTTCGGCTATGCCCATGTCACGGGCGATGCGGCTGTGCCCGGACGCCGTGCGCGTGCCGCCTCGCTTCGACCGCTACATCGAGCTTTCACGGAGGGTGATGGCGATCTTCCGGTCGGTCACGCCGCTCGTCGAGCCGCTATCGCTCGACGAGGCGTTCCTCGACGTGACGGGCATCGCGCAGAGCGAGCGCGAGACGGAGGAGCTTGGGCGGCGCTTGAAGCAGGATGTGCGAGACGCGACCGGACTGACGCTCTCCATCGGGGCGGGGACGAACAAGACCGTGGCGAAGATCGCGTCGGACCTGCGCAAGCCGGACGGGTTGGTCGTGGTGCCGTTCGGGAGCGAGGCCGAATTCCTCGCGCCGATGCCGGTGCGGGCGCTGTGGGGCGTCGGGCCGAAGTCGGAGCAGGCGCTGCTGCGCGCCGGAATGCGCACGGTGGCGGACGTCGCATCGCGGCAGCCGGGCGACCTGGAGCGGATCCTCGGCTCGCGAGGCCCGTTCCTGCAGGCGATGGCGCGCGGCATCGACGATCGGCCGGTCGAGACGTCCTACGAGCGGAAGTCCGTCGGTGCGGAGACGACGTTCGCGCGCGACCTGGCGGACGGCCCGGAGCTGCGTTCGGAGCTGCGCGATCTCGCGCAGCACGTGGCATCGCGCATGCAGCTGATCGGTGTCCGCGGGCGGACGATCGCGGTCAAGCTGCGCTATTCGTACTTCAAGACGATCACGCGCCAGGCGAGCGTGAAGGATCCGATCGGCGCGGCGGCGGACATCGAGCGTATTGCGGCGCAGCTCCTCGAGAAGGTGGCGCAACCCGAGGATCGGTTTCGCCTGCTGGGCATCCAGGCATCGCATCTCGTCGAGATGGGCGACGAAGAACGTCAGCCGCGGCTGTGGGACGACGATCTCGACGTCTACCTGCGTGAGCGCGCCGTCGAAGGCTAACTCGCCAGCTCCTCGATGCGGCGGCGGGCGATGTCCGCGTACTCGGGCACGCTCTCGATGAGGAGCCAGTCGCGTCCATGTTTCTGCGCGGCGACCGCGAGCGTGCCGGCGCCGCCGAAGGGATCGAGGATCAGTTCGCCTGGATGAGAGGCTAGGAGCACCGCGCGTTCGATAAGCCCCAGCGGCTTCTGGGAGGGGTGCTTGCCATTCGCGCGCTCGCTGCTCGGCGTGACGGGGAACTGCCACAGATTGCGCATCTGCTTGCCGCCATTCATCTCCTTGGCGAGCCAGTAGTTGAAGGTCCAGCCTGTGGCCTTCGCCGGCGTCTCGTTCACGGCCCAGATGATCTGCTCGGTGCTCTCGGTGAGAGTGCGCGCCGTGATGTTCGGCTGCGCATTCGGCTTGAACCAGACGACGGAGTTGAGGATGCGGCGGTCCAGCCGGTGCTGGAGGAGGTAGCCCAGCTGGTAGATGTTGTGGTAGGTGCCGAAGACGAGGATGTTTCCGTTCGGCTTCACGACGCGGCATACCTCGCGCAGCCAGGCCTCGTTGAAGGCGACGAACTCGTCCGGCGTGAAGGCGTCCCACGCCTCTTCCATCGTGACATGGGAGGAGAACGCCCAGCCGAGCCCGTTCTTGCCCTTGCGGCCGCTGCCGGAGCCGATGTTGAACGGCGGATCGACGATGCAGTGGTCGATGCAGCCTTCAGGCCACGAACGCATGATCTCGAGACAGTTGCCGACGAGGAGGCGATTGGGCTCGAGCCGCGACGGGATGCGCGGCGGAGCCGCCTGCGCCGGTCGCCTCCTTCGCGTTGGTGGCATCGGTTGCCGTGCGGACATGGGGAGATTAGATCAACGTTACGATCGTCAAGGTATCAGGGAAAACCCTCGATTCCGCCTGATGTCTAGGGGCGCGCTGCCCTTCGTCGCTAGAATGAACAGGTGGCTCAACCGAAGACGATAGGCGAGTACATCGACGAGATCCGCAAAGGGCTGGTCTGCGGCCGCTGCGGGCGGTACGTCGGCAGCCTGGCGGCGAAGAAGTACCTGCCGCCGCCCTATCCCGTCGCCGTCGGCGCGATCCCACCGGATGACGAAGTGAGCTCGCTCGTCGCGTTCGAGTGGCACATGCTCGGGCTGCTGCGCGGCGGCAACTTCACCCTCCGCCACCCGGAGCGGGACGGCCGGTGCGTCACGATGCGGGAGTGGCTCGCGGACGAGGAAGCTGGCGAGCCTCAGGACGCGGAGTCCGCGCCCTGAGGCAGACCGGTCCAAGCGTCCACGACCGATTAGTGCATCCCGACCATGCGCCGGGCCGGGACGAGCCCTAGGATGGCTTTCGTGAGCCGAGACGGCCGCAGGTTATGTTCTGTGAACACTCCGGCCGTCAACTTCACCGTTTGGCCATAGAACGTGGCTATGGGGCCGTAGTACAATGCATCCTGAGAGGTGGGAATGAACGCCCCTGACGGCAAGGAGGACCGGACGGCGGCGCCTCCGCGCGTCCACGAGGTCCGGATGGGTGAACCAACCTGCCCACGTTGCCGTAAGGACTTTACAGCCAGTTATTGGAGCGGCGGGGTGATGGTCCAGGCACGATGTCTGAGTTGCGACCTCAAGTGGCCCCTGCCGGATGTCGTCTGATTATCCACCGCCCAACCAATTTTGGTCTGGAACGCCGGGGCGGCGCCTAACCGGCGGGTTGCCCGTCCCCTCTCGAAGGTATGACGAGATACATCATTGGGTGAGTGATGGCTAAGCAGAAGAACGTCGTAGAAGAAATTCTCCCGGAAGAGGAAGAGCTCGAGGAGGCGCTGCCGGTCCCCGTATCGGCGGTCGCGGCGCCGGCGCGCCCCGCGGCTCCGGCGGCGGAGGAGCCGCTGGGCGAGACCCCGGACTCGGTTGAGCTGTACCTGAACGAGATCGCCCGATACAAGCTCCTGCGGCCCGAGGAGGAGGTCTCGCTCGCGAAGGAGATCGAGAACGGGCGTATCCTCGAGGAGCTGACCGAAGTCCTCATCGAGGAGAACGCCACCGCTCCATCGACCGAGCAGCTCACCCTCCGCTTTCTCGCGGAGGTGCGGGACGGGTTGTCCCTGGTGCGCCGGTCGCGCGTGCTGAAGGGATTCCCGCAGCGCGGAACCTACTGGGACCAGCTGCACTTCCCGGGCCTCGAGGAGAACATCCAGAACAAGCTGGAGGAGAGCTTCGAGGAAGCCATCGCCAAGGCGACGAAGAAGCAGGTCGCCGACGTGCGGCGCCTGCTCATCACGCTCTCCGTCGCGCAGCGCATCCTGCCGCCTGAGACCGAGAAGGCGTTCAACGAGGCGATCGGACTGATCCAGAAGGGCGTCACGCGCCCAACGGACCGCTCGATGGCGGCGCGGTTGCGCGTGATCGTGCCGCACATCATCCGCGCGCGTGAGGACGCACAGCGCGCCGAAGAGCACATGGTGAACGCGAACCTCCGTCTGGTCGTAAGCGTGGCGAAGAAGTACGCCGGCCGCGGCATGCCGCTGATGGACCTGATCCAGGAAGGCAACGGCGGCCTTATGCGCGCGGTGGAGAAGTTCGAGCACCGCCGCGGGTTCCGCTTCAGCACGTACGCCACGTGGTGGATCCGCCAGGCGGTCGGCCGCGCGATCGCGGACAAGGGACGGACGATCCGCCTGCCGATCCACATCACGGAGCTAATCTCGAAGTACTCCCAGGCGCGCGAGCGACTGTTCCAACGACTCGGCCGGGAGCCAAAGACGAGCGAGCTCTCGAAGATGATGGGCATGCCGCCCGACAAGGTGCGTGAGGCCGCGCGCGCCCTCCGCCAGTCCGTGGTGTCGCTCGAGACGCCGGTGGGCGAAGAGGAGGAGGGGACGCTCGGCAGCGTGCTCGAGGACGTGATGGCGCCGTCGCCCGAGGAGGAGGCGTCGCGGCAACTGCTGCGCGAGCGCGTCCGCTCGGCGCTCGACGTGCTGACGCCGCGGGAGCGGACGGTGATCGAGTTGCGCTTCGGGATCAAGGACGGCCGGCCGCGGACGCTCGACATCGTGGGCAACGAGCTAGGCGTCACGCGGGAGCGCGCCCGCCAGATCGAGGCGCAGGCGCTGGACAAGCTGCGGCGCTCGAACGGGAACCTGCGCGGCGAGGGCGACTTCTAAACACCCGAACGTCTAAACACCCCAACGTCGCCCGCGCGATTCATCCATCTGCCGTTCGCGCAATGGTTCATTCGTACCTGCCTCCCGTGCGGGCGCCGACGCTACGCTTTCAGGAGGAGGCGACCTTGCGGGGCTGGTTTACAGAACATATGTATCGCTCTGGCCCCGCCGTATCTATACTTCGGCCTGACGCGCAAGCGTCTCGGCGAGCAGCTTCACTGGAAGTGGCCCCGCAGGCTTGGGAGACGCGACATGGTATTGAGCAAACTGAGGATGCCCGCACTCGGTGACGAGGCAGACGGGCGTTTCTACGCCAGCGACGACAATCCCCGGACGTTCGCCGACCTCCTCGAGCACGTACGCCGCGCGTTCGGAGACAAGACGTTGTTCCAGGAGAAGGTGCGGCGCGAGTGGCACCGCATCTCGCACGAGGTGGTGTACGAGCGCTCGCACGAGCTGGCGGCCGGCTTCGCCGCGCTAGGGCTGGAGCATGGGGACCGCGCCATCATGCTCCTCGAGAACAGCGCGGACTGGGCCGTTGTCTACTACGCGATCGTGCTGAACGGCGCGATCGCCGTGCCCATCTACTACGAGCTGAAGCCTTCCGAGATCGACCGGATGGTCGCGCACGCGGATGCGAAGCTCGCCATCGTCTCGCGTAAGACGCTGCCGAAGGTGCGCGAGCATCTGCCAGGTGTGAAGACGATCGTCGTGGTGCCGGAGCGAGGCACGAAGGAGACATCCAACGGCTTCCATTCGGGCGGCGCGGCCCGCCTCCTGTCGCTCGACGACGTGCTCGGCATGGTGACGCCGGACGCCCGGGCGAAGGTTGCGCGAGCAAGCGTACAGCCGGACGACGTCGCATCGATCGTCTTTACCTCGGGGACCTCGGGCGGGGCGAAGGGCGTGATGCTCACGCACCGGAACCTGATGGCGAATCTGCAGCAGGTGCGGCGGTCGATCCCGTTCAACGAGCGTGACCGGCTCGTGATGGTGCTGCCGATGCACCACGCGTTCCCGTTCATGGTGACAGTGGTCGTGGCGCCGTTCGTCGGCGGTGAGGTGACATTCGAGAACGATCTGCGCCGCATCCGCGACCGGATGGCGGAGGTGAAGCCGACGCTGTTCCTCGGCGTGCCGGCGCTGTTCGAGGTGATGTACCGGAACGTGCTGCACAGCATCGAGGTGCAGGGCCGGATGGAGCAGTTCCAGCGCGGCCTGCGCATCGTCGAGGCGACGAAGCAGCGCACCGGCATCAACATCGGGCGCATCGTCTTCCGCGAGCTGCACAAGCGGTTAGGCGGCAGCCTCCGCTTCATGGTGAGCGGCGGCGCGGCGCTGAATCCGCAGTTGGCGCGCAACTTCGCGCTCCTGGGCGTGCCGATCCTGCAGGGCTGGGGGCTCACAGAGGCTTCGCCGGTACTGTCGGTACAGCGGTGGAGCCCACGGAAGTTCTACCTGTCGAACTACTACGAGGAGCGCTTCGGCTCAATCGGGCAGCCGCTCGAAGGCGTCGAGATCGGGCTGATCGATGTGCCCGAGAAGGAGCTGTACGTGCATCTGCACGGCGAGGGCGAGCTGGTGGCGCGGGGCGACAACATCACGCCCGGATACTGGCGCGCACCCGAGGAGAGCCGCGCCATCAAGGTGGGCGAGTGGCTCCGGACGGGCGATGTCGGCCGGATCGACGAGGAAGGCAATATCTGGATCACGGGGCGGAGCAAGTTCGTCATCGTCCTCGATTCAGGCGAAAAGGTGCATCCGGACGAGATCGAGGAGAAGATCGAGGTGCATCCGGTGATCCAGGACATCGTGGTAATGGGGCGAAAGACCCGCGGGAAGACGCAGATCGTCGCAATCGTCTACCCGAACCGCGACGCGATCGAGGATCGGCTGGGTGAAGACCGGCTGACGGAAGAGGCCGTGCGCCGCATCGTGGAGGAGGCGGTGCGCGAGCAGGAGTCCAGCATCGCCGCGTACAAGCGCATCGCGGAGATCACGCTGACGGACGAACCGCTGCCGCGGACAGCTATCCGGAAGGTGATGCGCGGCCAGCTCGCCGAGAGCTACACCTTCGACCTGGAGCGGTGGGCACGGTCGTGGAAGGAGTTCCTGGAGGCGACGGCGGCGCCGGGCGGTGAGCCTGAGCCCGAAACGGTCCTCGCGTAGTCGCGGGGAGTCCAAGCTAGCAACAAAAGGGAGGAGCCCGATGGGGCTCCTCCCTTTCCGTTTGCCAGAGTGGGCGTTAGCGCGCGGCCTGCTCGTCAGTGATGGACCGCTCGATGCCGGCGCCGTCGTCGTCCTCGCCGCCCGCGGGGCGGACGTTGTCGGCACCCGTGGCGATGAACAGCGGCGCGAGCACGAGCGTGATCGTCGCCAGGAGCTTGATCAGCACGTGCAGCGAGGGGCCGGCGGTGTCCTTGAAGGGGTCACCGATGGTATCACCGACGACGGCGGCCTTGTGCGCCTCGCTGCCCTTGCCAAGGACGTTGCCAGCCTCGTCCTTGAGGCCGCCCGACTCGATGAACTTCTTCGCGTTGTCCCAGGCGCCGCCACCGTTGTTGAGCACGGTGGCCATCATGATGCCGCCGATCGTGCCGACGATGAGCACGCCCGCGACGGCGAGCCAGCCCGAGGCGTCCAGGTACTCGTTGCCGCCGACGACGACGGACGAGTCGCGCGTATAGCGGAAGATGAGGCCGACGACGACCGGCAGGCCAACCGCCAGCACGCCCGGCAGGATCATCTGGCGGAGGGCGGCGCGGGCCGTGATGTCGACGGCCGCGGCGTAGTCGGGGCGCGACGTGCCGGCCATGATGCCCGGATCCGCCCGGAACTGGCGCCGGACCTCCTCGATGATGGCGCCGCCGGCGTTGCCCACGGCGCGGATCGCCAGCGAGCTGAACAGGAAGACGAGCATTACCCCCAGCAGGCCGCCGACGAAGACGTCGACGTTGGCGAGGTCGATCGGTAGCTCCTCGGTGAGGGGGATGCCGAGCCGTTCCTTGATCTTGTCGAGATAGGCGGAGAAGAGCAGGAACGCCGCGAGTCCGGCGGAGGCGACCGCATAGCCCTTGGTGAGCGCCTTCGTCGTGTTGCCGACGGCGTCGAGCTTGTCGGTGATCTCGCGGGCGCTGGCGGGCGCGCCGGACATCTCGTTGATGCCGCCGGCGTTGTCGGTGATGGGACCGAAGGTGTCCATGCTGAGGATGTACGCCGCGGACATGAGCATGCCCATGGTGGCGACGGCGGTGCCGAAGATGCCCGTCGTGAAGTCGGGCACGCCGGCGATGTCGGCCTGCGAGCCAAGCACGAACGAGATCACGAGCGCGAGGCCGATCGAGATGGCCGTCATGAACGTGGTCTCGTAACCCACTGCCGTGCCGATGATGGCGTTCGTGGCCGGACCGGTGCGAGATGCTTCGGCGATCTCCTTCACGGGGCGCCACGACCCCGCAGTGTAGTACTGCGTGATGTAGACGAACGCGATCCCCGTCGCGATGCCGACGAGGCCGCAGAAGAAGAACCAGTGCCACGAGTCATCGAGCATGGCATACGTGGCGATGAAGAGACCGGCGACCGACAGGATCGAGACGATGTAGTAGCCGTAGTTGAGCGGCGTCATGGGATCCTGCTTGCTGTCGGGCGCGTCATCGGCGAAGAGCGGCACGGACATCAAGCCGACGATGGTCGCGATGATGCCGAACGAGCGCAGCACAAGCGGGAACATGATCCACTCGATGTCGCCGGTAGTGGCGAAGATGGCCACGCCGAGGATCATTGCGCCGATGTTCTCGGCGGACATGGACTCGAACAGGTCGGCGCCACGGCCGGCGCAGTCGCCTACGTTGTCACCGACGAGGTCGGCCACGACGGCGGCGTTGCGAGGGTCGTCCTCGGGAATGCCCGCCTCGACCTTGCCGACCAGGTCGGCGCCGACGTCGGCGGCCTTCGTGTAGATGCCGCCGCCGAGCTGCGCAAAGAGCGCGACGAAGCTGGCGCCGAAGCCGAAGCCGACGATGAGGAACGGCGCGATTTCCGGCGGGTTATCGAGGATGCGGCTGTAGACGAGGAAGATGCCCGAGACGCCGAGCAGGCTGAGCGCAACGACGAGGAACCCCGATACGGCGCCGCCACGCAAGGACACCGTGATGGCGTCCTTGAGGCTGTGCTGCGCTGCGGCCGCGGTGCGTACGTTCGAGCGCACGGCGATGAACATGCCGATGTAACCCGCGAGACCGGAACAGAACGCGCCCACGAGGAAGGCGATGCCCGTGAGCAGGCCCTCCTCCCACGGCTCGACGACCTCCTCCTCGCCGAAGCTGATCGTGCCACCGTCCGAGACGATGGGCTTCACGCCTTCGGAGATGGCGCCGACGATGACGCCCACCGCGACGGCCGTCACGAGCGCGAGGATCGCGATCGTGCGGTACTGGCGCGAGAGGAACGCCATTGCGCCCTCGAAGATCATGCCGGCGATTTCCTGCATCGCATCCGTGCCGGAGTCTCGCCGCAGGACGTCGTAGGCGAGCCAGATGGCAAACAGAGCGGCAGCGCCGCCCGCGAGCGGCACCAGCCAGAGTGCGAGTTCCATGATCCCTCCTCGTTCCTCGCCGCCCGGGCGCGAATCGGCAGGTATGCAGACACACAAAAGGAGGCGCCCGCGCACCTCCGTTTAGAGCGGGGCAAGTCTAACCCCGCGTATGGTGACGATCAAGGAATCGTGAACCTGTCAAGGGGTGCGCGCTGCCGCCGACGGCGCGCGCACCCCCTGTATCAGCACCGCGCGCCGACGGACCGCAGGACCATCACAAGGTCAAGACCGTTCAGCCGTCCGTCGCCGTTGAGGTCGAAGCGGAGGTCCGGCGGCTTGCGTCCGAGCTGTTTGACCATAACCAGCACGTCATCCAGGCCGACCGAGCCGTTCCCGTTCAAGTCCGGACAATCGACAGGCGGCGTCGTCGGCGCCGAGTCCGGCGTGCTGGTCGGCGTCGCGCTCGGCGCGACAGGCGTGTGCGTCGCGGTCGGCACGGCGGTGTTCGTTGGCGTGGCGGTGGGCGGCACCGGCGTGTTGGTGGCCGTCGGAACGGGCGTATTGGTGGCCGTCGGCGGGACAGGTGTGTGCGTGGATGTCGCCGTCGGCGGCACTGGCGTGTTCGTCGGCGTCGGCACGGGCGTATCGGTCGGCGTCGGCTCGGGCGTGTGCGTTGCCGTCGGCGGGACAGGCGTGCTCGTCGCCGTCGGCGGCACAGGCGTATTTGTCGGCGTCGGCACGGGCGTGTCGGTCGGCGTCGGCTCGGGCGTGTGCGTCGCCGTCGCTGACGGCGTAGGTGTGGCGAGAGGACCGACGCCGATCCCGGCGACGTTTGTGGCCGGGATCACCTCGACGCCCATCGTCGACGCCGTCACTGAGTTGAGGTACATGCCCTCCGTCAGCGCCACGGTGACGTTGAAATGCAACGAGATGCTGCCGTTGCCCGGCACGGGTATCCAGTCCCACCAGGTCAGGGTCTGGCCCGAAACATCAGGGTCGAACGCGATGTCGCCGGTCGTGCTGCCGGGGACGTAGCTGAAGCCCGAAGGCAGCGCATCGGTGACCGACTCGAGGCGGACCGGGAACGAATTCGGGTTCGACAATGTGATTGTGTAACCGTTCGTGCCGCCGACATCGGTCTGTGGCGCGTCGGCTGACTTCGACAACACCAGCGCGTCTAACGGCGTCAGCGTCGTCGAGTGGGAAACCGATACGGACGCGCCGGGCGCGAGGCTGCGGCGCCAGCTCAGTCCCACGGCGTTCTCCGTCTCGGAGGCGCAGACACAGGAGTTCGACAGGTCGGCCCGGAGGTTGATCGCGGACCAGAGCGTGCCGCTGGCCCCTTCGAAGTAGCGGTCGCCGGTTGCCGATGGCGTGAAGCGCAGCTCCTGCATCGGCGCGGCGCCGTTCGGCGTCGTCGTACAGGCAACGGAGGCAGAGGCGGCGTTCAGCGCGCCATAGCCGAAGTCGGAACCGCCAACGAAGCAGTTGCCGGCGCGGTAGAGGACGATGTTGCGCGTGCCGGTGCTTCCGTTCCGGACGGAGACCTGCGTGCTATAGCTGTCCTGTCCGACGACGTAGGTGTCGACCTGCGTGATCTGGACGCCCGTTGAACCGGCGTTGACTACGGTCGTGATCTGGTACGGGTCGGCTGGCGTGCCCGAGCCCGTGACGGCGCTCTGGGACACCGGCGTGAATGGCGTGTACACCAACGATGTGGATGTCCCGGCATGGCTGAAGAAGTCAGGGGCGAAGACGGTGCTGCCGACGGCGATGATCGTCCCGCAGTCGGCGAGATCGAGCGATGACGGGAAGAAGCTCGACGCCGTGGCGTTCTCGAGCGTGACCTGGCAGCTCAAGTCGTCGGCGACAACGATGCGTTCGATTGGGCCGGAGGCGACGATCTCGGCGGTCCCGGCCGCGGCCGAGCTACGCAGTCCGATGTAGGTGGCTCCGCCGGCGGCAACCATGCCGACAAGCAGGAGCAAGCGCATGCACTTCATTCACGCTACCCCCCAGGTGCATGCCACCCCTCTGTGACTGATCATCGGCCAGGATCGATGAAACATGTTGCATGTGTCCGAATGCGGCGAGGTGGGTCACGAGGCGGACCGCGGACCGGCAGGCGTCTCGTTGACACTCAAAATAGGCGGTGTTATGGTCGAATTCGCTTCAACTCTGACGTTCACGTAAGGCTCGGCTACCGGGCCGTCGGATTGTGACAGAGGCAGCCATGACACAAGCGCACCAGTCGGTCATCACGGATGAAATGCGAGCGGCGGTGGGCGTCGAGGGGCCGCCAATGACGCTCGAGGTCGAGAAGACGAACTGCCGCATGTTCGCCCGCGCCGTCGGGCACACCGACCCGATCTTCTACGACGAGGCGGCAGCCATGGCGCGAGGGTTTCGGAGCGTGGTGGCGCCGCCCGGGTTCATGGGGACGCCGGTCTTCAACCCGAACCGTCCGCCGGGCGCGCCGGGCGAGATGGGCGGCGGCCGCTTCAACGTCCCCTACAAGCGCGTCCTGAACGGCGGCACGGAGTACGAGTACTTCCCGGACCCTCCGGACGGCGACGTGATCTGCGCCGGGGACACAATCACAGCGCGGACGAAGATCACCGGGTTCGAGGAGCGCGAAGGCAGCCTCGGGCCGATGCTCATCACCAGCCGGGAGACGACGTACACGAACCAGGACGGCAAAGTCGTCGCCAAGATGTACGGTACGACGATCCAGTACTAGGAGGCGAAGCCGTGGCACAGGTGTACTTCGAGGACGTCAACGTCGGCGACGAGATCCCGCAGCTGAAGAAGAACTGCTCCACGCAGCAGCTGGTAATGTGGGCGGCCGGCTCCGGAGACTTCTACCAGATTCACTACGACAAGGACTTCGCGCAGCGCACCGGGTTAAAGGGGCTCATCGTACACGGCGCGCTCAAGAACGCATTCCTCGGCCAGTTGCTGCACGATTGGGCGGGTGAGAAGGGCCAGATCCGCAAGTTTGGCTGTTCCTATCGCGGTATGGATGAGCCCGACCAGGACATCCTGTGCCGCGGCGTCATCACCAGGAAGTATGCGGACGGCGGAAAGAACTTCGTAGAACTGGATGTCTGGACGGAGAAGCCCGACGGGACGAAGACATCGCCGGGGACGGCCGTGGTGACGTTGCCGTCGAAGTCCTAGACCCCGCGCGGCGAGCACGAACAGGAAAGGGATTATGGCGGACGAGTTTGAGATCACCGATGAGATGCGCGCCCAGATCGGTCAGGAAACCGAGCCCTGGACGTATGAAGTCACGACGACGAGCGTGCGCATGTACGCCCGGGGCATCGGCTCCGACGACCCGATTCACTACGACGTCGACTTCGCGAAATCACAGGGGTTCCGGAGCATTGTCGCGCCCCTGGGCTACATCGGCACGCCGGTGTACCTGCCGGGGCGCAACGACCCGACGTTCGGGTTCCCGCGGCGAGGCGGCGGGCCGCGTCTGAACCTCCCGATGAAGGGATTGCTCGACGGAGGCACCGAGACCGAGTACTTCGACGTCATCTGCGCGGGCGATGTGCTCGAGGAGACATCGCACCTGGCGGACCTGAAAGCGCGCGGCCGCATGCTCTTCGTGACGAATGAGTCCGTCTTCAAGAACAAGGCGACCGGGCAGATCGTCGCGAAGCAGCGGCTGACCTCGATTCACCTCTAAGCGGCAGCGAACGGAGCGCAACATGGCGGAGCAAACGTACTTCGAGGACGTGACCGAAGGCCAGGAGATCGGGCCGATCAAGATCACGCCGGACAAGCAGCAACTCGTGAAGTTCGCGGCCGGAAGCGGAGACTTCAACCCGCTGCATTTCGACGAGGACTTCCCCATGATCAAGGCGATGGGCCTCAGCGGCACCATCGTCCACGGGCGGTTCAAGTACGCGCAGGTGGGCCGGCTGCTGCTCCAGTTCGCCGGTTACAAGGGCCGCGTCAAGAAGTTCGGCGTCACCTACCGGGGCATGGACTTTCCCAACAGGGAGATCACGGTCAAGGGCGTCGTCACCGCAAAGAAGCAGGAAGGCGGCGAGAACCTCGTCGAGCTGGACATCTGGACCGAGGACCCCGAGGGCAAGAAGACGACGCCCGGCAACGCCGTCGTGGCGCTGCCGGGCCGCGGCTAACGCGCCGGACCGGGCGCAAGGAGACTTCCATGGGTGCACTCGAAGGGAAGGTGGCCGTCGTCACCGGCTCCGGCCGCGGCATTGGCCGCGGCATCGCGCTGCTGTTCGCGCGCGAGGGCGCGAAGGTCGTCGTCAACGACCCGGGCGTGAATACGGACGGCTCGGGCCACGATAACGGCCCCGCCGACCAGGTCGTTGGCGAGATCAAGCAGGCTGGCGGCGAGGCGGTGGCGAACTACGACTCGGTCGCGACGGTCGAGGGCGGCGAG
>Ga0073934_10002113_pt1 | contig 43272 bp, 50 predicted proteins | sample LarsenN4metaG_FD_76834 | JGI IMG/M metagenome (GOLD analysis project Ga0073934, IMG submission 76834) | Hot spring sediment bacterial and archeal communities from British Columbia, Canada, to study Microbial Dark Matter (Phase II) - Larsen... ...
GCGCCGACGCTGGCGATGGTTCGACCGCCTCGTTAGACTGGTCGCCAAGCGCGCGCCCGCCTCGGTCAGGACGGTTGAGACGGAGACAGCGCCGAGAAACGGGCGAGGCGGTTCGTCATGATGGGCTTTCACATCGCGCAGACGTCGTTCGCCGCGGCGCGGATTGCATCCTGACAATCCAATCGTCCGGCCTACGCCTTCCTCACAACGCCTTCGAAAACGACGCGGCCCGCCGTGAACCGCCCGGCGTTTCCCAAAAGCGACAGGAGCGCGCGGTCAAGCTCGGCGACGAGCGGCAGCCGGTCGGGGACGAGCCGCCCGACGAAGGCGTTGAACCATTGCGTCTCAAACGACGCGCACGCCGCCTCGACGACGGCGAACTCCGCCTCATCGATCTTGTGTTCGTCTTCCGTGATGTAGGGCTGGTCGTCGCCGTAGATGAACGTCTTCATCGCGCCGTAGAGCGCCTTGTCGACAATCCAGCTCTCGCGAATGCGCTTTTGCACAAAGCTGTGCGTATAGAGTTCATTGCCGACGATGATTCCGCCGGGTTTTAGAACGCGCCGCATCTCCGCCATCGTCCTTGGAATGTCGACATGATGGAGGATGTCAATGAAAAGGACGAGATCGAACGAATTGTCAGGATAGGTCAGCGCCTCTGACGGCATTGCCTGAAAGTTTACGCCGGCGTAGCCGAACGCCGCGCAGCGCCGCCGCGCGATCTCGATGATGTCGGTCGAGATGTCGAAAGCGTCAACCTCGGCGCCGAGCCGGGCGAGGCGTATCGCGTCCTCGCCGAACCCGCAGCCCGGCGCGAGCGCCCGCTTTCCCTTAAGGTCGTGCGCGAGAAGGCGGTCATAGGCGGACCAGAAGGCGTTGTGCCGTCGCCGCTTGACGTCCTCGATAACGTCGAAGTTGACGGGCGTCAGCTTCTCCGTCACCTTCGCCGCCGCGTAGCCGCGGTGATAGTCGATCTCGCGCTGCTGGCGCGGGGTCAGATCCCCAGGCATCAGAGCAACATCGACGCCGGCTCTTCGATATATCCCTTGAAAGCCGCGAGGAACGCTGCGCCGACCGCGCCGTCGACGACGCGGTGATCGCAGGTCAAGGTGACGGTCATCACGTTCCGGATGACGATCGCGCCGTTCCTGACGACGGCGCGGTCCTCGCCGGCGCCGACCGACATGATCGCGCCATGCGGCTGGTTGACGATCGAGGCGAAGGACGTGATCCCGAACATGCCGAGATTGGAGACCGAGAACGTCCCGCCCTGATACTCTTCGGGTTTCAGTTTCTTGACCCGGGCCCGCGCCGCCATGTCCTTTATTTCCGCCGAAATCCGCTTCAGGCCCTTCGTCTCCGCCTTCCAGACGATCGGCGTGATGAGCCCGCCCTCGATCGCGACCGCGACGCCGATGTCGGCGTGCTTGTGGAGAAGGATCGCGTCATCCGTAAACGTCGCATTGGCCGCCGGAACCTTCTTTAGGGCCATCGCCGACGCCTTGATCACGAAATCGTTCACCGAGAGTTTGTAGGCGTCCTCTCCTTCCTTCGGCGATACGGCGTTCAGGGCCGCCCGCGCCTCAAGGAGCTTCGTCAGCTCAACGTCGATATTGAGCGGGAAATGCGGAACTTCGTTGTTGAACGACTGCGTCAGGCGTCGCGCGATCACCTTGCGCATGCCGTCGAGCTTCACGGCCGTATAGCTGTCGGCCGGATAGAGGCGCGGATCGACGCTCGCCGGCGCGATCGCGGGCGCAGCGGGCGCTTTCGCGGCGATGGCGCCCTTCGGCGCCGCATCAATGTCGCGCTTGACGATCCGGCCATGCGGACCCGAGCCTTTGAGCGCCGCAAGGTCGATCCCGGCGGCCCTTGCAAGACGCCTTGCGAGCGGCGAGGCGTGGATACGGTCGCTCGCGCGGCTCTTTTCCTCGGCCGCTTGCGGGGTCGGCGCCGCCCCGGACGCGTTCCGGGCCGACGGAGCGGGGGCGGCTTTGGCGTGCGCCTCCTCCGTTCGCTTCGCGGACAGCTCCCCGGCAGGCAAGGGAGCGGAGCCGCCATTCGCCTTCGGCGCCTTGCCGATGTCGCCCCTGTTCTCGCCGTCGCCGAGCAGGACGGCGATCGTCGCGTTGACCTTCACATGCTCCGTACCCGCTGGAACGAGGATCTGCCCGACGACGCCCTCATCGACCGCTTCGACTTCCATCGTCGCCTTGTCGGTCTCGATCTCGGCGATGACGTCGCCGGAGGCGACCTTGTCCCCGACTTTGACCTTCCATTTGGCGAGGGTGCCTTCCTCCATCGTCGGCGACAGGGCGGGCATGAGAATTGGCGTCGGCATCGGCGGTTCCGTCAATGGGGTCCGAAATTGGATGAATTGAGGTCTTTATCGGTAAACCGCGTCGGCGTCCATTTGGCGTTGCGCCGTTCGATACGGGCCGCCGCCGTTTCCGCGCCGTAGTCCATCGGCGCTTCGGCGACGCCTGCGAATTCCTTCATGCCAAGCCCCGCGACATTGAGAGTCGAGCGGATGTTGTCGCCCGCGCCCGTCGCCGCCGCGATGTAGACGCCGCACGATTTGCAGATCAGGAAATCGGCTGTCTGAAGCGCGAAGCGGTAGCGCAGAACATCTTCCGCCCTTGCGTCAATCACGACCTCGCCGTCGGGATCTGAAATATTGACTGCGCCGACGCGCCGGCAGAACTCGCATTGGCAGGTGCGCACGCCCAATTCCTGCGGCGTCTTCCGCGTTTGAAAGGACGCTTTCAAGCGGCCGCAATGGCATCGCCCGGCGTAAATCACGCCCTACTCCCTGTACATCACGCCCTTCACCGCCGCGACGATTTTGTCCGCGTTCGGAAGGCTAAGGGCTTCGAGGTTCGCCGCATAGGGTAGCGGCACGTCCTCCTGCGTGACCCGCGCCGGCGGCGCGTCGAGATAGTCGAAGGCGGCCCACGTCGCCTGCCAGCCGACTTCGGCGCCGACGCCGCACGGCGCCCAGCCTTCCTCCACGGTGACGATGCGATTGGTCTTTTTGACAGACTCGATGATTGTCGCCGTATCCATCGGGCGTAGCGTCCGGAGATCAATGACTTCGGCGGAGATCCCTTCCTCCGCGAGCTTTGCCGCCGCTTCAAGCGCGAACTTCACGCCGCGCGAATAAGAGACGATGGTGACGTCCGATCCCTCCCGCGCGATTTTCGCCCTGCCGATCGGAACGATCCAGTCCTCGACTTTCGGCACGTCCATTGTGTCGCCGTAAAGCAGTTCGTGTTCGAGGAAGACGACCGGGTTCGGGTCGCGGATCGCAGCCTTGAGGAGGCCTTTCGCGTCCGCCGCCGAATAGGGCGAAATGACGATGAGGCCCGGCACGTTCGAATACCAGGCGGCGTAGTCCTGGCTGTGCTGCGCGGCGACGCGGCTCGCGGCGGCGTTGGGGCCGCGAAAGACGATCGGCGAGCCCATCTGGCCGCCCGACATGTAGCGCGTCTTCGCCGCCGAGTTGATGATGTGGTCGATCGCCTGCATGGCGAAGTTCCAGGTCATGAATTCGACGATCGGCTTTAGTCCCGCGAACGCCGCGCCGACGCCGAGCCCTGCAAACCCATATTCCGTGATCGGCGTATCGATGACGCGCGTCGGTCCGAATTCTTCGAGAAGCCCGCGGCTGACCTTGTAGGCGCCTTGATATTGCGCGACCTCCTCGCCCATCAGGAAGACGTCAGGATCGCGGCGCATTTCCTCCGCCATCGCATCGCGCAAGGCGTCGCGCACCGTCGTTGGGACCATTTCAACGCCGTCAGGGAGATCCGGGTCGCGCGGCGCCGCGACAACCGCCGGCGACGGCGCAGGCGTCGGCGGCGGGGCGACGGCTTCGGCGGACTTCGGCGCCCCCGCCGCGCCATTGCTTTTCGCCGGCTGCGCCTCGCCGGCGCTTTCGCCGTCGCCGAGAAGAAGGGCGATCTCGGTGTTCACCTTCACGTTCTCAGTTCCGGCGGGAATGAGAATCTTGCCGATGACGCCTTCGTCGACCGCCTCGACCTCCATCGTCGCCTTGTCGGTCTCGATCTCGGCGATGACGTCGCCCGATGAAATCTTGTCCCCCTCCTTCACCTTCCATTTGGCAAGCGTCCCCTCCTCCATGGTCGGCGAGAGGGCGGGCATGAGGATCGGCGTCGGCATTGAAAATCCCTGCAAATTTCGGCCGGCCGAAGGTGCGCCGCCGCAATCGGCGGTAGCTAGCCGCAATGAGCCGGCTTGAACAAGTGTTACCTTATCCGGCGAAACGTCCCGCCGCAGGGGCGCGCGAGACCTTATCCGAAGAGCTTTCCCGGCGACCCTGGCTTCATGCGGATGAGCCGCGAGGTTTTGACTGCCGCCTTTCGGTGATGGACGACCGCCTGATAGCCTGGATCCTTCACCATGTCGGCGAAGGCCGCTGCGCTCGGATACTCGGCGACGAAGGCGAGATCCCACCGCTCATCTTCAGGTCCGATCAGCACCGCCTCCGGCTTTCCGGCCCAGACGATCTTCCCGCCGACGCCCGTGAAAAAAGGCTCGCTCGCCCGTCCGTATTCGGCGTAGGCCTCAGCGCCTGTCGCGGAGCGCCCGTCCTCATACTTCGCATTCTTCCGCAGCCGGATGAGATTGAGCATCCAGATCGGTCCGTCGTCGGCGAGCCTCATGAACGCCGCGAACTGGTCGCGCTTCGGATCGACATGTCTCGCCATTTTTCGCCCCTTGCTCCTACCCCTTGCTCCACCGTTCGAGCTTTGGAATCCCCGCTGAGAAAAACCCCGCGAGGAAGCCCGGATACCCCATTTGCTTCAGCTTCGCCTTCACGAAGGCCTGCATCTCTTTCGCGGTCATCGTCGGCTGCGTGAAGGCGCCGCCCTTGTAGCAATGGCTGCAATATTTCGAACTTTTCGAACCGTCCCGTTCGCTGCCGCCGCCTTCCGGATCCTTTTTCATCGGCATTGCGCAGCTTTGACATTGAGCGGCCATCGTCGCCTCCTTCATTTCGCATTGGGGTCGGCCTGCATAAGGCCGAACAAATTCCCCTCGGTGTCCTTGAAATACGCGAGCCAGCCGACTCCCTTGATCGGCATTCGATCGACGACCTGGCGCCCGCCCGCCGCCTTCACCTTTTGCGAGGCGCCGTCGAGATCAGGAACGTCAATAGTGTTGAGGTATGAATTGAGGGGCTGCATGTCCGCCGGCGGCGGACTTCGTCGCTTCATCAGACCGCCGTCGATGCCGGGCGTTCCCGCTTCGCCGGTGCGGATGAGCCAATAGGCCGGTTCGCCCGCGCCCCAGCGCTCGATCTTCCAGTCGAACACCGACTTGTAGAAGGCGATCGCCCGTTCCGGGTCGTCGGCGTGGATTTCGAAATGCACCGGCCGCATGTTGTCTCTCCCGCGCGGATTGCCGCGCCGCCAATCTTGCGCCTTTCGCGCCGCGATTAGAAGAAGGCGAACGCGACCGCGCCGTCCTTCGGCAGCAGGACCGCCATCCCGTCCTCCGCCAGTCTCACATTGGTCGGCCGAACCTTCGAAACGCCGCGCATGAAAATGCGTTTTGCGACCGGATTGTCCGGCGCCGGCGTCAGATGCGTCAAGACGAGCCATTCGGCGCCGGCTTCATTCGCCGCGCGCGCCGCCTCTTCCGGGCTCGTGTGGTAAGATGGAATATCGGCGAGGATTTGCGCCGTGTTGGCGGCGCCCGCCTTTGACGCCGCCGCCCCCATTTTTGCGACGATGTGATTGGCTTGCGCCTCGTGGATGAGGAGGTCCGCGCCCTTGGCGTTTTCAACAAGCGTTTGCGAATAGGCGGTGTCGCCGGAAATGACGACGCTTCGCCCCTGATAATCGAAGCGGAAGCCGACCGCGCCGACGACCGGAAAATGCCCGACCGGAAAGGCTGTCACCGTGAGGCCGCCTTCATCGAAGATGACGTTTGCCGCCTCGCTCGCAAACGGCGCCGCGACCATGCCGGCGGTTGCGGTCGGCGCAATCGACTCGCCGTGGTGCGCCGTGCGGTAGCCGTTATCGAGCGCGAAGGCCTCATTCTCGCCGTCGACGACGCGCTCAACGCCAGCGGGTCCGTAAACGGCGAGGCGTCCAGCGCGTCCGCCGACCCAGGAGCCGAGATTGGCCTCGCTCAAGTCGCCGATATGATCCGAATGAAGATGCGTCAGGAAGATTGCGCCGAGCTTGCCGCCGGGAATGCCGGCGGCTGCGATCGTCTCCCAGCTGCCGGTGCCGGCGTCGACAAGGTAGAAGCGGCCGCCTGCAAATACGGCCGTGCAGGTCTGCGCGCGCGCCTTGGACGGCAGGGGCGAACCAGTGCCGCAGAAGAAGACCTTGAGGCCGTCGCCGTCCAAGAGCGGCGCGGCACGGGACGTAAAATTCTGTTCGAGGGCCTTATCAAGCAGTCGGTCCTCAACCGCCGGAACGCGCATCGCGACGGCGAAGAGAACCAAGAGCGCCGCCGCTCCGACGGCGAGCCATACGAGAATCCTGCCCATAAGCCGCTCCATCCTCGCTGCGACGCCGACTATCGCCGTTCCGCGTCGAAAAAGACAATCGCCGTCAGCAGTCGCGGCCGGCGGCAATTTCACCGTCTCGAAAGGAAACTCATCGTCGCCGTTCGCGCCTGCCCGTCGCGATTGCGACGCGGGCGAGGGCTCCCGGCAATCTCATGAGACCGCGGGCCTCCTCAAGCCGGCGGCAAGGAATGAAGGATCCGCCGGCCCAAAAAACGGCGCTTCGCATCACGCCACGTGACAAATTATTCCGTTAACCAACGATCCCGTTGATTTCACGAGGAAACAAAATTTCATCCCCCTCCTTGACGCCGGTTTTATAATGCGCGCGTCGCAATCGAAGGTCCGCGCCGCGCATGAATGCCTGTCCCGCCATAGCCCGCCGTCGGATCGGCGCCGCGGACCTTATCGGCGTGGACGCAGATTATGCGCAGAAAATCGCAACGATCCGCAAGCGGATTGACGTCATGACGCGGCGGGGCTGTCGGCTGCGCCGAATGACCCGGCACGCAATGAACGACCGCGACGCGGCGCCCGGTTTGACGTCCGCCGCCTGCGCGGCTGGCGATCGGGGCGCCCTTTCGAACGGGCGGAACGTCGGCGATCGCGCCCGAACCCCGCGGAAAGAGCCGACACGACGCAGCGAGGCGCGCATCAAAGGGCGCCCCGGCGGCGCGTCCCGCCGCCCGCGCCCGGCGCCGCACGCGCCGCTGGCGCGCCTTCAATCCCGCCGGACCGCGACAGTCGATGATTTCCGCTTGCATCCGCGCGCGACTGCCTGTTTTCTCGCCGCCGGGGCGGTCTGTTGGGGCGGGCGCGAGGGCTCGGGCGCTTATGACATTGATCCTCGGAATCGTGGCGGCGGCGGCCTTTCTGCTTGGCGGCGTCGTCGGGGTGGCGGTCACCTTCGCGATGGCGCGGCGGAAATTCGCCGCCATGAACGAGGCGGCGGCGGCGGCCGGCCAGCTCATCTCGGCCCACTCGCAGCAGGCGCTGACCGACCTTGCGGACGCTCACGCGCGCGCCGAGACGATGATCAACACGATCGAGAACGCGCGGCTGTCGACGGGAAGGGCCAAGCTCTCCGTCACCGGCCTCATGAACGACATCGCCCGCTCGAAGGAAAAGTTCGAAGCGGCGGCTCAGGAAGACTGGTTCGAGAGCGCGCTTTTGACCCGCCTCACCCGTCGCAACGAGGCGCCGGCGGAATAGGCCGCCGCCGATTTTCGCAAACGGATCGACTTTTCGGGCGCTCAGGCGTTGAAGCGGAAAAGCATCACGTCGCCGTCGCGGACGACATAATCCTTGCCTTCAAGGCGCATCCTGCCCGCCTCCTTCGCGCCGACTTCGCCGCCGAGCGCGATGTAGTCGTCGAAGGCGATCGTCTCGGCGCGGATGAAGCCGCGCTCGAAATCCGTGTGGATGACGCCCGCCGCCTGCGGCGCCGTCGCCCCGACGGGGATCGTCCAGGCCCGCGCCTCCTTCGGGCCCGCGGTGAAATAGGTCTGCAAGCCGAGGAGGCTGAAAGCCGCGCGGATCAGCCGATTAAGCCCGGGCTCTGCAAGCCCGATCGCCTCGAGGAACTCCCGTTGTTCCGCGTCGTCGAGCGGCGCGATCTCCGATTCGATGCGCGCCGAGATCGCGACGAAGGCGGCGCCCTCCTTCTTTGCGGCCTCCTCGACCTTTCGCGAATAGGCGTTGCCGGACGCCGCCGACGCCTCGTCGACATTGGCGACGAAAAGGACCGGCTTCTGGGTGAGGAGCTGCAGGCCCTTCCACGCCTTCGCTTCATCCGGCGCGACCTCGACGCGGCGCGCGGGCTCCCCGCTCCGCAGCATGACGAGCGCGCGGTCGACGAGGGAGAGCGCCGCTTTCGCGTCCTTGTCGCCGCCCTTCGCCCGCTTTTCGAGCGCGCCCCGCCGCTTCTCGAGACTGTCGAGATCGGCGAGCATCAGCTCCGTTTCGACGATCTCGAAATCGGCGAGCGGATCGATGCGGCCGGAGACATGCGTGACGTCATCGTCTTCAAAGCAGCGAAGGACGTAGATGACAGCGTCGGTTTCGCGGATGTTGGCGAGAAACTGGTTGCCGAGCCCCTCGCCTTGCGATGCGCCTTTGACAAGGCCCGCGATGTCGACGAACTGCATCCGCGCCGGAACGATCTGCGCCGACTTTGCGACCGCAGCGAGCTTTTGAAGGCGCGGCTCCGGCACCGCGACGTCGCCGACATTGGGCTCAATCGTGCAGAACGGATAGTTCGCCGCCTGCGCCGCCGCGGTTCGCGTCAGGGCGTTAAAGAGCGTCGATTTTCCGACATTCGGCAGGCCGACGATGCCGCAGCTAAGTCCCATTTTAAGCTCCTACGCCGCTGCGCCCCTTCCGGCGCGGCCCGGCCAGCGATGAAAGAACGTGAAGTAGAACAGCGCGAGATAAACAAGCGCCATGCCGAGCCACATCATGCCCCGGATCATTTTGTCGAGTTCGCCGCGGCCGTAAGCGCCGGCGCCGATCGCCTTCTCGCCGACGGCGGAAAGGTCAGCCGTCGCCCCGAGTTCGACAAGCGCCTCGCGGAGCGCCGCGGCGTGATTGAACGAATTGTACGCGAAGATCGCGAGAAACAGGATCGTCAACGAGAAGAAGCCGAACGCCGTGACCTTGAGGCCGCTCGGCGCCCGGCCGAGGAAATAGAAAAGCGCGACCGTGTAGGCGGAAACGATGGTGAAGAACACCGAAATGCCGCTCAGCGTCAGTTCCATCATCGCCGTCATCTGTTCGGTGATGTCGGCCTCGCTCATGGAAAGTCTCCGGATGCGGGATCGTCGACGGGCCTCGCCTTCGCGGGTTTCGGCGGCGCGAGCGCCTGCGCGACGGCGGTCGCAAACCGGGCGTCGCCCTCGACGAGGAATGGCGCTGACTTCGCAATCGCCGCAAGCAGCGGATCGAGCCAGTCGCGATCGGCCTTGGCGAAGTCGCCGAGCACGTGGCCGGTGACGCGCGTCTTGTCGCCCGGATGGCCGATCCCGATCCTCACGCGCCGGAAGTCGGGGCCGATATGATCATCGATCGAGCGAAGGCCGTTATGACCGGCGTTTCCCCCGCCCTGCTTCGCCTTGATCTTTCCCGCGGCGAGGTCAAGTTCGTCGTGAAAGACGACGACATCAGCGGGCGCGAGCTTGTAGAACCGCATCGCGGCGCCGACCGAGAGGCCCGAATCGTTCATGTAGGTGAGCGGCTTCAGCGCGATCGCTTTGTCGCCGCCGATGTCGCCCTCGCGGAGTTCGCCCTGGAATTTGCGGCGCGCCGGACCGAAGCGATGGGCGTCGGCGATCGCGTCGACCGCCATGTACCCGACATTGTGCCGGTGGCGCTCATATTTCTCGCCCGGATTGCCGAGCCCCACAAGGAGAAGCATCGTCCAGTCATCTTCCGCCGGGCGAGAAGTCGTCCGTGTCCGGAGTTAGGCTTTCTTGCCGCCTTTATCGCCGCCCCTCTCGCCGCCTTTATCTCCGCCTTTGGCGTCGCCGGGTTTCGCGGCTTCGCCGGCTTCAGGCGCCTTCTGGGCCGTCGCCGGCACCTCGGTCGGCGCGGCGGCCGCGGCGGCCTCTTCCTCTTCAGCCTTCAGCGCCGACGGCGCCGCGATCGTTGCGATCGTGAAGTCGCGATCCTTGATGACCGGCGTCACGCCGGCGGGAAGCTTGATCGCCGAGATCTTGATGGCGTCGCCGATATCAAGCCCTTCGACATTCGCTTCAAGGTATTCGGGGATCGCCGTCGCCGGCGCGTAGACTTCGACCTCGTGACGAACGATGTTAAGAACGCCGCCGCGCTTGATCCCAGGCGACTTGTCTTCGTTGAGAAAGCGCACGGTGATCGCGACGTCGATCCGCGTGTTCTCGTCGACTCGCATCATGTCGACATGGATCGGAAGGTCCGTGACCGGATCGACCTGCACCTGGCGGGCGAGGACCGGCTGGAGGTAGTCCTGGCCGGGGACGTCGATCTTTGCAAGTTGCGACCGCATCCGGCCCGCCGAATAGGCGAGCAGGACTTCCTTGCGCTTCAGCCGGATCGCCACCGGCCCCTTGTCGCCGCCGTAAAGGACGCCGGGGACCCAGCCGTCTCGCCGCGCCGATCGGGCGCCGCCGGTGCCGGTCCGCTCGCGAACCTCGCAATAGAAAACGTCTGTCTCGGCCATGGCGGGACCCTTATGCAAAGAGGCCGCGGCTCCGTTGGGCGAAGGGCCCCGGCGCTGCGCGGCTCGTTGAAGATTGAGCGCGGCTCTATAGAGGATGGCCCCGCCGGTGGCAAGGCGGCTCCAAGGCCCGATTTTCGGGCCTTTCGGACCCTAGCGCCGCCGGTCAGGCCAGGCGCTTTCAAGAAACGCTTCGTAGAGCGCCTTGAGCCTCGGCTCAGCGTCGAGCGCGGCGAGGTTTGCCGCAATCGTCGCTGCGTCCTTGCGAATGACGGGACCCGTCAGCGAATCGAACGGCCGCTCGCGAAACCGGTCCGCAAGCCCGGAGAAATAGGCGCCGAGCGCGGTCGCCGGCTCGATCCCGAACCGGGCGGCGAGGACGGTTGCGCTCTCGTTCCAGAGATGCGCCGCGAAGTTCCCGGAGAGCACTGCGATCGCGTGATAGAGCGCGCGGCCTTCGGGCTCGATCTCGTAGTCGGGATTTGGCGCTCCGGAAAAGATCGACGCGAAGGGCGGCGCGCCCCGGTCGCGAATGATCGCGATGCTCGCCATGACGTCCGAGGCGAGCGGTTCCTTTGGAAAGGAATAGAGCGGATGATAGGAGGCCATGCCCTCGAAGTTGCGGGCGCCCGAGAAATGGATGGCGAGGCGGCGACCGATCGCGTCTTTCCACTGCGAACGCCACGCCGCGATGCGGTCATCGGGGATCGCCGCGGCGACCACATCGGCTCGCGCGATCCGCTCGCGGACGATTGCGGGATCGCCTTCCGCGTCGGAGCGGCGGAGGATCTCAGCGTTAACGCCGAGATGGCGAGCGTAACCCGCCATGCTGAGGCCTACGCGGCCGGCTCCAAAGACCAAGAGGCGCATATCAATTCGATCCGGACGAGAAGCTCGGCCGGGTCCTCGCCCTGTCCGTCCGATCCTCTGCTTGCGAAAGCCGCCATGTGACCCTATGTAGGCAGCCGTGACCAGATAATTTGGGCCGAATTCGACAACGCCTAGCCTAACCAGGACCCTGCCTTCCACCCGCAATGCGTCCCGGCCTAGCCTCGCTTTCTGAATTGCCTCCCGAACTAGACGGTCCGCTTAACCGGCGCTTCGCCCGAAAGGATGCAGCGCTTTACGACCGCCGGTCCGGACCGCCCGCTGTCGCGGATTTGGCCGGACCATCAAGGATCAGGAGATCAGAATGGCGACAGGCACTGTTAAGTGGTTCAATGCGACCAAAGGCTTCGGCTTCATCCAGCCGGACGACGGCGGCAAGGACGTGTTCGTCCACATCACCGCGGTTCAAAAAGCCGGCCTCACCGGCCTCAATGAAGGCCAGAAGGTGAGCTTCGATCTCGCCTCGGACCGCGGCAAGACCTCGGCCGCGAATCTTAAGGTCGCGCGCTAACGCATTGCCCTAAAGGGTTGAAATCGGCGCCCCTCCGACAACGAAGGGGCGCTGTTTTGTTTTGTTGTCCGCCTCGGATAGTTTCAGCGCCGGAAGGACTGGCGTTCAGCGTCATGGCGGATCAATCGCGCGAATCGGTTTCGGGAAGGCACGGCGCGCCCGGCTATGTGACGAGTGCGCTGATATTCGCCGGTCTGACGGCGCTGTGGGCCGCGATCGTCCGTTCGGATCCCTATTATCGCCTAACGGACCTTGGCGGCGTTCGGCTCCCGATCACGATGCTTGCGTTTCTGGTGATCATGCCGCTCGTCGGTTTCCTGATCGGCCGCTGGCGCTACCATCAGCCTCATCGCGGCGGCGCGTTGACCTTCGCCGGTCGGCTGGTCGCGCGCGGGGTCAACTTCGCCTATGCGCACACGCTGATCGTCCTCTTCACGATCGCAATGATCATGGACGCCTTCCTAGGGCTCAATGTTGATCAGCAGGTGAAGGCGCTCGACGATCGCATGTTTGAGGCGGCGGCGCGATATGCGCCATGGCTTTGCGCCTATCTAGCCGGGTTCAACCTTGGACGCGCGACACGGAAGGAAGAACTGGTCGTCGTCTTGGCGCCTGCGGTCCCCGCGGAGTCCGACGCTTCTGACGCGACCGTTGCGACGGCGGAAGCGGCGCCGCCGCCGGAGGCCGCAACCCAGCGCGTGAAATCTGTGAAGCCGGGTAAGAAGCGTCGGCTGAAAAAATCACGATTGGAGGCCGTCCTCGGCGAAAGCCCGTTCCTTCCGAGCGGCGCCTTAGAGCGCGGCGATTTCCAGACCGCAGGCAAGACGTCCGGCTTGTCCGGCGAATCCACTTCGCCTCATCGGTCGGTCACGTCTTCAGGCCTCCCGCACTCCACAGGCGCGCCGACGCCGAGCGATGCGCCCGGATTTCTCCCGCCGCAGGACTTTGACAGATTGCGCCCAACCTTGAAGGACCTGCGTTAGGCTGCTTGCGGCGTCTTGCGCAAACAATCAAGAAAACGGCCCGCATCGAGGAAATCCCGTCGCAGCCGAGCCGCGCGTTCGGCCGCCTCAGAATCGACCCCCCAACGCTCCGCCTGAAAGGCGTCATCGACGCGCGACGCGTCAAAAAGCGCCGCCGCAGGAAATGCGCCCTGCGCCAATGCGATCGCGATGACGGCCGAACCGGCGATCTCAGCTGCCGCTTTCATCCCGATAAGCTCAGCCGCCGACGCCGCCGCAAAGCGTCGCTCGCCCGAAAGGATCGCGTCGGCGGGCTGTTCAATGTGTGAAACGCCTACTCTTGAAATCAAGGAGATGCCGCACCGGATCGATGCCCAGTCCAGCAACGGATTCCACGCGGCATTCTGCCTTCCGACAAGCGCCGGCGGCGCCCCCGCCCGATAGCACACGAGATCCGACTTTAGAAATGAAAGCAGTTCCCGCCGCCATTTCCCCGCTTCGCTGTCGCCAAGATCGATGACAGTCGAAACAAAGCGCGTGATCGGCATCGCCGCGAAGTCAATAGATGTCTGTTGCGCGGTCCATTCCCGCTCGATCTCGGCCATGACGGCTCTGGAAGCGAAGGTGAGCGGCGAGCCCGCCCGGGTTTTCGCCGGCCTGCCGTCGAGATGCAGGGCGCCGTTGACGACTGTCGCCGTCTTGTAAAAGCGCTTCGGCCGGCGCGCCGGATCGGCGGCAAGCCGCATCATCTCTTTTTCTTTCGACGCAAGTCGGGCCAGACGCACGTCGCCTCCGCATCGAAGCCGAACAGCGACCATGTCTCCTTCATCCGGCCGGAAAGCGGCGCCGTCAGCGTCATACGTTTCCCGGTCTCAGGATGCGGAAACGTCATTGAGCGGCAGAAGAGCTGCAAACCTTCCGGCGGGCCTTCGATGACGGCGCCGGCGCCGCCATATTTCCGGTCGCCGATGATCGGGTTTCCCATCGCTGCGCAGTGAACGCGGAGTTGGTGCGTGCGGCCCGTCACAGGCTTCAGCGCGAGAAAGGAGACAGGGCCGGCTGTGTCGAGGACCATGTAATCCGTGATCGCCTTCTTGGCGTCTGCGTCCGTCGCGGACTCCATTCTCTCCTGGTCGCGGCCGCCGACGCGCGCCGTCTTTTTGGCGACTGGCAGATTGATCGTGCCCTGACGGATTTCGGGAACGCCCGCGCACAGCGCCCAGTAGGTTTTCACGACGTCGCGGCCCTGAAACGCCTCGCCAAGTCTGGCGGCCGCCTGACGCGATTTGGCGAGGATGAGCAGGCCGCCCGTATCCCGATCGAGGCGGTGGACAAGTCGCGGCTTGTCGCCGTCTACAGCAAGGCTCGCGAGCATGCCGTCGACATGCCGCTTCGTCTTCGTTCCGCCCTGCACCGCAAGTCCGAACGGCTTGTTGAGGGCAAGGACCCAGTCATCTTCATAGATCGTCATTTCGCGCAGCGAGTCGACGTCTTCCCGGCGCGGCTGATTTGTCGCTATCCGCGCGGCGTTCTCTTCGCTGAACGGCGGCACGCGGATCGTCTCTCCCGCTTCAATGCGTCGGCTCGCTTTCGCCCGCCCGCCATTGACGCGGACCTGGCCGGTGCGAAGCAGCTTTTCAAGCGCGCTGTGTTTTAGGCCCGGATAATGGGTCTTGAACCAGCGATCGAGACGAATCCCGTCGTCCCTTGCCGTGACGACGAGCGATTTGACGCCGCTCATTGAACCGCCCGCCCGAACGCAAGACCGGCGAAGAGCCCCAGGATCGAGAGCGCGACCGAGGCGGAGACATAAGCGCCGGCGATCCAGATCGTCCGGTCGCGATAAAGGGTCACGGCGTCGAGCGCAAAAGTGGAAAAAGTCGTGAACCCGCCGAGAACGCCGGTCGCAACAAACGCGCGAACCACCGATGAATGCGGCTCCCGCGCCGCAAGCCAGGCGATGAAAAGCCCCATCACCGCCGACCCGAGGACGTTTACCGCCAGCGTGCCAAATGGAAAATTCGGACCCAGGAGGCGCAAGGACGCAGCGCCGACGCCATACCGCGCCATGGCGCCGATTGCGCCGCCGGCGCCGATTGCGAGCCAATGCTGGAGTGAGCTCATCAAGACCGCGTCCTTTGAAACGGCGCCAGCAATAACCCGACGACGGAATTGTCATCAACGCCCTCGACGCCGATTTTCATCCCTGGCGTGCGCTGCGTCGCGCTTCTGCTCCCGAAAAGCTGGTCCCAAATGCTTTAAATCGCCGCATAGTTGGAATTTGTGTCGCGCCGAATCGCATGGTGATGCACCCAGTGGATCGACGGCGTTACGACGATGCGCGACAGCGGGCGCTCGAAGCCGGCCGGAAGCCGAATATTCGAATGGTGGAAAATCGCCGCGACAAGCAGCGCCGCCTCGAAGACGACTACATTTGCGAAGGGGATTGCGAGGAGCGTTATGGGGACCATCCTCAGAAGCACAGACAGCGCGACCTCCCCCGGATGGAAGCGAACGGCCGATGTCGTGTCGAGGTGGTTGTCGAGATGATGGACGCGGTGGAGGCGCCAAAAAGCGCCGACCTGATGATAACTCCGATGCAGCCAATATGACCAGAAGTCGAGGAGGATCATGTCGGCGATGAGCGCTGGCAAATAAGGCCAGCTTGCCGGCCGCCGCCACAGGGCGTGCTCGGCGGCGAAGGCCGTCAGCGGCAATACGATTGCCGGCGAAAGAACGAGAAGAAACGCCCACAAGATGCCGTTCTTGAGAAGTCGTCGCCATCCGCCCAACGGCGCAGATGCGGCGCGAAACCGCTCGACCGCGAACATGATTGCGAACGCTGCGGCTCCGATCAACGCCTTGTTGGCGACGATCGATTCGCCGATCATTCGTCTTCGGGCCTCTTCTTGCGCCGGTTGTCCCAGAATTCGAGGCGTTTCACGATCTCGCGCTCGAAGCCGGTCTCGCGCGGCTCGTAAAAGCGCCGGCGCGCCATTCCCGGCGGGAAATAGTCGAGCCCGGCGAACGCATCCTCCGCGTCGTGATCATATTCGTATCCCTTGTGATAGCCGAGCGACTTCATCAGCTCCGTGGGCGCATTCATGGCATGCATCGGCGGCATGAGCGAGCCTTCCTCGCGCGCCGCCGCCTTCGCTGCATGAAACGCTGCATAAGACCGGTTCGACTTCGGCGCAGTTGCAAGGTAGGCGACGAGCTGGCCGATTGCGATTTCGCCTTCCGGCTGACCAAGAAGTTCATACGCCTGAAGCGCTGCGACCGCGAGGGGCAGAGCCTGCGGATCGGCGTTGCCGACGTCCTCCGAGGCGACGACGACGAGCCGTCGCAACACGAAACGCGGATCCTCGCCGCCGACGATCATGCGCGCAGCCCAATAGAGCGCAGCATCGACATCGGATCCGCGGATCGACTTCTGGAGAGCGCTCGCCAGATTGTAGTGCGACTCCTCGCCCTTATCATAAATCGGCGTGCGGCGTTGCACGATTAGCGATAGCGCGCCGACGTCAAGCGGCGCGGCGACGCCTTCCGCGAGTATTTCCTCGGCGAGGTTGATTGCAAATCGTCCGTCGCCGTCCGCCATTGCGATGAGCGCTCCGCGCGCCTCGTCGGTAAGCGGAAGTCCACGGCCGGCATGTTGCTCTGCGCGCGCAAGAAGCTTTTCAATCGCCGGCGCATCGAGGCGGTTTAGGGTGAAGACCTGCGCGCGCGAGAGGAGCGCCGGATTGAGCTCAAAGGACGGATTTTCCGTCGTCGCGCCGACAAGCGTTATGAGGCCTGATTCAAGGTGCGGCAGGAAGGCGTCCTGCTGCGCGCGGTTGAAGCGGTGAATTTCGTCGACAAAAAGCAGCGTCCCCTTCCCCATCCTGCGCCGTTCGGCCGCCCTATCGAACACCTTTCTGAGGTCAGCGACGCCGGAAAAGACCGCCGAAATCTGCGTGAAATCGAGCGTTGACTCTTTGGCGAGGAGCCGCGCGATCGTTGTTTTCCCGACGCCGGGCGGTCCCCAAAGGATGTGCGATGAAAGCCGCTTTTGATCGACCATTCGCCGCAGGGGCGCGCCGGGCCCTAAAAGATGTTCCTGCCCGACGACGTCATCGAGCGACTCGGGGCGAAGTTGATCGGCGAGCGGCCTGGGGGCGTCTTTGTCAAAGCCCGCGCTGGAGAAGAGATCGCTCATAGGGGCTTGCGTCTTGTCGCGGCGCTGACCGGGCGACCCGCTTGCCGGGCGGCTATTCGTGTCCTGACGTCGTACGGACATTGACCGCCGCGCGAACCCGCGGTCGAGCGATTGATCACCGACCGACGCGCCAGCTCACGACGCGATCGCCGCGATCGACGTCGATCACCCATCCCGAAACCGGCTTTGTGATCTCGCGCTGCAGCTCAGCGGTAGTCGACACTTTAACCCCGTTGACCGAAAGCACGCGGTATCCGCGGCGCAGGCGCGACCGGTACGCATAGCTCCCTTGCGACACGTCCGTCACGATGACGCCGGCGATCAGCGGGCTGATCCCGAGCTCCTCATTGAAGCGCGGGGATAGGTTGGCGACGGTGACCCCGTTCAGCGGATGATTGCCGGCGAGCGTTCGTTCATCGCGCGCCGGAATTTCCGGCGGGAGCGCAAATGTGATTTCCGCTGTCCGCTTCTGTCCCGCTCGAAGATATTCGAGCGTCGCCTTGTCGCCCGCCGTCTGCACCCCGACGCGATACCGCAGCGTTTCGGCGTCATAGACCGGTTGCCCGCCGATCGCCACGATGACGTCGCCTTGCCGAAGGCCCGCCTTCGCGAGCGGCCCGGCCGCATGGACGTCGCCGACGATCGCCCCGATCGGCCGGTCGAGCTTCAGGGCCTTGGCGAGATCGGCCGTGACCGTTTCCGTCGTCGCGCCGACCCACGGACGATGCAGCGCCACGCCTTTCGTAGCCGTCGAAATGACTTGCTGCACAAGGCGCGCCGGAATGGCGAAACCGATGCCGTTCGAGCCGCCGGAACGCGAAAAGATCGCAGTGTTAATGCCGAGAACCCTGCCTTCGCTGTCGATCAGGGCGCCGCCGGAATTTCCCGGATTGATCGCGGCGTCTGTCTGAATGAAGAACTGATAGTCGGAGATCGAAACCGCCGTCCGCGCCAGCGCGGAGACGATGCCGCTCGTGACTGTCTGACCGACCCCAAATGGGTTTCCGATCGCAAGCACGACATCGCCGACTTCAGCGGCGTCGGAATTTGCAAATTCAAGATAGGGCAGCGGCTCGCCAGCGTCGATTCTGAGGACGGCAAGGTCCGACTGCGGATCCGCCAGAAGGACCTTCGCGGCGAATTCCCTCCGGTCGTGCAGGACGACCTTGATCTCCGTCATGCCTTCGACAACGTGATTGTTGGTCACGATGACGCCGTCCCGCGCGACGATGACGCCAGAGCCGAGAGAATTCTGTCGTTCGGGACCGACGCCGAGGAACCGGTCAAAAAAAGGATCGCCGGTTGAACGCGTGACGACCCGGCTTGTGTAAATATTGACGACGGCAGGCGCTGCCTGCTCGACGATTGGCGCAAACGACATTTTGACGTCGTTCATGCTTGCCGGCGGCCTTCGCGGCGCCGGCGTTATCGCCTCGCCTTTCATGTCGCCCGCCACCGGACGCGGATTTGGCGCTTGCGCAAATGACGGCGCCGCGACGGCGGCCGCCAGCATGACAATCAGCAGGTGTCGCATCAATTAAACCTCATGCGAGCTCGGCGTGACCGCCGAGCCAATCGTCCATTTGAGGCAATCTAGCGGCGCGCTCGCAGCCGCGAAACCCGCCCGGGCGCGGCCAATCGTCGGTCTATCGGGTCGCCTCAATGTGAAAGGAGACCTTTACGTCAAGACCGACCCATTCCCCGGTCGCGAATTCCCCTTGACCGACCCCATAGTCGGTGCGGACGAGAACGACCATTCCGTCCGCGGATGCCCGATTCCCGTCGATCGAAAGCCGGAACGGAAGCGCCAGGTCGCGCGTAACCTCCCGGATCGTAAGACTGCCGCGCGCTTCATAGGTACCGGAACCGGTCGCAAAGACGTCCCGCGATCGGAAATGCGCCTTCGGAAAGGCAGCCGCCGCAAACCAGTCCTTGCCCGGAAGCGCGTCGTCGCGCTGTTTGTCGCCGGTCTTCGCGGAGGTCATATCAATTTCGACTTCAATTTTCGCCGCAGCGAGGTTGTTCGGATCAAGTTCGATTGCCGCGTCATACGCCAAAAAGCGGCCCCTGAATTCCTTGCCGGTCTGGGTTCCCGTGAAGCCGACCCAACTTGTCGCCTTGTCGACGATCCATGTACCCGCCGCCGCGCCGCCATTCGGCAACCCACCTTCAGCTTCTGCGGCTTCGGGCGACGTCGTTTTTTCCAGCGACGCGCCTGCTTCCGGCGCGCTTTTCGCCTCCGCCGCCGTTGGCGTTGCCGGTTCGACGTCGCTCGCGCCGCAGGCCGCTGCAAGCGCAATGCCGGCGATCACGAGGGTGAGGCGCGTCACCGCGCCCCCCGCTTCAAGAATGGAACCATATGGGAGAGCACGGCGTCCTTATTGACAAATTGATGCTTGAGCGCCGCCGCCACATGAAGCCCAAGAAGACCGATCATCGCAAATGCGAGATTTTCATGGAGCTCCGCAAAATCGTGCGAGAGCCCTTTGCGGTCCGCGACGTTCTCGAAAAAAGGCAGATGCGGCCAGTGCACGACGCCGAACAGGTAAGTCTGCACGCTATCAGCGAATGGCGACGACGAAACGACGAGCCATCCGACGAAAGGCATCGCGATCAGCAAGATGTAAAACCCGATATGCGCGCCGCGCGCTGCGATCTTCTCCCATTGCGGCATCGCGGCCGGGAGCGGCGGCGGCTTATGCGTCAATCGCCAGGCGAGACGAACTAGGGTCAGCAGCATTATCGTCACGCCAAAGGATTTGTGCCACTGGTAAAGCTCGAATTTCAGCCCGGCCTTGGCGTCCGGAAGGTTGTGCATGTAGAAGCCGCCAGCAAGCTGGCCGATCACCATAAGGGCGATCAGCCAGTGCAGCGCAATCGCAACGCTTGTATAGCGATCCGCGCCGGCATTCATTGCGGGGACTCAGGCCGCGGCATCACGAATTCGGCCTCAATGACGACCGTAACGTCGTCGCCGACGAACGGCACGTACTTGTCAACGCCGAAATCCGAGCGCTTGACGACGCCCTTCGCCGAAAACCCGAGCTTATAGGCTTTGGCGAAATCATCGCTCGCAGCCTTGTTGATCGTCACGTCGAGCGTCACGGGTCGCGTTACGCCCTTGATCGTCAGATCGCCGGTTACGGTTCCCGCAGCGCCGCCGGTCAAGGCGACTGACGTGCTTCGGAAACTTATTTTCGGATGATTGGCGGCGTCGAAGAAATCGGCGCTCCTTAAGTGATCGTCAAATTCCGCAACGCCTGAATCGGCCGACGCCGCATCGATGTCGACGACGATGGATGATTGATCAGGGGACGCCGGATTCCAGTTGAGCTCACCGGTCCATGACCTCCAGCGCAGCCACGGCTTCGAGTATCCCTGGTGATCATAGCTGAACGTAATATAGGCGTGCCTTGGATCGGTCTTGTAGACGCCAGCTATCGCCGCTGAAGCGTCGAATGCAGCCGGCAGCGACGGCGACTCGGCTGCGCCTGTGCTCGGCGCTTCCTCCACTGCGGCTGCAGGCTGGCTCGCCGGCGCCTCATCCGCCTTCGGCTTGCCGCAGGAAGCCAGGGCGACGCCCGCCGCCAACGTAAGGAGTATTCTTGCGCTCATTCGGCCCTCTCCATCGAATCCGGTCAGCAAAGGTAATCGATTACGGAACTCGCCGCCACGAGTGAATTTCACGATTTCGTCAGCATCCATTGGTTACATTCGCGATACGATTTCGGCCATCTGAGGGCGCTGGCGCTCGCGCGGCTTCTCAGTCGGGGTTCCGATATAAACGAATCCCGAGAGGCGTTCGGCGCCTTTAAGTCCGAGCGCGTTCATGACGCGCTCGTCATAGCTGTGCCATTCCGTCAGCCAATTCGCGCCGAAGCCGTAAGCGGATGCGGCGAGCAGCAGGTTGAGGCAGACGGCGCCGTTCGTCAGCTCCTGCTCCCATGCCGGCGTCTTGTGGGCGCTGTCGATGCGGGCGACGACGGCGACAACGACCGGCGCGCGAAGGAGTTTCCCTCTCTCCGCTTCGATGCGTTCAGGCGTCGCATCAGGATTGGCCGCGACGAATCGTTCGGCGATGACATCGCCGAGCCGCACCCGCGCTGCGCGGCTGAAGACGATGAATCTGAAAGGAACGATCTTGCGATGGTCGGGAACCCGCGCCGCCATTTCAAGTATCGCATCCAAGGTTTCATCGTCGGGACCGGGCTCGGTCATTCTGTCGGCCGAAGCCGATCGACGCAGCGCCAGGAGGCGGCGCGCCGCTTCCGAAGGATGCGCAGCCTCCATCGGCGCGCCGAATTCCGGCGGCGCAATCCGCGGCGGCTTCGGCGTCATGACTCGATCCTTATTCCGAATGTCGCAACCCGTCCTTCCCCCGGAAAATAACGTTCGGTACCAAAGGCGAAATCGCCGCGCTCGGCATAGAGTTTGTCGAACACGTTTCTTACGGCGACTGTCGCGGTCGCCCGTTCCGTTATTTCCCAAGCGCCGCGCAGATTGACAAGACTGTGCCCCGGATAGACGGATGCGTTCGCTGCGTCCATGTAGTATTCGTCCAAAAACGTCCACTCGACTTCGGCCTCAAACGGCGAGCCGGCCGGTGCCCATCGGCTGACGAGGTTAGCCGTCCATCGCGGCGCGGTGTCGGCATCATCGCCGAGGCGGATCGCTTCAGTCGCCTGCGGCAGGCTCAGGACCGGACGGTCAAATCGGTATGTATGCTTGCCAAAGCTGACGGCGCCGTCGAATTCAAATCCCGCCGGGAGCGCAGCGGAAATCTCGGCTTCCCCGCCGAGATGGCGCGTGCGGCCGTCGTTTACGTTGAAGCCGTCAGCGTCGCGAAAGAAGAAGTTCCGTTTCCGCATGAAATAGCCGGCAAGGTCATAACTGATCCGCCCGGCCGAGCCTCTAATTCCAACCTCGAACGCGTCGATCGTTTCCGCCTTCGCCGGATCATCCGTCTGATTGACCTGAAGGCGATATAGGTCGGTCGTCTGCGGCGGACGCGCGCCGCGCGCGTAGCTCGCGCGAAAGTTCGTCGGGCCGGCGTCATAGAAAAGGGAGAGCTTCGGGCTCGCTGTCGAGTAGTCGTCCGCGCGGCTCGCTGGACGCAGGAATCGCCCGACAGCGCCAGACGACGTCCGATTATCGTAATCATAATGCGTATAGTCGAAGCGCGCCGCCATTGTGGCTTTGAGGCGCTCAGTCAGAAAAAAGGAGACGCTCGCAAATGGCGACACGGCCGCCGCCGAAACCTCGTAGTCATAATGAAGCCCTTGCGTGTAGCTGAAAACGGTCGGAATCGACTGGAACTCGAAGAGATCCCCATTCGCATATTCGACGTCGACGCCGGCGGTCGCCGACCAGCCCGCGCGGTCGAGATACAGCGCATTCTGCGCACCGAGACTCCAATGAGAGTTCGTTTCAAGCGCCTGCGACGGAAAGAAATGCAGGCGAAACGCCATCTCGTTCCATCGCGCGTATGGCGTTATCGAAAACGTCGCCTCCTCGCCGACATCGACATCAACGCGACTCGAGAGCCGTACGCCCCTCGCGTCTCGGAACGAATTGGGATTGGGGTTTGATCGTCGAAGCGCGAGGTCGCGATAAGCGCCCTGACCTTCGATAAAGCCGGCTGTTTCTTGATTGAGGTTGTATCCGGCGAGGATCGTTTTCACCTTGAACGCGCCGCCATCATAATCGTGCCTCAAAGAGAGCTTTTGCAGGTCGGCGCCGGAATCGGCCCGAAAGCCCGGATCATCCGTCACGGAAAACCCGCCGAATAAGCCATGCCGCCCGACCCTTGTCGAAGCGAAACCCTTTCCCTTGACGCGCCCGATCGTGTCGACGCCTGCTTCGGCGAGAAACGAAGAGTTTTCGCTCGGCGCGCGCGTCAGCACGTTGACGACGCCGTGAATGGCGTTTGCGCCGTAGGCCGCGCCGGACGGGCCCTTTATGACTTCAATGCGGCCGGCGATTTCCGTATGCGCCTCAAAGAGACCGTTGACATTGGCGAACCCGGCGGCGCGCAGCGGCACGTTGTCTTCAAGATAGAGGAATGAACCTGCGCCGGCGCCGCTCGTCAGCACCGGCGAGCGGATCGCCGTCAGGTGCTCCTGACCGTTGCCGCGGTGAATGAGAACGCCAGCGCTCCGGTTCAGCGCTTCCGCGGGATGATCAGCATTGATGCGGAGAATTTCATCGCCCTGAATGATGGAAACGCTCATTGGCGCTTCGGTCTTCGCCGAATCGCGACGTTCCGCGGAAACGATGATCTCGTCTGCGACCGCCTGAAGCATGAAGGTCAACGCAAACAGGCTGGCGCTCGTCATGAAACTCGTCTCAGTTGGGGCCCGACAAGGCCATGTTAGCGTCGCTTCGCCGGTTTTTGGAGAGCCGCGGGGGACCGCAGATGGCGGCTTGAGGCGTTTTTAAAAGTGAACTGAACGAACATGCCCCTTTCCGACCTCTTGATCGTAATTGCTGGAAACCTCGCCCTGCTCTGGGCGGCCATGGTCGCTCTCTGGATCGTCAGCATCGGAATAAAGGACGCAAGTATCATTGACATTTTCTGGGGCCCCGCCTGCGCGCTCGGCGCGGCGGCGACGCTTCTCAGGACAAACGGCGCCTCGCCTCGCGATGCTGTTTTGACGTTTCTTGTCTGTTTGTGGGCGGCGCGCCTTTCCATCCACCTTGCGCGCCGAAATCTAGGACATGGCGAGGATTATCGTTATGCGCGCATGCGGCAGGCCTGCGGATCGGACACCGCCTTTGCGCGCTGGAGCCTTATCTGGGTGTTTGGGCTCCAGGGACTGATCGCATGGTTCATCTCATTGCCGGTCCAGGTCGGGCAAATCGGCGGCGAGGGCGCGCTTGGGCCTCTCGCCTTGCTTGGGATCGCCGTCTTTGCCGTGGGCCTTGCTTTCGAAACGGTCGGCGACGCGCAGCTCCGGCGCTTTAAAGCCGATCCGCGGAATAAGGGCCGACTGATGACCAGGGGATTATGGTCCCTCACCCGTCACCCGAACTATTTCGGCGATGCAATGGTCTGGACTGGATTGACGCTTGTGGCGCTCGAAGGGTCGTTCGGCTTTCTGTCGATACTTTCGCCATTTGTCATGACTCATTTCCTTGTCAACATTTCGGGAAAAGCGCTCCTCGAGCGCGGGATGGAGAAGAAATATCCCGAATACGCCGCCTACAAACAATCGACGAGCGGGTTCTTCCCGCTCCCCTCGTCCCTGTTTGCGATCTTGCGCCGATCGCAAGAATAGGGCGCGGTTCAGAACGGCCAGATCGCAACGCCGTGCGCCGCATTTCTGACGTCCATGCTGAGATTAATCGACTTGAGACGTTTGCCCGCCGCCAGATCGTAGACCGAGACGGTGGTCGGCGACGACCCTCCGACGACAATCCTGTCGGAAAGCGGCCGCAGCCCTCTGCCAAACGCCTGCCGCGCGACTCCGGAGGCGTCCGCGTCGACGCGTTGGAGCTGCTCTTCCGGGTAACGCGGAACCGGGATGGAAACATGGCGATCCGCCGAAAACATCACGACGCAGTCGCTGTCGGTGTCGTTCAGCAGCACGCCGCCCTGAAACGGGCGCGCATTGTGCGTGCCGAGCGGAATTTCGGCGAACACGGCGACTGCCTTGGGAACGACATGAAGCAATGCCGGCATTTTGAGACCGGAAACATAGAGTCCGAAATCGTCGGCGTGCACGTTGTTGAGATGAAGACTCATATTCGGCGCCGGCCCGCCAGCGGCCTCCGGGTTGAAAACCCGGGCGCCTGCGGCGCCGCCGCCAAAAGATATCTGAATTCCGAGGTCGAAGCGACGCTCTTTGAGATTGAAGCGGAGAATGCTGTCAAACCCCGTGGACGTCAGATAGAGCGCGCCACGCGCCTCGCAGATTTCGTGGCAATGCTTGAGATAGGCGTTCCGCCATGACGCGACAATGCGAAAGCTCCGGTCAAATGCGAATAGCTCATCGCTTGCGGCGACGAAGACGAGATCGCCGACGACAGCGATGCCGCGCAGACCGCGATCGGCGCCGCGGCCTTCAAAATTAATCCTTCCGTCGTTCCAGTCGAGAACCTGCTCGCGCGACTCGCGTTCTAGATCGACGAGATAGAGGCCGCCGTGGCTGTCGCCCTGATCCGCCCCTCGGACGACCGAACTGACAAGGACCTTAGACGGCGGCGCCATCTTCAACGTAATCGAAGATGAAGTGCACGCGGTCCTCTTCGCTCGGATTGGCGACGTAATGGAAATCGAGGTTGCTCACCTCGTAGGCGATCCCCTCCTTGAGATTGTAGTCTTCGCCGTCGATCACGAATCGCACTTGCTCGTTCGTAACGAGCGGCACGTGAATTCGGTGGCCGATCGTGAAGGTCGGGTGATCGTCGAAATGCTCGTCGATCGATTTGCCGGCGAGGAGTTTTGCGAACATCGCGCGAATGATTGAGCCCTGACGCGAGTAATGCCGGCGGATGATATCCTGCATCAGCGGAAGCGCTTGGGCGGAATAGCGATTCCAGCCGCTGTGGCGGCTGATCTGAACGTCCGGCCAGCCCTCGGCGAATAAGAGAATTATTGAGTGCGTCTTGGCGTGGACGTCGAAGCTTTTTTGCCGGAGTTGCTCTTCAAGCCACTCGTCCTTCGTCGCAGCCAGCATCGCCGTCTTCAGCGGCAGATGATTGACGGGACCGAGGACCTTTAGCTTTTCAGCGAGTTTCATGGCGTTTCGGGCGTTGGCGGCGACGTCGACCTGACCACTATAGCTCAAAAGACGCGCCCGGGCCCGCACGAGCCCGGGCGCGACGATTTCTCGCGGGACCCGTCTATTGAACGAGCTTCACGCTCTGTCCGGCTCTGAGATCGGTCGGCCCGAGAAGGCCGTTAATGACGACAAACCGGTCGTCCTTTGCGTTCTCGAAGGACGTCTTCGCCGCCAGCGTCGCCGCCGTGTCCCTCGTGCCGACGGAAACGACGTTGATACGTTGCACTGGGGGGATCGAGACGGATTTCGGTTCGATCGCGCGAAGGGAAGCGACAGAATCGTTGATCCCTTTCTGCATGCTCGCCGTCAGATTCGCCGGTGTAAGCCAGAGGAAGATGTAGTTCGTCGTCCCTTCCCAGCGGATGACGAAAGCTTGCACGTCAACCGGTCCGCTTTGCGTGTTGGCTCGAGCGGCGCCGACGGCCCCTTGCCGACCGTTGACGGTGATGTTGCGCGCCGGCGCGAGACTGACGCCAAGCGACTTTGAAATGTCGTTCTCGATTATCTGCGCCGGCGTTTGTTGCGAAGCGCCGCCGGTGAACTGCATCTGCGCGCCAGATTGGGAACGGCCGACGACCGCGGAAGTCGTATTTGTCAGCTTGACGTCCTTCGGGGCGTTGAAGGCGAGTTTCATGCCGGGATGGATGAACTCGCTGCCGTTGCGGATGAAGCCCTGCTTCACCGGGTCATCGCCGTACAAAAGGCCGTCGATCATTTCCATGTACTTTGCTCGGCTGCGATCGCTCGAAACCGCGCCGGCCTGCGCGATCGCGTTCGCCTCTGCGGCGGCGCGGCGGACCCGGTCCGCCGAGTTCGGGTGCGTCGACAGGAATTCCGGCGGTCGCGAATTGACGCCGGCCGCCTTCATTTCGATGTCGGTCCACCGGCCGAGCGTATTCAGGAAATCGGCCTGCGCGGTCGGATCGTAATTCCCCTTTGCGAGGAGGCGGACGCCGATAAGGTCAGACTCATACTCCTGACCGCGCGAATATTTGAGTAGGTAAAGCTGGCCAAGCTGACCGGCGAGTTGCATGCCCTCCTGGCTGCCGGTCAGAATTCCGACCAGCACCGCGCCGATGCCTGTCATGTTGGAGCGGCTGACGCGCTCCGCCGTGTGGCGCGCGTAAACATGCCCGAGTTCATGACCGAGAACGCCTGCGAGTTCCGCCTCGGAATTCGCAAGCGAAAGAAGGCCGCGCGTGATATAGACATGCCCCGGGAGCGCAAAGGCGTTGACGACGGGGCTGTCGAGCGTCGTCACGACGATAGGTTCGTTCGGCTGATCGCCGACCGCAATCAACCGACGCGCGACGCCATCAACATACGCCTTGAGCGCCGCGTCTTCGATCTCGCCGCCAAATTCGGCGAGGATCGCCGGATGCTGCTGCTCGCCGATCGCTTTCTCCTGCTCGCGGGAAAGTCCTAAAGGTCCGCCGGTCGACGCGCAGGAAGCGACGCTGAGCGCCACCGTGGCGACAAGCGCCTTTCGCAGCTGCCGCCAAAAAGCGGCGGATTGACGTGGCCATACGACGCGAATTGACATGGATCCCCTCCATTCGATTGCTGAAATTCCCCGCGAGGCGAACGCTTCCTTCTCTCGACTTCCCCTTATAACGCACAAGCGGCGGGGGCTGTGAGCCCCCGCCGCCATTGGGGGGCCGCTGAGATTACGATGCGCCGAACAAGCTTTGCGCGGCGACCATACAGAACAGCATCGGAACCGACAGGACGGTGTTCGTCCGCGAGAAGAGCATGGCCATTCTCGCCGCTTTGGTTTTTGCGTCCGCAGCAAGGTCCGGGAAGCGATTGGCGATATTCAGGGCCTTTTGCTGGTTCGGCCAGATTACAAACCAGACATTGAACCACATGATCGTCGCGAGCCACATGCCGATGCCGATGACCGTATGGGCTGGAACGCCGCTCGTAACGCCCAGCGCAAAAGCGTGGTGAAGGTAATTATTGAGCCAAGCAAGGATGACGCCGGTAACAAGGGTCGACATCGCCGCCCAGCGGAACCAGAACAACGCCTTTGGCGCGATATGCTTGCCGATCGCCGGCTTCTGCTCGTCAGGTATCGACGGCATTGTCGGAATCTGGACGAAGTTGAAGTACCAAAGAAGTCCGATCCACATCACGCCCGAAATGACGTGGAGCCAGCGGAAAAGAAACGGCCAGAAGGGCCTTATTTGCTCACTCCAAGTTGTCAGGGCTAATGCCGCCAATATGGCGGCCAGGACGAAGCCCGCGATAACGGCATTTCGGAGATTGGTGAGAATGACGGTCATTTTGCTTTCCCTTGCGGCAAGCCAGCAGCGGCGGCACATGCGCGCCGGTCTGGAGATTTACGCAACCCATTGATTGAAAAGCGAGTCTTCACAAGGTCGCGCGGAAAGGCAAGGCCGACCGGGCGACGAACGAAAAACGCCCGCCGGCAGGGGAGAGAATGCCGGCGGGCGTGCTTTCGATCGCGCCGCTAAACGCAATCGGGAACCTTGCCCGCATTCGCCCGTTAATACGCAACCGGAGCCAAGCGGCGCTGGCGAGGCAAGTTTGAGCGCGGGGGAGAGAAGCGCCGCCCGCCTCGCCAGCTATCGCGAGTTTCCTCGCGACGGGCGCGTTGGTAGAGCGGGCAATTGTTGCAGTGCGGGACGAAAATCGGGCGCAATTGGGGCAGCTGATCACGAATTATGGGTTGTGATTGCATAACATGGCAACGAGCCGGCGATCGATCAGCGCCGAATTTCGCCGCAACGCGGCGGAAACTTCGCAAACCAAGCCCGAAAATCGCACCGCGCGCCGCAGCATTTTCAGGAAGCCGCCGTGTCGCGCCGTCCGAGGCGGCAGCCGCCTCCGACAGGCGGCAAATGGGCGTCAGGCGTTCTTTTCGACCTGAGCGAACTCGAGCTCGACCGGCGTCGCCCGGCCAAAGATCGAAACGGCGACTTTAACGCGCTGGGTGTCTTCATCGACGTCCTCAACAACGCCCGAGAAGGACGCGAAAGGCCCGTCGACAACACGGACATTCTCGCCGATTTCGAAGGTGATTGTCGATCTGGGGCGCTCGATCGAATCCGTCACGACGCCTCTGATGCGATCGACCTCTTTCTGGCCGACCGGCATCGGCTTGTGTCCGGAGCCGAGAAAGCCGGTCACCTTCGGCGTTTCCTTGATGAGGTGATATGTTTGGTCATTGAGGACCATTTTCACGAGCACGTAGCCAGGAAGATAGCGCCGTTCCGCGGTGATCTTGCGTCCCCGACGCACTTCGGTGACGTCTTCAGTCGGCACGAACACCTCAGAGACGAGTTCGGACATGCCTTTTTCCGCCGCGGCCTGCCGAATCGCTTCTGCGACCTTTTTTTCAAAGTTCGAGTAGGCGTGTACGATATACCACTTGTGTTCCATGGCGATTGATCCGTCTGCTGATGGCATAGCGAGGCCTTAATTCCGCGAGGCGCATTCGATCGGCAGGACGTTGCAAACGCCGAAGCGAACGCCCTGATCGACGATAAGAAAGAAGATCGCCATGATGACGACCATGACGAGGACCATCATCGTCGAGACCCAGGTCTCGTTCCACGTCGTCCATGTGACTTTTTCGGCCTCGGCGCGAACCTGCTTGAGGAAGTCGAACGGGCCCACCCGCTTCTTCTTTTTCTGCTCTTCGGCTTCGCCCTCAATCATGACGCCGACGGCGGGCTTGGCCGCCCCTTTCGCGCCGGATTTTCCAGCAGCTGGTTTCTTGTCGTCAGCCATGGCGTCCTGTCAGCGATCGTGGGAAGACAAGGGTTCTCGTGCGCCGATCTCGACGCGCCTTACCTTCACCATGTTCCGGAAGATGGCCGCCTAGGTAGTCTTTTTCGCGCCCGCGTCAAGGGCGCCAATATGACGGACCTATTGAATTGCCGCGATTTCAGCCTTAATCGATCCCGGGCCTAGGGGTATAGCTCAGCTGGTAGAGCGACGGTCTCCAAAACCGTAGGCCGGGGGTTCGAGCCCCTCTGCCCCTGCCAGGCCCGGCGCCTGCGCCCTAGGGCTGTGGCAGCAGCTTGTCGCCGACATAAACCTCTCCGCGCCCATGCCGCGTGACGCGACCAGCGGCGCTTCCAAGGCGGACCGTAGGCGATCCGTAGAGGCGAAGCGTCGGATCAACCGCGCTACCCTCGTGGAAGACCCCGCCCGACCCGTCGATCGTCACCGTCAGCTTGTCGGCCTTGCCGCCTTGAATGGCGACCGCGCCGGATCCTGCAATGCGAACCGTCGCCGGTCCGTCAATCCGCGCCACGCGAGCAAGCCCCGATCCCGCGATCGAAACATCGAGCATTCCGTCAACCGCCCCAAGCATCACTTCGCCGCTTCCGGCGATATCGATGTCCGCCATTGCGGCCGAACCGCCGGTGACATCAGCATCGCCCGAAACATCGAGCTCGAGGCCAGACTTCACGTCCCCAAAAATCAGCTGACTGCCGGAAATGACGCCAATAGTCGCTTGGCCGAGATTTCCCGTTTCGCCGTAGACATAGCAAGCGTCAAGAGAGAGGCGCCCGCTGAGCGCGCCCAACATCGCAAGCTTGACGCGCGCGTCGATGAAGGCGACGTCGTTCTTGCTTGGAACCGATACTTCGATGACCGGATAGTCCGCAAAGAAGCTGTCCTTGTCCGCGAGCGGCGCGCCGACCGCTGCGATTCGGTCCCGCATAAGGCTTTCCGTCCGGCGAATGCGGTCGTTGCAGCAATCCTTGACGTCGTCATCGCGCCAGCGCTCGCCGGCGATCACGACCTCGCCGTTGACGAGAGTGACGGTCACGGACCTATAGGTCTTGCCCTGGCGGATGTTCACTTCGACGTCTTCGCCGCCGGTCGTCGTAACCTTTACTTCGCCGGTAATGTCTTGAAACTGGACCTTCGACGCCGTGTAGCGAGCCGCCATGCCGTCGGCCGGCGCCGCGATCACCCCGAACGCCGCGAGACCCGCAATTAACTCGCGCATTTAGCCAGCTCCTCATCCATGCCGCGACAATAACCCAAATCGCTCGCGCCGACGAATTTGTGCGCCAAGGTGCAAGGAGCGCGCCTTGACGGCGCACCATTTCGGGACATTAGGGATTGGGAACCTCGGCCTGCGCCTCCTCAATAAGCTGCTTGAGCGATTCCCTGACCGGCGCGTCCGCCGGCATTGCCGCGAGGAGCTGCGACCAGAGCGCGATGGCGCGGACGGGATCGCCGTTCTCACGCGCGAGGCCGCCGCGATAGAAAAGGACCATTTGGTCGCCGGGCGAACGTTTTTCGATTTCGTCAAGTGCGGATGCGAATTCGTCGTCCGAAGGAAATCGCCCCGCCGGCGCCCCCGCAAGCAACGCGGTTGCGAAATTCCGCCAATCCTCGACCGTTCCGTTCTCGAGGGCGAACAGCCGTCGATAACTGACGGACGCGTCGCCCGATCGGTTCAACACGAGTTGCGACCGCGCGAGCATGCGCCAGCCTTCGGCGTCGTGCGGCGTCGCTTCAAGGCGCGCCGCAAGGCTTGCAACCATTCCCTCAATCATCGCCTTCCGCTGATCTTCCGGCAAGGCGGCGATCGCGCTCGGATTAATGTTCGACGTCGCTGCGGGCCGAAGCGCCGGATCGACAAGTTTTGGCGCCCCGACGGTCATATAAATGCCGAATGCGGCAAGCGGCGCGAACGCCAGAAAGGCGATTGCTGCGAACCGCGCGGGCCGAGAAGCTCGGTCAAGCGGAAGCGTCGGCTCTTGAAGCGCAGCGCGTTTTGCCTCGATCGCCGCCGCCGCCGCTTCCGCCTCGCCGATAAGGCCGCATTCTCGGTCTCGAGCCAGCGCCTCAAGTCTCGCCTTCAGCGCCGGCGCGTCCGAATCGACGGCGTGCGAGGGAGGAGATCGCAAGATTGGAAGTCCTAGGGCGAAAAAAACGGCGGTGCCGATCGCAGCGCCGAACGCCAGAAGTGCGGCGATCCCCATCAGTCGAGTCGCTTTAGCGCGTCACGTTCTTCTTCAGTGAGCGCCGGCGCGGGCAAGTTTCGATTCTTGGCGCCGCGAAGCGCCAGCAGCGCGCCTGCGGCGGCGGCCGCTGCGACAAATAACGGAGCTACCCATAGCATAATCGTGTTCATCTTAAGCCGCGGCTTCAAGAGCACATAATCGCCATACCGGGCGACCAGATAGTCGAGAACCGCCTCGTTGCTATCGCCGGCTGCAAGCCGCTCGCGCACGAGAAGGCGCAAATCCCGAGCAAGCGGGGCGTTGGAATCATCGATGTTTTCGCTCTGGCAGACAACGCACCGAATCTCGCGGCTGATTTCTCGCGCGCGCGCTTCGAGCGCGGGATCAGCCAGCCGCTCATCAGGTTGAACGGCGAGCGCCGCCCACGAAACCGTGGACAAGACGCTAATAAGAAGGCGGCGCACTCTTCAGATCCTCAATCATTGGTTTTAGCACATTGCGCCAGTCATCTTCCGAAATCGGGCCGACATGCTTGTGACGCACGCGTCCTTCCTTGTCGACGACGAATGTCTCCGGCGCGCCGGTGACGCCAAAGTCGATTGCGACACGCCCCTCGGCGTCGTCTCCGATCTTCGCATAGGGATCGCCTCGCGCCATCAGCCATTGTGCGCCGGCGCCCGGGCGATCCTTCCAGTCAAGACCGTAAATCGGCGCGACGCCCTCTCTGGCGATCGACATCAAGACGGGATGCTCGATCTCGCAACTTGCGCACCAGGAACCGAATATGTTCACCATCGAAACCTCTCCCTTAAGGTCACGGGAGGTGAATGCTTCGTCCCGCCCGTCGATTGGCTGCAAATTGAATTCGGGCGCCGGCTGATTGATCAACATCGACGGAATGTAGCGCGGGTCGCGATCGAGACCTTGCGCAAACCAAATCGCCATGACCGCGAAGGCCAATACCGGAATCAGGAAAACCAGTCTCTTCATGCGGAAATCGCCTCGGCCGCCCCTGCGCGCCGAACTGGCGCTCGACGGCGCTCGCCAATGACCCCAATCGTCCCGCCGAGCGCGATCAAGCCGGCTCCGATCCACATCCAGATCGTCAGCGGATGGCGCCAAGCGCGGACGACCCATCCGCGTTCGACGTTGTAATCGCCAATGGTGAGGTAGAGATCGCCGGTAAGATCGGACGCGATCGCAGCCTCTGTCGTCTGCATGCCGCGAACTGGATAAAAGCGCCGCTCGGCGTGAAGCGTCGACAAAAGCTTCCCGCCCCGCGACACTTCGAATGCTGAAATCTCGGACTCATAATTCGGCCCTCTCGCTTCCGTGACCGACAACAGGCGCGCGTCGAATCCTCCTACGCTGACGGTGTCGCCCTCGCGCGCATAGACAATCGTCTCGCTCTTGAGCGCGCCGGCGCCGATGACGCCGATGGCGACGATCGCAAAGCCGACATGCCCGATGATCATCGCAACGTAGCTGCGCGGGAGATTCGCAAGGCGCGCTCCCGCATATCGTTCAAAAAGGCGCACACGCACTGCAAGATCTGAAATTGCGCCGGCGCCCGCCCAGACGGCGAGGCCGATCCCGAGCGCGGCCGCGACGCTCTTCGGCCAGGCGAACCAAGCCGCCAATGTCGCAATAGCGGCGGCCGTCGCAGCTGCAGGCGCGAGGCGCCGCATGGCGTCCTTCACCGATCCCTTTTTCCATGCCAGCGACGCGGCGGGCGAAAGGATCGCAAGCGCCGCCGCCATGAACGGCGGAAACACGGCGTTGAAATACGGCGCCCCGACCGAGAGCCTTTCCCCCGTCGCGACGTCAATAAACAGCGGATAAAAGGTTCCAATGAAGACAGTCGCGCAGGCGGCTACCATGATCATGTTGTTCGCGAGGAGGCCCCCTTCTCGGCTGACCGGTTCGAATCCCGTCGATGACCGGAGATTTGGGCCGCGCACCGCAAATAGCGCCAACGCGCCGCCGATAAAACCGCCGAGAATGAACAGGATGAATAGACCGCGTGCGGGATCGGTCGCGAACGCGTGCACCGACGTTAGAACCCCCGAGCGGACGAGGAATGTGCCGATGAGGCTCAAGGAGAATGAAAGAATGGCGAGGAGCGCAGTCCACGCTCTAAACGCGCCGCGCACTTCAAGAGCGCGAATGGAGTGGATGAGCGCTGTCCCCGCGAGCCACGGCATGAAGGATGCGTTCTCGACGGGATCCCACGCCCAGAAGCCTCCCCAGCCGAGTTCATAATACGCCCACCAGCTTCCGAGCGCGATGCCGATGGTGAGGAAAACCCAGGCCGCAATCGCCCAGGGCCGCGTCTCGCGCGCCCAAGCCTCATCGATACGTCCACTGATCAAACCGGCGACGGCGAATGCAAACGTCATCGAAAAGCCGACATAGCCGAGATACAGAAACGGCGGGTGGACGGCGAGCCCTGGATCCTGCAAGAGCGGATTAAGGTCCTGACCGTCGGCGGGCTGTGGGAAAAGGCGCAGAAAGGGATTAGACGTGAAGACGATGAACGCGACGAACGCCACGGCGATAAGGCCTTGCACGCCGAGCGCCCTTGCCGCCAGCGCGCTTTGGCGGCCAAAGAGCGCCGCCGCCGCCCCGAACGCCGCGAGAATCAGCGACCAGAGGAGCATTGACCCTTCGTGGTTGCCCCAAACGCCGGTGAGTTTGTAGATGAAGGGCTTTGCGGTGTGGGAATTCTCAAATACGTTGCGAACGGAAAAGTCCGACGTCGCATGCGCGTAAGCGAGCGCGCAAAAGGCCCCGAGGACCAGAGCGAATTGCGCGACTGCCGCCCGACGCGCCGCGCGCATCAGCGCGGCGTCCCGGAGGCTCGCGCCCAGAAACGGGAAGACGCCTTGAAAGAGCGCCGCAAGCCCCGCAAATATGAGCAGAATCTGGCCGATTTCGGCGGTCATGGACGGGCACTATAGACAGGGCCGGGCGGTGGCGAAAAGGCCGGCGCCGCCGCGGCCTTTTTGCTTCCATCGCCTCCCCGATTTGTGTTTCTTCCAATATCGGGAATCGCGACGACTATGGATCAGGTCCTCACAATGGGCGGCTACGGCGTTTACATTTGGCCGGCCTACGGCGTTTCGGCGGCGACGCTCGGCGGCCTCGCGTTCTTCATTTTGCGCCGTGCGCGGCGCGCTCGCGAAAAGCTGAAGCTGCTGGAATCGAAACGGTTGAACGCGCCGCATGACTGATGGGACCAAGCCGTCCGCGCCCGCCGTTGAGGCGCGCGATATCTCTTTGCGGCGCGGCGGCCGGACCATTGTCGCTGGGGTGACATTCGCCGTTAATCCTGGCGATCTTTACCTGCTCCATGGTCCGAATGGCTCCGGCAAGACGACGCTTCTAAGGGCGCTTGCCGGATTCTCGCGGCCCGCATGCGGCTCCCTCAAGCGCGCGGTTGGGCGGACGATCCTTCTTGGATATGCGGACGCCGTCAAGGCCGCCTTCACTGCGAAGGAAAATATCGATTTCTGGGGCGCGCTCTATGGCGCAGCGCCTGCGACGGTCGAACGCGCAATTTCCCAGCTTCGCATCTTTCCGTTTCTCAACCAGAGAACCGGCACTTTGTCGTCCGGCCAGCGCCGGCGTCTCGCGCTGTGCCGCGTCGTGATCTCGCGTCGGCCGATCTGGCTTCTTGATGAGCCGACGGCCGGGATGGATGCGGCAAGCGTCGCCGCCGCCGTCGATCTCATCGCCGGGCATTGCCGGAGCGGCGGCAGCGCCGTCGTCGCCACGCATGAAGCGCTGCCTTTCGCGGGCGCGCGCACGATAACGCTTGCCGACGCCGCGTGAAGAAGATGTTGGCGATATTCGAGCGCGACATCGCGCTTGCCTTTCGCGCCGGCGGCGGGGCGATCAACAGCGTCGTCTTTCTCGCGCTGACCGTTTTGATTTTCGCGCTCGCTGTCGGCCCGGACCGCGCCCGTCTCGCGGCGTCAGCAGCGCCGATTCTGTGGACAGCGGCGACATTGGCGGCGATGCTCTCGTTCGACAGCATCTTCCAGGCCGATTTCGAGGACGGCTCCCTCGACGTGCTGGCGGAGGCGACGGAGTCGCTTGGCTTTGTCGCCGTGTCGAAGGCCGCTGCCCACTGGGTTTCAGCGCTTCTGCCGCTTATCCTGGCGACGCCCCCCCTCGCTGTGCTCCTCGGCCTACCCGCGGCCGCCTATTTTCCGTTGGTGATTTCGCTCGCGGTCGCAACGCCGGCGCTGTCGCTTCTCGGCGTCCTCGCCTCGGCGCTCGCGCTTTCATTGCGGCGCGCGTCAATCCTGATGACGATCCTTACCGCCCCCTTGCTTACGCCAGCGGTCATTTTCGGCGTCGCCGCGGCGAACGCCGGCGCTGAAAACAGCCCTCTTTTCGGCCCGCTCCTAATGCTGCTCGCGGCATTTACTCTCTTATTTCTCATCGCCATGCCGCTTGCGGCCGGCGCCGCTTTACGGTTCAACATCGACTGAATGGCCTTCGACCTCGCAAATCCCCAACGCTTCGAAAAGCTGGCGGCGCGGCTCGTCCCGCTTTTGACGATCGCCTCCGGCGTGACAGCGCTGTTCGGACTTTACATGGCGCTTTTCGACTCGCCTGCGGACTATCAGCAAGGCGACAGCGTCCGGATCATGTATGTACATGTGCCGGCCGCATGGATGGCCCTCCTGTGCTACTCGACGATGGCGATCGCGTCAGCAATCGGTTTCATTTTCAAGCATCCGCTTGCGGATGTCGCCGCCAAATCCGCGGCGCCGATCGGCGCCGCGTTCACCTTTCTTGCGCTCGTCACCGGTTCGCTTTGGGGCAAGCCGATGTGGGGAACGTGGTGGGCGTGGGATGCGCGTCTTACTTCCGTGTTGATCCTATTTTTCCTCTATATCGGCTACATCGCGCTGTGGAACGCCATCGACGACAAAATTCGCGCGGCGAGGCTTGCGGCGATCGTCTGTCTCGTCGGCTTCATTAACATCCCCATTATCAAGTTTTCGGTCGACTGGTGGAACAGCCTGCATCAGCCGGCGAGCGTCCTTCGCGCGGGCGGGCCGACGATACACGGCTCGATGCTGACGCCGCTGATCCTGATGGGCGCGGCCTATGCGTTGGGCTTTGCGGCGCTTCTGCTCGTCTCAATGCGCGGCGAACTCGCCGAACGCCGCATTGCGCGACTTGAGCAGACAGCGCGTGCGCCATCCAGGGCGACGGTTGCATGAGCAAACGAAGAAAACGACTCATTCTGGCTTTCGGCATCGTCGGCATCGCGGCCGTCGCGCTGGCGCTGACATTGACCGCCCTCAAGTCAACGGTCGCCTATTTCTACACGCCCTCCGATCTGCGCGAGCTTTCATCGCCGCCGGCCGGCCTTATTCGCCTCGGCGGCCTTGTCGCCCCGGGAAGCGTCAAATTCGGCGACGATGAGAGCGCCGCTGTCAATTTCATCATTCGCGACGAGACCGCCGAAACGCCGGTCTCGTACGAAGGCATCTTGCCGGATCTCTTTCGCGAAGGTCAGGGCGTCGTCGTTCAGGGCCGCCTTCAGCATGGGCGCCTTATCGCAAGCGAAGTCCTCGCCAAACATGACGAGAATTATATGCCGAAGGAAGTCGCCGACGCGCTTAAGGAGCAGGGCCGCTGGAAGGAGGGACAGTCCCTATAGAGCGTTTTTTTCCCAAATGCGCCCATTCGAGAACGCGCAAGGCGGCAAGCCTTGACGCCGAGGGACCGTCCACCCCCAGCTCTTTGAGGATCGAATCGAACGCCGACGCCTGTTCGACATAGGCCGCAGGATCATTGAAAAGGGAGAGCAAGGCATCGGCGATCGCCGATCCCTCGCAAGCTTCCTGAATGAACTCTGGAATGACGAAGCGGTTCGCAACGACATTGATGATAGAGGCGTAGGGCGTCGTCTTGACCCGGCGGGCCCAGAACGCCGTCAACGGATCGACTTTGTAGGCGACAATCATCGGCGTGCGGTTGACCGCCAGCTCGGCGGAAGCGGTTCCGGAGGCCGTAAGAGCGGCATTCGCGGCGGCCATTGCATCGTATTTTTCATCAGCGTCGACGAAAATCGGATCCCCAGGCCATTTCCTCATTTCCTTTCTCACGACCGTCGAGACCCCGTCGGCGATCGGCGTGACAACGCGCAGGTCCGGCAATGCTCCAATCAGACGCTCGACGGCGCGGCGAAACGGCGGCGCAAGGCGCGTGACTTCACGTCTGCGACTTCCCGGCAGGACGGCGAGTAGGGGGACATCGTCCAGCCTATGACGCGCGCGAAACGCGATTGCATTACCGCGGGCCCGCCACGCCGCCTGGAAATTGGGATTGCCGACAAACTCAGCCCTTACGCCCTCCTTCGTGAAATAGGGAGGCTCGAACGGAAAGAGCGTCAGCACGCCGTCGAAGTAGCGTTTGACGAACTTCACGCGCTGGGGGCGGGAGGCCCAGACCTGAGGGGCGACAAACTTGACGGACGTTGTCGCCGGAGACTGCTTTCTCAGCCGTGTCGTCGCCAGCCGCGAAAAGGCCCAGCCGTCGATGAAGACCGCGACGTCAGCCGCGATTGATTTGGCGGCCGCCGCGAATTCCTCCGCACGACGCATTGCGAGCGGCGCAACGCGCAGCACGTCCGTGGCGCCCATGACGGCGAAAGGTTCGATTGGAAAGAGGCGCCTTAGACCTTCCCGCTCCATGAGCGGACCCCCGCAGCCGCTATAGCTCGCCGAAGGCGCAAGCTCTTTCAGATCACGCATGAGGCTCGCGCCGATCGAATCCGCCGATGGCTCAACGGCCGCGAGCATGATTTTAAGCGGCGCGTCCGTCACGTCGCCTTTATCTCCGCACGCGCAAAGCCGTAAACGAAGAGACCGCGCGCGTCCGCTTCGCGCCGGACGGCGTCGCGGTCGATCAGCAGCGCGGCGCCCGCCTCAACCGCTATGCCGGCAAGGCCCGCATCCGCGGCGCGCCGCACCGTTTCGACGCCGATCGTCGGCAGATCGACGCGCAACTCCTGTCCGGGCTTTGGCCGCTTGACGAGAACGCCGTTGCGCCGGTCGCCGCCGCGCGCCGACGCCGGCAACAGCGCGCAGCGCTCCAACAGGCGGTCGGTTCCTTCCGCCGCCTCAATTCCAAGCGTATGTCCGGAAGCAACGACCGCGGCCTGACCGACGTCGAACGGCCCCAGCGCTTCGACGATCGCCGCCGCCTTGCGGATATCGGCCCAATTCTCCGCTGACGGACCAAGCACGCCCAGTCGCCCTGACGGCGCCAATAGGTCGGCCAGGACTTCCTCGGCGCCGACGACCAGAAAACCTTCCGCCTCAAGCGTCTCGACGAGGACGCCAAGCAGGGCGCCGTCGCCCTTCGCCGCAGCCGCAATCACGAGCGGCAAAAGCGCGGCGCCCCGCCAATCCGGCCGCAGTTTCGAGAAATCCGGGCGCCTGACGACGCCGGCAAGCGCCACCGCATCGCACCCGGCGTCCCTCATGCTGCGGATGATCCTCCCGACTTCAGCGATCCCGCATTCCTCGCCCGAGAAGTCCGCAAAGTCAGCGTCCGCGACGCCGGCGATACGAACGACAAACGGCGCGCCGGCCGCTTCCGCAAGGCGGCGGGGCAGCGCGCCCGCGCCGGCGATTATTCCGAGTTTTCGCCAACGGGCCATGCGCGTCGCGGCGGCGCCATTAAAGGGCGCCGTGTGTCCTCACGGATGAAATTCACAATGCGCATCACGGCTTCGCTTTCGGCGAAACGCGAGGCGACGGCGTCGAGCCGCTCCTGGAACGAATTTTCCTCGGCGAACAGCATTCGGTAAGCCGCACGAAGTTCGTGAATCGCCGCGCGCGACATGCCGCGCCGCTTCATTCCGACGATGTTAAGCCCCGACAACGTCGCATGATTCCCGGTCGCCGATCCGTAAGGGATGACGTCAGTCGGCACGGCCGCGCAGCCGCCGATAAAGGCGTAGGCGCCGACACGGCAGAACTGGTGGATCGCGCAAAGCCCGCCAAGAAATACGAAGTCCTCGATGACCACATGACCGCCGAGCGTCGCATTGTTCGCGAAGATCACATTGGAGCCGACGCGGCAATCATGCGCGACATGAGCGCCGGTCATCAGGAAACACTTGTCTCCGATGACCGTCTCGCCGCGCCCTGCTGGCGTGCCGAGGTTGGCGGTCGCATGTTCGCGAATGACGCAATCCGCCCCAATCTTGAGGCGCGTATCCTCGCCCTTGTACCCGAGGTGCTGCGGCGGCCCGCCGAGCACCGCGAAGGAATGCACCTTCGTGCGCGCGCCGATCTCCGTTCGACCCTCAATGACAACATGCGATTCGAGTTCGACGCCCTCGTCGAGACGCGCTTTCGCCGATACCCGGCACCAGGCGCCGATCCGGACGTCCGGACCAAGCCTTGCGCCGTCGTCGACAATGGCCGTCGGATGGATATGCATAAGCGCGGCCGCTTTCCGTCAGGCCATTTGCGCGAGCATGGCGGCGAAAGTCGCTTCCGCGACCGCCTTGCCGCCAACGCTCGCCTCGCCTTCAAACCGCCAGACCGGCGGGCGGCGCTGAACCGTCGACACCTTGATGAGGAGTTGATCGCCCGGAACGACCGGCTTCCTGAAGCGCGCCTTGTCGACGCCCATGAAAAGCACGATTTTTCCCTCTGCATCAAGATTTTCCGTATAAGAAGTATAAGCCGCGGCCGCTTGCGCCATCGCCTCAATGATGAGGACGCCCGGCATGATCGGCTTTTGCGGAAAGTGCCCCTGGAAGAACTCCTCGTTATAAGAGACGTTCTTGACGCCAATCGCGCTCTCGCCCGGCTTGATGTCGATGAGGCGGTCAATCATCAGCATCGGGTAGCGATGCGGCAATATCTTCATCAGATCGTCGATATCGAGGACGCTCTTGCCGGGCTCAATCGTCATGGTCGCTCGCCTTTTTCTTTCTCCGCGCCGCCGCCGTCTCGCGGAGCCATTCCGCCATCGGCCGCGCCGGATAGCCGCCCCAGGTTTCGCCAGGCGGAACATTCCGGAAGACTCCGGCCTTCGCGGCGATCCGCGCGTCATCGCCGATCGAGCCGTGATCGGCAATCCCCGCCTGTCCGCCGAGCTGAACCCTTGCGCCGATCAAGACGCTTCCGCTGACGCCGACTTGCGCCGCGAGGACGCAATTCTCGCCGATGCGAACGTTGTGGGCGATCTGTACGAGATTGTCGATTTTGGTTCCGCGCCCGATGACCGTGTCGCCAAGGGCGCCCCTGTCGATGCACGCGACCGCGCCGATTTCCACCGCGTCGCCAATCATTACGCGGCCAAGCTGCGGAATGCGCACGAGACCTTGAGGTCCCGCCGCGTACCCGAACCCCGGTCCGCCGATCGCCGAGTTCGCGCCGACCCTCACGTCAGCGCCAAGGCATGCGCACCAGATCGAAACCCCTTCGGCGACCACCGTCCGCGGCCCAATGATGACGCCCGGGCCAATCACTGCGTTCGGCCCAATCCGCGAACCGGCGCCGATCTGCGCATCGCCGCCGACTTGCGCGGACGAGTGTACACGCGCGCCGTCCGCGATAGTCGGTCTCCGATTCGCCGCGCTTTCTAATGTCCGAAGCTCATGAAGAGCAGCCGCGGCGTTAGCAAACGCCAGCTTCGGATTCTCCGCCGCAGCGAGCGCCCCGCCGCCGCGGCCCACAAGCGCCTCGCAATGTTTCTTCGCGGCGATACAAAGCCCGAATCTTTTGCCCTCGAGCAGCCCGGCATGTTTCGCGTCGTCGACATAGATGAGCGCCTGGCTGAGATCCGCCTCATCCGGCGCAGCCGCGCGGAAGATCGACGCTGTCGGCGCGCAGTCGGCGAAAGCCGCCGCGCCGCTTAGCCGCAGGATTTCGCCAAGCGCAATCGGGCCTTTCGAAACAAAAAAACGCGGATCGGGCATGTCTAGTCGCGTTATCCCTAAAACAAAGCGGCCGGCGTTTGCAGCGACCGGCCGCTTAATCTTAGCGGGTTAAGATCGTCACTTCTTCTTCGGCTTTTCGGCTGGCTTGGCGGCCGCCTGCTGCTTGGCCGCCGCCTCCGCGGCCTGTTTCTTCACGTCGGCGAGCGTCACTTTCTGAACTTCGACCGTCTTCATCTTTTTGTTGAGTTCGGCGAGCACCTCCTGCGTGATGTCGGTCTCGGGCGCCGCGTACATCACCGCCGACCGGTCGATGAGCAACGTCGCGCCGCGTTTGTCGACAATCGATTTCATGATCGGCTGGGACTCTTGCAGGATCTTCGCCTGCGCGACCTGAACCACCTGACCGAAGACCTGCTCCATGATCTGCGCCTGTTGCGGAAGCTGTACCTGCTGGCGCATTGCGAGCTCCTGCTCGCTCTTCTTGCGGACCTCTTCCGACATCAAGGCCGCGCCCTTCTGGTAGTTCTCGATATCCTTCTTGAGTTTCTCCGCTTCGGCGTCAAATTCCTTCTGGATATTCGCCTTGATTGTGTTCGCTTGGCCCGGAATCGTTTTTCCCGCATCCGACTGGGAAACAATGACGCCTTGATCGACGATCAGGATCACCGGCGCCTTGGCCGCCGACTGTGCTTCCGCCGCGGACATCAACGCGCCGGCGCCGATGCCGCCTCCGAGAAGGGCGAGAGCGCCAGCAATTGTCAGAAACTTCCTAGTCATAGTCCTACACCTCACTGGGGTTAGAATGTTGTGCCCGCGCTAAACCGGAAGCCTTCGGTTCGATCATAGTCTTCCTTGCGCAAAACCTTGGCGAAATCAAAGCGAACAGGGCCGAATGGCGAATCCCAGCTCACCGAAACGCCCGCTGTCACCCGGAGCGACAAGTCGTCCTGGATCGGCTTGATGCAAGTTGCTGATGGACTGTCAACGCATTTGAGGCCCGTCTCCGGGTTTATCCAAAGATCAAGGTTATCGTTGATGAGCTTGTTGCCGTCGTCAACGAGGCCGACCGTGCCGAAATCACTGAAAAGTGATGCGCGGATCCCATACTCCTTCGGCAGCGGCAGCGGCAGCTTAATTTCGGCCGTGCCGATCGCATAGAGCTTCGCCCCGATCGCCTGCCCCGATCGTTGCCCCGAAAATTGCGTGCCGGGCTGAAGATAACGCGGCCCAACGCCCGCGACCTCGAAGCCCCGGAAGCTATCGGCACCCTCGTAGAAACGGTCCTGAAGGCGGATGTCGTCCCCGCCCC
>Ga0073934_10002114_pt1 | contig 43252 bp, 38 predicted proteins | sample LarsenN4metaG_FD_76834 | JGI IMG/M metagenome (GOLD analysis project Ga0073934, IMG submission 76834) | Hot spring sediment bacterial and archeal communities from British Columbia, Canada, to study Microbial Dark Matter (Phase II) - Larsen... ...
ACAATCTAAGGCAGATTATAGACGTTGGGTTGACCGGAGGCGTAGCATACGAAAGCGGTTTCGGAATGGGAGCCGGTGAAGGTAACGCAAAATATACCGCAATGCCGGCCGCAGTAGCCAGAGCCAAAGACTCGGCAGAAAGCAACGGGACCACAATTAGTGTGCGCAAAGACTTTAGGCCGCTCGCATTGTTCTCCCCATCGGTCAGGACCGATTCCGACGGCCGGGCGAGTGTTGCGATTAAATTGCCCGATAATCTGACGCGTTACAGAATTACGGCCATTGCCAATGATGGCGAAAAGCGGTTTGGCAAGTATGAATCGACTATAACCGCAAGACAGCCCTTGATGATCAGGCCATCTGCTCCCAGATTTCTGAACATCGGCGATTCGGCCGAACTTCCGGCCGTCATTGAAAATCAGACAGACCGCGATCTTGCCGTCAATGTTGCCATTAGCGGCGCAAATATAGCAATAGGAGTCAATTCGGACGGAAAAATCGCGTCTATGGGGAAAAGGCTCCTTGTAAGGGCAAACAGCCGCGAAGAGGTGCGTTTTCCCGTAGCGGCAAAAAAAGCAGGAACGGCAAGGTTTCAATTGGTTGCAGCGGCTGAAAACTTTGCCGATGCTGCCGAAATTCAGATTCCGATTCTTGTACCCGCAACTACGGAGGATTTTGCCGTTTACGGTAGCATCGCAAAGTCGGGAGCCATTGCGCAGCCGATAAAATTGCCCGCAGATATTTATCGGCAATTCGGCGGACTTGAAGTCTCAATGTCTTCAACTCAATTGCAGGAGCTGACCGATGCTTTTATTTCGCTTGTTGACTATCCTTTCGAGTGTTCCGAGCAGATCGCTTCAAGGATGATTTCTACTGCCGCTCTGCGTGACGTCCTGACGGCATTCAATGCCAAGGGAGTGCCCGGTCGTGAAGCACTTGACGCACGTTTTGCCAGGGATATCGAGATTTTACGTTCCAGGATTCGGGAAGATGGCAGTTTCGGGCTCTGGCGGCGTGATAACGAGCGTTACGGCTATCCGTTTGTAAGTATTCATGCCGCGCATTCTCTGGTGCTGGCGAGAAAAAAAGGTTATGCAGTGCCGGACGAAATGCTCAGAGCGGCGGGAAAATATCTTAAATCAATTGAAAGCCGTCCGGACCGGCAAAACGGTAAAAAACCGCAAACCTCGGCAGCAATTCTTGCCTATGCTCTTTACGTCAGAAGCGAACTTGGCGATAAGGACATCGCAAGGGCAAAGGAATTGCTTGCTTCAGTGCTTTCCGAAGAACCCTCTTTCGAAGCGGTTGGCTGGCTTTTGAGCGTTCTGGCGGAAGACCCCGGGTCAAGGCAACAGGTGGATCAAATTCTGCGATTTTTGAATAACCGCGTCGCCGAAACTGCTTCTTCGGCACATTTTGTTACAAATTACGGCGACGACGGGTGGCTGATAATGCAATCCGAACGCCGTGCAGACGGCATTCTCCTCGATGCTTTGATAAAAGCGGACAGAAATTCAGAACTTATACCAAAGCTTGTCCGTGGACTCTTGGACAGCCGGATCCGCGGCTCCTGGTCGGGTACGCAGGAAAATGTCTTTATCCTGCTGGCGCTGGATAGCTATTTTCGGGCATTTGAGGCTATTACACCGGAGTTTGTGGCCAGGGTATGGGTTGGGGATAGGTTTGGAGGAGAAAAGGCCTTTAACGGCCGTTCAAGCGAAACTCATTTGCTGAACATTCCGATGCCGCAACTTTTCTCTTTATTGGGAAATGAATCTTACGGCAATCTTTTGATTGACAAACAGGGACCAGGAAGATTGTATTACCGTATCGGAATACGTTATGCGCCGCTAAATACCGATGTCAGGCCGGCGGATTACGGGTTTACGGTGCTGCGCACCTATGAACCCGTTGATAACGGCGAAGACGTGAGGCGAAACGATGACGGAAGCTGGACGGTCAGGTCCGGTGCGCGAATCCGTGTGCGCATTACGCTTATCGCGCCCGCGAATCGTTATCATATCGCATTAGTTGACCGTATTCCCGCCGGTTTCGAAATTCTAAATCCGGATCTCGCGGTAACAGAGGCATTGCCCGGGCAGAGATATGGCGGCGGCGGAAACGGCCGAAGTTTATTATGGCCCGATCATCAGAATCTGCGTGATGACCGTGCCGAGGCTTTTTCGGCTGTTTTGACAGGCGGCGTTTATGAATATTCGTATGTGGTACGTTCCACAACGCCCGGCAGGTTTATCGCACCGCCGGTAAAAGTCGAAGAAATGTATCATCCCGAAACATTTGGACGCAGCGGGGCTGAAGTTGTTTCAATTCAATAGTTTACCGGACGGAAACAAAACTGTGTATCAATTTGATGCACAGTTTTTGCCCTTTTCGATTTCCGTCGGTCTTGTAAGGCCTTGGCAGCGGTCTTTATGCTAAAATCTCTATTGTGCGTGACGGCAGCCGGACCCGGATCAGACCGCCCGCGCAGTTGCTTTCGCATTTTTCGTCTGATTTTGATCGTCAGGCAAACGCAAAACCTATGAAAACGAATCCGACTGCAGCCGCAGGGCAAATCACGGCAGTAGAAATAGCCCGCGAACTTTTGAAAACCGAAGCTGCCGCCATTCAATCGGCCTCAGACCGTCTGGTTGCCGAAAACGTTGAACAGGCGGTCAGGATTATACTCGGATGCAGCGGAAAGGTTGTAATCTGCGGTGTCGGCAAATCTGGTGTTATTGGGCAGAAAATCGCACAGACGATGACTTCAACCGGTACTGTCGCCGTATTTGTCCATCCATCGGACGCAATGCACGGCAGCCTCGGAATAATTACTGCAAATGATGTCGTTATTGCACTTAGCAATTCAGGTGAAACCGAAGAGCTTGTTGCCATGCTTCCGGCATTGAAACGCCGCAATGTGCCGATAATCTCTATAGTCGGAAATCTGGAGTCATCGCTCGCACGCCAATCCGACGTTGTGCTGGATGCATGCGTAGATCGTGAAGCATGCCCTTTGAATCTAGCCCCGACGGCCTCCACGACCGTCGCTCTTGCGCTGGGCGATGCATTGGCAATGACCGTAATGCGTCTGAAAGGTTTGACGGCAGAGGATTTTGCCGCAAATCATCCTGCCGGACGACTTGGTAAGCGTCTGACGCTCCGCGTCGGCGACCTGATGCACAAAAGCCCGAACGTTGAGCCTGCGGATAGCTGGCTAGATGTCGTCAAAGCAATTTCCGATGGAACTCTCGGCGCGGTAAACGTTGTACATCAGGGCCGCCTGATGGGAATCATCACTGACGGAGACCTTCGTCGGACGATTGAAAAAACGCCCTCCGAAAGGCTGGATTCGCTGACCGCTGCCGAGATGATGACCCGCAACCCGATTTCTGCCGGTCCGGAAATGCTCGCCTTCGATGCCTTGCAGCTTATGGAAAACAGGACTTCGCAGATTTCCGTGCTTCCGGTGGTCGGAATTAACGGAGAATGCCTCGGGATGATTCGGCTTCACGATATTGTCAGGGCAGGGCTTTGATAAAACTCTCCGTTTCAAACAACCGCCGGCATATATAGCGCGTCGAAATAGCGGAAGAATTACAAGGCTTTTGCCGTTTACGGGTTGATTGTCTATGAAAAAAATACGTTTTACCCTTGCTTTTACGATTCTTGTTCTGTTTGCAGTCTTTCCGGCGGGAGTATTTTCTCAAAGGCAGCCTGAGATAAAAATGACAATCGGCGAAGATTTTTTCGAAGCGGTAATAGAAGCCTTGCTTGCAGGACCTGATTTTCCCGAATTTTCCATTGCCTCGGTTACTGACAAAAGCCGGCAAAGCGAAGTCATTTGGCCCGATTCGACTTATTCTTTTATTCCGGCAATGTTTTTTGCTTCAAAAAACGGCATTTGCCGTGAGGTAATTACGCTTCGACGTGAAGGCGGCGGAAGGCGGACCTCTCTAAAGCTTTCCGAAGGCAAAATAACTGCACCGCTTTCATTTACGGGGCAGTACAATCCGCCTTTTATCGGCTGCGTCCAGTTTGCCGGCGTTGCCGATACTGAAATAGATCTGGAATTCGATCAGCAATCACGGAGACTTTTAGCCAGAGCACGCGTTGTGAATGTCAATCTCGAGGGATCAGGCGGCGTAGGCGGTACGGTCATCGCCAGAATGGTTCAAGGGTCAATCGACCGTAAAATCAATCCTATCGAGCTCATAAACCTTGACAAGCTTTCATTTCTCGTGCCCATACAATCGGGATCAAGATTGCAGTTGACCGCAAGAAACCTCAGGACAGAAACCTTTCCGGGTCGGATCGATGTTTACGTCAGCTACGATATAACAAAATCGAAATAATTATTGGCGGACCGCTTTTAACCACCGAAAATAAATCCGCACGGACGAAGACGGCCATTCAGATTCGCCTAATTTCACGATGTAAGTCTATAATCTTTAGTTTTGTCACCGCTTCCGCAGCCGGTAGAAACAATTGGCCAATAACGGCATTCACCTGCGAGGCAAGGCGGAACGGTATCGTTGATTTAACAGATGAATCGTCCACTGGTAGCAATAATCGGCCGTCCAAACGTTGGTAAATCAACGCTTTTCAACCGTTTAACTGAGTCGCGGAGATCCATAACCGGCGATGAGCCGGGGATCACGCGTGACCGTATCTATGGAACGGCGGAATGGGCTTCCAGGCGTTTCGAAGTCGTTGATACCGGGGGAATAGTTCCTGACGATGATGCTTTGATTCCTGCAAATATTTTCAGGCAGGCGTCCTTTGCCATAGAAAAGGCAGAAGCGATTATTTGGGTCGTGGACGCACGTGCGGGCATTACTCCGCTGGATGAGGAGATAGCGGGTTTTCTCAGGAATATTGACAAACCTGTTTTTATTGCGGCAAACAAGGCAGAATCTAAAAGAGTTGCCGAAGAAGCTGCGGAATTTTACAGGTTTGGATTCGATTTGGTGCCGATATCTGCCGAACACGGCACTTCGGTTGGCGATCTGCTTGACAAACTTTTGGAAGAACTCTCATTTACGGAAGAACCCGCTGAAGACGAGGCGCGTGAGATACGTCTTGCGGTAATTGGCCGGCCAAACGTTGGAAAATCGTCTATTGTCAATAAGTTGCTGGGTGAAGAGAGAGTCATCGTTTCTCCAATTGCAGGGACAACCAGAGATGCCGTAGATACCGCCTTTGTTTACGACGGACAAAAATTTTTGCTTATTGATACTGCCGGAATCAGACGAAAAGGGAAAACCGTAGAGATGGCGGAAAAGCTTTCCGTCATAATGGCCAAAAAATCGCTTGAGCGTGCCGATGTTGCAATAGTGGTAATCGATGCCGCGGAAGGCGTTACCGCTCTGGATGCCAACATCGCAGGTTATGCCGTGGATGCCGGCTGTTCGGTAATTCTTGCGGTAAATAAATGGGACGCCGTCGAGGAAAAGACAACGAACACGATTTATGAATTCGAGCGTGAATTACGACGGCAGATGAAGTTTCTTGACTGGGCACCGATGCTGACGATTTCCGCATTGACCGGTCAAAGAGTGAAAAACGTGCTCGATTACGCAAAAAAAGCTGCGGAAGCCCGCGTTACGAGAATTTCAACCTCGCAACTGAATCGTTTCTTCGAGGATAATATTTCGCAGCCAAAGGGCGGCACTGCTCCCGCTCCGGTCAAGGGCGGTTTTTCGCGTCTGCAGGTGAAATACATTACCCAGGCCGGAACGCGACCGCCGACTTTTGTCTTGTTTACGTCAGGCGGAAAACCCGGTTTGCATTTTTCCTACATCCGCTATGTAGAAAACCGCCTGCGTGACGAATTCGGATTTTTCGCTACGCCGATTAGAATCAAAGAACGTCATAAATCGAAAGAGCGCAAATAGATAAATGGATATCCTGCTCCTGATTTTTCGGTTATTGCTTTTTGCCGTTTTTGTCATCGCAGCCGCCGGCAAGGTTCTGGACCTTCAGGGCACACGAAAGGCGATGGAGGAATTTGGTTTTGGCAAAGCCTCCGGGCCTGCGGCTGTTGCCATTCCGTTTATTGAATTTTTAGTCGGTTTCGGGCTGCTTTTTACCGCAACTTCCTGGTTTGCAGCTTTCGGCTGTCTTTTGCTCCTTGCAGGATTTTCTGCCGGTATTGCAAGGCAGATTTGGCGTGGCAGCACGGCCGATTGCCATTGCTTCGGGAAAATTCACAGCGAACCTCCCGGAGCCAAAAGCCTTCTCCGCAATGCCATTATCGCAATTCCCGCGATAGTGCTGATTTATTCGGGCCCTCAGATGCAGGGAGCTGAATCCGGCAGCGACGCCGTCACAAAGACATATGCCATTTTGATTGCTTTTCTGGCGGTCGGATTGGTTATCGTTTCGGGTTATCTGAAGATATTTTCGGAGAAAATTAAAATCTTAACCCGAAGGGTCGAGTTTCTGGAGTCTGTATCTGGCGGCAGCGGAGCAGCCGTCGAACGCGAAGATAGCGGCAATCCAAGTGACGCTCTGCCGATAGGTGCCGAATTTCCGGATTTCGAATTGTCGGATACGCGTGGCCGGATTGTTACCTTCGAGTATCTTCTCACGGATTTCCGGCCCAAACTGTTTGTTTTTATCAGTCCTGCCTGCGAACCTTGCAAAGCTCTGATTCCATATTTTGGAGAATGGAGAAAGCATCTTGGTGAAAGAATCAGATTTGTGTATGTAAGCACAGGTAACCGCGAGGCAAACCTTGAACGTTTCGCCGAAGATATTGCGGGCGAAATGTTGCTTCAAAACGATCGCGAACTATCCAGACTGGTTTATGCAAAATGGACTCCTACGGCACTTTTGGTTAATGCGGAAGGCAAAATTGCATCGCATCCGGCTGTCGGAGAAATGGCAATCAGGGATTTGGTTGACCGGCTGTCGGAAAACAATTCCGCCGGACCCGATTTTTATGTTTCAAACGGCAGCCATCCGGTCAGGATTAAGATCGGACAAAAGGTGCCCGATTTCCGGCTCGAGGCAATTGATGGTCAGGTAATTGACCGTAATTACTTACTGGGGCGGAAAAATCTGGTCTTGTTTCTAAGCACTACCTGTTCTCATTGCATCACTGTTGCCGATCAGCTCCGGCGCATTGAAAAAAACTTTGCGGAAAATTCGGAAATCGGTTTCCTTGTATTTATTGACGGTGAGCGCGAAGCTGCAATGAGTCTTGGTTTGAAATCTCCGGTTTTGCTGGAAAAAGATTATGCCACGGCGATCACGATCGGGATGTTCGGGGCACCGTCCGCCGTAATTGTAAATGAAGATGGGGTTGTAGTTACCGAAACTGCAGTAGGCGGTCCGGCGATCTGGTCACTGCTTGGGCTCTACAACGTGAAATGATGAAAGCAATTGATTTCAAGGTCGAGGCTCAGGACGGGCAGGCGAGAGCCGGCATTTTGCAAACGCGGCGGTCCGTAATCGAAACGCCGGTTTTTATGCCGGTCGGGACTCAGGGAACGGTCAAGGGAATCAGATTCGAATGGCTCGAGGAAGAACTCGACGCAAGGATAATACTCGGCAATACTTATCATCTATTTCTCAGGCCCGGTCCGGAAAGGATCAGGGCACTCGGCGGGCTGCATGGTTTTACAACCTGGGAAAGGTCATTTCTGACTGATTCGGGCGGTTTTCAGGTGTTTTCACTCTCTGACCTTCGCCGTATCTCCGAGCAAGGCGTTGAGTTTCGGTCTCACATTGACGGAAGCCGGAAGTTTTTGTCGCCCGAGATCTCAATGGAGATACAGGCAGCGCTCGGTTCTGAGATTGTGATGGCTTTTGATGAATGTCCGCCGGGAGACGCTGGATTCGAGCGGACGCGGGAGAGCCTGAATCTGACTATCAGATGGGCTGAAAGGTCGAAACGCAGATTTGAGCAGTTACAGGCCTCAGGAGCGGACACGGGGCATATTGCCGGTAACTCCTCAGGTTTATCCGGCAATCAGGCGCTTTTCGGAATAATTCAAGGCGCCGGTCACCTTCCGCTGCGTCTGGAGAGCCTTGAGAGAACTGTTGAAATCGGGTTCGATGGATATGCCATAGGCGGCCTCAGTGTAGGCGAAGAAAAGCCTGTGATGTATTCGGTGATTGAATCACTTGCGCCTCAAATGCCTCAAGATGCTCCGCGCTATCTGATGGGAGTCGGGACGCCCGAGGATCTGGTAGAGGCAGTTTATCGCGGTGTTGACATGTTTGATTGCGTTATGCCGTCGCGAAACGGAAGAACCGGAGGCGCATTTACAAGCGACGGCAAGCTTAACATTCGCAATGCGCGTTATGCGGATGACGAGAGACCTCTGGATGGAGAATGCGGCTGCTCGGTTTGCCGAAGATATTCGCGTGCTTACATAAGGCATTTGTATAATGCCGGAGAAATACTTGCAGCCGTTTTATTGACGCATCACAACCTTTTTTATTATCTGGATCTGATGCGAAAGGTTCGCCAAAGCATAAAAAACGGCTGTTTCGGTGTATTTCGCGAGAGTTTTCTCGAGCGCCAGGCTGCCAATCAGGCTGCGCAGGTTTGAAAAACAAGCCCCGCGTGTATATGATTAGTTTTTTCTTTGCGCAATGAGTAAAACTATTCTTTTTTTTCAAGATGCCGGAGGAGCCAGCATTATCTGGACTCTGATGCCGTTTGTCCTTATTTTCGGGATTTTTTATTTTCTCGTGATACTGCCCCAAAAACGGCAGAAACAGCAATTGCAGGAGCTGATAGATAATCTGAAAATAAATGACGAAATTGTTACCAGCGGCGGATTGATAGGCAGGATCAAGGAAATACGTGATACGAGTTTTATTATTCAAAGCGCGGAAAAATCATTTATCGAAATCGGAAAGAGTGCCGTAATCGGAAAGCGCCCGACCAATCAGTGAACGGAGAAATCCTGTCATTGTATCGGCGCCATCCGGCCGGTATGAACAGTACCGATTAAAATCAGGCATCGAAAGCAAGTAATGAAAAGCTCAACGTTGTGGATTCGGACAGCGGTGATTATCGCGATAACGCTGCTGGGAATTTATCTGGTATTCGGACCGCGGCATCGCCCGACGGCCCGGGATTTTTCCTGGGAAGGAATCAAGGAAAACCTGGCGAATAACATAAATCTCGGACTTGACCTGAAAGGCGGCTCGCATCTTGTAATGCGCGTCAAGACGGATGAATATCTCAAGACACTTACCGAGAATAATGCCCAGGCAGCCCTAAACGCGGCACAGGAAGCCAAGCTGCCGGTTACCGGCAGTAAAATTGTTGCCCAAGGTTCAACATACTCGATTACCCTGGAACTCGGCGAAGGATCCGATCCGCAGGCCGTAATTGACGAAGTAAAGAAAAAAGTTGATTTCGTCAATTGGAATTTCAGCACCTCGGCCAATGCAATTACCTGGACACTGCCATCGAATGTCCAGACCGTAATGAAGAATCAGGCCGTTGAACAGGCACTGAAAATAATCGAGAGCCGAATCAATGCTTTTGGTGTCAAGGAACCGACCCTGCAGAGGCACGGTGCGGAGGCTTCAGGGCAAATTTTGCTTCAAATGCCCGGAGTTGACGATCCGGAGCGTGTAAAAAAGCTGATCGGCGATGACGCCCAGCTTTCGCTGATGAAGGTAGTAAGTCCGCCCAGTCCGTCGCCTGTTCAGACTTACCCGACCGAAGACGCAGCAAAGCAGGCTCTCGGCGGCATCATTCCGCCGAACCGTAAGATTCTGCCTTATTTGGAACGGGACAGAAATCCCGCATCGAAAACCCCGCAGGAACCGAAAAGGGAATTCGTAATAGTTGAGACGCCTCCGGTCGTTGACGGGACAGAGCTGCGGGACGCACAGGCTGTTTCAAGAACCGGCAATGAAGGAGATTATCAGATTGCTTTTTCCCTGAAACCTGCTGGTGCGCAGAAATTCGGCGATTGGACAAGCAAAAATATCAATAATTACATGGCCGTCGTTTTGAATAACGAGGTCAAATCAATCGCTTACATCAAGTCGAGAATAGATGATCAGGGCGAAATTTCCGGGCAATTCACTAAAGCGACGGCAGAGGATCTTGCTCTGACCCTAAGGTCGGGTGCCCTTCCCGCAAAAATTGAATATCTGGAAGAAAGAACCGTCGGGCCGAGCCTCGGGGCAGATTCTATTCGTGCCGGCGTAACCGCATCGCTTGCGGGATTGATTTTCATCGTCGCCTTTATGCTCTTTTATTATCGCGGAGCCGGCATCAATGCCGTTGTTGCCCTGATACTTAATATGCTTTTGACCATGGCGGCTCTGATTGTTTTCGATTCCACGCTGACGCTGCCAGGTATTGCCGGCCTGATTCTCGGCATCGGCATGGCCGTTGACTCCAACGTTCTTATTTTCGAGCGTATGCGCGAAGAATTGATTGCCGGCCATACCGTCGCACAAGCAGTCGAGATCGGTTTTGACCGGGCATTCATAACCATTATCGATACACACGTAACTACCATAATCTCGGCCGCGATACTTTATCTCTACGGTTCCGGCCCGATACGCGGATTTGCCGTTACGCTCGTGCTTGGGTTGCTGATTAACCTTTTCTCGGCCGTATTCGTATCGAGAACGATATTTATGTGGCTGCTTTACCGAAATCCGAAAATGCAGACACTCAGTATTTAGTACTTTAACGGCTTTTGGGGCCGTTGCTGTTAGCGGCGGCTAAATCATTGTAAATAAAAATGTTTCAGATTTTACCAAATATCAACGTTGATTGGATGGGCATAAGAAAGCCCTTAATCTTCATTTCAATCACGATTTTGCTTGCAGGGCTGATTTCAGCCGTTGGCCGACAGATTACGCCCGGCGGGACCGATGCCTTTAACCTTGGAGTAGATTTTCAGGGAGGCACGGTTATTACCGCCAAGTTTCGGCAAAAACCTTCTGCGGATGAAATACGGGCTGCTTTGAATGAAGCGGGAATTGGTGAACCTATAATCCAGGATTCTCTGGATAAAAAAGATGAAGTGCTGATAAAGGTTCCGCTTATTTCCTCAGAGGGTGAAAGCGGCAATGTTGACCAGGTAAATCTTGGCCGCCAGGCAGTAAAAAACGCTCTCGATAAATTCGGACGCGAGGCGGCTCCGGAAAAAAGCCTCGATGATGATCCCGAAGCGGCTTACAAGATCGTCGGGACCGATTCCGTAGGGCCTGTCGCCGGTGCGCAGCTTAGAAATCAAGCCGTAATCGCAACCTTGCTCGGGATGGGCGGTATTTTGCTTTTTATCGCGTTCCGGTATGACTGGACATATGCCGCCGGCGCTGTTATCGCAGTTTTTCACGACGTGCTGATAACCCTGGCTTTCTTCTCGATTTTCCAGTGGGAAATCAGTTTGACCGTTCTGGCCGCCTTTTTGACCCTTGTCGGGTTTTCCGTAAACGATTCTATCGTCATATTCGACCGGATACGTGAAAATATGACACTTCACCGCGACAAGTCTATTTATAAATTGACCAATGATTCGATTAACCAGACAATGTCGCGGACCATTGTTACCAACGGGCTGGTTTTTCTTTCGGTTCTGGCACTGGTGTTGTTTGGCGGAGAGGTTCTCCGCGGCTTTTCGCTGGCGTTGTTTGTAGGCTCGATCGCCGGTACCTACTCAACGATTGCAATTGCAAGTCCGATAGCCATTTGGTGGCAAAGCAAAATCGGCGAGTCGAAAATGAAGGAGATTACGGTGCAGCCCGCCGGTCCGAAATTGGCTTCGGCCGCCCGTAAACCGGTTACACGCAGGCCGGTTACGCGTTAAATAAACGGGGCAATGGCATCGGTTGACTGATTTTGCGTTAAAAGTAATAAAAATTGCATTTTTATCGGCATAAAGCCGCTTGTTTTCTTGACAACGGCAGCGCAAAAATTTAGACTTTCAATCGTTGCTGGTCAAACAAACAGTTATTTTATCTGCGTGTTTCCGTAAAACTCGTTGAGGTATCGGGAATTGTCGGATTTCGCTTTGTGTTAGCCGGCAACTATCCTCCATCACCGCACCTGATGGGAATCTCAATTTTAATTACGGAAAAACCAAGAAAATTCGGAGTATGCTTTTCCGCAAGCGGAGAAGATTTACTACAACTACATTTTTGAACAAAAACATCTAAGTGTTAAGGCTTCGATATTTCGGCCCTTGACCCACGTTTGGCACCTGTAAAAAGGGAGGAAAGTACGATGTTAGACCAATTGGTAGAATCCAAGAGCCATGCCGATGAGGATAGAAGGCGGAGCGGCTTATTGCTGACGACTTTTATTATTCTTTCGGTAGTGTTAGTAAGTTCCTGGCTATACAGCCTTTTCGCCAAGGATTTCGGTATGGGTACGGACGAGCTTGCTCTCGAAACGCTTGTCGCTCCGCCTGTCATACCGGATGAACCCAAACCGGAACCTGAAAAACCTCAGGAACAGCAGAAGGCGCCAAACGTAGATATACGCAAGGAAATCATTGCCTCGATGACCGAGACTCCGCCGAAAGTGCCGGATAAGGTAAGTACCGAGAAATTGACAATTCCGCCCCGCGATCCGAATAAATATACGGTCAAGGGTGATACTAACTACAGCGCGGCAAACGCCCCGCCTCCGGATTACGCCGGACCGGTAAATACAAAGGGTTCAGGCAGCGACAGCGGTAACTTCGGCGGCGGCGGCAACGACGACGACGGCAAAGATGTACCGCCACCACCGCCGCCAGTCAAAAAGATTACAAAACCGGTTTCCGGCGGCGTTCTGAACGGTAAGGCCGTCAGCCTGCCAAAACCGCCATATCCGGCCGCCGCAAAGGCTGTCAGGGCTTCCGGCGCCGTTACGGTTCAGGTACTTATTGACGAAAACGGAAACGTTATCTCCGCAACGGCGGTCAGCGGGCACCCGCTGCTCAGGGCTGCGGCCGTGGAAGCGGCGCGACGGGCAAAATTTAGCCCGACGATGCTCTCCGGCCAGCCGGTTAAGGTTTCGGGCGTAATAACGTATAATTTCGTCCCGTAAAAAAAACAATTTTTGGAACAGCGAGCCGGCGGAGGGTGTCAAAACCTAAAACGGGGCCGGCTCGTAAAATAAACTTTCGAGTTTCGCAATATTAACAATTTTCGATTTTCTTTGGAGGAAAAACCATGACTTTTTTTGCCAGCCTTTTCGGACTTAGCGTTCCGGGCTTGTTAATGTTCTTCGCCGACAATCCGAAGATCTCTTTCGGTATATACGATATCGCAAAGAGTTTGACGATTCCCGGCTGGATCGTTATCTTCATCCTCTTGATCGAAGCGGTTTATATGATCGCTGTCGGCATCGAGCGTTGGCTGACCTACAACAAGGCCCGCCAGCAATCACGGCAATATGCTCCGAAGGTCGCTCAGGCTTTGAAGAACAACAACATCGACGAAGCTATCACCATCAGCGATCGCCACAAGGATTCGCACCTTGCCATGGTCGTCTCGTCCGGGCTCAAGGAATTTAGTGCACATCAGGGAAATACCGAGATTTCGGCCGATGAAATGGAAGCTTCCAAACGGGCACTTGAAAGGGCTATAGCCGTCAAAACCGCTGAGCTTAAACGCGGCCTCGCCGGATTGGCTACCGTCGGATCTACGGCTCCGTTCGTCGGACTTTTCGGTACGGTCGTCGGAATCATCGGCGCTTTCGTTGCTCTTGCACAAGCTGAAAATGCCGGTATCGGCGCCGTCGGCGCGGCCATCGCCGAAGCCCTTGTCGCCACCGCATTCGGTATCGCCGTCGCGGTTCCGGCCGTTTGGCTCTTCAACTATTTCACGAATAAAGTAACGAGCTTTGGCGTCGAAATGGAGAATTCGGCTTCCGAATTGATCGATTACTTCATTAAGCAGCGAACGAAAGCCCTCCGCGGGTAAGCAGTTCACTGTCTCGGAAACCAGAAATTTTTGTAGGAGATAAACAGCCATGGGCGCAAAAGTCGGTGGAACCGATGAGTATAACTCGGAAATTAACGTAACTCCGATGGTGGACGTTATGCTGGTGCTGCTGATCATCTTCATGATCGTTACACCGCTGCTCCAACAGGGCGTTACGGTTAACTATCCGCGGGAATTGAATTCGCCCGACGAAGATCCGGAGATCACAAAGGACACATCCGTTGTGATTGCAATCCCCGACAATAACAACTTTTATGTCGGCAAAGATCCATATCCACTTACCGAGTTGGGTGAAAAAATCAAAAATATGATGAAAGACAAGCCGCCGGATAAGCGGATTGTTTACATCAAAAGCGGCGTTGATGTTGACTATGGCACCGTGGTCAAAGCGATCGACGTAATTCGCAAACAGGACATCGATAAAATCGGCCTGGTCGCGGATAAGAAAAAAGGCGGAGGAGAATCCTCAAATTAGTTAAAAAGGCCGTGTCGTAACATTTTGCGATGCGGCCCAAGATGGAGGAAAAAGTTATGGGAATGTCAACAGGAGGCCGTTCCGATGAGGCCACCCCGAATATCAACGTAACACCGCTGATCGACGTTTTGTTGGTGCTATTGATTATCTTTATGGTGATTACACCGGTAAAACCGAGCCGTTTCGAGGCCAAGGTCCCTGCCGAGCCGAAAAACCAGCAGAATCTGGAAGTAAAACCAAATCCATTGACGCTGGTTATCGCCATAAACAAGGCAACTAAAGGAATTACGCTCAACAATGAACCGGTCGGCGACGTCAGCGATGCATCACCATTGACGGCTAAACTTGCCGAAATTTTCAAACAACGCGAAATCAACGGAGTTTTCAGGGAAAATTCCAACGAGATCGAAAAAACGGTCTTTATAAAGGCTCCGACATCAGTTCGCTACGGCGATGTGGTGAAGGTAATTGATGCCGCCAAAATGGCGGGTGCCTCTCCGATCGGGCTGCAGATCGATGATTTAACTGAATAATTTAATGATGGCCGCCGGAAATCGACTCGTTTGATCCGGCGGCTCCATCGATGGAGTCGAAAGAAATGAGATTTTCTCGTTTAGGGGTATTATTTTTACTTGCAGTTGGTGTGTTCGCTTCTGCCAATTGCACATATTATAACCGTATTCTTTCCAGAAAAGATCTGGTCGATGGTTCCGTTGCCTATCGCGAACGAAAGTTTGCGGAAGCGGAAGCCCTCTTTCGTAAAGCAGTTTCACGCGACCCGAACGGGCAGACGCTGGAAGGCAGGACCGCACAGGTCTTCCTTGCCAGGACTCTCCACTCGGAGTACATCGGTAACAGACAGGATAGAGCTAAAGCAGAAGAAGCCATAAATGAATATAAAAAGGCCCTGTCAATGAATCCGAATGACCAAAGTTCGTACAAGGCCGTAGCAAGTCTTTACGAGAATCTTCAGATGACGGATGAATGGCAAAAATGGGTTACTGAACGTGCAAACAATCAGTCACTCGAGCCGCAATACCGGGCAGAAGCCTTAACTACCCTTGCTTCAAAGCAAAACAGTTGTGCTTCTGAAATTACCGAAACCGATGCGGTTAAAAAGAAAGTCAAACGCGACGGCAAGGAAGTTTTTGAATTCATAAAACCGGCCAACGCGGAAGACTTTAACAGATTAAAGACCTGCGTAGACACCGGGCTTAGTCTGATAAACAAGGCAATCGCACTTGAACCTGATTCGGTAAAAAATGCAAAATCGGCTAATTTGAAAGCCATGACCGACGAACAACTTCGTCAATTCCTTGATTTGGTGAAAATTTTCGAATCGGCCAATTCCTATAAAGCCAGCCTTTCGATTCAAGCAATGCGGCTCGCCGAAATGGAAGGCAGGATAGCCGACCGCGACCGTTATAAAGCCGAATCTGATCAATACAGACAACATTACGCCGATTTAGGCGAAGTGAATCGAAATATCGAACTCGAACTCAAGGCTCGCCAGGAAGCAGCTGCGGCGGCAAATAATGCCAACGCAAACGCCAAGAAATAGGCCATCCGGCATAGCGATTTTGAATCAACGCCCGAAGGCTTCAACAGCCTCGGGCATTTTTTTGCTTGGTTTAAGATATTTTCAGGGCAAAAATGTTCCAAATTAGTTAAGCTCCTTGTAATATTGAACTTAGGGAAGAAATGATCCGTATCGAGGACATTATAGAAAAAGTAGAGGCCAATCGGCCCGGTGCAAATATAGATCTGATACGCAGGGCATATCTGTTTTCGGCTCTCCATCACCGCGGACAGAAACGAGCCTCGGGCGAACCATATCTTGTTCATCCGCTTGAGGTTGCGAACATTCTGGCAGACATGCGCCTTGACGAAATCAGCGTCTCCACGGGGCTGCTCCATGATGTAGTGGAAGACACTTTGGTTGACCTGGAGACACTTCGTTCCTATTTCGGCGATGAAATAACAAACCTCGTTGACGGATTGACAAAGATAGCCTATATCTCGTCTTTATCAAAAGAGCGGCAGCAGGCCGAGAACGTCCGTAAGATGGTTCTTGCGATGATTACGGACGTCCGCGTCGTGTTGATAAAACTCGCTGACCGCCTTCACAATATGCGGACCATGCAATTCCTCAAACCTGAGAAAAGGCAGAGAATTGCACAGGAAACACTTGATATCTATGCACCTATCGCGCATCGGCTCGGGATGGGTAAGATGCGCAGCGAGCTCGAAGATCTTTCTTTCCAGAATCTCTATCCCGAAGAATACAAAAAACTTGCCCACGAAGTAGATATCCGGCGTCCTGAACTCGAAGCAACGCTCGAAAGAATCAAAAAAACAATTGAGGCAAAACTTGCCGAAAACGAAGTGCCGGTAGTTGCCATCGAGGGACGTGTAAAAAGGCTTTACTCGCTCTGGTTGAAGCTGAAAAAACGCAAGCTGACCATCGATCAGGTTTATGATCTGATAGCAACCCGTATTATTACGCCGAATGACCGCAAATACTGCTATCTTACGCTGAGTGTAGTCCATGATATCTGGACGCCTGTTCCCGAGCGTTTCAAGGACTGGATTGCCATTCCCCGCGATAACCTTTATCAATCGCTTCATACATCAGTAATCGGCGATGGCGGCCAGCCATTCGAAGTTCAGATTAGAACAGAAGAAATGCACCGTATCGCCGAAGAAGGCGTCGCGGCTCATTGGAAATACAAAGAGAGAAAACTTGGCGAAAGCGATGAAGATGAAACGCTGGACGAGCTGAGGAAAACAGTCGAAAAACTGCTCTTACCGCTAGTGGAGACAAGCGAAAGCAATGAGGATTCGGAAGAGTTTCTGGAATCGCTCAAGCTTGACCTCTATCCAAAGGATGTATATGCATTTACACCTATGGGCAAGGTTATACAGCTTCCCCGCGGTGCTACACCGATTGATTTTGCCTATGCCATTCACTCGGAGGTCGGAGATACCTGTACGGGTGCAAAAATAAATGGCCGCATAGTCCCCCTACGAACCGAAATTCAAAATGGCGACGTTGTCGAAATTATGACAACGCCAAATTCCAAGCCGTCCCGTGACTGGCTGAATTATGTCGTAACCGCTAAGGCGCGTAGCCGCATCCGTCACTGGATAGCACAGCAGCAACGCGCCGACTCCATTGAATTAGGCCGCAAACTTCTTGAAAAGGAAGCAGATCGTTTTCGCGTTCCGCATAAAAAATTGCTTGGCAATGAAGCCGAGTTAAAAAGGATTGCCAATGAATATGGTCTGGGACGTGCCGAAGATCTCCTTGCGTCTATCGGATATGGCAAAACACTTCCGCGAAGCGTTTTGTCAAAATTTCTTGGTGCAGAGAAATTTGCCGAACTTGATCCGGATAAACGCAATGAAACCCGACTTGAGAGCGGAATAAAGGCTGTCCGTAAATTTATCGGCCTCGGCGATGACGCCATAGTTGTTAAAGGAGTGGATAACCTGCTGACCACGCGGGCAAGATGCTGTAATCCGCTCCGCGGTGAAGAAATTATCGGTTATATTTCGCTCGGGAAAGGCATTGTTGTGCACAACAAACGTTGTAAAAACGTTCGCCAGCTGATGGTTAATAAGGATCGAATCGTTGAGGTTGACTGGGCAAAGAATGACGCCAACGAAATTCAATCCGTAACAATTCTCGTAACGACCGAAAATCGAACCGGAATGCTTGCCGCCATAACAAACGCCATTGCAGAGATAAAAACCGCCATTCGTGACGCACGTGCCAAAGTTTCACGCGACGATCGCGGTTTTATCGAGGTTACGGTTGAGGTTTATGATAAAAGACATCTGGATCGGGTTATGGCTTCAATTGAAAAGTTGCCCGGTGTCATTGCCGTCGAGCGGCTAAACAACTAAATTATTCCTGCATCCGGTTATCAAGACTCCTCAATATTGATTCCCGGCTTTATTTAACCCCCGAAATTTGATATTATTCGCCTTTTGCCCGATCAATTTTTTATAGTCTTATGATCGGGTTATTACTGCTTTATGAAAGAAATTGTTACTACGGAAAATGCGCCCGGGGCAATCGGGCCTTACTCACAGGCAATCAAGGTTAACGGGCTTGTTTTTTGTTCAGGCCAGATTCCAATTGATCCGGGAACAGGCGAATTTGTTGCGGGCGGAGTGTCGGAACAGACCGAACAGGTTCTGAAAAACCTTTCGGCGGTTTTGGAGGCAGCCGGCACGTCAATAGAAAACGTTATCAAAACGACTGTTTTTTTGGCCGATATGAACGATTTCGCGGCAATGAATGAAGTTTACGGACGTTTTTTTGATAAAAACAAGCCGGCGCGTGCCACGGTTCAGGCGGCACGTCTGCCAAGAGATGCGCGTGTTGAAATCGAATGCATCGCAATAGCCTGATTGTTGATAAAAAATATGTGCCGGACCTTTTTGGTCAGGTCCGGCATGTTGGTTAATAAGGGTTGATTGAAAATTCAGGCAGCTTTGGTTATTTTGCCGGACTTGATACAACGGGTGCAAACCTTTATCCGTCCGGTTGCCCCGGTCGGGAGGACGACGCGGACCTGTTGCAGATTGGGATTAAACCGACGCCGGGTTTTGTTATTAGCGTGTGAAACGTTGTTTCCGAATTGCGGCCCTTTGCCGCAGACATCGCATCTTTGTGCCATATTTATGATAACCTCCCTTACGGGTAAAAAAATTATGAGTTAGAAAAACTCAAAAACAGGATTTATAACAAATAAGTGACAGTAAAGTCAAGCAATGAAGTCAAAACATAAATCGACAGGAGTAAATTCCACAGTGCAGAATTTCAAAAAAGTCTTTCTTTTTCTTTTAATTTCTTCGGCAGCGGCCATGATCACTGCCTGCGGCAGCCCCGGTGGCGGTGCCGGTATGGATCCAAATGAAACTGCCGCGACTGTAAACGGTAAAGCCATCAAAATGGAAGAAGTTGAGCGTGCCGTAAAGCAGCAAACGAATGGCCAGGAATCAAAACTCTCGCCACTTGAACTCGCTGCCGCCCGTTTGCAGGCACTTCAAAGCCTGATTGAACAGGAAGTGCTGTATCAAAAGTCTGAAAAAGAAGGCACAGTACCAAGCGATGATGAAGTCAATGCGGAATTCAACAAAGCGCGGACCGATAGCCGGCTTTCGGCAGAGCAATTTGATGCCAAAATGAAAGAAATCGGGGAAACCGAGGCATCCACAAAGCTAACAATCAAGAAACGGCTTGCCATTCAAAAATTGATAGATAAAATAACCGGCAAAATTGAACCGCCAAAAGATAGCGAAATCGAGCAGTTTTATTACGCAAACAAAGAAGCATTCAAGAACCGGCGCGGTGCACAACTCGGGGCAATCGTGATTGATCCGCGTGACCTCGGCGAAGGCGATACAACCAAAAACGACATTGAGGCACAGGCAAAAGCACGCGAGATCGGAACCCGTTTGTTAAACGGAGCTGATTTTGCAACACTTGCCAGCGAATTAAGCGAGGATCCGGACACAAAATACAGAAGCGGCGATTGGAGGTATTTTACTGAGGAAGAAATGAAACAGGTCTTTCCTCAGGGGTTTGCTGATTTTGTTATGAACAAAATGCAGACGGGGCAAATCATCCCTCAAGTGATCCCGTTTGAAGGCCGCTACCTGATTATCAAGCTCCAGCGAAAACAGGAGAATGACGAAGACCGCACGTTGGAATCTCCCGGAGTCCGACAGGAAATTACGGATTACCTTATCAATGCCCGAAAGCAGCTTTTGCAGGCTTCTTATCAGGCGATAGCCATGAATGAAGCCAGAATCGAGAATAACCTTGCCCGCCGTGTGGTTGAAAATCCGAATGAACTTTCAGGTGCAAGACCTGCATCGGCTGCGGAAACACCTGCGGCAAATACAAATAATTCCGCTAATGTAAACGGCGCACCGGCTTCGAATGTAAACACGGCCTCGACGTCTTCCAATGGCAATAAAGAGACCGTGAAGGGCAATTCAAACAGCAATTCGAAACCCGAAGCACCCAACAACAAGGCGGCGGCGAACACAGACAAGAAAAAATAACCCATATCTTTTGGAGCGTCTCATTCTCTGTGTTTAAATGCCGGGGAGACGCAAAAATCCGGCCGGTTATGGCTCCGGGCTTTGCTTAAATTGAAATTGGCAAGCCCGAAGCCAAAACCGGCTGAATTGTTTAACCGATGCTTTTACGTTTAAACGATGTTTACAAATCCTACGGCGGGACGTCTGTACTCTCGGGTGTCTCTTTTCAGGTAAATCGGGGAGATAAGATTGGTCTTGTCGGGCGAAACGGCGCCGGCAAGACAACAATCTTTCGGTTATTATGCGGGTCGGAAACTGCCGATCGTGGCGAAGTAATTACATCACGCGGCCTCAAGATAGGACTGCTCGAACAACATATCGAATTCGACCCAACTGAAACGGTTCACACATCTGCGCTTTCTGCATTTGCTCATGTTCATGATATCGAGGCCGAAATGCGACGGCTCGAATACCAAATGCAGCACGATCACTCAACGGCGGTTCTTGAACGCTATGCGGAACTTCAGACGCTATATGAACAAGCCGACGGTTTTGCATACGCAGCAAGGGCGGAATCGGTTTTGCTGGGGCTCGGATTTCCAAGCAAATCCTGGCAGACCCCGACAAGCAAACTTTCCGGCGGCCAGAGAAACCGTCTGGCGATGGTCAGGCTATTACTTGGCGGATCGGACATTCTTTTGCTTGATGAGCCAACAAACCATCTTGATGTTGCAGCCGTCGAATGGCTCGAAGAATTTCTGGGTAATTTTGACGGTACATACATTGTAATCAGCCATGACCGCTATTTTCTGGATAAAACGGTTAACCGGATTATCGAGATAGAAGATGGAAAAGCTGCCGGATATCGGGGAAATTATTCCAGTTTTATCGAGGAGCGGGAGATAAGGCGGGAGCAACAGCGCAGAGCTTTTGAAAACCAGCAAGCCCTGATCGCCAAAACTGAAGAGTTTATACGGCGCAATATTGAAGGACAAAAGACTAAACAGGCCAAATCACGTCGTAATATGCTGGAACGTATGGAGCGCATCACGCAAGTCAATAATGACAAGCCTGCCGGACGCTTCAACCTTAAAAACGTAGAGCGAAGTGGTCACAATGTAATTACATTGGAGGGGCTTTGTATTGGTTATCCGGGAAAGCAGCTTGCGGCGGGGCTCGATTTCGTCCTCCACAGAGGCGAAGCTCTCGGTGTGATTGGTGGAAACGGAAGCGGGAAAACGACCTTTCTGAAGACCATTCTGGGTGAGATCGCGTCGCTTGCGGGCGAAGTGCGATGGGGAACCAAAGTCGATGTAGGTTACTATTCTCAGCAACTGGATGACCTGTATCCCGAAAACGATGTTATTTCCGAGCTTCGAAGGGTTGCGCCTCTAACAGAGGCCGGAGAAATGCGCAGTTTTCTGGCGGGTTTTTTATTCTTTGGCGATGACGTTTTCAAAAAAGTCAAAGATCTATCCGGTGGAGAAAAAGGAAGACTTTCACTCGCAAAATTGATTTATTCCAGAAAAAATGTATTGGTCTTGGACGAACCTACAAACCATCTGGACATTCCGGCCAGAGAGGCTCTGGAGTCCGCACTGACAGAATACGACGGCACACTTATAGTGGTTAGCCACGACCGGTATTTTCTCGATTCGATAGTTGATAGAATTCTTGTTCTCGGGCAAGACGAAAAAGCCGAACTCTACGAAGGTAACTATTCGGATTTTCTGAAAGCAAGACCGGCAAACAATCAGAAAGTTTTTTCAGTAGTAGAATTTAAAGAACCATCCCCACTCACACCAAAAGGAACTGAGACGACCGGAACTCTCAGTAAAAATCGCAGGGAAATGCTCCAAAAACAGCTGGCTGAAATCGAATCAAGGATTTCGGAAGCAGAAGACCGTCTGGCGAAAACAGGTGCCCAAATCAGCCAACCGTCAATTGCCGCAGATCCGGATCTATTCAATCAAATCACGCATGAATACAGGCAACTAGAGGCCGAAATCAATGCCCTCTACGACGAATGGGATAGAATATCCTCAATCCTGGAATCATAGTTCTAGCTTTCCAGCCGATAGTTAGGTGACTCTTTGGTAATAATTACATCGTGTACATGCGATTCACGAAGTCCGGCGGACGTAATTCTTACAAATTTAGCATTTGTCTGTAATTCTCTTATATTCCGGCAACCTACATAGCCCATACCTGCACGCAGGCCGCCGACAAGCTGCGTAACCATTTCGGCGACTGAGCCTTTATAAGCTACGCGTCCTTCAATTCCTTCGGGTACAAATTTCGAATCCGGCGAAGTTTCCTGTGCATATCTATCGCTGGAACCGCGTTTCATTGCTCCAATGGAACCCATGCCTCGATAGGACTTGAAATTGCGGCCTTGAAAGAGAATAACCTCGCCCGGAGCCTCGTCCGTGCCGGCAAACAGAGAACCAATCATAACGCAATCGGCACCTGCGGCAATCGCCTTTGCGACATCTCCTGAGAATTTTATGCCGCCGTCTGCTATTACCGGAACTCCTGTGCCTTTTGCTGCCCTGACGGATTCGGTTATTGCCATTATTTGCGGGACACCGGCGCCTGTAACGACACGGGTTGTGCAAATAGAACCCGGCCCGATGCCGATTTTAACAGCATCCACGCCGGCCGAAATCAAGGCTTTGGTCCCTTCCGCTGTTGCGACGTTGCCGGCTACGAGGTCGATTTCGGGGAATTTGCGTTTCACGGCTTTCACGGCCTCGATAACCCTTGAGCTATGACCATGCGCGGTGTCAATGACTATCGCATCTACCCGGGCGGCAACCAGAGCCTCTGCACGTTCAAGAAAATCGCCGGTTGCGCCTATTGCGGCTCCGCAGCGGAGGCGACCTAGCTCATCTTTGGCGGCATTGGGAAATCGTATTGCTTTTTGGATATCCTTAACGGTGATCAAGCCTTTGAGATGTCCGTCGTCATCCACTACAAGCAGTTTTTCTATACGATGTTGTTGAAGTTTGACCTTTGCCTCATCGAGCGTCGTGCCGACCGGGACGGTAACCAAAGGCTGCGGTGTCATGACATCTGAAACCGGAATGTCGAACCTGGTTTCAAAGCGCAAATCGCGATTAGTAATTATACCGACCAGTATCCCGCCATCATTTACGACCGGAACACCGCTGATTTTATAGCGTTCCATTATGGCCAGAGCGTCCGATACACGCGCCTGCGGGTTGATTGTTACCGGATCGACGATCATACCGGATTCGCTGCGTTTGACCTTATCAACCTCCTCAGCCTGTTCTTCGATGGTGAAATTTTTGTGGACAACGCCGATTCCTCCCTGTTGGGCTAAGGCGATGGCCAGCGCGGCTTCGGTTACGGTGTCCATAGCCGAAGAACACAGCGGAATGTTGAGAACTATATTGCGTGAAAAACGTGTTGTCGTATCTACTTCTGATGGAAGTACTTCAGAATATGCCGGAATTAGAAGTACGTCGTCAAATGTAAGACCTTCTTGTATTTGTTCTTTATTCATTTCGGAAAATGCCGTAAATCAAAAATGCCGTAAATATTACGAAAAAGCCCGCAACCGGAGTGCAGGCTCAGCAAGTCATGTAATTTTTCAAAACTTTTCAGGTTCAAACCATATTTTAATGCACATGACCGTAGTTTCCTAATTCGGTGTTGGCCGTGTTTGCGGCTGCGAAATTACTCCGCGATTGGCGTTTGCCTGCGGTGCGACACGTTCAGGAGATTTGGTCGGCGACGCTGACGGTCGTGGACTGTTAGTCCGTGAAGGGGAAGCGGTCGGCGTTGCATCGGGTGAAATGTCGGCGGACGGAGCAGGCTTAGGCGTCAACTGGGCAGCAGGTGTCGCCGTTGCAGCGATTTCGAATTCATACCTCCCGAGTTCCCAAATCTTTCCTATGTTTGCGGCATTTATCTCGATTTCGATTGCTGCCCTTTTTGGATTTGCCGGTGCGGCCGGTAATTCGATCCGTTTACCGTTCAGAAAAAGTCTTGCAGAACCTGTAAGCGATTTTGAATAGCTCAACCGAAGACTCTCACGAGGTTCGAAGGTTTTTGATCCGCCGGGCGGAATGACATCTATGCTTGTTCTGCCGTCAGCCGTGGCGCTAAGTGAGATCGGTTCGGATTCGGAGCGGAATTCGAACTTTGCGTTCTGCATTGTAGGTGCCGGATTGGAATTTAGCGGGGCCGGCTCTTCACTGCGAATATTTGACGGCGTCGGAGCATTGGCAATCTGCGGGCTTTCTTTTGAAACTTGCAGGTAATTGACAAGAAAGATAATGCCGCCGGATAAAAGGGCAATTATCAGAATTGCAAAAAGTATGTTTGGGAGCGACGATTGGGCAGCCCGATCATCTGTCAGGACTTCAGGCTTATATTTCCTCAGCAATTCTTCATCTGCCGGCTTGAATTGTTCCTCAATCTTTCTGTATTCTGCAAGAGCTTCCTGTTCATCATATCCAACACAGCGGGCAAAGGAACGGACAAAACCTTTGTTGAAAATACCACCAGGCAAGGGTTTATAATCATCGCGCTCAATGGATTCTATGTACATTGGCGCAATCCGCGTCTGTTCGGCAACCTCGCTTACGGATAAACCTCTCGCCTCGCGAGCGGCTCGCAATTTTTGTCCCAAGGATTGTGTCATTCCGGTTGACGGCCGGCGCGTAGCGGCGCCAAATGTTTAAGAAACAAAGTCTTAAACGTTCAATATAGCCTTGCGGCGCTTGGGTTGTCAACGTATATGGGTATTTGACAGCGGATGTTTTCGGCTTGATTATTGTGGCTTTTACGTGATACGTTAATTCTTCGTTCGTACCTTTGGATATCTACACTTTGCGAACAAATAGCGAGGAATTCAAAATGAGTCTGGAAGCTCTCGGAATGGTCGAGACGAAAGGATTTGTCGGTGCCGTAGAAGCAGCAGATGCTATGGTCAAAGCGGCCAATGTTCAATTAGTCGGTAAAGAATATATCGGTGCCGGCTATGTAACAATTTTCGTTAGAGGTGATGTCGGGGCAGTCAAAGCCGCGACAGATGCCGGTGCGGCGGCAGCCCGGCGCGTAGGCGAGTTGATAAGCGTTCATGTTATACCGCGTCCGCACCAGGAAGTTGAACGGGTTCTTCCCAAAGGCGGAGCCATAGGCACCAGCCCGGATGAGAGGGCTCTGCGAAGCGGCGGTGAAAAGCAGCTCGTTTCCGGTGAAGGAACCACGCCGGCCGGCGAAATTCAGGGAAACAAGACAAAAACACGTTAAACATTGTCGGCGCCGCATTTCTCCCGTCATAGCGGCGCCTTTTTTGTTCGATGGCGAGTACAACTACCGAAATCGAATACGCCGCCGAGGCTGAAGCAAATGAGGCCGTTGAAACGGCGCATCGTGCTTTCATCCAGTTAGCCGAATTTTCCCAACAGAAAATCGACTCGATATGCGACCGTATGGCCGCGGCTGCATTGCGCGAATCGGAGCGGCTGGGCCGACTTGCCCACGAAGAGACGGGATTTGGCAAGCCTGAGGACAAGCGTGAAAAAAACCGCTTTGCCGCCGAAGATGTCTGGAAGCATTTTCGGCCGATGAAAACTGTCGGTGTAATTTCAGAAACCGAAGATATAGTCGAAATTGCAGCTCCACGCGGAGTAGTGGCGGCAATCATACCATCTACAAATCCTACCTCCACGGCCATTTTCAAAATCATAATTGCCATCAAATCCCGTAATGCAATCGTCCTCTCTCCGCATCCAGCCGCGGTAAAATGTATTTCCGAAACGGCCCGGATAATGCGGGAAGCGGGAATTTCGGAAGGGCTTCCACCCGAAGCAATCCGATGCCTTGATAAATCTTCCATTCGGGCTACTGAAGCCTTGATGAAACACAAGCTGACGGCCGTTATTCTGGCAACAGGCGGCATCGGACTTGTTCGCGCGGCCTATTCCTCCGGAAAACCGGCTTTTGGAGTCGGTCCCGGCAACGTTCCGGTTTATGTGGAAAGTTCCGCCAATATTCCAAAGGCAGTCGAAGACATTCTAACCGGAACATGCTTTGACAACGGCACAATTTGTGCATCGGAACAATCTGTTGTCGTCGATGCTTCCATTGAAAAGCAGGTACGGGAAGAATTTCGCCGTCGCGGCGGGCATTTCCTGAATGAAAGGGAAGCGGACGCGGTGGCAAAGGTATTGCTAACCCCGGAAAGGACTCTTAATCCGAAGATAGTTGGGAAATCGGCACGTTTTATTGCCGAAATGGCAGGAATTTCCATTCCGGAAGGCACAAGGTGTCTTATTGCGGACTGTAAAGGAGTAGGTCGGGAATATCCCTGGTCGATTGAAAAGCTTTCGCCTACGCTTGCCTTTTTTATCGTCGAGGGGCTTGAACAAGCTGCGGTAAGATGTGATGAGATTCTTCATTTTGGCGGTATGGGGCATACCGCCGGGATGCATACCTCGGATAGGATCAAGGCTATAGAATACGGTAAGAGGATGCCGGCATCACGCATTGTCATCAACTCACCCACGACGCACGGGGCAATTGGTCTTTCCACCGGCTTGCCTCCCTCCATGACTCTTGGCTGCGGTTCCTGGGGCGGCAATGTTACGTCTGATAACGTATCGCCGGTACATCTTCTGGATGTCAAGCGGGTTGCATTTGAGACCAGGCCGGTTAACAAAATGACGGCGTTTTCGGAAAGTACCGTTCAATCGGAACCGGCTGCTATGGCCGCCGGAAGGACGATTTCACGAGAAAAAATAGCTGAATTGGTTGATCTGTTTCTTTCACGGAAGATTGAAGAAACTCCGAAAAAGGAAGAACCGGAGTGGGAAACGCCGCCATCTCCCGTAAAGACGATAATCCATGAACTTCGGCTGGCGTCTGATAACGGCGGCAAACCGGAACCGGTTGATTTTGTCAGCGAAACGGACGTCAGAAGTGCCATAGAAAAAGGGCAGAAGATCTACATTCATTCGAAAACCATAATCACGCCGGCCGCACGCGATCTTGGTGAAGAAAAGGAGGTGTTTGCCAGGATTTGAATTTCCGCGTCAATGACTGAGCGTTATGACTATGCATACTACAGTTAGCGAAAAGGTAGTTTGTCCGGTATGCGGTGCGGTGGTCAGGCCCGGCGCTCTTTTTTGTTATAATTGCGGCGGCTCGCTGAGCGTTGAAGAAAAAGACGGTTCGAAGGCATTAAATCCGAATCCGGCTGTTTTGCCCGAAAGGGTCGAACGCCGTCGAAGACGAGAACCTGCAAAGATTGAAATAATCTGGGAACAGGAAGCAGGCCCGAATTTGAGGGTTTTATTCATGGCGCTTGCGATTTCAGTAATCGTTGCTGTAATAACCGTAATTGCTTTGATTGTGAGATAAACGGGAAGAGTTTATGCAAATTGCTTCGGCAGTTCTGGTTTTCGCCGTAATTGCGGTGTTTTCACTGGTGAGTCTGATAATAGCGGCCGTACGCTACAGGAAATTGTCACGCAATGCAACCGCAAAAAGTTTAAAGATTAAATAGCCGAAAATTTATGGAAGCCTTGGGAATGGTCGAATGTATGGGACTCGTTGCTATGATCGAAGCAGCGGATGCGATGGTCAAAGCTGCCAATGTCAGACTGGTAGGCTATGAGAAAGTCGATGCAGGACTTGTTACGGCAATCGTTCGGGGTGAAGTCGGCGCCGTTAAGGCAGCCGTTGAAGCCGGAGCTGCCGCAGCCGGACGAATCGGAACCGTTACAGCCGTGCATATTATCCCAAGGCCTCACAACGAGGTTGACATAGGAATTACAGTCTTAAAGGACGGTAAAACCACCAGAAAGAAGATTTCCGGCAGCGTTCCTGAACGTTAGCAATTGCGGGAAGGTTAAGGCTGTGGAAGAGAACCGCCTTTTTCAGCAACACGCCCTATTTTTGTAATGGCAATCCTTTTTTCGCCTTTTGGCCCGTCAACAACTACTACCTTGATGTTACGAAAAGTCCCGTCGCGTCTGTCGTTCGTCGGTATATAGCCAATTGAATATTGAGCCCGCAATTCGCTGGCAATGTCACGTGCAATTGAGTTTAAATCCGCTCCGCCTGCAGGATAATAGACTTTTCCGCCCGTTTGCCCTGCAATACGTTCAAGAAAAGCTTTGGCTTTACCTTGTGGGCTTTTTGAAATAAAACCCTTCTCTGAACTGAGCAAATTGACAAAACCGATTACGTAAATCTGTACGTCCGATTCCTTTAATAATTCAGCCAGCTGGTTTTCATTGTAGTAACTTGCACGATCTTCGCCATCGGTAATCAGAACTATTGCCTGCCGCGTACGTTCAGCATCTTTGCCTTTTGGTTGAGACTGATTCAATTTTTCCACGGCGAGGTATATAGCATCTATAATAGCCGTTTGACCGCCTTCGATATACATGTTCTCGAGGGCATCATTGAGGTCATTTTTATTTTGAGTGAATTCCTCGAGAATTTCTATCTTGTCTGAGCTGATGAAACGAATTACAGACGTCTCGTCGCCGGGCCGGTTAGCCGCAATCATTATTTTCGATGCTTCGATGACCTGGTCAATCAATTGACGCAGAGAACCGGAGTTGTCAACAAGTAGTGTGTATTTGGTTGGCACTTCGCCTTTTGAGAAAAACTCGATTTGTTGCTCTACGCCATCTTCAAAAACCTTGAAATCCGATTTCTGCAAATTCCCAATTGGACGGTTGTTTCTGTCAATGACTCTGACACTGATATTGACCAATTCAGTGTCAATGCGAATTTCCTCGTCTTCGGGTTTCGGTGTTGGTTTTGGTGTCGGAGACGGAGACGGGTTTTGTGAAAAGACAACTGCCGTAAAAGACAGTGCAAGGAAAACAAAAGCCGTTCCTACGACAGTGTTTTTGAAAATTGTAAGAATTTGCATCGGTTCGTTAAATCTTTAGTTACTTAAGTTCCGAGAAGGGCGTGGCATAATAACCCTCGCGACTTCGAACCGTTAGACGCGGTAATCCTCTTGGCGGGTTTACCTTTACTTTTACCTTGCGCCAACGACCGTCGGGCTTGAAGTTTGTCGGAGTAAAACCTACGGAATACTGATGACGAAGTTCCAGGGCTATGCGTTCGAAGATTTCATCCATTTCGGCATTTGAATTTGGATAAAATGACCTGCCGCCCGTTACCGATGTCAGTTCATCGAGAAATGCCTGGCCAAGAAGCCCGAGCTGGCTGGAGATGTCCCCGCGGTCAAGAATACCGATTGCGTAAGTTACTATGTCAGATTCTTTCATCAGGCGCTTTACTTCACCAAAATTATAACGCGAAGAATTGTCTTGTCCATCGCTTATTATGAGTAATGCCTTTTTCTGATGTATCCCGCGGGATACACGTTCGAGTCCCAGATATACGGCATCGTAAAGTGCTGTATTATCGCGAGGTTGCACCAATGTAAGTTTTTGCAAAACAGCGTCGCCATCCCGTGTGCGGTCCAGAAGAAGTTGGGCGCGTTTATTGAAGGCTATCAGGAAATATTCATCCGAAGGATGGCTGTTCTCGATAAACTTGGCAAGAGCGGTTCGTGCTTTGGCAATTTTCTCCCCGCTCATGGAACCTGAAATATCAAAGAGAATTCCCACTGAAGCCGGCGAATCCGAGTCGCTGAAAAAAGTGATTTCCTGCTCTTCGCCCTCATCAAACACACGAAATGCTTTTTTTGTCAGGCCCGAAACGTAACGACCATAATTATCTGTTACCGTTAGGGTTATCGTAACTAAATCGGTTTTTATAGAGATGTTTCGGCTTTCGTCGGGGGTTGGCGTCGGCAGGGGTTTTTGAGAAAAAACCGAGCCGGAATAAAAAACTACCAGAAAAGCAGTAAATGCTAAGAAAAAAAATGAGGAGGCGGGCCGGTTTGTTGTTTTCATAGGATGCTTTTCCGTAATATCGGGTCTATTTTAGAACAGCAGATACACTTTCACTAAGAAACTTTAGATGTGAACCTAAACTTAAAAGTTGTAATTCGGCACAAAAAATCAATCGATGGCATGGAACTATACCGTTTGCAACATTTTTTCCGTAAAACGCGTGTTATAATCCGTTTCGGGCATTGCGGCCTTTCGGATTCAAGGTTTGTTACATATTTAATTAACAAAGATGGCGGAATTTATTTGTCGCTTGGGAACACCCTCGGGGGAAATTGTAACCCGCGTTGTAGAGGCTACCGCGGAAGCAGAAGCACGCTCCAGGCTGGAACAGGACGGTTACCGTATCTTTGATATCAAATCGGCTGATAGCGGCATTCTTTCAGGTTTCAACCTCAGGGCCGGTAAAAGAAGAATCAAACAAAGCGATTTTCTCCTTTTTAATCAACAATTAGCGGCGCTTTTGAAGGCCGGAATTCCGGTTCTCCAGTCCATCGGATTGCTAAAGTCCAGGTCTCCTTCCGCCAATTTGCGCGCTGTTCTGGCAGATGTGGAGGAGAAGATCCGGAATGGCGTAGCTTTATCGGAGGCTTTCGAGGCGCAGAATATTTTTCCCAAAATCTACACAGCCTCGATTTTAGCAGGTGAAAAAAGCGGCGCTTTGGATGACGTACTCCGCCGTTATGTCGAATACCTGCGACGCAGTGTCGGTGTCAGCCGCAAGATACGCGGAGCGATGGCCTATCCCGCTTTTCTTTTATCGGCAGCGGTGCTGATGATAGCTTTTCTTACGCTGTATATCGTGCCGCGAATGTCCGATTTATTTCGCAGTCTTAGCGCAAACCGTACCCTGCCTACAATTACGGTTGCCGTTTTGTGGATTTCCAATACGGTAACAGCTAATTTCTTTTGGCTCTTTCCGCTGCTTTTATTCGGCGGTTTGGCATTGTTTATATGGCTAAGGACAGATACCGGGAAGCTTGCGCTGGATAGACTTTTCCTCAAAATACCAATTGCCGGGCAATTAATCAGACAAATGGCGACGGCACATCTTGCCAGATCTTTATCGACTTTGATTTCCGGTGGAATCACTGTGCCTGAAGCCTGGGAAATTGCATCGCAGGCACTCAATAATACTGAGCTTAGACGACGCAGCCAGGCTGTCCTGCCGATGATACGGGAAGGCCGCGGATTTACTGATTCTATAAGACAGGCCGGCTGGATACCCGATTTAGCTCTGGATATGATCGGAATCGGTGAACGTTCGGGCAGCCTGCGGGAAATGTTGGACGAGGTAGCAGCCTTTTATGATGCCGAGGCAGAGGTCAAACTGGAACAATTTACGACATTGCTCGAGCCTGTAATTCTGATCATTATGGCAGCAATCGTACTGGTAATCCTGCTGGCAATCTATTTACCGATAATCGAAACTATTTCAGCAGGACCTGCTGCCGGCAGACGGTAAAATTCTGCTTGTAAAAATCTATGCAAAATAGCGATATTAAAATTCCGGATACCTTGTCGATTCCCGCTTCCGAAATCGCAGGCTTTCAAAATAATGAACCGCCGGAGGTTACTGAGGCACGCAGTCTTGCCCGCCGATACCGGCTACCGTACATAGATTTGTTGCCTCCTGAGGGAGAGACGCCAATTGATTACGAGGAGCTGGCAAGAATTCCCGTAGAATTAATGCTTCGCAATCATTTTGTCCCGCTGCGGCGTGAAGGCAGGGATCTGCATTGCGCAATGGCTGACCCGACGAATCTCGAGGTTTTGGATGAGCTTGAAAATGCTTTGAATGTTCGCATAGTGCCATATGTTGCAACTCGCGGGGCAATAGATGTTGTTCTTAAACGCGGTGACGCGACGCAGCGGGTGCTGCAAGAGGCCGCCTCAGGATTCAAAATTTCACTTGTAAAAGAGACGGAACAGGGTGAAGAAGTCCTGGACCTTGACCGCCTGGCGACCGACTCCGAGATGTCGCCCATAATAAAACTTGTAGATACGATTATTTACAATGCAATGGAATCCAGGGCTTCTGATATCCATATCGAATCCGGCGATCGCGACGTAAGGGTAAAATTCAGGATAGACGGAGCTCTTTATTCTAAAGTAGATCCAATCGATATTGCTTATCACCAGACGCTCATCTCCCGCATTAAGGTAATGAGCGAATTGGACATAGCCGAACGGCGGATACCACAGGATGGCCGTTTCAGAGTCAGATATAAAGGACGAACTGTCGATTTTCGTGTCTCGATACTTCCTTCAGCTTTTGGCGAAAATTGTGTAATAAGAATTCTTGACAAAGAACAGATATCCGAGGAATTCAAGAATTTAAGCCTGGATGTAGTAGGTTTTGACGCGGAGGATCTGCGTCGCTTTCGGCTATATATCAAAGAGCCTTACGGAATGGTACTGGTCACAGGCCCGACCGGTTCAGGCAAGACTACTACGCTCTATGCTGCACTGAACGAAATTCGCAATGACGAAGACAAAATAATAACTATCGAAGATCCGGTAGAATATGTTTTGCAGGGAATAATGCAGATTCCGGTTAATGAAAAGAAAGGCCTGACATTTGCACGCGGTCTTCGTTCAATTCTTCGCCATGACCCTGACAAAATAATGGTTGGTGAGATACGTGATGAAGAAACTGCACAAATCGCTATCCAGTCAGCGCTTACGGGACATCTGGTATTTACTACCGTTCACGCAAATAATGTTATTGACGTAATTGGCCGTTTTTTGAATATGGGCGTGGAGCCTTACAATTTTGTATCTTCGCTCAATTGCGTTTTGGCACAGAGGCTTGTCCGACTACTATGCCCGACCTGCAAGCGGCCCTATCGACCGACCGCGGAGGAACTGTTCGAATCCGGCTTGCGTCCTGAAGAGATCGAGGGACATACACTTTTCAGGAATGTTGGCTGTGATGCCTGTAATCATACCGGCTATCGCGGCAGGACGGCTATTCACGAATTGCTGGATATGTCAGACACCATAAGGGAGATGATAATTGAACGCCGGCCCGGATCTGAAATCCGCCGGCAGGCAGAGAAAGAAGGCTTATCTTCTTTGCGTGAATCTGCAGTAAGAAAAGTTCTGCTCGGACAAACGACACTGCATGAGATTAACCGTGTAACTTTCGTAGAAGATGTTAAATAATTTTTGATTCATTTGCGCATTGTTTTTTGCAAATAATCAAATCAATGATTTATAAAGGTTTGCGTCAACATTGCCGCCGCTGACAACTACGCAGACCTTTTTATTTTGGAATTTTTCCGGTACGGTAAGCAATGCTCCGAGGGAAAGCGCGCCGGTAGGTTCGCATTTAAGATTGGCCAATTCAAAGTAAAGACGTAAAGCAGAAGCTATTGTTTCCTCCGCGACCTCGATAAAATCAACCACACCTCTTTGAATAACCGGCCAATTACGAATTCCAAGGGAAATTGTACGCGCTCCATCGGCAATCGTCTGTGGTTCTTTTTCGTTTGCAATTAATTTTCCTGATCTGAAAGATCGTGCGCCATCATTTGCGAGGAGCGGTTCAGCCGCATAAACAGCCGTTTGGCCGTCTGCTTTTTCAAGGCCAAGTATTATTCCGGAAATTAGCCCGCCTCCTCCAACCGGCACTATAATCGAGTCAAAGTTCTGCCCGGCAAGTTCAAGACCGAGCGTTGAATTTCCGGCAATGACAAAATCATCATCATAGGCCGATGCCGCATAAGCTTCGGGCTTGATTGCCGCAATTTCGGCAACGCGCTCATTACGACCTACTTTTGACGTATCAATGAGATCAACCGTCGCTCCAAAGTTACGGACGGCCTCGATTTTCACGGCTGCGGAGTTTGCCGGCATGACGACTGTACATTTTTTGCCAAGCAAACGGCATGCATAAGCCAGAGCCTGTCCGAAATTTCCTGAAGAAGCCGTCAGAATTTCGCGGTTTGGAACAGAAGCAGCGAGGTTATAGGCCGCTCTGAACTTAAAACTCCCGGTATGCTGGAATGTTTCACTTGCTATGGTTAGATCAATGCCGAGTCGTTCATTTAATTTCGATGAAACGATATAAGTTGTCGGGCGAATAGCATTTAGTAAATCAGCGGCAAGCTTCGTCATAAACAAATTGTAAGATAGATATCTTACATCCGAACTTATGAAAACGGTAATCTTTGGCAGGCTTGCCGAAATATTGAGATGGTTGTTAAATGGAATACATGGCACTTGCTGAATTCGGTATGATCGGCCTTGGGACAATGGGCCGGAATTTATTGCTAAATATTGCAGAACATAACTTTAGGGTTATTGGTTACGATCTTGACGAGAGTAAGCGAAAAACCCTTTTATCTGAAGCCGGCGGACTGGAAATTACTGCTGCCGATTCAATTTCACAGCTCTTAGCCGGACTTGAAAAGCCGCGTAAGATAATGCTTCTGGTTCCGGCCGGTTCAATTGTTGATAAGGTAATAAGTGAGCTCCGACCACATCTGGAAAATGGAGACACTGTCATAGATGCCGGCAATTCGCATTTTACCGACACTGAAAGACGAATCGAAGAGTTAAATAACACAGGCATAGAGTTTATCGGTATCGGTATCAGCGGAGGCGAGGAAGGCGCCAGGCATGGCGCGAGCATTATGGCCGGCGGCAATCCCTCAATTTATCAACAAATACAGCCAATTCTGGAATCCGCAGCGGCTAAAGTAGATAACGAGCCCTGTGCAGCACATGTCGGTACGGGATCTGCCGGACATTTTGTAAAAATGGTGCACAACGGCATTGAATACGGAATAATGCAGTTGATCGCGGAAACCTACGATTTGTTACGCCGTGGGTGGCAACTGGAGCCATCGGAAATAGCAGATATTTTTGAGGATTGGAACGCCGGAGAGCTTAATTCTTTTTTAATGGAAATTTCCGTAAAGGTGCTTCGGAAAAAAGATGACGAAACCGGTAAACCGCTGGTACAAATGATTTTGGACACCGCCGGCCAAAAAGGCACAGGAAAATGGACTTCACAGGCAGCGATGGATTTTGGCGTACCTGTTCCGACTATAGATGCGGCGGTAACAATGCGGCAGATTTCCGCATTGAAGGAATTAAGAAAACAATTTTCCGAGACTTTTCGACGCGATATGTCGTCCCACCACATCGAACTTCATCCAGATAGCCTTAGGAAAGCCCTGTTTGGTTCGGTAATTATTACATATGCACAAGGCTTTTCGCTCATAGCGACAGCATCGGAGGAAAAAGAATTCGGCTCAGACCTTGCGAAAATCGCTTCTATTTGGCGCGGCGGCTGTATTATCCGGTCAACATTTCTTTCTGAAATTCGACGTGCCTATACACAAAATTACAAACTGAAACATCTTTTGTTGGATAAAGGAGTCGCGGAGATTCTCAACGAAACAATAATACACCTTCGGAAAACGGTTTCTGCCTATAACGGCCATGGAATTCCGTCAATGTGCTTTTCTGCCTCGCTGGATTATTTTGATGCTATACGGGCAGAACGCCTGCCGGCAAATTTAATTCAGGCTCAAAGAGATTTTTTTGGTGGACATACCTATCAAAGGATCGATCGGGCAGGGACATTTCATACCAAAGATTGGGATAAATGAGAATGCTCGAAATTGTCTGCTAACTCTGTTGATTCGACGATATCCCATGCATGGGTATTTTCAAGCAATCTGGACATCAGCCTTGAATGAATGGCATGTCCTGTTTTGTAGGCGACAATTTTCCCTAGAAGCGGAAGTCCAATGAGGGCGACATCGCCGATTATATCGAGTATTTTGTGTCTGACAAATTCATCTGAGAAACGAAGCGGTTGCCGATTCAGCATTCCTTCCGGAGTAAGCACTATTGCATTGTCTAAGGAACCGCCAAGAGCCAGATTGGCCTTTCTCAGTAATTCGATTTCTTGTGTAAATCCAAAAGTACGGGCAGAAGCAATTTCCCGGCCGTAATTTCCATTTGTTCCGATGTATGTAAATTGCTGTTTTTCGATCAAAGGATGCGGAAACTGGATGGTGCAATCGATTTCGAATCGCTCCGCGGGCTCTACAGACATTTTGCGTTCATCCTGTTCGATCGAGATCTTTTGCAGTACACGTAAATATCGCCGCGGAGAATTTTGTTCTTCAATGCCTGTCCGAATAATCAAATCGTAAAAATTTTCGCTGGACCCGTCCAGGATAGGAACTTCAATATTATCAATATCAATAAAGCAGTTATCTATGTCCGCACCGCGAAGGGCAGAAAGAAGATGCTCACAGGTGGACAGCACCACGCCGCGTCTGACCAGTGTAGTGGCATAGCTGCAATGTCCGATAAATTCTACAGAGGCAGGAATTTCGAAATTATCCAGATCGGTACGTACAAAAACGTAGCCGGTGTTTTCAGGAGCGGGACGCAGACGTAAATTCGTCTCAACTCCCGTATGCAGCCCTACGCCCTTTATTTCTATCGGGTTAGAGATTGTCCTTTGATACATAATCAGTTTTAAGCCGCTACTCTGCATACAAATCTCGTGCCAACTTAAAACACTTGATTCATGGAGCATTTGAGCGTCAAATGTTGCATAAATGCCACAGACGATGCGGATAAGCTACAGCAGACCGGCTGGAATTTACTATTAATCAATAAACTATTACAATCTTAAGCGAACTATGGCAATACAAACTGCGGGTTTGAAGACGGCCAAATCCGTCGCACTAAAAATAGAAAATTCGGCCACTATTGAGTTACCTAAAGGAACGCTCGAACACATCCGCAAGGTAATGGATTTCCTGCCAATCGAGCATCAGAGAGGGCTGGAGCGAATACGGCTAGTTGATTATATAAATGATCCGAGGCTTAAAAATCTTGATATACCGGTAAAAGGTGATTTGCCCGGTCTTTATCATCCGCGCGTTCAGAATCAACCGGCCTGGTTGGAGATTTCGCTGGGTGCACTCTTACAACCAACGGAAAGTTTCACAAAAAGGTGGATGGCAAAAACTTCCTTCAAAGCGAATTTGGCAGGACTTCTTTTCTCACTTGTTGGACAACATTACTACCTTACTTTGAAACATTCTGTAAAGAAACAAAACCTTGAACCTCAAATACGCCAATACGCTGAAAAAAATCTTAAATCCTGGGGCGAAGAGCAAAGCAAGCATAGCCTGCGGGCAAAGATTTTTAAACCCGTTCGGCCATATGTAGAGCGATTTGCCCGATGGCTCAACCGCAAGGCTGCCGCAGCACAGAAAAAATCATGATTCTAACGGGAGCCCCAGAGAGAACAGATGGACAAAAGTTGCCCTGATGAGTTACACATCCTAAATGACATTTAAGCTAAAAGGTTATGAATTACTGGTTAGTTAAACAGGAGCCGACTTCTTATTCTTTCGATACTTTTCGATCAGAAAAGAAAACTGACTGGACCGGGGTCCGAAATTATCAGGCTAGAAATAATCTTCGGGCAATGAGTAAAGGCGACAAGGTCCTTTACTATCATTCCGGCGATGAGCGTGCTGTTGTCGGATTGGCAAAAGTAACCAAAACCGCATTTCCGGACCCGACTGATGAAAACTGGGTAGCGGTTGAACTCGAGGCAGGAAAGCGGTTGCGTAAACCTGTTACGCTCAGTGAGATCAAGGCAAACCCGAAACTGGCCAATATCGCTCTTGTACGGCTTTCAAGGTTATCGGTTGTACCATTGACAGAGGCTGAATTTGACGAAATTCTTGCCATGTCTGAGACTAAATAGATGCCTTCGACAAGCATTCAGGTAACATAGAAGCAACCATCGATCACACTATGCCGAATCCCGCGGTAGAATACTATCATCAACTGCTAAATGATCGCGCGCTCGCCGCGGAAACTTTTGCTGAACTGCATTCGGGCTTGACCCGTAATCGGCTGATCTTTGGCGGACGCCCGCTTTCACCGTATCTTCGCCCTCATTTTATTTTGAAAGAGGATTGGGATCGTGTGTCGCATGCGTGCGAAATGGTATGGTCCGCGCTCCAGAAGGTAAAAGAAGCCGCTGTTCATGATGAAGGCTTGCTTGATCATCTGGGGATACACGGCATGGAAAGAGAGTTAATTAAATTAGATCCGGGCTATCAACATGTTTCGCCTACATCACGGCTGGACTCTTTTCTGGCGGGGGATACATATAGTTTTGTAGAACTAAACGGAGAAAGCCCAGCGGGTATAGCATATGCTGATGCTGCGAGTGAGATCTTCCTTGAACTGCCGGTGATGAAGAAGTTTACGGAACGCTTCCGGTTAAGACGTTTTGAAGGCAGGTCAAAACTTTTAAGTGTCTTACTAAGTTGCTGGAGAGAGTTTTCCGGAGGTGAAACGGACAAGTCTCCTGTAATCGCAATTGTTGACCTGAAAGGTCTGCCGACGCAAAAAGAGTTTGAATTATTTCGTGATTATTTTGAAGAACAGGGTTTTTCGGCGCTGATTTGCGGACCGGAAGATCTGGAATTCGATGAAGATGGGTTATATTATGGCGGCGTCAAAATCGATATTGTTTACAAACGCCTGCTTGTGAACGAGTATCTCCCGATTTTGGAAGATTATCCCGCACTCTACGAGGCATATCGGGCAAAAACCGTCTGCGTCGTAAATAGTTTTCGCGGTAAATTGGTTCATAAAAAAGCGATATTCTCAATTCTGACGGATGAAAAATTTCATTATCTTTTCAATCAACCAGAAATTGAATCAATCCGACGGCACGTGCCATGGACACGAAGATTTAGGTCCTGCTCTACAGATTATAATGGTGAAAAAATAGATCTTATCGAGTGGACCCGTCAGAATTCAAAGCGGCTGGTATTAAAACCAAATGATGATTATGGCGGACATGGGATTTACATCGGATGGACGATGGAAATCACGCAATGGGATGAAGCAATAGAGTCTGCTTTGCAAAACGGGGATTATTTGGTTCAGGAACGTGTGAAAACGGCCAAAGAACTTTTCCCAATGATGTTGGATGATTTAGGAACATGGAGCATGGCAGAGCAGTTGGTTGACCTGGATCCATTGCTTTTCAACGGTGTGGTGGGCTCTGCCTTCACACGGCTTTCTCTTAGTGAACTTGCAAATGTCTCGAGCGGCGGCGGTATGGTACCGGCCTTTGTGATTGAGTAACTTCTGTTTCAACTATTAATAACCCCGGCTATTGCTCAATGATAAGTGAAAAGAAAGAAAAAAGACTGAGATGTCTTACGGAGGAATATCTCCGTCTTGAGGAAACATTAAAATCGGGCGGCGGCTCTGAAAAGATAGAAAAACTGCATCGTCAGGGAAAACTTACAGCCCGTGAACGGATTGAGCTTTTACTTGATAATGGAGAGTACTATCAGGAAATCGGTTTGTTGGTTGCATATGATCAATATGACGGCAGCGCGCCGGCAGCCGCAGTTGTTACCGTTGTTGGGAAAATTTGTGGACGCGAATGCGTAGTTGTTGCAAACGATGCAACGATCAAGGCCGGAGCATGGTATCCCGAAACTATCAAAAAGATTTTGCGGGCGCAGGAAATAGCAATGCGCAATCGGGTTCCAATTGTTTATCTCGTCGATTCAGCCGGTGTCAATTTGCCGTATCAGGGCGGTGTTTTTCCGGGCCAATATGGAGCCGCTCGTATTTTTTATTACAATTCAATAATGCGGCGATATCTGCGCGTTCCACAGATTGCTGCCGTTATGGGAATGTGTGTTGCCGGCGGAGCATATTTGCCTGCCCTTTCGGACGTAATAATTATGGTCGAGGGAACCTCATTTATGGGGCTCGGCGGAGCAAATTTGGTTAAAGGTGCAACAGGCCAGACAATAGATAACGAAACACTTGGCGGGGCAATAACACATAATGCAATTTCGGGCGTAGCACATTATCGGGTAGCGGATGATCGCAAATGTATTGATAAGATTCGCAGCCTGGTAAGCGCTCTTCCGCCTAAAATTACGCCTCGCGTTTCAATTTCTCAGCCTTCCGAGCCAAAGTCTGATGTCGAATCCTTGTATGAGATTTTCCCGGACGATCACAGGGCTCCATACGATATTCGGGCGGTCCTCGATACAATTCTGGATTCCGATTCGCTGGAGGAATTTCAAGCCGATTTTGCCCGCGAAATGATTTGTGGTACAGCCCGTTTAAACGGTATTCAAATCGGGGTAATTGCAAATTCGCGTGGTATGATAAAAGGCCATTTACCCGGAGAAGCTCCACGTTTTGGCGGTATTATTTACACAGAATCTGCAGAAAAAACTGCCTACTTTATTGATTTTTGTAACAGGCAATCAATTCCGCTGCTTTTTGTGCAGGATGTATCGGGTTTTATGGTTGGTGCTGAGGCAGAACACAGCGGCATTATTCGTGCAGGCGCGCGGTTTGTTGAGGCTATGGCAACGGCTATTGTTCCAAAAATAGTTTTAACCTTAAATCATGCCTCCGGCGCCGGCTATTATGCAATGGCTGGTCAGGGATTTGATCCTGATTTTGTCTTCACTCTTCCTACCGGCAGAATGGGCGTTATGGAAGGCGATTCCGCTGTCCAGGCAATTTTCGGAACGCAGCTTGAAAAACTACGAAGTGAAGGGAAACAACCGGACGAACAATTAGAATTGGAAATGCAGCGTGTGAGAGAGACATACGAGCGCGAACTGGACGCAAAACACGCAGCAGCGCGCGGATTGACCGATGCAATCATAATACCGGAAAATCTCCGACAGGCTTTGATTTTGGCTCTTGAGACAACGCTCAATACTTCATCTCCTCACATTGGAGCATTTATACTGCCAGGTTTAGATAATTAACGCTTTCCGGGATTATGGAATTTTCTCTGAATAAAACCACGGAAATTCTTGGTGCTACTCCAAAAACTCTTCATGCCTGGCTCGGCGAACTATCGAACGATTGGACCTGTTCATTTGGGGGACAGGACGATTGGCAACCCTTTGACATAATCGCACATTTAATACATGCGGATGAAACGAACTGGATTCCGAGAGCAAAAGTAATTTTAGCCCGGGCCGAAGATATTAAATTCCCGCCTTTTGACCGTTATGGACAATTCGAAAAATATAATGGGACAACAATTCTTCATTTGTTGAATGAATTTTCCACAGTGCGGTACAAAAATATTGAAGTTGTAAAAAGTTGGAATTTAACGCCAGAGAATCTGGAACTTAAAGGTATTCATCCGGAATTTGGCGAAGTAACTCTTGCCCAACTTTTATCCACTTGGGTTGTACACGATTTAACTCATATCCGGCAAATTGCAACCGCTTTAGCCCGCAGATACGAAACAGCAGTCGGCCCCTGGAAAGCGTATCTCAGCATCCTGAATTGATTTGATGTTACCTGCCACAAAACATGATGAAGTCCTGCTGCCTGCAGTTTCCGGTTATTTATACTACTTATCGCCGGTGAGCAGATACTGTTTAATTCAATGAGAACGAATCGGATTCAATCTTGATATGTGTTTTTTCGTGGCGGTCATATACTATGACCTGGTATTCGAATCAGCGGCAGCTCGATCTGCTTCGGGGCGAAGCTAATAACCAGTCTCAAGGCTCAAAACTTAAGTATGTAAGTAAGTATGTAAGTTCTATTGGCGATCTTCACTTTTTTGCCGGCCTGCAAAAATCCTACATATCTGCATCGATTCTTTGAAGTACAAATTCGGAGTCATTGCATATTTTTGTATTTCTAGGTCCGTCAGTCATAAAACAGGGTGTTTGATCTGAAGAGTTTCAAGCTATCGCAAAGTTTTTTCTTCCGGCTATGGTTCAATTCGTCCGCCTCTGGCTGATGTCTGTGTTGTAATGCCGTCATTTGGCGGCTGGCGGGTGGGGGATAAAACAGGCGGTAATGGAAGTATTTTTTGCGGATTTTTGTTTGGCAGAAAAAAAACACTTGACACTTCTGCGTTGGGGGGGGGATAATCCGCGAAAGTTTCCGTAAAATTCAGCAATAACACCAATAGATTTTGAAGCCGGTGAGTCCAGCGGTTTGTGGCGATTCGGCTTACACGAGGAGCGACGAAGATGACTTCACCCGATTCCCACCGCAGGTTAGGCCGCAGGGATTTACTGCGCCCGGCGATTGGCTTTGCAACTGCGGCGTTGTTTGTGCTAGGGGTTTTGGCATCGCAGGGCTGGTTGCCGCAGACGGATCCTGTAAGCGGCCGCAAGCGTGGATGGTTCGGTCGGGAATTGCCGCCGGAGGCTTCGAGCATCTGGAATCCCTTTGCCGGGCCGCTGCCGACGCCGACACCTCAACTGTCGAAGGAATACATTTATGCAGGTTCGCGTTTATTGGCTGTTGAGGATGCGAATGCCAATGCGGCACCGCCTGCGGATCTGGCAGTGTGGAGGCCGAGTTCGGGAGTCTGGTGGGTGCTTGGCGGCGGGAGCGGGCAGCCGGCTTACGTTGGCGAATGGGGGACAAATGGCGATGTGCCTGTTCCTGGCGATTTCGACGGCGACGGCCGGACGGACTTTGCTGTTTGGCGGCCGGCGGAAGGGATTTGGTACATCATAAAAAGCACAAGCGGAGCAGCCCAATATATTTACTGGGGGACAGAGGGTGATACACCGGTGGCGGCAGATTTCGACGGCGACGGGCGTGTCGATACGGCTGTTGTCCGCAATAATTCCGGAACGCTCTGGTGGTATATTCTGCGTACATCTGACGGCCAGGCAGCAATCTTCAGTTTTGGCATTGCGGGAGATGTTCCGGCTGCTGGCGACTATGACGGAGATGGCCGTTCGGACGCGGGCGTTTTTCGCCCATCCAATCAGACCTTTTATTCGTTGGATTCCTCAACTGGACAAACCCGCATAGCATCGATCGGACAGGG
>Ga0073934_10002115_pt1 | contig 43243 bp, 41 predicted proteins | sample LarsenN4metaG_FD_76834 | JGI IMG/M metagenome (GOLD analysis project Ga0073934, IMG submission 76834) | Hot spring sediment bacterial and archeal communities from British Columbia, Canada, to study Microbial Dark Matter (Phase II) - Larsen... ...
CGCCTACTACCGTCACCAATCTCAGTCCACCGCGGCATGAGAAACCAACCCAACGAGTCTCCGACAAACCCAGGCCGATTCAGTTCGTTGCTGTCGTCGGGTGGCAGCCCGACGATGTGACTCGTCATCTGCTGGCTCACGAACAGCATCGTGTCGCCTGTACGCGGGTGACGGTGACCGACCGGTGTCGTCACCGAGTACTCCTTGTCACGGACCGGTTGAACGAGGTCGCCTTCTTCGTCGCCACGCCGATGGGCGAAGCTCTCGGGGCCGGGAACCTGGACCGCCGACCGGCCTGCGACGCGGGCGCGCAGATCTGCGGGGAGCGTGTTCCACGCGTTGGTTGCGCTCGCGAACAGGGTCGGAGGCACGGGCGGCTCGACTTCCTCGCCCCAGAGTGAGAGCACTTCGAAGGGGGAGTCCGACCACATTCCATCGGAGTGGAACATGAGCCGCCCGAAGGGCGCAGCGGCCGTTTCGATGCGATTCGAGATGTAGAAGGTCGATTGCCGGTCGGCGTCCCTCGCGATCTTCTCGTCGGAGAGATCGGTCTCGCCGCGCACAAGTTCCGTCAGGTAGGTCTGCATGCGCCGGCCGAGGTCGAGGTCGCGGAACACGAGCACGCCGTGTTCGTCGAACAGTTCGCGCAGCCGGCGTTGTGTGTTTTCGTCGGGTGTCCTTGCCGGGTCCAAGCCGTGGACCTCGGCGCCGAGCGCGGGGGAGAGCTTCGTGAATTCGAGGATGCTCACGGTCACGTCTCCTTCGGGTTCACCAGGTGACGGGGACGTCGTCGACGCCCCCACCGGTGCGATCGCTGCGAATGTGAAGCTCGCTGACCTCGGTGGCCAGGCGAATGTCGGCGAAGCGCCGGAACAGCGACGGAAGGACGATCTTCAGTTCCGTCCGGGCCAGGCTCTGGCCGAGACACACGTGCGGCCCGTGTCCGAACGCGACGTGCGGCGCGCGGTCGCGAGTCGCATCGAACTCATCCGGGTTGGTGAACACAGCGGGATCGCGATTCGCGGCGGATTCGGAGATGATGACGAGCTCACCCTCCTTGACGGTCACGCCACCGATCTCGACATCCTCGAGCGCCCACCGCAACAGCCCGAGGTTGTGCGCGGCGGTCATGCGGAGGATCTCTTCGACGGTCGAGTCGATCCGGTTCACCGGGTCGACCATGACCCACTCCTTGCGGCTCGGATCCGAGAGCAGCCACAGGACACCGAAGTCCAAGCGGGCGACGGTCGTCTCGTGGCCGGGGAACACCAGGCCGGCGGCGTACGCCTCGATCGGGCGTTCCGTGAAGAACTCGGGATCCGCTTCCTCGGCGGCCACCATGTCGGAGATGACGTCGTGACCGGGTGCCTTTCGCTTCACCTCGATGAGGCCGCGCATGTACTCGCGCAGCTCGCTGACCGCGGCCTGCGCGTCGGCACCGCCGTGGAGGTCACCCATCCGGTCCGAGAGCGTGATGACACGGTCGCGATCCTCGTCGGGGACGCCCAACATCGCGCCGATCACCAGCACGGGCAGCCGCCACCCGAGCAACTCGTGGAAATTGACGGGCTGGTCGGGATCCGCGTCGTGTGCCGCCTGCATGTCGTCGAGGCAGTCGTCGGTCAGTTCCTGGATCCAGTCGACGAGCAGTCGCATCCGCTTCGGCGCGAACCCCGGTACGAGCAGCTTGCGCAACCGCGCCATGTCGCGGTCAAACGCCTCGCCGCCGAGCGGGGCCGAATTCACGGCGGCGTCGGACACCGTCGCCGCCTTCTTCGGATCGCGATGGACGAAGTAGCCGAAGCGGCGATCCGAGAAGACCGTCCGGGCTTCTCGGTACGCAACTACCAGCCAGGCCGGATCGCCGGTCGGCGTCGTCACTCGCACCACCGGACCCTGCTGACGCAGCGCTTTGTAGAGCGGCGACGTGTTCAGCACGTCGGGCCGCTCGAACGGAAGCTGTGGCACGGCTCGACGGTCGATCGTCGTATCGGTCATGGGCACTCCTTACTCAGCTCGCTCAGCAGCTCGAATCCTTCGTCGATGGTGGTGCCCAGATCGCCGCGGCCGCCATCGTCCATCCACAAGTTGACGGCGTTGCTGAGTACGGCAAAGGCCAGGCTCGCAACGAGCCGGCAGCTCCGATCCGGAGCATCGAGTCCGCGCCGCTGAGCCACTGCGGCGCTGACGTCGGCTTGCCATCTCATGCTGAGGTCGTGGCTCAAGCCGCGAAGTACCGGTGAAGTTCTCGCCGCTCGCGTCTGGCGCACCGTCCGCTCGGGATCGAGGGACGGCACCCACTGCTGCTGCATCGCCGAACGGATTGCCGTCAGCGCACTCTCCGAAGCGGGCCGCGCGACGATCGCCTCGTGGAGGTCGTGGTGCCGGTCTTGGTCACCACCGAAGATCACCTCGCCCTTGGTGGCGTAGTAGCGGAAGAACGTGGCCTTCGAGACCTCGGCGCGCGCGGCGATCTGATCGACTGTCGTGTCCTCGTAGCCCTGCTCCACGAACAGGTCGAGTGCCGCGTCCTCGATTGCGCGCCGGGTGTGCTGCTTCTTCCGGAGGCGCAGACGCCCGGGCTCGGCCGGCGGCAAGGCTTGTTTCGTGGGCAACACCCCGAAAATGATACTTGAGTCTCAGTTGTGACTCAAGTATCGGCTTCATGGTTGCGGCTGCTTCTGCTGATTGAGGTTGATGAAGCCGCCGGTCGCGACGACGAGCGGGAAGAAGTTGGGGTCGGCGGGCCACTCGTCTTGGCGCAGGGCCGTCGCGACCTCTTCGACGGTTGGCCCGACCTCGTCGGCGATGCCCTGGAGGAACTCGAGGTCGGCGCCGTAGACCGTCGCCGCGCTGCCGGCGAGGATCTGGCGCACCTCTTCTTCGGTGCACTCCGCCAGCGTTCCCCGCAGCACCCGCTTCGTATACGGCGCGGTGCCCTCGTGGTGGGGAAAGTCCGCACCCCACATCAGCTTGTCGAAACCGAGCTCGCGATGGATCTCGACGACGTCGGGCGGGGTGGCCGCGCCGAAATACACCTGCCGGTTGGCGTACTCGCTGGGCAACATCGAAAGCTTGTCGACCGCGTTGCCCGCGAACATCCTCGCGATCATGCCGTCCATCTTGGCGCCGTGGCAGAAGCGGTCTAGGCCGGCGATTGCGGCCGTGTACCACGTGCCGGCGCCGAGTTCGGTGAAGACGAACTTCAGGTTCGGGTGCCGCTCGAACACGCCCGAGAAGATGAGTTGCCCGAGGCTCCGCTGGCCGAAGTACGTCGTTTCGATGACGCCGCACGCGTGGGCCTCGTCGATCGATTCTGGTTCCTCGTCGGAGCCGACGACCGAACCGTGCCGGCCGATCGGCATGTCGAGCTCCTCGCACACCGACCAGATGGGGTCGAGGCTCCGGTAGTAGAGGTTGTGCAGCTTCAGGTGGTGGTCGGACGGCAGCAGCACCTGCCGCAATCCGGCGTCCTTCGCCCAGCGGATCTCCGCGACCGCGTCGTCGACGTCGTCGATGAACAATTGCGCGACGCCGAAGCGGCGGCCGGGAGCTTCGTCGCAGAAGTCCTTGAGCCAGCGGTTGTGCGCCTTGATTCCCGCCCACCGCCGTTCGTACTCGTCGCGGTTACGAGGTCCGGGCGCGGCGAGCAGCCCGTTCGGGAAGAACGGCGGGACAGTGTTGGGGAAGATCACCTCGGCGACGATGCCCTCGGCCTCGAGCGCGTCGAGCCGCTTGTTGCTGTCCCAGTTCAGCGGCGACATGAACGACGACACGCCGGCTTTCCACTCCGAGTCGGCGTCGATGTCGGCCCACGCGTCGGAGTAGGTGGCCGCCCACGCCTCGAACTCGTCGTGCCACTTCGTTTCGAGATACGGCTTGTAGTCGCGCAGGTCCGCCCCGGCGTGACAGTCAGAGGAGATGAGGGTGTAGCGCTTCGCGTCCCGACTGTCAGTCGGCATGGAGGACCCTCCTGATGTGGCAGTCAAGTGTCACGTTAGGTTACGGTAACCGTGCCGCCATACGCACACAAGGGGTGAACGATGGCCCTGCCCGCTCAACTCGAGGCCCAGGATCTCACCCCGGCGTTCGGCTCGGAGATCATTGGATTCCAGCCGCAGCAGCCGCTCGAACCGGAGATGTGTGCAGTCCTGTGTGACCTGTTCGACCGCCGCGGCGTCTTGCTCTTTCGCGACCTCGACATCGACCACGCGTACCAGGTGTACCTCGCGACGATGTTGATCCGGAAGGAGCGCCTGGCCGACACCGCAACGATCGAGGACACGTTCTACATCTCCAACGAACGACCCAACTCGGCCGCCCCGTACGGCCGATTGCAGTTCCACTCCGACACCATGTGGGCGGACAATCCCTTCGAGGTGCTCTCGCTCTACGGTGTCGACGTCGAGCCGCCCGTCGTGCCGACCACGTTCGTGAGCGCCACGCATGCTTGGGCGACGTTGCCCGACGAATTGCGCGCCTGCGTCGAAGGTCGCGCAGCACTGCACACTGCCGGGGAAGTGAGACGCGGCGATCTGTCCGATGTCGTCATGACCACCGTCGAGCGCCCACCGTTCACGACGATGCCCATCGGGCGCCGGCACCCGCGTACCGGCGAGACGATCCTGTACGTCTGCGAGCAGATGACGAAGGAAGTGGTCGGCATGCCGCCGGACGAGAGCGAACACCTGTTGGAACGGCTCTTCGCGCACCTCTACGACCCCGCCAATCACCTGAACCACTACTGGCGCGAGCGCGACCTCGTCGTCTGGGACAACGAGGCGGTGCAGCATGCCCGCCCGAACGTCCGGAACGACGGGCCCGTCCGCACGCTGCGCAAGGTGGCGTTCCCGATTCCGAAGCTGAGCCGCGACCAGCTTCCGGCTTACCGCCGCGCCGAATGAACGCGTTCTCGCTCGAAGACAAAGTCGCGCTCGTCAACGGCGGCGGTCGCGGCATCGGGGCGACCATCGCGCGGGCGTTTGCCGAAGCCGGCGCCGCGGTCGCGGTGACGGCTCGCACCGCGGACGAAGTCGAGGCGGTGGCCGCTGGCATCCGCTCCCGCGGTGGTCAGTCTGTCGCCGTCGTCGCCGACCTCGCGGACGCGAGCCGGCTGCCGGGCGTGATCGACCGGACGGTCGGCGAACTGGGTGGCCTCGACGTGCTCGTCAACAACGCGGGAGGCGGCACGTCGCCGCCTTTCGTCGACACGCGCATCGAGCACCTGGAAGCGGCGTTCCACATGAACGTCGCCGTACCGTTCGAGCTGGCCCGCCTCGCGCTCCCACACCTGCTCGAACGGCCCGGAGCCTCGATCATCAACATGAGTTCCGTCGGCGCGCGCAAGGCGCCGCGCGGCCACCTCACCTACCACACCGCCAAGGCCGCGCTTGCGCAGATGACGCGCCTCATGGCGGCCGATCTCGGGCCCCGCGTCCGTGTCAACGCGCTCCTCCCGGGCCCGGTGGAAACCGCGGCGCTGGCCGGCGTCCTCGAGGGCCGGCCCCAGCTTCGGGAGCTTCTCATCGAACGGACTCGCATGCGGCGCATCGGCACCCCGGACGACATCGCCTACGCGGCCGTTTATCTGGCGTCCTCCGCGGCGTCATGGGTGACAGGTGTGCTCTTCGATATCAACGGCGGCGAGGTCGACGAACTCATGGCGGTCGCGCCCGACCTCTGACGAGCCCCGGATGACGACACTGGCCTTCGCGCCGACCATCCCGAACCTTCTGCGCCGGAGCGCAGAACGCTACGGCGACCGCGACTACCTCGTCACGGCTGATCGGTCGCTCACGTTTGCCGACGCCGAGCTGCAATCGCGACGGCTCGCCAAGCGCCTCTTGAACGCGGGGGTCGGCAAGGGCACGCGCGTCGGCATGCTGTTTCCGCAGGGACCGGACTTCGTCGTGGCGCTGCTCGCGATCACGCGCATCGGCGCACTCGCAGTTCCGCTGAGCACGTTCTACCGTGCACCGGAACTCCGCCGCGCCGTCCGCCACGCCGACATGCACATGCTCATCGCGTCACCAGCGAGTGAGGAGCTGCTCGGATTTGGGCGCGGGTCGGACCTGTTCCTGCCCGACGCGCCATTTCTGCGCCACGTCTGGATCTGTCCCGACCCCGCCCAGGACGAAGACGAACCTGACATCACCGATCGACTGCTCGAAGCGCTCGAGGCCGAGGTGTCGCCGTCGGACCCGATGGTGATCGTCTACACGTCGGGCGCAACCGCCGAACCGAAAGCGGTGGTCCACACGCACGGCGCGCAGGTGCGGCACAGCTGGACCGTCGCCCTCTTGCACGGCATCACCGCCGATACGCGGTCCTTCACCACCATGCCGTTCTTCTGGGTCGGCGGTCTGACCGTGGTGTTGCTGAGCCACCTTCACATGGGCGCGCTGGTGATCATGGTGGAGCGCACGGACGGTCCGTTGATGCTCGACCTCATCGAGCAGACGAAGCCGACCCGGTTGGTGGGGTGGACGCTCGTCGAGCGCATCGTGTCTGATCCCGCGCTCGCCGGTCGGGATCTTTCATGGCTCTGGGAACTGCAGCTCCCGTCGTTGGCCGCGCCCGGCCGCCGGCACAACTCACTCGGCATGACCGAGACGGGCGGTCCGCACACCGGTGCCCCGCCCGCGGAGAACACCGAGGACCTGCCGGAGGCGTTGCGCGGTTCGTTCGGGCCGCCGGTGGCGGGCGTGCAGCATCAGATCGTCGATCCCGAATCTGGGTCCGTCCTGCCCGACGGTGTCGAAGGCGAGATCTGCGTGCGCGGCGACAGCGTCATGCTGGGCTTCCACAAGAAGGAACGAAGCGAGACGTTCGACGAAGACGGCTGGTATCACACCGGTGACCGTGGCTTCTTTCGCGACGGGCTGCTGTTCTTCACCGGCCGGCGGTCGGAGATGATCAAGACCGGTGGCGCGAACGTCTCGCCGCGGGAAGTGGAGGCTGCGCTGGAGTCGCTCCCGGGCGTGCAGGCCGCGTTCGTGGTCGGCGTCCCCGACGACGAGCGCGGTGAGATCGTCGCCTGCATGGTCTGCCCCGAAGCCGGGCACGATCTCGATCCCGCCGCACTGACCGACCGACTCCGTGAGGAACTGTCGAGCTACAAGGTTCCGCGCCGGATCGTGGTCGTGCCGTACGACGACGCACCGTGGCTGCCGTCGGGCAAGATCAGCAAGCCGCGCATCGTCGCGTTGTTCCTCACCGATCCCGAGGGAGGCCACAGTGTCGTTCGAGAGTGAGACCGAGCCGATCAAACTCGGCGTCCTCATGGACTGGAAGGTGCCGGACGACCACCCACAGGAACGCATCGACGACTTCTTCAAGCCGCTCGAACTCGTCTTCGCACGTGGTCTCGAAGCGGGCGTGATCGACCGGCCGGTGGAACTCGTCGTCCGCGAGACGTGGGGACTACCGAAGGGTTCGGTGAAGCCGGTGATCGACGCGTTCGGCGAACTCGTCGACGCCGGTTGCCTCGCCGTGTTCGGACCGGCCATCACCGACAACTGCGTACCGACCCGCGAAGCGATCGATGAACGCTTCCACGTTCCTGCCATCAGCATGACGGGCTCCGACGACTGGCTGGGCGAGTGGACGTTCGCGCTTCCGCAGGGATCGCTGACCGACGAGCCCATCTTCTGGACCGACCTGCTCGTCCGCGGCGGGCACTCGCAGGTCGGCGCGCTCGTCGAGCAGTCGCTCGTCGGCGAGACGTACCTCCTCAACTTTCGCAAGGCCTGCGCGGCGCGCGGCATCCGCGTCGTCGCGGAGGAGCGGATCGCGCAGACGGCGCACGACGTGGAAGCCGCGATCCGAAGCCTGCACGAGGCCAAGGCCACCGCGTTAGTGCATTGCGGCTTCGGCCTCGGCGTCCTCTACGTCAACTCGGCGCTGGATGCGATCGGGTGGGACCCGCCCCGGTTCATGGGCACGGCATTCCAGAACGCGTGGTTCCACGACGCGCTGTGGAACGCGATGCTCGGATGGACCGGCGTCGACCAGTACGACGAGGCCAACCAAGTCGGGCAAGCGTTTCTCGACGAGTTCCAGTCGGCGTACGGCCGGCGGCCCGAGTGGGTCCTGCCGTTGGTGAACCGCGACTTTGCCACCGTGTTGCTGCATGCCTTCGCCGATGCCCACCCCTTGAGCCCCAGAGGCGTCAAGGACGCGCTCGAGCGGGTGAAGATGGTGCCGGCGGCGGCGGGCGCGCCGGGCACCCGTCTCTCCTTCGGAAAGTGGACGCGGCGGGGTTGGATGGGCGCGGGCTATCTCGTCGCGCGGCGTCTCGACCCCGACCGCGTGCATACGCACCTCGTCGCCCGGTTCGGCGACGCCTGATTCCATATGACCGAGACCGTTCTTGTTCTGACAGTCAAGTGACACTTAGCATGAGTTCCGTGGCGCAGGCATGAGCTTCACGATCGATCTGGAAGGCCGCCGGGCGCTGGTCACGGGCGCGGGCCAGGGGATCGGCCGCGCGATCGCGCTGACGCTCGCCGAGGCGGGCGCGGTCGTCGCCGTCAACGACATCGTTGCCGCGCAGGCGGAGAACGTTGTCGCGGAGATTGTCGCCGCAGGGGGCAAGGCCGACGCCGTGGCGTTCGACGTGACCGACTACGCGCTGGTCGCGTCGGCGATCGAGGGTTATGGCGCGGTCGACATTCTCGTCAACAACGCCGGCAACGCGGGGGCGGAAGGATTCGGCCAGTTCTGCGATTTCGCCGAATCGGATCCCGACGAGTGGGCGCGCTTCTTCTCGGTCAATGTCTTCGGAACGATGAACTGCACCCGCGTCGTGCTGCCTTCGATGATTTCGACCGGCTGGGGTCGCGTGGTCACGATCGTGTCGGACGCCGCCCGCTTCGGCGGCGCTCAGCTCGCGCCCTATGCGGCCGCGAAGGCGGGCGCCGCCGGCTTCTGCCGGTCGGTCGCCCGCGAGACCGGGCGTCACGGCATCACCGTGAACTGCGTCAGCCTCGGCACGATCGAGACGCCGACCACGGCGAGACCGCCCGCCGCCACGCCCGAGGAAGAGGAGGCCCGGCGCGCTCGCATGCGGGGGTATGTCATCCGCCGGCGGGGCACGCCCGACGACGTCACCGGCCTGGTCACGTTCCTCGCCAGCCCGCTGGCGTCGTGGATCACCGGGCAGACCTACGCGATCAATGGCGGATACCTCTTTTCCCTCTGAGGCCCGAGTCGGGTTCATCGGCCTCGGCCACATGGGCGCGGCGATGGCGACCCGCATCATCGCGGCCGGTTTCCCGACGGTGTTGTGGGCGCGGCGCCGCGAGGCGCTCGCGCAATTTCAAGACGTCGAGGTTGCGGCGAGCCCCGCCGAACTCGCGGCCGCAGTCGACTTCGTCGGCATCTGCGTCTGGTCCGACGACGACGTCCGCGAAGTGTTCGACGGGGAGGCTGGCGTCCTGGCGGGCTGCAAGCCCGGCACTGTGGTCGCGATCCACTCGACGACGGCGCCCGCGACATGCCGCGAGTTGGCGCGGGCCGGCGCGGCACGAGGCGTCGTCGTCGTCGACGCGCCGATTTCGGGCGGACCAGATGCCGCGCTCGCCGGTTCGCTCGTCGTCGCGGTGGGTGGCGACGAAGCCGCGGTCGAACGGTGCCGGCCGGTCTTCTCGACGTTTGCGGATCTGATCGTGCATCTCGGTCCGGTCGGATCCGCGCAAATCGCCAAGCTCGTGAACAACGCCCTGTTCTGTGCGAACTTCACGCTCGGCGACGACGCCCTGGCGCTCGGAGCGGCGCTCGGACTCGACCCCGACGCGCTGGCGCAGGTGTTGATGCGCGGTTCAGGTCGGAGCCTCGGCGTCGACGTCGCGAGCCGGGCGCGCACGTCGACGGAGACTCGCGAGCGCGCGCTCGGACCGCTCGAGAAAGACGTGCGGTGCCTGACCTCCGACGCCGCGCCGGCGGAGTCAGCCGCGGTGCCACTCTTCACCGAAGCCGCGCGCGACGCGATCCGGCGGCTCGCGAATCCGGAAGGGCAGGGCAAGTGACGCGATCGCTCAAGGGACGGACCGCAGTGGTCGGGATCGGGCAGACCCAATTCGGCAAGGCGCTCGAACCGTCGGAGCTTTCGCTCGCGTGCCAGGCCATCTCGGCCGCGCTCGACGACGCGGGCATCGCGCCGTCGGAAGTCGACGGGCTCGCGTCGTTCGTGTTGGAGGAACAGCGAGAGGTCGAGATCGTTCGCAACGTCGGCCTCGGCGAGGTGACGTGGTTCGCGCAGGTCGGATACGGCGGCGGCGCGGCGTGTGGCGTCGTGGGTCAGGCCGCGCTGGCCGTCGCCATGGGCCAGTGCGAAGTCGCGGTGGCCTGGCGAGCGCGCAAGCGAGCCGCGAAGTCGAGTCGCCCCTGGTCGAAGCAGAGCCAGACGGTCACCGGGCACTGGCAATGGAGCCGGCCGTGGGGTGTGCTGCGGCCGGTCGACGAAATCGCGATGCTCACCCGCCGTCACATGCACGAATACGGCACGACCCGCGACCACCTCGCCAACGTCGCCCTTGCGGCGCGCAAGCACGCGAACCGCAACCCGAACGCGACGATGGGGCACAAGCCCCTGACACGCGAGGAGTACATGAACGCGCGCTGGATCTCGGAACCGCTCTGCCTGTTCGACAACTGTCTGGAAACCGACGGCGCGCTCGCGGTCGTGATCGTGAGCGCCGAGCGCGCCAATGACGCGCGCGCAACACCGGCGTACATCCACGCGTTCGCGCAGGCGATCCCACCCGAGCACCAAGTCATGACCAACTACTTCTGCCCCGACCCGCTGCGCGGGCCGGCGTGGACGGCGGCGAAGCGGTTGTGGGCGAACGCCGACGTGGGACCGGCCGACGTCAAGGTTGCGCAGCTCTACGACGCGTTCAGCCCGCTCATTCCACTGTCGCTGGAGGGCTACGGGTTCTGCGCGCGCGGCGAGGGCGGGCCGTTCACCGACAACGGCAACATCGAGTGGCCGAACGGCCGCTTGCCCGTGAATACCTCGGGCGGAGGGATGTCCGAGGCGTACGTGCACGGTTTCAACCTCGTGCTCGAAGGCGTACGCCAGATCCGAGGTGAGTCGCCTTGTCAGGTGGAGGGCGCCGACGTGTCGCTCGTGACGAGCGGTGAAGGCGTCCCCACATCCGCGATCATCCTTACGAGCGAGGCATGACGATGCACGCGGCCGTGAGCGCAGCGCAGCGAAGCGAACTGGCGGAGTCTGCGAGGGGAAGCGGCGCAGGTACCCTGCGCCGCCCGAGCAGCGACAAGCAAGCAGCGAGGCATGACGATGGAAGCGCAGCTCCTACTTCCCGACGTCGAAGACCCGGAGCACGTCGCATTCTGGGAAGGCTGTGCGCGCGGCGAACTTCTGGTGCAGGCCTGTGCTGTGTGCAGGAAGTGGCGGATGCCGCCCCGGCCGATGTGCCCGGCGTGCCGCTCGATCGAGGTGGCGTGGGTACCGACCAGCGGCCGGGGTCGCGTATGGTCGTTCATCGTCCCGCACCCGCCTCTGCTCCCTGCGTATACCGACGTCGCGCCGTACAACGCGATCGTGGTGGAGCTGGAGGAGAATCCCGCGATCCGATTCGTCGGCAATCTCGTCGCGTCGGCCGACGCGCCGATCAACTCGATCGACCCGGCCACGATCGAGATCGGCGAGCCGGTGAGTGTTGTGTTCCAGCCGGTCGAAGGCGTCAACTTCCCGAGGTGGGTGCGAGAACCGTGAACGATGCGCTTTGCGCGGGCATCCGCGTGCTCGATTTCGCCGACGACCCCGGCGCCCGGGCCGCGAGGATCCTTGGCGACCTCGGTGCCGATGTGGTGCGGGTCGTTCCCCCCGAAGGTGACGCCCTCGGGCGCCGCCCGGCCGACGCGATCGCATGGAACGCGGGCAAGCGCGTCATCGCGTTGGATGCGTCTGACGCTGCGCTCGACGGCCTTCTCCAGACGGCCGATGTCGTGTTCGACACGCCGCACGCGCCCGGTTTCCACCACCTCGATCCTGCGCGCGCCGCGCAGGCTGTTTGGGTGTCGATCACGCCCTTCGGTCTCGACGGGCCGCGCTCGGGTTGGCATGCGACCGACCTCGGCGTCATGGCCGCGAGCGGAAACATGTTCTCGACCGGTCACCCGGACCGTGCGCCGGTGCGGGCGTCGGAACCGGTGAGCTACTGCCACACCGGCGGCGAGGCCGCGTACGCCGCGTTGAGCGCGCTCGCCGCGGGCCGCACCGGTGTGCTCGACATCTCCATGCAGGAAGCGGTGCTCATCGCGAACATGAGCGGTCAGGCCGCGTTCCCGCACACCGGCAACCGCGGCCGCCGGCTCGGCGGCAACATGGGCCGGGCGCGCGAGATCTGGCGCACGAAAGACGGATGGGTGAGTTTCGGGCTGCGCGGCGGCAAAGCACGCGTGCCCACGCTCGAGCTGCTCACCAAGCTGGTGCAAGAGGAGCAGATTCTCGGGGGCGCGGTACTCGCGGCGCGCGACTGGAGTACGTACAGTCCCAACACGGTCACCGACGAGGAGCTGCGCGCCATCGAGGCGCCGACCGCCGAATACTTCTCGCGTCACACCATGGGTGAGCTGTTCGAGATCGCGTGCGAGAACAACTGGATGCTCGCTCCGACCATGTCGGCGCGCGAGATCGTCGCGAGCAAGCAGCTCAAAGCGCGCGGGTTCTTCGGCCCCTTGGGTGAGGTAGACCGGTTCCCAACCGCGTTCGTCAAGATCAGCGGGGCCGCGGCTGCTCACCCGGCGCAACCGGCTCGGCGCGTCGACCGCGCGACGGCGTTCGAGGCAACCGGTGCTGACGGGATCGCGCGTCCATCTGTCGGCGGCGCGTGGTCGGGTACCAAGATCCTGGAGTTAGGCTCGGGTGCGGCCGGCCCGATCGCCGCGCGCTACTTCGTGGAGCAGGGTGCCACGGTGCTGCGCGTCGAGTCGGTCTCGCGGCCCGATTTCCTGCGCGTTTACGCCCTCGGACCGAACAACCCGCACGGTCTCGAGGGCTCCGACCTCTTCGACACGCTCAACGTCGGCAAGCGCGGCGTGACCGTCAACCTCAAGGACCACGCCGCGGTCGCGCTCGTGGAGCGCTTGATCGTCGAATGGGCCGACGCCGTCTCCGAGAACTTCGCGCCACGCGCCATGAAGGGCTTCGGTCTCGACTACGAGTCGTTGATCGCGATCAAACCCGACCTCGTGATGATCTCGGCCTGCCTGAACGGGCAGACGGGCCCGTACAAGGACTACCCGGGATTCGGGAGTCAAGGCGCCGCACTCTCGGGCTTCACGTTCCTCACCGGCTGGCCCGACCTCGAACCAGTTGGCCCCTTCGGCACGATCACGGACTCCCTCGCACCCCGCTACGCCGCGACCGCGCTCGCGGCCGGGCTCCTGTACCACCGGCGCACCGGGCGCGGCGTGCACCTCGACCTGTCGCAAGTCGAATCGGGGATCTGGTCGCTCGCGCCGTGGATCGTCGAGTATTCGCTGGATCACGCCATCGGTGAACGCACAGGGAACCGGTCGCCCTACGCGGTGCCGCACGGCGTGTTCCCATGCGCAGCCGAAGGTGCAGTCAACGACCGGTGGGTCGCGGTCGCGTGCTGGACCGACGACGAATGGGCGCGCCTGGCGCCGATCATCGGCGTCGACGACTCGTCGCTCGCGACCTGCGCGGCGCGCGCCGCGCGTGTCGACGACGTCGAGGCCATGGTCGCGGCGTACACGTCGACGCGAATGCGCGCCGAGGTGGCGGACACGTTGCAGGCCGAGGGCATCGAGGCGGTGCCGGTCGCCGACTTCGGTGATCTCCACGACGACCCGCAGCTCGCGCACCGCGCGCACTGGATCGAGGGGAATCACCCGGTGCTGGGTGCGCGCTGCTACGAGCGCAACGGGTACCGCCTGCCCGGCGACGCGGGCGGCTACGAGCGCCCGCACTCACCGCTGCTCGGCGAGGACAACGACTGGCTGCTGCGCGACGTACTCGGCCTCGATGCCGCCGAGATCGCCGCGCTCACGGAATCGGGCGCGGTCGAGGTGAGCTGATGGCGACCGTCTCGACGAAGCTCCGTGTCCCGCACTTTGTGCGGGGCCGCGTCGTCTGGGGCGAGGACGCGGAGTACGCGTCGCGCGACTTCGGCGTTCCGTTCGTCACGCCGAAGCTGCAACTCGACGAGTTGTTCCCGCCGCGCGGCGAACCGGGCCCCGCGTTCGACGTGCCGGTGCGCGACATCGTCGACTTCCTCGTCGAGGCCGCCGATCATCTGACGCTCGACAAGAACGCATACCTGCAGGAGTCGCTGGAGTTGACCCTCCAGGTCAGCCAGTTCCCGCGGCGCGTGCTCGAGAACATCTTCTCCCGGCCGACGTTCGTGACCCGCGACGGGATGCTGCACCGGCTCGAGCGCACGTTCGGCACGATCGACGTCCTCGACGGTTGGGTCGAGAACCGCGACCCGGCGGGGAGCGTCAGCCGCATCCGCGCCTTTCCGCCGCGCCTCGTGCACGTCCTCGCCGGCAACTCACCCGGTGGCGCGATGCTGTCGATCGTCGACGGTGCGCTGGTCAAGGCGGTGAACGTCTACAAGATGCCGTCGGCCGACCCGTTCACCACCGTGGCGGTCTTGCGGACGATGGCCGACATCGCGCCCGACCATCCGGTCGTGCGTTCGATCTCGGCCGTGTATTGGCGCGGCGGCGACACCGCCGTCGAGGGCGTGCTGTACCGGTCGCAGTACTTCGACAAACTCATCGCGTGGGGCGGTGGCGAAGCGATCGCCAACGCCGCGAAGTACGTCGCGCCCGGCTTCCAGCTGATCTCGTTCGACCCGAAAGTCTCGATGGCAGTGATCGGTCGGGAGGCCTTCGCCGACGATGCCACGCTGGCCGAGATCGCCGAGCTCACCGCGCACGACGCGTCGATCTACAACCAGGATGCGTGCGTCGCGCCGCGCCACGTGTTCGTGGAGGCCGATGTCGAGCAGGCCGACCAATTCAGCGCGTTGTTGTGCGAGCGGCTCGGTGTCGATCGCGAACTCGCCTCCGCGGTCGGACCGAAGACGCCGAGCGACGTCCGCGACGCGGTCGACGGCCTGCGCTGGCTGGAGCCCGACTACCGCGTGTGGGGCGAATACGACGGCCGCGGGCTGGTTGTCCGCTCGCCCGAGCCGGTCGACTTCCATCCGATGAACAAGACGGTGAACGTGATCCCCGTCGACAACATGAGCGACGCGGCCGCGTTCGCCACGGTCGCCACGCAAACTGTGGGTGTCTACCCCGGGCACCGTAAAGCCGAGATCCGCGATCGGCTCGCGGGTGCGGGTGTCCAACGGATCGTGAATCTCGGAAGCGTGCTGCGCGGCACCATGGGCGGGCCGCAGGACGGCATGTATCCGTTGCACAGAATGGTGAACTGGGTGGCCGACGACGATGCGTGACCGACTGCTCGGCCGTTCCGGCATCCGGGTGAGCGAGTTGTGCCTTGGCACGATGATGTTCGGGAACGAGCAGTCCTGGCGGGCGGGGGCCGACGAAGCTGCGAGCCGGAAGGTCTACGACGCGTATCGCGAGGCGGGTGGCAACTTTGTTGACACCGCGAACGTGTACGGCGACAGCGAGACCATCCTCGGTCGTTTCGTAAAGAGCGAACGCGATGCGATCGTGCTCGCCTCCAAGTTCACGCTCGAGACCGACGCCGACGACCCCAACTCGGGCGGAAGCAGCCGCAAGAGCCTGCGCCGCACGGTCGAAGCCAGTCTGCAGCGTCTCGGCACCGACTACCTCGACGTGCTCTGGGTGCACGCGTGGGACCAGCGCACGCCGGTGGAGGAGACGTTGCGCGCGCTCGACGATCTCGTCCGGGCCGGGAAGATCCTCGCGGTCGGTGTGAGCAACACGCCGGCTTGGGTCGTCTCACGCGCGGTTGCCGTCGCGGAGCTGCAAGGGTGGAGTGCGTACTGCGGACTCCAGGTCGAGTACTCGCTCGCGCGCCGGACGGCCGAACGTGAGATGGTGCCGATGGCCCGCGCCCTCGGCCTCGCCGTCACCGCGTGGGCGCCGCTGGCACGGGGCGTCTTGGCCGGCAAGGAAGTCGCGCACGCAAAGCCGGGCGACGAAGCGGCGGCGCGTGTCGTCGGCGACGTCGCGAAGGAGATCGGTTCGTCGCCCGCGCGTGTGGCGCTCGCGTGGCTGCTGCGCCAGGGCGTCGTGCCCGTCGTCGGCGCGACCAAGGTCGAGCAGATGCACGACTGTCTCGGTGCGGTCGACGTCGAGCTGGACCCGTCGCACCTCGCACAGCTCGACGCGGCAACGAAGATCGAACTCGGCTACCCGCACGAGTTCCTGCAATACAAGGCCGACCGCCTCGGCCCATTGTCGAGCGGCCCGCCATGATCACGATCAGCGCACCGCAAGCCGTCATCGACCGGCTCGATCGTCGGTTCCAGGAGCGGCGAGAACAGGTTCCCGTGTTGCGACAACGGGCCGCTGCCGAGCGTCTCGACGAGGTACGCGCGCTGGAGGATCTGGTTCCCCTGCTCTTCCCGCACACCGTTTACAAGAGCTATCCGCCCGCGCTCGTCGAACAGCGACGCTGGGCGCAGATGAACCGGTGGCTCGACTCCACGTCCACGCGGCGCGTCGACATCGACGTGACCGGCGTGACCGACGTCGACAGCTGGCTCGACCGCCTGGCAGCCGCCGGGCACTTCGTGGCCGCCTCGAGCGGCACGTCGGGCAAGTCGTCGTTCCTCGACAAGTCCGCGGCCGACCTCGACGCGGCGCGCGACAACCGCTTGCACGCGCTGCGCGACGCGGACGTACTCCCGGACAACAGCTGGCACGTGCTCTCGCTCGCGCCCGCCGCCGTCAACGTCGCGGGCCAGCAGATGAGACAAGTGCTCCTCGACGGCTTCGCCCGGCCCGATCAGATCGCGCCGTTCGCGGCCGCGGCGCAAGAGGAGGGGCACCAGGCGTACATGGCGCGACTTACCGCGCTGCGGCGCGCGCTGGCCGAGGGCACCGCGAACCCCGAAGATGTCGCGGCGCTGGAGGCGGAGTCGGCCCGCCGCCAGGAGGAAACCGACCGGCTCCTCGACCACTACGCCGGCGAGGTCCTCCGACGCGCGGGCGACAGGTATCTCTTCGGCACCAAGATGGCGCTGGCCTGGCGCTTCGTCGAAGCCTTGCGAGCGCGCGGCGCCGAGCCGGGCGACCTCACCGGCACGAACGCGATCCTCATGGCCGGCGGGACCAAAGGTGTCGAACTGCCGGCCGACCACGTCGCGCAGATCACCGCAATGTTGAACGTCGATCGCGCGCGCTTCGTGCAGTTCTATTCCATGCAGGAGATCAACCTCGGCCTGCCGAGCTGCGGCGCAGGCCGCTACCACGCGCGCTCGGATCTGGTCCTGCTCGTCCTCGACGAACCGGGTGAAGCGCCGGCGCCGATCTCCGACGGGCAGGCCGAAGGCCGGGCCGCGTTCTTCGACTTCAGCATCGACGGCCGGTGGGGCGGCACGATCTCCGGCGACCGGATCCGAGCCGACTTCGGCGTCTGCCCGTGCGGTCGACCGGGTCCAACGGTGCTTCCCGACATCGTCCGCTACGCGAACCTCGTCGACGCCGACAAGATCACGTGCGCGGGCACGATGGACGCCTACGTCCGCGGGTTCATCCAGGACTAAGGGTACGGGCGAACGCCGCGTTGGCGCGCACTCGCTCGGCTTGGAGGATCTCCGCACGGTCCAGTTCGAGCAGGAAGCCGGCCTCGATCGTTTCGTCAAGCGACGCGGTGAACGCCTCCATGTATCCGTCCGCGTCGCCGTACAGCTGTTCCAGGACGTCGGCGCCCAAGGGTGTCTCGTTGCCGGTCAGCTTGCACGTCGGCGCCGGACCGCTGTGCACCTCGTAGCGCGCGAGCGGGACGTCGACAAACGGCGACCGGACGCCGCCGAGCGCGTTGCCATGCTCGTCGTTCGCGGCCACCGAGACGACGGCGGCTTCGGCGAGTTCGATGCGCGGCGCTGAGGGCGGCGCGACGTCGTCTTCGACCCAGCTCGCGAGCCTGGCCGCGGCCGCGCGGAAGAAGTAATGGGTTGGGAAGCTCGATGTCCCGTCGCAGCCTTCGCCGCCTCCGCCACCGTGTGGCGCGCCCGAGATCTCGTAGAGCCGGAACCGATCGAGCTCTGCGTCGCTATCGTCGCGCCGCACCGCCGCGCCGCCCGTGTTCGTATACGTGAACGTCGGCGTTTGCACTTCTTCGGCACCCGCGAGGCCGGCTTCCTGCGCGAGCGCGGTGGGGACCTCGACCACGAAGCCCTCGACATCGGTCTGCGACTCCATGTCGACGACCGGCACGTCGAGCGGTGGCATCGACGCTTGCTCGAACGTCGGGATGATGGAGCTGCCGGATTGCAACGGGCTCAGGTTGCCGGCCCGACCCCCGACGAGGTAGCCGTCGTACACGGGTGAGCCGTCGGCGAGGCGCGTCATGTCGTGGAACGCGGCCGAGAACGTCGCCAGGTCGACTGCGCTCTGCGAGTAGCCGCCCATGTAGACGTGTTCGACTTCCGCGTCGGGCAGCAGTTCGTCGGCGCCGTCTTGCTTCACGAGCGCGCCGGTGATCCGCAGCATGTCCCACGCGTACGCGTTGTTCGTGAGATCGAGGCCGGCGTAGCGGACCGGGTCGAACGTTTGAAGAAGGTCCATTTGGCCGGCGCGCACCGTGACTCCCACCCACGCATCTCCGTCTTGTGTGATGAGCGGTGCGATCGATGCCCACACGGCGTCGAGGTCGCCGCCGCCCGTGGTGTTGAACGGCTCCAGCCAAACCTGCCCGCTGAACTCGGCGGCCGCTGCGGGCGCGCGTACGAGAATTCGCGTCGCGAAGGGGTGGTCGGCGCTCTCGACTGTCGTCGGTTCCGTCGCGGGGCCGGTGTAGAGCGCCGCGGTTCCCGTCAGCAGGTACTCGGTCTCGGTGTAATGCGAGGGCAGGGGCTGGCGCGCGTCCGGCGCGGTTGCGGAGCGTTGAGCGATGCCGTTGCCTGCGGGCACCGGCTCGATCGACACTCCATCGACATCGACGACTTGGCTCGGGTCGACCTCTTCGGTCGCCTGGACCGTTTCGGTCGTGTTCGGACCGCTTGCCGACGTGTCGTCGTCCCCGCTGCAGGCGGTCAGGAGGGTCGCCGTGAGCAGAATGGCGGCGACCGCGCTGGTTGCTCCCATCGGGGCGACCCTATAGATTCTGACAGTGATCTGCCACTAAGGAGAAGCCCGGCCTATGACTGCAACCGTCGGCGATGCGGATGGCTCCGCGACCGTCACATCGGAGCCGTTCGTCATCGTCTCGTGCGACACGCACGTCGGCCCGCGGCTCGAACAGGAGCTCCGGCCGTACTGCCCGAAGGATCTGCTCGACGACTTCGACGCATTTGCGGCCGGGATCCAGCAGAAGCGTGAGGCCGCGGCGGCCCGCCGCAAGAAGCTCTCGTTCGGTGGCAACGACAACATCGGCGACGACTGGGGCGTCCGCTTCGCGAACCTCGAGACCGAGGGCCACTACGACATGCACGCGCGCATCCGCGACCTCGACAACGACGGCGTCGCGGCCGAGGTGATGTTCCACGACAGCCAGAACGGCGAGCCGATCCCGTTCCAGACCGACACGCTGCTCATGCGCGGCGCCGACACAGGGGGCCAGAACTTCGATCTCCTCCGCGCCGGTCAACGCATCTACAACCAGTGGCTGGCCGACGTGTGCTCGATCGAACCCGAGCGCCACATCGGGCTGATGCACCTGCCGATGTGGGACATCGACGCCGCGATCGAAGAACTCACATGGGCCCGGTCCTTGGGGCTCAAGGGTGTGAATTTCCCGTCGCCGAAGCCGTACCTGACGCCGTACAACGACCCCTCGTGGGATCCGTTCTGGTCGGCGTGCGAGGACCTCGGCGTGACGTTCTGCAACCACGGTGGCGCCGGTTCGAGCGGCGGCATGGGTCCGGGCGCGATGTCGATCGCGAAGTACGAAATCTCGATGATGGCGCGGATCTGCCCGATGGACCTCCTCATCTTCGGCGGCGTGTTCGAGCGCCACCCGAAGTTGCGGCTCGTGACGACCGAATCGCCGGGGCTGTGGTGGAAGTTCGTGCTCCAGGAGATGGACAGCATCTACCTCACCGACACGCGCAGCTACGGGCCATCGGAGAAGGAGCGGGTGCCGCGGCTCCCGAGCGAATACGCGCACGAGCAGGTGTTCATCGGCGCGAGCTTCCAGGCGCGCTTCGAGGCCGAGGATGCGATCGCGCAGGGCTACACCGACCGCATCATTTGGGGCTCCGACTACCCGCACTTCGAGGGCACGTACCAGAAGGACGCGACCGGACCGAACGGCGAGCCCATGACGTGGGCGTCGCTGCGCTTCACGTATGCCGGGCTTCCGGCCGACGAGGTCGCGAGGATGCTGGGCAAGAACGCGATGAACGCGTACGACCTCGACTACGAGGTGCTCAAGCAGGTCGCGGCCCGCATCAACGCACCGAGCTACGACGATCTCAACGCCGAGAAGGTGGAGGCGCGTCCGAAGGACTCTGGCCACCTCGCGTTCAGGACGTTCGGCTTCTGGGCGTAGCAGCCGTTTGGACGGTTCGTCGCGGCACGTCCGGGACGAACTGTCCAAACCCGGGGCGCGTTACGGTGCGACGACGTCGGATCGCGGGTTCGTCTCCCCATGCGACCATCGCGTCGACGAAGCGGTCCGACATCTGGTCGATGTCTTCGTCGGTGAAGCCGAGCCGGTTCCAGTTGTTCCGGTAGCCGGGCGTTCGTTGGTAGAACTTCAGCATGTTCGCTCCGGTCGCGCGCGCCCGGGCGGTGTCGGCACCGAGCAGCACCTTCTGTTCGACGCACAGCCACGCGTCTGCGCTGAGTGCCTCGCGTGCGATGGCCGTGTGTTCCGGCGTCGCGTTGTACGTGTGGACGCCGCGCGCCCGTTCCGCCGCGAGCGCGAGCATCTTCGGGCCGAGCAGCGGCGAGTACGACCGGCACGTCGCCCGGCGGCGGCACCGCGAGATAGCGCGCACTCGCCATCGCGTCGAGGTACTCGCGCATCTTCGTGACCGGGCGGCTGTAGTCGAGGCCCCGAGCCTTCACCACGATCTGCGGGCTCGACACACCGAGCCCGAGCACGAACCGTCCATTGGTCTGTTCGGCGCCGGTGTTCGCCGCTTGGCTCATCGCGCCTGGATGGCGGTTGAAGATGTTTGCGATGCCCGATGCGAGCACGAGGCGCTCGGTGGCGGCGCCGAGCGCCGAGGTGAATGCGAACGGGTCGCGACCGAACGTCTCCGCGACCCACAGTGTCGCATAGCCCAGTTCCTCGAGCCGTTGCGCGAGCGCGGTGGTTTCGCGAGCCGCCAGTGCTTCCGGCGCAGCCACACCCCGAGCCGACCGAGTCGATCGGGAACCGTCATCGCCACACCCCTATCGTTACCGTGGCATGAAGGTCGGCCGTATCGACATCGAGCCTGTCCTCGACGGCAGCATTTTGTCGCGGCTGCCGGCGACGAAGCCGCTTCCCCACCCCGGCTCATCGCAGTGGGCGGACCAGCACGGCATGTTCCGGACCGACGGGTTGATCGAGAGCACGCTCGGCGGGTTCCTGATCCGCGCGGGCGAGCGGGTCGCGCTCGTCGACGCGGGCGGTGGTCAAGTATTCGCCGACGGCTCTTTCTCGCCGGTGATCGACGCCGACGACCCCGACGATGCCATCGCGGCGATCTTCCGCGGGCGCGGGATGACGGACGACATGATCCGGCTCGCGGCGGCCGAGTTCTCGCGTGTGCACATCGCACAGGGCGCGCTGCCGGCGTCCCTGGCCGCGCTCGGCGTGCGCGCGGAGGAAGTCACCGACCTGATCTTCACCCACCTGCACTTCGACCACATCGGGTGGGCTTCCGCTGAAGGGTCCGCGTTCTTCCCGAACGCGACGGTTCGATGTGCGGCCGCCGACCTCGACTACTTCCTCGCCGGTCCCGACGAGGAGGAGTTCACCTCGCTCCTGTTTCGAGCGCTTCGGGCGACGGAGCGGCTCGCGCCGGTGCTCGATCGCATCGAGACGTGGGAGTCCGACGGCACACTCTTCCCCGGTGTCGACGTGAGGCTCGCGCCCGGCCACACGCCGGGGAGCAGCGTGATCGTCGTCTCCGACGGAGCGGAGCGAGCCATGCTGCTGGGCGACATGATCCACTGCCCGCTCGAACTCATGGACGACGACTTCGACCTCCTCGTCGACCACGACCAGGAGCTCGCGAGCCGCGTCCGGCGGGCGTACGCGCGCGAACTCGAAGGCAGCGACGTCCTCGTGTCGGCGGCCCATTTCCCCGGACTGCGCTTCGGGCGGCTGCTCGCCGGTGACGTGACGCGGCGGTGGACCTTCTCGTAGGCGGGCGTTACTATTCTGACACCTGGGTGCCACTTTGTGAATGAGGGACCAACGAGGGGATGACGCGGTGACGACCACGACGGCCGGTGTCTACTTCGACATGTACGACCGCGACCTCTACGCGTCCCCGTACGCGATGTATCGGCGGCTCCGCGACGAAGCGCCGCTGTACTACAACGAGGAATACAAGTTCTACGCCGTGAGCCGCTTCGACGATGTCGCACGCGTGCTGAGCGACCGCGACGTGTTCATCTCGGGCAAGGGCGGCGTCTACCAGTTCGCCGCTGCCGGCATCGAGATGCCCGAGGGGCTCTTCATCTTCGAGGATCCGCCGGGGCATCCGATTCACCGGCGGCTCGTGTCCCGGCTCTTCACCCCGAAGGCGATCAACCGGCTCGAGCCGATGATCACCAAGCTGTTCCACGAGCACGCGGAGTCCCTCGTCGGACGCGAGCGCTTCGACTATGTCAAGGACTTCGCCAACTACCTGCCGATCTCGGTGATCGGCATGCTCTTCGGGCTGCCCGAAAAGGACCACAAGGCGTTGCGGGACACGTTCCACCGGACGATGCACGACGGAACCCAGGACCGCGACGGGGATGCGCTCGGCGGCATCGCCGAAGTCGGTGGCTTCTTCAGCGAGTACCTCGACTACCGGGCCGAGCACCCCACCGACGACCTGATGACCGAGCTCCTCAATCTCGAATTCGAGGACCAGCACGGAGTCCAGCGCCGGCTCCGGCGCGAAGAACTGCTCACCTACTTGGTGCTCATCACCGGCGCGGGGAGTGACACGACGGTGAACTCGATCGGCTGGATGGGGCAGCTGCTGGGCGATCATCCCGATCAGCGGCGCATGCTCGTCGAGGACCCGTCGTTGATTACGAACGCGGTCGAGGAGTCGCTCCGCTACGAGCCGCCCTCGTACCACATCGCCCGGACCGTCGCGGTCGACGTCGAGCTGCACGGAACGACGGTGCCCGCCGACAGCGTCATCATCACGTTGCCCGGCGCCGCCAACCGCGACGATCGCCACTATCCCGACGGCGACACGTTCGACATCACCCGCAACGTCGACCAGCAGTTCGCGTTCTCGTTCGGGCCGCATTTCTGTCTCGGCGCGTCGCTCGCCCGCATGGAGACGAGGATCGCGACCGAAGCGATGCTGCAACGCTTCCCCGACTTCACGGTTGACCACGACAACGAGGCTCTGACCAGCGGCATCGATACGCGCGGCTGGGACTTTCTCCCGGTGGAGGTGTCGAAGTGACCAACAAGACGCCACCCACCGTTACTTCGATCCTGCAGCCGCTGTCGACCGACGAGTACGACGCGCCGCCGCGCACGGAAGTGCAGCGGCGCGCCGCGCACGCGGCGAGCGAGGCGGGTGTCGACGCGGCGGAGCGCGTCGGAAAACCGATCCGCGCCTATGTCCCGAGTCAGATGGGGACCGCGGCCGGGTTGGTCGCGCTGAATGATGCGGTGGGGGAGCGGTACTACGAGATCCCGCCCGAGGCCGGGCTCGACGAGGGCGCCGCGGCCGAGGCGTTCGCCTCCGACGGGCGGGTGATCGACGTGCAGACGCACTGGATCGCCGACCGGCCGACGTTGAAGGACTTCCAGAGCAACATCTTGCGCTTCTACTCGATGATGGCGCCGGATTGGTGGAGCGGGCTCGACGGCGTCACCGCGTATGACATCGCCGAGTATCTGCGCTGCGTGTTCGTCGAGGCCGAGACCGCACTTGCGGTGATCAGCTGTGCGCCCGCCAACGCGAACGGCGAAATGTTCCTCAAGAACCACGAGATGGCCGGCATGCGCGAACTGTTCGACCGCACCGCGGGGACCGGGCGGCTGCTCAACCACACCGTGGTTCGCCCGAACCTCGGCGAAACCGAACGGATGGCCGAGTGGGCGGCGACTTACGGGCCGGTCGGGTGGAAGGTGTACACGCTCGGCCTCATGGACGAGTCGTACCAGCATTACCAGCCGGGCTTCGGTTGGCGCCTCGACGACGAAGAAACGGGGATGCCGTTCCTCGAGCAGGCCCGCGCCGTCGGTGTTCCACTCGTGTGTGCGCACAAGGGCGTGAGCGGCATGGTCGATGCCGGTTCGCCCGACGACGTCGGTCCCGCGGCGAAGGCGTTCCCCGACATCAACTTCGTCATCTACCACTCGGGGTACGAGCCCGGGCAGGACGACGGCCCGTATCTCCCCGAGACGGCGGACCTCGGGGTGAACCGGTTGATCAAGACGGTGGTGGACAACGGTCATGGTCCCGGTTCGAACGTCTATGCCGAGCTCGGGACGACGTGGTACATGCTGCTGAGCCGCCCGAGTGACGCCGCGCACGTGCTCGGCAAATTGCTGTTGCACCTCGGCGAGGACAACATCATCTGGGGCACCGACGCGATCTGGTACGGCCCGACGCAACCGGCGATCGACGCGTTCCGCGCGTTCCAGATTCCGGATGCACTGTGCGAGCAGTACGGCTACCCGAAGCTCACCGCCGAGGCGAAGCGCAAGATTCTCGCCGGCAACGCGGCCCGCGTGTACGGCATCGATCTCGACGCGCTGGCAATAGCCGCGGCGGCGGACGATCTCAGCTGGACCCGCCGCGTCGCCGAGGAGTGGGACCCGGGCGAGTAGCGGAGCCGCGACGTGGACACCGATCATCTGTTGACCGCGACCCGGTCGGCGCGCCGGTCACTCGACGTCGACGCACCGGTCGATCACGGCGAAGTCCGCGTGTGCCTCGAGCTCGGTCTCCAGGCGGCGAACGGGACCAACCAGCAGAACTGGCGGTGGATCGTCGTCGCCGACGCGAACGTGCGCAAGGCGCTCGCCGACCTCTACCGGGACGCCTACCTGACGATGGTCGGCGGCAACATGATCGGCCCGCTCCTCGAAGGCAAGAGCGAGTTCGAACGGGTGATGACCTCGACCGAGTGGCTCGTCGAGCACCTCCACCAGGTGCCGCTTCACGTCATTCCCTGTTACGAGCCCTACCTGCCGCCGTTCGAGAACGACGCTTCGTTCCAGCGCGCGACCCTGTACGGCTCGATCTTCCCGGCGGTGTGGAACTTCCAACTCGCGCTTCACACTCGCGGGTACGGGACGTGCATTACGACGATTCACCTCCTGCGCGAGGCCGAGGTGCGGGAAGTGCTCGGCATCCCCGACAGCTACGCGCAGGGCTGCTTGCTTCCCGTCGCGCGCCTCCGTCCCGGTACCGCGTTCCGACCCGCCGGCCGCAAGCCCGTCGACGACGTCGTCGCTGTCGACCGCTGGGACGGGCGGCCGCTCGCGGAGGCGCGATGACCGACGAACTGGTGCACGAACTCGCCGACCGCGCCGCGATCCTCGACTGCATGCACCGCTACACGCGCGGGATCGACCGGCTCGACCGGGCGCTTGTTCGGTCGGCATACCACGACGACGCGGTCGACGACCACCTCGGCTACAGCGGTCCGGTCGAAGGATTCCTCGACTGGGCGTTCGAGTACCACTCGGGCCAGGCCCGCCATCAGCACTACATCACCAACCACTCCGTCGATCTCGACGGTGACACCGCGCACGCCGAGACGTACTTCATGGTCGTGATGACCGAACGGCAGCCGGACGCGCCGCTCACGGTCTTCGGCGGCCGCTACGTCGACCGGCTCGAACGGCGCGACGGTCGGTGGGCGATCGTCGTGCGCCGGTGCCTCCCCGAATGGGCCACCAATCCAGCGTCGTTGTTCCCGCCCGACGGCAACTCGATCGGCGGGACCGTCGCGCGTGACCGAACCGACGCGTCCTATCAGCGCCCGCTCGCGGTCGACTGAGCTACCGCTCGCGGATGTCGGTATAGACCGGCGTCTCGCCGGTTCGGCTCGCGTCGAGCGCGATCTTGGAATCGGGGAAGTCCATCATTCGCGCGGTGAGGCCTTGTTCGTGCTCGTAGCCGGTGCGGATGTCGCGGAACTCGATGTCGTTCAGTCCGCGCTTTCCCATGCGCACCGCGGTCGGGCTGTACGCGGCGATGCGTCGCGCCTCGGCCTGCGCGCGGGGGAGAAGTCCGTCGCGCGGAACTACCGCGATCACCGCGCCGTGGGCGTGCATCTCGGCGCCGCTCAGGCGCTGACCGGTGAGGAACATCCAGCGCACCATCGGCTGACCGACGAGGCGGGCGAGGTGGCGGGCGCCGCCGTGGACGCCGACGCTGAGTTCGGGGAGACCGAAGCTCGCGTCCTCCGCGGCAACGACGAAGTCGCACGAGGCGGCGAGTACGAGGCCGGTGCCGAGCGCGGCACCGGCGACTGCGCCGACAACGGGCACCGCGCACTCCTGGATCGCGAAGAACGCCTCGCGCACGTGGAACATGCGCTCGCGCACGTTGTCGCTGTCCATCGTCGCGAAGTCGTCGAGGTCGTTGCCCGCGCAGAAGTGATTGCCCGCGCCGGTCAGCACGACCGCGCGCACGCCGGGGCCGATCTGGTCGATGTCGACGAACAGATTCCGGATCTCCCGGTACATCACGAGGTCGACGGCGTTGACCGGCGGCCGGTTCATGGTAACGGTCGCCACGCCGTTGTCGAGGTCGATGTCGAGGCGCGTGAGAGGCTTGTTCACGCGCTTGACGCTATACGAAGAACGGCCATATTGTGACAGTCAAGTGTCACTTAGATGAGGTGAGCATGGAGCAGCGACGTCAGGTCGTGATCTCGACCGACGGTCACGCCGGTGCCGACCTGTTGGACTACAGGCCGTATCTGGAGAGCCGCTACCACGAGCAGTTCGACGCGTGGGCGAGCACGTTCCACGACGCGTGGGCCGAGGAGACCGACCAGGAGCGGCCGCTGAACCACCGGCTCGGCGTTGCGTCGGCGACCGCACCGCTGAATTGGGACGCCTCGATGCGGCTCGAGTACCTCGACGGCCAGCGCATCGCGGCCGAGGTGCTGTTCCCGAACACCGCGCCGCCGTTCTACCCGTCGGGCGCACTCACGTCGCCCGGCCCGCGCTCGAGCGAGGAGTTCGAGCTCCGGTTCGCGGGCTTGCGCGCGCACAACCGGTGGCTCGCGGATTTCTGTGGTCAGGCGCCTGACCGGTGGGCGGGGTTCGCGCAGGTCTTCCTCGACGACGTCGACACCGCGGTCGCGGAAGCTCGGTGGGCGAAGGAGGCGGGCCTGAGGGGCGTGCTCCTACCGAACGACCACGTACTCAAGATGGCGAACCTCTACTACCCGCATCTCGATCCGCTGTGGGCGGCGTGTGCGGAACTCGAGCTGCCCGTCCATCGTCACGCCAGCTTCCCGACCGAGTCGGTGCATGAGGGCGGGAACGCGTCGGCGTTGGTCGGAATGCTCGAAACCCAGTTCTACATCCTGCGTTCGATCGGCCACATGATCCTCTCCGGCGCGTTCGAACGACACCCGAACCTCGTCTTCGTCATCACTGAGATCACCGCCGCGTCGGAGATCCCGGGGTATCTCGCGCGGCTCGACGGCATGGCCGGCATGGGACTCGGCGCGGGCACGCCGCTCTACGAGCACATCAAGGACGCGATCGCGGCGCTGCACCGCAAGCCGAGCGAGTACTTCGCGACGAACTGTTACGTCGCAGGCCCGACGCACGACCTCCGGCCCGCGCACGACCTCGGAACGCCCAACATCATGTGGGGTGCCGACGTTCCGCACGCCGAGGGTACGAGCCCGTTCACGCTGGAGGTCCTGCGCGCCACGATGCACGATCTTCCCGATGACGACATCACGGCGCTCCTTTCGACGCGCGCCGCCGAGGTCTACGACTTCGACCTCGAGCGCCTGCATGCGGTCGCCGACCGCATCGGTCCGACGCTCGAGGAGATCAAGACCCCGCTCCCGCCCGAGCAGTGCCCCCGGTTCCCCGAGGACACCCGCTGCACGGTCTTCATGGACCGCGCCGCCCTGGCGGCCCGGTAGCCGACCTAATAGGAAAGTGGCAGGAGACTGTCAACTCGTGGTACCGTCGTTCGAGAACGTGTGAGGAGGACGGCGATGCAGTACAAGGCCATCTCGGCCGACGGCCACGTGAACGAGCCGCCGAACCTGTGGGTCGAGAACCTGCCGCCGAGTATGCGCGAGCGCGGTCCGCACGTGATCGAGACGCCCAAGACCAAGGGCCACGCCTGGATCATGGAGGGCCAGTCGCGGCCCTCGCCCATGGGCTTCAACTCGATGTACTTCCGGTCGGCCAAGCGGTTCGACCGAGCGTCGCTCGTCGAGAGCTTCAAGCAGATCAAAGACCGCGGCGTGCGCTACGAGGACGTGTTCCCCGGTTCGTACGACCCGGCCGCGCGCGTCGAGGAGATCACCGAAGACAAGACCGACGCCGAAGTGATCTTCAACGGTGTCGGGACGGTGTGGAACGGCATCAAGCTCTGCCCCGACAGGGAACTGTCGCTGGCCTGCTTCAAGGTCTACAACGACTGGATCGCCGGCTTCCAGGCTTACGCGCCCGAGCGGTTCATCTGCAACGGCACGCTGCCGACCACCGGTATCGAGGACGCGCTCGCAGAACTGCATCGCTGCGCCGACCTCGGGCTGCGCACGGTGCAACTCGAGTCGTACCCGAGCGGTTCGTTCTCCGACCCGAGCCCCGAGGACGATCGGTTCTGGGCGGCCGCGGTCGAGATCGGGATGCCGATCAACGTGCACACGCAGTTCTTCTTCCCGGCCGGCGACCTCGGTTCGAAGATCACAGCCGAAGGCGTGAAGGCCGGGCGTGACCGCGCCAAGCGGCTCGGGCTCGACGTCCAGGCCGGAAGCTTTCCGGTGATCCTGTGGCGGATGATGCAGTCGGGCGTGTTCGAGCGCTTCCCCGACCTGGCGTTCGTCGGCACCGAGGTGCACACGGGTTGGGTCCCGTACTACCTCGAGCGCTTCGACGACTCCGTGCGGCGGAATCGCAAGGAGTGGGGTCTGCCGCTTCTGCCGAGCGAGTACTTCCGCCGCAACGTGTCGGTCGTGTACATCGCCGACGAGGTCGGCGCGCACAACCGATACGACATCGGCGTGGGCAACATCATGTGGGGCCCCGACTTCCCGCATTCGTCGTCGGCATGGCCTGTCGACTACGAGCTGGGCCGTGAGATCCTCGAGCGCGCGGGCTGCACCGAGAGCGAGATCGAGCGGATCATGTGGAAGAACGCGGCCGATCTCTACAAGTTGCAGTACGACGTGCGCGACACCGTCAACGTTGCTGCGTGACATGACCAACGACGGGACCGGATACAACCTGATCTCGTCGGAGGCGCACGTCGTCGAGCCCCCCGACGTGTTCGCCTCGCGACTGCCCGCGAAGCTGCGTGACCGCGCGCCGAAACTCGAAACGCTCGACGGTGGCAGCGCGTGGATCGTCGACGGATTCGATCCGGTGCCGCTGCTCCCGACGACGGCGACCGGATCCGGGTGGCACCGCGCCGCCGACGGCCTGGAGTCCGACGGCCCGGTCTCGTGGGACGACGTCCTGCCGTGCCTGTACGACCCGGCCGAGCGCATCAAGGCACAGTGGGCCGACAGTATCGACGCAGAGTTCCTCTATCCGACCCCGGGCCTGTGGGATGCGATCAAGCAACTCGACGACGGCCAACTCGAATGCGCGCTCGTGCGCGCGTACAACGACTGGCTCGCCGAGTTCTGCGCGTACGCACCGACCCGCTTATTCGGACTGGCGAAGCTCCCGACGACGAGCGTGGACGAGGCGATCGCCGAACTGACGAGGTGTGCGACCGCGCTCGGCTTCCGCGGTGCGATCCTCGACGTGTGGCCGAGCGGCGCGGTCTCCGCGGGTAACCCGGAGGACGAACCGTTCTGGGAGACCGTTAACGCGCTCCAGACGCCGATCAGCATGCACTACGGATTCGGCGCGGCCGAGTCGACGGAGCCGCGGGCCGGCATCGCGCCCGGCCTACGGCCGCCGATGGCCGACGCCCTGCTTCCGATGGCCGCGTCGGGCATCTTCGACCGCCATCCCGACGTGAAGATGGTCTTCGCCCACGCCGACGCCGGGTGGGCGCTCCACTGGATGGAGTTCTTCGACGTCAACTACGTGCGCCACAAGCACCTGTCGGAGTACGCGCTGCAGCGAGACGACGCGGTTCCGTCTGACTACTTGCGCAAGCACGCCTGGTTCACGTTCCACCAGGACCGGCCGGCGGTGAAGAACCGGCATCGACTGGGTGCCGTGCACCTGATGTGGGGGAGTCACTTCCCGTTCGAGGACTCGAACTGGCCCGACAACCGACAGCAGGCCATGCGCGTCACCGACGAGGCGCCTGCGGCCGATCGGCACGCGCTCCTCGCCGGTAACATCGCCCGGCTGTATCGGCTGCCCGGCTACGAGAGAGGTTTCACGGACGACGAGGTGACGACGTTCGAACAACTCGTGTACTTCTAGGTCGGATGAAGAGCATCGACGTCGACCCGACGAAGCTCGCAGCCACGGCCGCGCAGTCCGCGCACGCGTACGATCAGGGCATCACGCACGTCGAAGAAGAGATCAAGGCGCGCGACCCGAACAACCTCGGGCCACTCGTCGGGTCGCTCGCGCCGGAAGGACCGTACGCGTACACGATTCTTCCGGAGGTGCGGCCCGACGGCTCGGTCCGGTTGCCGATCCTCACGACGCGTGACGAGATCCACGAGGCGTACAAGTTCATCCGCGGCGCCAGCGACCTGCTCGAAGTGGTCGGCCTCACCGAGATCCGCGGCGCGTGGTACCTGTTCCAGGACAACATCTCGCGCGGCCGGCGCAAGGGTGGCGATGTCGTCAACAACAACCAGACGCTCGCCCTCTTTCCGTCCGGTGAGGGTCCGGGGATCACGGGCGAACTCGTGTGGCTGCGGGTACCGCGGTCGCGCCTCGGTGCGCCCGACGAGGTCGACGTGCTCGACGAAGATCCGCTGCTCGCGCGTCGCCAGGTTCGCGATCAGTACGTCCGATACCTCGACGGACTGCGCGCCAACGATCTCGACGCGATCCTGGACGTGCTGCACGACGGCGTCGCGTCGGCGGTGCGCGACTACGTCGACGACACGGGAACCCTGGTCGAACTGACCGGCAAGGACGCGCACCGGTCGTGGTACGAGCGATTGTTCGCCAAGTACGAGGTCCGCTCGGTGCAGCCGCTCTATCAGGTCGCTGAGGACTGGTACGTCTTCGCGGAGCTGCGAATCACGGTCGCACCACGCGGCGGTGGCGGCGCACGCGCGTTCCACACCGCAGAGTTCCACGTGCCCGCGAAGGACGGGCGTTTCATCGCCCGCATCGGCCACGGCACGGAACCGGCGTGAGCGACGCGTCGAGATTTCCTCGCTCGCAAGCCGCGATCGTCGGTATCGGCTGCACCGAGTTCTCGAAGGATTCGGGGGTCGGTGAGTTCACCTTGGCCACCAGGGCGATCAAGGCCGCGATCGCCGACGCCGGGCTCGCTCTCGACGACATCGACGGCTTGTGCACGTTCGGTACCAACGACTCGATCGCGCCGAACATCCTGGCCCAAGCGCTCGGCATCCAGAGCCTGAGCTTCTACGTCGACCAGTTCTACGGCGGCAGCGTGTCGCTGTCGATACTCGGCCAGGCGACGCTCGCGCTCTCAGCCGGTGTGGCCGACTGTGTCGTCTGCTACCGCGCGCTCAACGGTCGCTCCGGCCCGCGCAAGAGTGGGGCGTCGATCGGCAGTGGCCAGCGGCTGCCATGGGACATGCAGTTCAAGGTGTCCGCGAAGTACATCGCGCCCGCGCAGGAGATCGCGATGGCGGCGCGCGCCCACATGCGGAAGTACGGCACCACTCACGAGGACTTCGGACGAATCGCGGTGCTCAGCCGCACGAATGCGCTCGACAACGAGCGGGCGATGATGCGCACGCCGATGACGATGGACGACTACCTGGCCAGCCGGTGGATCGTCGAACCGTTCCGCAAGTTCGACTGCTGCCTCGAAACCGACGGCGCGGTGGCGGTCGTGCTCGTACGCGCGGATCGAGCCAGGGACCTGCCGCACCGGCCGGTGTTTGTCCAGGGCGCGGCGTGGGGTGGCGGCATCACGGTCGTCAACAACGGCCACACCGACCTGACCGAGTCGCCGGCCAAGCCGATCGCGGATCAGCTCTACGCGGCCGCGGGCCTGGGCCCGTCCGACGTCCAGTTCGCCGAGCTGTACGACTGCTTCACCTACAACGTGCTCTCGCAGATCGAGGGCTACGGCTTCGCCGAACCGGGGACGGTGGGTGAGAAGCTGGCCGACGGGGCGTTCGACCGCGCGACCGGCACCCTGCCGCTCAACACGCACGGCGGGCTCCTCTCCGAGGGCTACATCCACGGCATGAACCACGTCTACGAAGCGGTGCAGCAGATCCGCGGTGACGCGCAGCGCCGCCAGGTCGCGAACCACGACGTCGCGCTCGTCACCGGGCAACTCGGCTACGTCAGCGGCTACTCGTCGGCCGCGATGCTGGTGGGAGCGTGACGACCGTTCCCGTTCCGGACCGCGACACCGCGCCGTACTGGGCCGCGCTCGCGCACGGGCGCTTCGAGCTGCAACGGTGCCGGGACTGCCGGAGCTGGACGTGGCCGCCGCGTCCGATCTGTTCGGGCTGCCACGGCGACAACCTGGCGTGGGAGGAGCCGAGCGGCGCCGGCGAGGTCTACAGCTGGGTGGTCACGCATCAGGCCTACGGTCCGGACCTCGCGCGCATCGTCCCGTACACGGTCGCGCTGGTACGCCTCGACGAGCAGGACGACATCCTCATTCCCGGCCGGTTCGTCTCGGACACGGAGATCCACCAGGGGTTGCGGGTGCGAGTCGTGCCGGAGCGCGTGACCGACGACGTCGGTGTCCTCAACTGGGAAGCGGTCTGAGCCCGCGATGAAGCCCTCCGCATTCGACTACCACGCGCCCGAGCGTGTCGACGAGGCCGTGACTCTGCTCGGCGAGTTGGGCGACGAGGCCAAGGTGCTCGCCGGGGGCCAGAGCCTGGTGCCGCTGCTGTCGCTCCGGCTCGCGTACTTCGACCACCTGGTCGACGTCGGCCGCATCGCCGAGCTGCGCGGCGTCCGCCACGAACCCGACGCGCTCGTGGTCGGCGCGACGACCGTGGATGCCGCGGTCGAACACGACGCCGAGGTCGCGGCGCGGGTGCCGCTCCTCGCCCGTGCGACCCCGCTCGTCGGTCACTTCCAGATCCGCAACCGGGGCACCGTCGGCGGATCGATCGCGCACGCCGATCCGGCGGCCGAGTACCCGGCGGTCGCGCTCACGCTCGACGCGGAGATGGAAGCGCTCTCGCCCCGCGGAGTGCGCCGCATCCCCGCGAGTGCGTTCTTCGACGGCATCTGGACGACCGCGCTGGCGCCCGACGAGCTGCTGGCCGGTGTGCGCTTTCCAGTGTGGAGCGGCCGGTCCGGCTTTGCGATCCGCGAGTTCGCCCGGCGTTTCGGCGACTTCGCGATCGCGGGCGCGGCCGTCGCCGTGCAGATGGACGCCGACGACCGCGTCGAACGGTGCGCGATCGGCCTGTTCGGGCTCGGGCCGACGCCGCTTCGCGCGACCGCGGCCGAGCACGCGGCGTTGGGTCAGAAGGCCGATGTCTCCGCCGAAGAGCTGGGTCACGCCGCGGTGTCGGATGTGCACGACATACCGTCCGACCTGCACGGGTCGAGCGCGTACCGCCGGCGTGTCGGCGCGGCGATGGTGAGCCGGGCGTGGAACGAAGCAATCGAGGAGGCGGCGCGTGCCTGAAATCGTCGTTCAGATGACGGTGAATGGAGACGCCACCGAGGCGAGCGTCGAACCGCGCGTCACGTTGGCCGACTTCCTGCGCGAGCAGTGCGGGTTGACCGGCACGCACCTGGGCTGCGAGCACGGGGTGTGTGGCGCCTGCACGGTGCTCGTCGACGGCGCCGCGGTGCGGTCGTGCCTGATGTTCGCGGTCCAGGCCCGCGGCAGCGAGGTGACGACGGTCGAGGGCATCACCGGCCCGGACGGCGGACTCAACGACGTGCAGGAGGCGTTCCGGGCCGAGCACGGATTGCAATGCGGGTTCTGCACGCCTGGGTTCGTCGTGTCTGTCACCGCGTACCTGCGCGCCCACGCGAACCCGACCGACGACGAGATCAAAGAGGCATTATCCGGGAACCTGTGTCGCTGCACGGGCTACCAGGGCATCGTCAACGCCGTGCGGCGCGCGGCGGGAGCGCGGCAGTGACGGCGCCAGCCGCTCGCTTCGTCGGCCAGCGCGTCGCCCGCCACGAGGACGCCCGCTTCCTGACCGGGCGCGGTCGCTACGTCGACGACATCCAACTCTCGGGCACACTGCACGCCGCGTTCGCCCGCAGCGACGTCGCCCGCGGCCGGATCGTGTCCGTCGACACGTCGGCGGCGGCACAGGTGCCCGGCGTCCGAGCCGTGTATGTCGCGGCCGATCTCAACCACGTGCTGCACGACCACAATGTCGACGACGAACCGCCGGGTCGCGACCGGCCGTTCCGTGTGCTCGCCGAGTCCGACGTCCGCTGCGTCGGCGAGCCCATCGTGATGGTCATCGCCGATTCGCGGTATCACGCGGAGGACGCGCTCGACGCCATCGTCGTCGACATTGAAAGCGAGGAGCCGGTCCTCGATCCGGAACGGGCGCTCGAACCGAACGCGCCGCTAGTGCATCCGACGACGGCGTCGAACGCGTACAACGACATCCCCGGCGCGCCGAACCCCGCACTCGACGACGTTCTCGCGTCGGCGCCGGTTGTCTTGACCGAGACGTTCAGGCAGCACCGCTATCTGACCGTGCCGATGGAAACGCGCGGCATCCTCGCGAGCTGGGACGCACTTCGCGAAGAGCTCACGGTGTGGATCTCGACCCAGGGTCCGCACGGCGTGCGCGGCCAGATGGCGCGCGCGCTCGGCATCGACGACAGCCAGGTCCACGTGATCATGCCCGACGTCGGCGGCGCCTTCGGCCTCAAGATGCACCCGAGCGCGGAGGAACTCGCGACGGTCCTCGCTACGAAGATCCTCGGCCGTCCCGTGAAGTGGATCCAGGATCGGCGCGAAAACCTCACCGCCGACGAACACCCGCGCGACGACCGGGCCACCGTCACCATGGCCGCCACCGTCGACGGCACGCTGCTCGGCGCGAAGGTCGACTTTCTCGAAGTTGCCGGCTCGTTTCCGAGTCCGGGCGCGAGCGCGGCCGTGTTCACGACGGTCCTCTTTCCCGGCCCGTACCGGATCCCGGCGTACGGCGGATCGGCCAAGACGGTGTTCACCAACACGTCGGGGCGCGGCGCGTACCGCGGGCCGTGGATGATCGAGACGCTCGCGCGCGAGCTGATGATCGACTGCGTCGCGGCGCGCCTCGACATCGACCCGCTGGAGCTGCGCCGACGCAACGTCATCCGCGACGACGACCTGCCGTACGCGATGCCGACCGGCATGGTCTACGACCAGATCACGGCCGCCGCGACGCTCGACCATGCCGCCGCCAAGATCGGCTACGACGAGTTCCGTGCGCAGCAGAAGGTGTGGCGGGCCGAGGGCCGCCTCGTCGGCATCGGCATGAGCCTGCTGGTCGAACCCTCGGCGATCTCGTTCGGGTTCATGAGCACCGACGCCGCGACGATCCGCATCGGGCCGAACGGCCGCGTCGACGTTGCCCACACCGGTGCCAGCCACGGGCAGAGCCTCGAGACCACGATCGCCCAGGTCGTGGCCGACGAGCTCGGCGTCGACTTCGGGCAGGTGCGCGTCTTGCAGGGCAACACCGACGTCACACCCTTCGGTCCGGGCACTGGCGGGAGCCGTAGCGCGGTGATCCTCGGCGGCGCCGCGCGACAGGCGGCGCGCGAAGTCCGCGAACGGATGATCGCGATCGTCGCCCACCAACTCGAAGCCGCGCCCGAGGACCTCCGGGTCGAAGACGGGCGCGTCCACGTCGCGGGCACGCCGACGCGGGGCATGACGATCAGCGAAATCGCGCACCAGGCGTACTCCGCGCCCGCGGCGCTGCCTCCGGGCCTGCCGCTCGGGCTCGAAGCCCAGGTCCGGTGGGCGCCCGATTCATTCGTCACGTGGTCGAACGCGTGTCACATGTGTACGTGCGAGATCGATCCGGCGACCGGTTCGGTCGAGATCCTGCGCTATGTCGTGAGCGAGGACTGCGGCGTGATGATCAATCCCAACGTCGTCGAGGGCCAGATCGCGGGCGGCGTCGTGCAGGGCATCGGCGGCGTGCTGTACGAGCACCTGCCCTACGACGATGCGGGGAATCCGCTGGCGGGTACGTTCATGGACTACCTGTTGCCCACCGCGGCCGAGGCACCCGAAATCGAGTACGACCACATCGAGACGCACGCGCCGTCGAACCCGGGCGGGCACAAGGGCTTGGGCGAAGGGGGAGCGATCGCGTCGCCACCCGCGGTCGTCAACGCGATCGCGGACGCGCTCGCGCCGCTCGGCGTGAAGGTGCGATCGCAGCCACTCGGCCCCGCCGACATCGTCGCGCTGCTGGAGTCCGTCAACCGATGACGCCGACGGAGCACGAATACCACTACGTGCTGCAGTGTCCGTGCGGCGCCGCGCTGAGCGGTGACACCGAGGACGACATCGTCGAGGTCTCGTTCGCGCACCTGCGCGAGAAGCACCCCGACCTGGCCGACGAATACGAGCGCGAGCACATCCTGTTCATGGCGATCCGGTTGCGGAAATGAGGAAGCTGGTCACCGGTGTCGACGCCGAGGGCCGGTCGTGCCTCGTCGAGGTGGTCGAGGTCGTTCCGGCCGAGGTCCCCGGGCACGGGGTCAACGTCGCCCGTGTCCACGCCACGACCGAGAGCCCGCCGCCACCCCGGTTGCCCGCGCTGGGCGAGCACGTCGAGACGTCGTTGCCTCCGGGCGTCCTGAGGTGGATGGTCGTCGAGCACCCACCCCACCACCTGCTGGAAGGACGCACGACGACGACGACGATGCACCATACGGATGCCCTCGACCTCGTCTTCGTGCACGAAGGGTCGGCGGAACTCCTCCTGCAGGACGGTCCGCACGAGGTGGCGGCCGGAGATCTCATCGTCATGCCGGGCGTCGACCACGCCATGAAGGCCGGCGCCGACGGCATCCGGCTCGTGGTCGTCAGCGTCGGCACCCCGAAACCCTGAGTGTTTGGGCGGATCGTCCCGCCCGTCCGGGACATTCGGCCCCCCTCTGCGTCCGTGAGTGGTGAGACACCTCGACCATCCCCGATCTGAGTCTCGGGGAGGGCACATGACCGCGGAGCTCGAACGCAAGATCACCCGGTTCGAACGCGACCAGCACCGGCTCGTCACGATCAACCAACTGCGGAGCCTCGAGGTATCGACCTCGAGCGTGCAACGCCGGATCGACGGCGCCCGGCATGACCGCGTTGCGCGCGGCGTGCTGGCGACGCCCAGCGTGCCGGCCACCTTCGAGCAGCGCGTCATGGCCGCCGTGCTCACCGCCGGCTCCGGCGCCTACGCCTCGCACGAGTGTGCCGCCGTGGTGTGGGAGAAGCTGCCGATCAAAGGAGCCGCCTTGATCGAGATCACGACCGGTCTCGAACGGCGACCTCGCGTCACGGGCGCGACCTGCCATCGGAGCGGTCACACAACGGATGTCACGACGCTGCGCGGGATACCGGTGACGACGCCGGAGCGAACCATCGTCGACCTTCCGTGTCGGCTCGACCTTCGTTCGCTCGGGCGCATGGTCGACGAGGCGCTGCGGCACAAGTTGACGACGCTGGCGCGGCTGCGCAAGGCGGCCGACCGACTCTGCCCTGCACGGGGCCGAGCCGGAAGAAGATGGCCATGATCCTGAATGCCCGCGACGAGAAGTTTGCCGACAGCGAGAGCCTCCTCGAGGACTTCGTCTACGAAGCGATCGCACGCTTCGGCCTTCCGATGCCGGTGCCCCAGCACCGCGTGACGGTCGAGGGTCGCGAACGTCGCATCGACCTCTGCTATCCGGAGCAGATGTGCGCCTTGGAAGCGAAAGGATTTGACCGCCGCCGCGATCGCGAGCGGTTCGGCGAAGACGCGCTGCGAGAGAACGAACTCCTCATCCTCGGGTGGAGTGTTCTGACCTTCACGTCTGCGTTCAGTGATTGGAAGATCGCATCGCAGGTGGCGCGACAGGTGGGGCTCCCGGTCCCCGCGCGACCGCGGCGGGTGTTGTCGTTCATGGAATGGGCGCGCAAACGCAGGTGATTGGACGTATCGCCCCGCCCGTCGGGGACGAGCTGTCCAAACACTCCGGGACTACCCGGCTTTCGCGAAGCGGGGGGGCGGCGGCTTCGCGCTGCGGGGCGGGATCGGTGCGAACACCTTGCGCAAGGTCCGAACCGGGCCTTCGAGCGTGACGTTCGGGCGGGCGTGCTGGATGGCGATGTTGTCCCAGGCGACGAAGTCGTGGTTGCGCCAGTCGTGCTCGTACGAGGCCTCGGCGCGGTAGAGGTGCGAGAACAGCTCCTCGAGCAGCGCTTCGCTCTCGGACGCGGACAGTCCCTCGATGTCGCGCGTCTGCTGCTGCGACACGTACAGCACGGTCTCTCCCGTGCGGGGATGACGCATGCCGATCGGCGTGGTGCGCATCTGCGCGTTCTCGAACGTCGACACGAGCACATCGGGGTCGTTGCCCGCGCGCGCCCGCTCCTGCTCGGCGTGACCCTGGATCGCGCGGAGCGGCTCGACCCGCGCCCGCAGGTCGTCGGGCAGCGTCGCACAGGCGTGTACCGCGCTCGCGAAGATCGTCGGGGAGACCGGCGGCTCGACCTCGACGGCGTAGAGCGATAGCACCTGGAACGTGTGGTCGGACCACATCATGTCGGAGTGGAACAGGAGCCGCCCGTACGGCGCGCCGCCCTTCTCCTCCTTGTTGGAGACATAGAAGGTCTCGCCGCCCGGGCGCCCGGACGCGGTCTCGCCCGGGCCGAGCGGACCCATGCCGATGAGCATGCGGACGAGATTCGCCTGCGTCGTCTCGTCGATATCGAGGTCGCGGAACACGAGGACACCGCGGGTGTCGAACTGCTGTTGCAGGCGCCGGCAGGTGTCGGGGTCGCCGAGTGCGGCCGCCGGATCGAGGCCGGTGACCTCGGTCCCGAACGCGGGGGTCAGCTCCCGAAGCTGCAATGCACTCATGTCGCCTCCACGTGCGATGAGTCACGTCTTAGTGGCAGTCTAGTGTCACTATGACGATCGACTTCAAGGACCAGGTGGTTGTCGTGACCGGAGCCGGGCGGGGCCTTGGTCGCCTGTACGCGCTCGACCTGGCGCAACGGGGCGCCGCGGTCCTCGTCAATGACATCGGCGGGACCATGGGCGGCGAGGGGAAGGACTCGTCGGTCGCCGACGACGTCGTCGCCGAGATCGAGGCCGCGGGCGGCCGCGCCGTCGCCGACTACGAGTCGGTCGACAGCCCCGAGGGCGGACAGGCGATCGTCGACCACGCGCTGAACGCATTCGGGCGACTCGACGCGGTCATCAGCAATGCGGGCATCTTCCAGACGCTTCCCTTCGAGGATCTCACCGCCGAAGACTGGCGCCGCATGCGGCGCGTGCACCTCGACGGCGCGTTCTTTCTCACCCAGCCCGCGTACCGCGTCATGCAAGCGCAGGGCTACGGGCGGTTCGTGATGATCGCGTCGTCCGCCGGGCTGTTCGGGCAGCCACTCGCGTCGCACTACGCGGCGGCCAAGGCCGGCATCTTCGGCTTGACGAACGTGATCGCGGTCGAGGGCGCCGCGCACGGAATCCTCGCCAACGCGGTGCTGCCGTTCGGGCAGTCGCGGATGGTGTGGGAGACGATCGGCCAGGAACCGCCGCCCGCGGGCGAAGGAGAGGGCTTCACCGGGGCGATCGCACCCGAGCTCGTCGTCCCGATCGTGACGTACCTCGCGAGCCGCGCGTGCACCTTTAGCCACCACAACTATTCGGCCGGCGCCGGGCGGTTCGCGCGGGTCTTCGTCGGCCTCGGTCCGGGCTGGCTTGCTGACCGCGGAAGCGCGCCGACGGCGGACGACATCGACGCGCACATCGAAGAGGTCTCTGCGACCGAGCCGTTCATCCTGCCGATGTCGATCGTTGACGAGGTGATCGAGATCTGCAACCGAGTCGGAATCCAGCTCGCGTGAGCACGAGCGAGTTGCGCACCGGTGTCGTCGTCACCGGCGGCGCTTCCGGCATCGGACGCGCGTGCGCTCAGGCGCTCGCCGAGGTCGGGCGGCCCGTCGCAGTGTTGGGACCTGAATGCTGACGGTGCGTCGGAGGTCGCGGTGTCGCTCTCCACGCCATCGATCGGCGGCTTCGTTCACGCGGCCGGGATAGTCAGCATCGAACCGATCGGCAGTATCGATTTCGCCAACTTCCAGCGGCGTGCTTGACGTGAACCTGATTGCGTACGCGACGATCACGCAGATATTGATGCCTGATCTGCTCGAGGCCGTGCCCGGCTCCGCCGTGGTCGGCATCGCCTCGATCGACGCCCTCGTCGGCCACCCGGTCGTCCCCGCGTACTGCGCGTCGAAGGCCGGCCTCGTCGGCCTCACGAGATCCATGGCCGCGGCATAGGGGCCACGAGGCGTGCGCGTGAACGCCGTCTGCCCCGGCTACATAGACACGCCGACGACGGCACTGGCGTTGGCGATAGCCGAGATGCGGGAGGACTTCGTTGCCAAGTCGGCGTTGAAGCGAGTCGGCGCGCCCGAGGACATCGGCCGCGTCGTGCGCTTTCTCCTGTCACCCGACGCGGGCTTCGTCACCGGTCAGGCGATCGTCGTCGACGGCGGAGTCACCGCGATCGACCAGCAGACCTCAGCCGGTTGTCGTCGGCCGGGTGACGGCGAGCTGCGGCGCCGGGGCGATCACCTTGCGCAGGACGCGGGCGGGGCCGTCGAGCGCGACCGGCGGCCGGGCGTGCTGCACGGCGAGGTTGTCCCAGACGACGAGGTCGCCGTCGTGCCAATCCTGTTGCCAGGCGTTCTCGGGCGCGTACAGATGTGCGAAGAGCTCGTCGAGCAGCGCTTCGCTCTCGTCCGGTGCGAGCCCTTCGATGTGGCTGGTCATCATCTGCGACACGTACAGGATCGTCCGGCCCGTGCGCGGATGGCGGAGCGCGACGGGCTTGGTCGCGGAACGCTCTTGTTCGTGCGCCACGGGCAGGAGTTCGTCGGCGTTCCCGCGGCGCATCTGCTGTCCGGTGACGTGCACCGCGTGGAGGTCAGCCACTCGAGCGCGCAACGGGTCGGAAAGCGTGTCCCACGCGTGCGTCGCACTCACGTACACGGTCGGCACTGACGGCTGCTCGACCTCGAGCCCGTACAACGAGAGCAACTCCATCGGCGCGTCCGCCCACATCATGTCGGCGTGGTACAGCAGGCTTCCGTGCGTCGCGTATTCCTCGAGCTCGCGGTTGGACATGTGGTGGCGGTAGACGACCGGTTCGCCGTGTACCAACAGCCCTGCAAGGCGCGCGTGGTCATCGGCGCCGAGGTCGAGGCCGCGGAAGACCAGGACACCGCGGTCGTCGAACACGCGCCGCAAAGCGTTAATCGTCTCGTCGTCGACGTTCCGGCCGAGATCGATTCCTTCGATCTCGGCGCCGAACGCGGGCGTGAGTTCGCGGACGCGAAAGCTCACACGTCTCCTTCGGTGTCGACCCGCAAGCGCTTCACAGTCGAACTCTTGACGCGCCAACCATCGGAGGTGCGGACATACTCCTCGTGATAGTGGCCGTACCCGCGCAAGACGAACCCGGGGAGTTCGACGTAGTCGTTCATGGGGAAGATCGCCGTCGCGGTGTTGCCGTTGACGGTGATCTCCGGGTTGTGCACATGGTGCACAGTCGTGGCGCGCTCGAGGGCCGTCGAGACGAAGGCGACGACGTCGTCACGACCGTCGTGCACACCGCCGTCTCCGACGAGCCGGAAGTCGTCGGTGAGGCAGGCCGCGTAGCCCGCCCAGTCCTTGGTGTCGACGCACCGGCAATACCGCGCCTTGAGCTGCGTGATCGCCTGGATGTCGGTGAGCTGTTGCAGGTCGCCGGTCATGCTCGTACCGGCTGCGATTGCGAGGCCACGACGCCGTCGGCATGCAGCTCGTCGATCTCGGAATCGTCGTAGCCCAATTCGACGAGTAGCGCGTGCGTGTGCTCGCCGAACTCGCAGAACGGCAACGCCCGGCTGGGTGTGTCGGAGAAGTCGATCACCGGCGCGTACCGCGAGTAGGTGCCGAGGCTGGGGTGCGCCACCTTCGTCATCATGCCGATCGCCTGCGCCTGTGCGTCCTCGTACAGGAACGCGAAATGCGACAGCGCGTCGGCGACGATGCAACCGACGCCGGCCGCGAGCAGCTCGGTCTCCCATTCGTGCGCGGTGCGGGCCAGGAACACCGGTACCAGCAGCTCCTCGAGTTCGGCCCGGTGTTCCGCCCGGGCGGGCACGCTCGCGAATCGAGGATCGGCGACGAGTTCTTCCCGTCCGGCGACGCGGCAGAGCCGGGCGAACGTATCGTCGGTGTCCGCGGCGAGCATCACCCAGTGGGGATCCGGGTTCTCGTACGGCGCCCGCGCCGGCCCGCCGGCGGCCGAGGCACATTCGTAGAGACGATGCGTCGCGCCGGTCCCGAACTGGCGCGGGTCGACGGGCGGCCGGTCCGGCTTCCCTTCGTACGAGAACGCGTCGTCGTAGTTGAGGTAGATGTTCGAGACGATCATGGCCGACTCGACGTACTGCGCCTCGCC